>Ga0316226_1002903_pt1 | contig 15406 bp, 11 predicted proteins | sample TBH18017metaG_FD_206009 | JGI IMG/M metagenome (GOLD analysis project Ga0316226, IMG submission 206009) | Freshwater microbial communities from Trout Bog Lake, Wisconsin, USA - TBH18017 | ecosystem: Environmental > Aquatic > Freshwater > Lake > Hypolimnion/Profundal zone | place: USA: Wisconsin... | reverse complement strand
GCGGCAAGCTCGCTTGCCGCCGCTGACGGCGCGTCCGGCGGCCGCGCCCTACCGGGGGTGCGTTGGATTACAGATGCGCCCGCCTCTACGGGTTGAATGGAAACGAGCACATTGTGGCAGGTGAGGGGACCGGAAGGCGTATCATCGGTGAACGTGTCGATCTGCGGATCGAGCCCGTCGCGGCGGAGTTCGGCCGCCAGCCATTGCGCCGCGCGTTCGCCGCCGGGTGTGCCGGCATCGCGCGGGCCGAGCGCGCATAGCGCAGCGACACGTGCCAGCGCACTGGTGCCATTGACGGCGAAGAAGGGGAGCGCGGCAAGCGGTTTGGCGGGGGGCTGAACTGGTGTTGGCGCTGGGCCGCAGGAGCAGGTCAGGAGTACAAAGCTGGTCAGCAGGCAAAGAAAAAACACATTGTTCATTGGAGGCGACTGCTCTTTCCCGCTTGCGCGATCCCAAAGGGTTTGGACATCATGCCCTCGCCCCGAGCCCAGCGCGGAAGTTAATTCCAGTTCATACCGCGCGACACGGTACGGGCCGACTTGTCGCGTGCGCTACTCAACTTCCACGCCCAGCAGTGTCAGCAGCCTGTCGAGTTCGTCGTTGTCGTAAAAATCGATCTCGATGCGGCCGTTGACGCGCTTGCCGTTGGCGTGGGTCATGCTGGGGGTGAGGCGCACGGGGGTGCTGAAGCGGCTGTGGAGTTTGTCGGAGAGGTGTTTGAGGTGGCTCTCCGGGATGTCGGACTGCGGGCCGTGTTTGTCGCCGCTTTTAGCCTGCTGGCGGCGTTGGAGCAGGCGTTCGAGTGCGCGGACGGTCAGGCCATCAGTCACGCATTTGCGCGACAGAAGCACCTGCTCCTTGTTGTCGGTCAGACTGAGGAGCACCTTGGCGTGACCGGTGCTGAGCAGCGTGGCGCCGAGGAGCTGCTTGACTTCGTCGGGGAGTTCCAGCAGGCGCAGCGCATTGGCCACGCTGGCGCGCGCCTTGCCTACGCGGTCGGCGACATCCTGCTGGGTCAGGCCGAACTTCTCGGACAAGGTGCGATAGCCTTCGGCTTCCTCGATGGCGTTGAGGTCTTCGCGCTGGATGTTCTCGATGATCGCCATTTCCGCGGCATCGCGGTCGGCGGCTTCAATCAGGATCACCGGCACCTGGCCCAGGCCGGCCAGCATGCAGGCGCGCAGACGGCGTTCGCCGGCGATCAATTCATAACTGCCGGTGGGATTGCGGCGGCAGATGAGCGGCTGGATCACGCCGTGCGTACGGATCGAATCGGTCAGATCCTTCAGCGCGGCTTCATCGAACGTCTGGCGCGGCTGCCAGGCGCTGCGGCTGATATCCGCCACCGGGAGCATGGACACATGGCGTCCGTCGGCGCGCGGCGTCACTGCGGCGGCCTGCACGCCGGGGGCTGCGACGTGGTGCGCCTGCGTGCCGGCTTCCGCAGCGCTGCGCGCGGGTTCGGCGGGGTGCTGGCTGATGAGCGCGCCCAACCCACGGCCCAATCCAGGACGCGGACGATTGTTCTTCTTTGCAGATTGGCTCATGGGTTGCTCCCTCGTGGTCTTCTTCGCTGTTCTGCTGTTCGGTTCTTTAAGGATAGAAACCCGGCCGCATCAGACCGAGTGTTTCGGGCAATCCGCACATGAGATTCATATTCTGCAACGCGGAGCCGGCCTGGCCCTTCATCAGATTGTCAATGTACGAGACGATGCGCAGCCGGTTGACGCGGCGGTCCACGCTGACAACGAGATTGCAGAAGTTGGTGCCGCGCACTTGCAGCGTGCCAATGGCGGCCTTGCTGTCAAAGACGCGCACAAAGGGGCTTTCGCGGTAGAATTCGCGGTACAGGGCCGCCACCTCGGCTTCGGTGACGTTTTTGGTCAGGGTGCCGTAGAGTGTGGACATGATGCCGCGGCAGACCGGCACGACCTGCGCGGTGAAGGTGATGAGCACTTCACGGCCGGCGAGCAGGCTGAGTTCGCGTTCGACTTCGCACACGTGCTGGTGGCCCGCCAGTTTGTAGGCGTTCATCTGCTCATAGCGCGCCGGATAATGGAACGTGGCGCTGACTTTCTTGCCGGCGCCGGAGACGCCGGTCTTGCAATCGCAGATCACGCTCAGCGGCTCCACCAGGCCGCTTTTCGCGGCCGGCGCGAGACCGAGGATGCAACTCACGGCAAAGCAGCCCGGGTTGCCGACCACGCGTGCCTGCCGGATTTCGGCGCGGTGCAGTTCGGCCAGTCCATAGGCGTTGTCGCCGAGCAATTGCGGCGCGGCGTGCGCCGGTTCCCGGCCGATGCGGCGGGAATATTCCGCAAAGGCATCCGGCGTGGTGAAGCGGAAATCGCCGCTGTAATCGATCAGCTTGGCGCCGCGCGCCAGCGCCTCCGGCGCGGCCTGCATGCCGACGCCGTCGGGGGTGGCGCAGAAGATCACGTCGACGGGTTCCTGTGCGCGGGGATCGTCGGGCGCCAGGATCGGCAGATTGCAGAAGCCGGCAAGGTGCGGGTAGACCTGGGAGATGGGCTGGCCAACGTCCTCGCGCGCCACCAGCGAAACCAATCTGGCTTCCGGATGCTGGAGCAGCAATTCGACGACTCCAATGCCGCCATACCCGGTGGCGCCGATGACCTTAACCCTGACCATGAGACAACAGCTCCTTCTCGATTCAACACGGACGAATTGTGTTACTATGAACTTCCGGCATTGATTGTGTCAAGGAGTGGCTGACATGCGCATTGAGACCTGCGATTATTTTGTGGCTGGCAGCGGCATTGCCGGCCTGATGAGCGCCCTGCATCTGGCGCCGCACGGCCGTGTGCTGCTGGCGACCAAGAAGGATTCCACCGAGAGCAACACCAACTATGCCCAGGGCGGCATTGCCTGCGTCATGGAGCCGGGCGACAGTTTTGAGCAGCACGTGGCGGACACGCTGGACGCCGGGGCGGGGCTGTGCGACGAGGCGGTGGTGCGGCGGATCGTGACGGATGCGCCGGCGCGCATTGCCGAACTGGAAAAGCTCGGCGTGCAGTTTGCCCTGCGCGAGGGCGGGCAGCCGGGTTATGATCTGGGACGCGAAGGCGGGCATTCCAACCGCCGTGTGCTGCATGCCGGCGACATCACCGGCATGCAGATCGAACGCGCGCTGCTGCAGGCCGTGCAGACACATCCCAACATCCGCATGGTGGACCACGCGCTGCTGATCGACCTCATCACGACCCACTGGTTGCGGCTTCCCGGCGACAACCGCTGCGTGGGCGCCTACGTGCTCGACCGCCGCAACGGCGAGATCTTTGCCGTGCGCGCGCCATGGACCATTCTGGCGACCGGCGGTTGCGGCAAGGTTTATCTCTACACCAGCAACCCGGATATTGCGACCGGCGACGGTGTGGCCGTGGCCTGGCGTGCGGGCGCGGACGTGGCCAACATGGAATTCATCCAGTTCCATCCAACATGTCTCTACCATCCGCAGGCCCGGCGCTTTCTGATCAGCGAGGCTGTTCGCGGCGAGGGCGGCGAACTGGTCGATCGCGAGGGAAATCCGTTCATGACGCGCTACGATCCGCGCGGTTCGCTGGCGCCGCGCGATATCGTGGCCCGCGCCATCGACGCCGAGATGAAGCGCACGGCGGCGCCCTATTGCTGCCTCGACATCCGGCACAAGTCCCGGGAGTTCCTGCAGCAGCGGTTTCCCAACATTTATGCCACCTGCCTGCAGTTTGGCGTCGACATGGCCACGGACCTGATTCCCGTGGTGCCCGCCGCGCATTTCTGTTGCGGCGGCGTGCAGGCGGGCGTGGATGGCGTCACCTCGCTTCCCGGTCTGCTGGCCGTGGGCGAGGTGGCCTGCACTGGATTGCACGGTGCAAATCGGCTGGCCAGCAATTCCCTTCTCGAGGCGCTGGTTTGCGCGCATGCCATGGCTGAGCGGTTGGTGGGGCGGCCGCGACCGCCGGTGGTGGATCAGGCCAGAATCCCCGACTGGGAATATGGCGATGCCGTACCCAGCGACGAACAGGTGGTGGTGTCGCACAACTGGAGCGAGGTGCGCACCAACATGTGGGACTATGTCGGCATTGTGCGCACGAATAAGCGGTTGGAACGCGCGCAACGGCGCATCCGCATGCTGCGCGAGGAAATCCGGCAGTATTATTTCGATTATCTGGTCACGGCGGATATCCTTGAACTCCGCAACATCGCCGATGTGGCGGAACTCATCGTGCGCAGCGCGATCCGCCGCCGGGAAAGCCGCGGGCTGCACTACACGCTGGATTTCCCCGACAAACTGTCACCAGCGCGCGATACGATCCTGGCCGGACGGAAAAGCTGAGGGATATTGATTTCCAGCAGACTGAAAATTCCATTGCTGTTCATTTCGTGAAGTTCTATCCTTGCCGCATCAAATGGGCCCAGGAATTACTTGCGGCCATCCACCCTGAGATTCCCGTGGTCGGTCCATATTATGGTGGACGAGAAGAATAGCATGATAGGAAACTGGGAACTTTACGGTCTGAATGAGGCTGAGATGCACTATGCGCTCGCGGATTCGCATCTCGAAGCAGCCATCGTTCTGGCAACTGCACTCATCAAAGGCGAGTATTCAAAAACCTTTTCTCACGCCAAGGTCATCTTGTCCTTGCACCACCACGCGGTTGAACTGTTTTTGAAATATGCCATCTCACGCGCCGGCGAAAAAGTCCCTACACACCATCATATACGCGATCTCAGTTTGCGTTACTCGGCTGCCTATTGCGATACCGAGTTTCATTTTGAGCCGCCTTTTGTCGCTGAATATTTGGGCGCCACTCCAGAACAACTGCAACGGGACTTGACGGCGGAATTCGAGTCGAAGAACCGAAACAGAGTTGACCAAGAAATGCGCTACCATACAGATCGCGACGGTGACATCTGGCCGGGCGCGCATGGTGTCGAGCCTGAATCCTATGCCGCTGACCTTGAACGGTTGAGTAACCAAATACATGCACTTCACGCCCTGATTGAATCGCGCATGGCTAGGCGGACTTTGGATGCACCGCCGAAATCTGCAACGAGAGGCAGTTTCTAATCGCCTAACGATTATCTGTTCGCCCTTAGCTATAGAAAGATATGCCATGTGGATCCTTTACCTAGTTGGCATCTATTGTGTTGTGATGGTCTTTGACCGAATCAAAAAAATACCAATAGACTTGAAGGAAAAGAAACGCGTCGAAGATCAAGCGAAGGAAATCGAACACCGCGACGCTGCTTTGAAAACCGAGCGTCAGCGTTTTGAGTCGGTCAAGACCGAGTCAGCTATTGCCCTTGACCGAATCAGCAAAGAAAAGGCTCTTGGTTTCCCTTGGGTCGCAAACGCCTGTAGTGAATACCGCAAACTCTATGACCTGAAACTTGCCGACGAACTTGAAAGCAAAGATCATCCTGCCAGACGCGCGGCTGAGGAAATCCGCGCTATGGCTGCGGAGAAAGCTGACCTGCGACGCGAGAACAAGATATTGCGGGAACTACATCGTTACTACGAAAGCCTTTTCCCGTGGCTCATTGAATTCAAAGGTGAGGAACTCGACGAACTGATACGCCAGATCAATCAACCGCGAGTGACCGATAATCCCAATGACGACCCCGCGACGCAGTGGCTTTCGGATGCAGAGAGGGACTCTGCCAAACTGTCGCGTACCGAAAAGTTTCAGCGCGCATTGGATCGTTATTGGAAATCAAAAAAGACACCATGGCAGATTGGCCGGGATTACGAACGATATATAGGATACCTGTACGAAAAAGTTGGCTTTCATGTTGAATACCATGGCATTGATCTTGGTTATGAAGATTTAGGTCGTGATTTAATTTGTACGAGAGATGGGGACATTCGCATAGTTCAATGTAAATATTGGGGCGCACATAAAATACTGCACGAGAAGCATGTATGCCAGATATTTGGAACTGTTGCCGCATATAAAGCCCAGTACAAGGAGCAGGACCAGTACAAGGAACGGGATTTGTTTGCTAAACGGAAAATTTCCGCTTGGTTGTATGTTTCATGTGCTGCATCCCCTACTGCCAAAGAATTCGCGAAGATGCTTCGAGTCCATCTGGTAGAAAATTGCCTTTTGGCCTCTTACCCAATGATCAAGTGCAATGTTTCCATTCGAGACGGTTCCAAGATATATCATTTACCGTTTGATCAGCAATATGATCGAACTCGAATTGAATTTAAGGATGAATGTTACGCGCAAACCATTGCTGAAGCCGAATCTTTAGGATTTCGACGAGCCTATCGATGGTGCGGAAACAATTAGACTGACAAATGACTGCAATGATAGGCCAACCACGGTCTGGTGCTGACCGCTGCCAGCACAGGATAGCTCGGAGTTGCAGGCATGAAGGCAGCGGCAGCACAGGCCACACGATTTGACGGAAGCGCTTGGCTACTCGCCCGACTCGTCGGCATCCGGTTCTTCGGCCGGCGTTTCTTTCAAGTTCGGCGGCTCGATGTGCGGGATGGTGGCGGGGTTGATGCCGGCGCGGCTGAGTTTCTGGGCGACGGCGGTTTGCGTGGCATCGATGGCGTAGCTCCGGCTCCAGAAGACGGCCGCTTCGGGGATGCGGCCCAGTTGCGCCAGGGTGTCGCCGACGTGTTCCAGGACGGTCGGGTCGTCATACAGGAGATTTTGCGCCTGCAGCAGCAGGTCCAGGGCTTCTTCCAGGCGCTGCTGGCGAAAACGGACCCAGCCCAGCGTGTCGAGGAAGGCTCCGTTGCGGGGGTGCAGCTTGACGGCCTGCATCGCCCAGACGGCCGCTTCATCCAGGTGCACATCCGCCACGGCCCACATGTAGGCCAGGTAGTTCATGATGTCGGCGGCATGCGGATGCTGCTGCAGGGCTTCCAGAAAAACCGCGGCAGCGGCGTCCGTCCGTCCCAGTTCATCGAGCGTCGAGCCCTGCAGCAGGTAGAAGTCGACGGCGGGTTTCATTTTCTGCGCCAGCATGGCATGGTGCACGCAAGCGAGGACCGGCACGGCATTGGTGGGCTCGTGGGCGGCCAGGTGCAGCGCGGCCAGCGTCAGCAATTCCTTGACGTCATCCGGGTTCTCGACGACCCGGCGTTTTTGCGTGGCGATGGCGCGCGCGCCGTCGCGTTGCTCGAGCGCGCCGGCCAGGCACATGACCGCGGGAAGATGCGCCGGTTGCTGGGCGAGAATTTGACGAAAGGTGTGGACGGCCTCGTTGGTGTGTCCGGCGGCGAGCGCCGCGCCGCCATAAAACAGGCGCAGTTCGACGCGCTGCGTGGCGCCGGTGGCGAGCTCGACGGCCAGATCGATGCATGGCAACGCGCGTTCGGGCGCATGCGCATTGCGGAAGAACTCGAGCGCCCAGAGCACCGGCAGATGGCGGGTTTCGACGGTGGGGCATGCATGATTCAACCGGCGCATGGCCCGCAGGGCGTCGGCGTCGTGCCGTTCCGCGAACAGCGCGCGGATGTGGGCCAGGGCCAGGGACGGGTCTTCGGGGCGCAGGCGGGATGCTATTTCGTAATAGCGTGCGGCGCGCGCGGCGTCCCCGTTCATCTCGGCCAGACGGGCCAGATCGCAGCATACCCCCACATCGCGCGGATGGTCGCGGAAAAAGGCCTCGAGTTTGGCGAAGGCTTCGCCGGGGCGTTTTTCCAGCAACAGGCGGATGGCCAGGGCGTCCAGGGGACGGTGACTGTCGGGGTCGATCCGATTGGCGGCCGCGAATGCGCGGCTGGCAATGTTGGTATGGCCCCTTTCGGCTTCCAGCAGCCCTGCGGAATAGTGGGCCAGCGCCTGGGCATAGCTGGCGTCATTCAGGGGCTGCGGCGGGACACGTTCGGCTTGGGGGCCGGTTACCGTTCGGCAACCGGCTGCGGCCAGCAGCAAACAGCAAAACGGCAGAACGGCGCTTCTACGATTTTGTGTCGGCATAACACATCACCGGCGGGCGGGGCCGCCGGACCCGTCGCATTCCAGCAACACGGCGGCAAGCTCGCCCGCCCGCCTGGCGGCGCGTCCGGCGGCCGCGCCCGACCCGGTGATGCGCCTGCAGGCTACTTGTTCTTGTGACGGCTTGCCTTCAGGCGTTTCTTGTACTTGTGCTTGGACATCTTCTGGCGGCGTTTCTTCTTGATGGATCCCACGGTTCTCTCCTTTTATCGGATACTGTCAATCCGGCGCCGGATTTACAGCACCACCTTGTTCAACGGCAATTCGATGATACCTTCCGCGCCCGCCTTGCGCAACAGCGGGACGATCTCGCGCACCACGCGCTCCTCGACCACGGATTCGACCGCATGCCAGCCGGCATCGTTCAGGGACGTGACGGTCGGCGTGTGCAGCGCGGGCAATTTGGCGATGACGGCCTTGAGATTGTTCGAAGCGACGTTCATCTTCAGCAGCACGCGCGTCTCGGCGGCCAGGGCGCCGGCCAGCAACAGGGCGATCTGCTCCACCTTGGCGCGCTTGGCGGGATCCTGCCAGGCCTTCTTGTTGACGATCAGGCGGGTGGTGGACTCGAGCACGACATCCATGATGCGCAGGTTGTTGGCGCGCAGCGAAGAGCCGGTTTCGGTCAGTTCGACGATCGCGTCCACCAGTTCCGGAGCCTTGACCTCGGTGGCGCCCCAGGAGAATTCGACCTCGGCGGTGACATTGTGCTTCTTGAGGTAACGCTTGGTGAGACCGACCGCCTCGGTGGCGATGCGCTTGCCGTTCAGGTCCTGCACGGTCTTGATGGAAGAGTCGTTCGGCACGGCCACCACCCAGCGCACGGGCTTCAGGCCCACCTTGGCATACAGGAGTTCGGCAACTTCGACCACGTCGGAGTTGTTCTCGTAAATCCAGTCATAGCCGGTGATGCCGGCGTCCAGCACACCGAGCTCGACGTAGCGGCTGATTTCCTGGGCGCGGATCAGGCGGCACTGCAATTCCGGGTCATCCACGCTCGGACTATAGGAGCGCGAACCCAGCTGCAGCGAAAAGCCGGCCTTCCGCATCATGTTGAAGGTCGCGTCCTGCAAGCTTCCCTTGGGGAGTCCGAGTATGAGGGCCATGCCGCACTTCTCCGTGTGTTCCTGTTCAATCGAATGGACCGACAAAATACCAGAATGCCGCGGGTGAGGCAAACGGGATTGCTGGTGAACCAAAGAGATTGATGCAGCCGCAGATGAACGCGGATGAACGCAGATCGGGGAAGACGGTGCTTGGATGAACGGAGAATCGTCTCTTTTGGATGATGGGCAACACGCACTTCGGATCAGTCTTAAGCCGCGTTTATCTGTGTTTATCCGCGGCAAAAGCTTTTCGAACAAAAACAGGAAGGTGAGCTTCCGCGCGAGCCTGGTTTTGGGACAGGGAACTTGTCTTTTGCAAGACGTCTGCCTTCCCCCGCAGCGCGTCCAGCAGCGCCAGCATGTCCGGATGCGGGGGGCGCTCGAAGGCCAGGGGTTTGCCGGTGATGGGGTGGGCGAAGGCCAGGCGGGTGGCGTGCAGCATGGGGCGGGTTGGTTGGATCGGAAGATTGCGGTCGCGGTGTGTGCCGCCGTAGAGGGGATCGCCCGCGATGGGCGCGCCAAGGTGGGTGAGATGCACGCGGATCTGGTGCGTGCGGCCGGTTTCGATGCGGGCCAGCACCAGCGAAGCCAGCGGGAAGCGTTCCACAATGTGGTAATGGGTGGTGGCTGTCTTGCCGCGTTCCTTGACCACGGCCATGCGTTTGCGGTTGGTCGAATCGCGCCCGATCAGCGTCGTGAGCGTGCCGCTCGCATGCGGCGGCGCGCCATACACCAGCGCGAGATACTCCTTGCGCACGCCGCCGGTTTGAAAGGCTTTGACCAGCCCGGCCATGGCAGCGTCGTGTTTGGCAACCACTAAAAGGCCGGTGGTGCCCTTGTCGAGCCGGTGCACAATTCCGGGGCGTTCAATGCCGCCAATGCCGGCGAGATCGTCGCAATGATGGAGCAGGGCATTGACCAGCGTGCCGGTGGCGTGGCCGGGGGCGGGATGCACGACCAGGCCGGCGGGTTTGTCGATCACCAGGATGTCCGAGTCCTCATAAACAATGTCGAGTGCGCGCGCTTCAGGCTGGGGGATGGCAGACAGTGGCGGCGGCACCAGCACTTCGATCGTCTGTCCGGCTTTCGTCGCATCGCTGGCGCGCACGGGGCGTCCTTCGCAGGTCACCCGCCCCTCGCGCATGAGCGCTTGGATGCGCGCGCGGGAAAAACCAGGCAGGGTTGCGGCCAGCCACACGTCCACGCGCTGTCCGGCGGCTTCAGGCGGAACAGCCGGGGTGTGGCGCGTGGGTGTGGCGGGTATGGGTATTGCGGGCGCGTTCAATTGGACTTTCCCGACGTTGGCATTTCCATCGCCGGTTTCAACCGCAGCCGCCAGATCATCAGGCAGAGGCCTGTTGCAAACAGCATCACGCTGATGAACTGGCCGATGGACCAGAAACCGACGTTCATGCGCAGATCGCCGCGCAGCGGTTCGATGGTAAAGCGGATCACGGCATAGGCCATGAACCAGGCGGCGGTGACCAGGCCGCTGCGGTTGCGCGTGCGGCGGTAGAGCAGCGCGAGCAGGATGAACAGCAGCAGATTGGCGCCCGACTCGAACAATTGAGTGGGCAACACGGGCAGGCTGCGCGGCGCGGTGTCCGCGAGTTCATGGTTGAACACCTGCAGATACCAGGCCGGGCTGCGCTCCGGGAAGGTCACGGCGAGACAGCTATGCGACACGCGGCCATGGCAGCAGCCGTTGAGAAAACAACCAATACGGCCGAAGGCATGGCCCAGCGGCAATACAGCCAGCAGGAGGTCGGAGACTTCGAGAAACTGTTCGCGCCGTCGCCGCACGAACAGGATCAATGCCAGCGCCGATCCGGCCACGCCGCCGTAGAACATCAGTCCTCCCTGGTCAATGCGGATGATGGCCGGCAGGTTGCCGGCGAACTCCAGGGTCCAGTGTTCGGCGACATAGGCCAGACGCGCGCCAACCACGCCGGCAAGCATCATCCAGACCATGAGGCTGGAGAGATAATCCGCGTTGCGGTGCGTGCCGCGCGCCAGGCACACGGCAGCGTACCACGCGCCGGCAAATCCCAGGGCCATCATCAGGCCGAAGGCTTTGAGCGTGAATGGGCCAAATTGTAGAAGAGTGGGGTGCATGCTGCTCCGTTTTTGGATTCGACAACCCGGGCAAAGAGGACTACATTCTACTGTATTATTTCGTCGAATACGACAAGGATGATGGGTGAACGATGGCTGAGGGCGATCTACATATTCTAACCGATCCGATTGGCATCTTTCCCTGCAGCGGTTGTCACGTGAACCTGGATCTCTCGGAGCGACCGGCATTCTCCATGATCAAATGTCCGGCCTGCGGCATTGTCATGCAGGTTCCCGCGCGCATGGGCGGTTTTGTGCTGGTGGAACTTCTGGGCGCCGGCGGCATGGGCAACGTGTACCGGGCGCGCGATGAGTCGCTCAACCGCGACGTGGCCATCAAGATCATGCGCAAGAATTTCGGCGAGACCGCCACGTTTGTCGAAACGTTCCGGCGCGAAGCGCAGACCGCGGCCCAGTTGCACCATCCCAATGTGGTGTTGATTCATTCCTTTGGCGAATTCAAGGAACAGCCGTTCATTGTCATGGAACTGGTCACCGGCGGCAGCCTGGACCGCCTCATCGCCACGGGCGAACCGCTCGATCAGGGCATGGTGATGCGCATCGGCATGGAAATCGCCTCGGCGCTGCAGAGCGGTTACCAGATGCAGCTGGTCCACGGCGACATCAAGCCCGAGAACATCCTGCTCGATGAAAAAGGCGCCAGCAAACTGGTGGATTTCGGCATCGCGCATCTGGCCGGCATCAGCGGCTCGAATGAAGTCTGGGGCACGCCGTACTATGTGGCGCCCGAAAAGGTTCGTTGCCAGCGCACCGACTGCCGGGCGGACATCTACAGCCTCGGCGGCACGCTCTACCATGCGCTCGCGGGCAAGCCGCCGTTTGACGGGCCGGACGCCACCGCCGTGGTCAAGGCGCGTTTCCAGAAGCCGGCGCCGCCGCTGCGCGATTTGCGCACGGATATCGATCCCGAGATCGAGTCCATCGTGGCGCGCATGCTGCAGGTCGAACAGGCCATGCGCTACCCGACCTACGAGTCGCTGCTGGGCGACATGCGCCGTTTTCTGGACCGGGCCGGGCCTGGCTTGGCGCTGGCCACCAAGAAAGTCATTCTGAAAAAAAGAAGCGCTGGTCCAACGGGCGCCATTTCCACCCTTGGCGGCGCAGCCAAAACCGCTTCCGTGGCGTCGACTGGCGCATGCAGCGTGACGGGCAAGGTGGCGGTCGGCACAGGCAAGGGGTCCACGGATTCCCCTCCCGACGTGTCCGCGGCGAAAGGCGCGGGGCTTGCCACCTCGTCGAAGGTTCTGATGTGTTTGGCGAGCCTGCTGCTGCTGGGAGGTTTGGGCGGCGGCATCTGGCTCGTGGCCAAGCACAACAGCGCGGAAGCGTCAGACACCGACGCCGACCAGCGGCAGGCGCAGGTTGTGCAGGCCTCCGCAGTGCACCAGATCGACGATTGCCTGTGGCAGGCGCAGGCGGCCAGATCGAATCTGGTGTTGGAAGCCGGGGCCGCCAGTCAACTGTGCGAGGCGGCCAACAAAGCGGTGACCGAGGTGCTGCCGGATGCGCACGAGATGCTGATCCCGCTGCGGGCATCGCCTCCGGCGCCGGCGGGTTCCGGAACCAATGCCGTGGCCGCGGAATCAACGCCTGCGCCCGTGGATCCAGTGCATGAAGAGACGCTGAAGGAGCCCGCACTGGTCAAGGTGCGCGAAATGTACCGCGTCTGGTACCGTGTGGACGACATTGCAGCCGAAGCCACGGCCTTGTGCGCCGACATCACGACCGTGAAGCTGGTCGCCACCAACACGCCCGCCGAACTCCTGACCCGGCAGGCTTCCGGCTTCGCGGAACGGATCCCGCTGTTCGTAACCGGGAAGAAGTCCGAGGAGGTGCGCCGCAATCTGGCGCTGCTCCGCACAGACCTGAGTGCCGTCAGCAATCGGGTGCAGGTGATCCGGAAACACCAGGAAAAATTGGCGGATCTGGCCCGGCAGCAGGCGCAGCAGGAGCAGGATCAGCAGGCGGCCGTGAAACGCGAGGCTGACCGTCTGGAGAAGAGCAAGACCGAAATCGCCGCGATTCAGGCGCTGGAAAAGAGCGTGGCGTTCATCGATTCGCTGCACCGGCACGACTATCCGGATGCGCGCCGGCAGTTGCATGTGATCTACTCCAGCGAGATGGAGGCGGAGAGCCGCAAGGCGTATGCCCTCGCGATGCAGCGCGTCCAGCGGCTGGAGGAACTTCGCGATTTCATGATCGCCCATGTGCCCGGCTACCAGTTTCCGGATGGCCGGAAGGTCGAATCCGCAGACAAGGGCGGCCTGGTTCTCGCGGGTCCGAACGGCACGGTAAAAGTCTCCTGGGGCGGCCCCGGCGATATTCCCGGCGATGTGCGCATGGTCATCTTGATGCGGCATTTTCTCCTGGACGAGGAGATGACAAATTCCCTCAAGCCACGGGAGCACGCGCGTCTGCTGGTGAGCGCCGCCTTGTATTGCCGGAAGTTCATTCCGGAAAGCAAGCCGGTGCAGGATCTTGCCGGCCGGATGCTGGAGAAGGCCGTGGCGATTTTGCCGACCGCCAGGGAGGATGTTGACCAGTTGTTGCCGGGAGACGCTGCCCAGCCGGATCCCGCCAAACCTGCCGTCGATGCGACGGCCAAGTGATCCGTTAACACTGACCCGTGGGTCGATGGTGTCGCAACGCAAGAATCCGGTCGCTGGTTACCGCTGACTGACCGCTTCGCTCTTGCCGGCTTCCGGATCGATCATGATGCGCACCTGCTTCAGCCGCGTGGCGTCGAAATGCCGTCGCAGGCCGGTCTCGATCTTCCTAAGATGAAAACGCTGCAGTTCGAACAGGCGGGAACTGTTTGCCACAAAGAGATACAGCACGCCATTTTCCCATTTTCCCGGGCGCACCGTGGTGGCCAGTTCTGGGGACACCACCTGCGCCCACACCTTGGCAAGTTCATCCCGCCACAACTCCTGATCCGGCAGTTTCAGGCGCTTGACCGTCTGCTCCACAAGCGCCCGCATGGGCGTGGGCTCGCGACGGCGGGCGGGCGCATCGGCGTCCTCGGGCATGGGCTCGGGCGCCAGCAGGTCGAGCCCTTCCGCCTCCTCGGACGGCGAAGGATAGTACGACCTCATCTGGGATTTGCGTTCCGACATGCGGGAAGAGTATCATGCGGCCTTGCACGGGAAAAGAGGAGAACCGAACATGAAGCGCGGAAACATGCTGATCGCCCAGAGCGGCGGTCCTTCCATGGTGATCAATCAGAGTCTGGTGGGCGCCGTGCAGGCCGCGATGGAGAATCGTGCTGTGGGCCGCATCTATGGCGCGCGGCATGGCATCAAGGGGATTCTCGAAGGCAAGTTCATCGATCTGCGCCAGGAGACGCGCGCCACACTGGAAGCGGTGGCGGCCACGCCGTCGTCCGCGCTGGGATCCGTGCGCCGCAAGCCGTCGCCCGAGGACTGCGCCGCGATTTTCAAGGTGCTGCACCGCCTCGACATCCGTTATTTCTTCTACATCGGCGGCAACGATTCCGCCGAGACGGTTCACATCATCAATGAAGAGGCCAAAAAGGCCGGGTACGACATCGCCTGCTTCCACATCCCTAAGACGATCGACAATGATCTGCGCGAGAACGATCACACCCCGGGTTTCGGCAGCGCCGGCAAATTCGTGGCCTGCGCCCTGATCGGCGATGATCTCGACAACCGCGCGCTCGGCGGCGTGAAGATCGATGTGGTCATGGGTCGCAATGCTGGCTTCCTCACGGCCGCCGCGGCGCTGGCGCGCGTGCATCCGGATGACGGCCCGCACCTGGTTTACCTGCCCGAGCGTCCGTTCAGTCTCGACCGTTTCACGGCCGATGTGCAGAAGGTGATGAAGCGCCTGGGCCGTTGCGTGATCGTGGTTTCCGAGGGCATTGCCGACAAGGACGGCACGCCGGTCGCCGCCAAGTTCATTAAGGAGACCGACTCGCACGGCAACAAGCAGCTCAGCGGCAGCGGCGCCCTGGGCGACATGCTGGCCGGCGTGCTGCGCGAACGCGCCAAAATCACGCGCATCCGGGCCGATACGTTCGGTTATCTGCAACGCTCGTTCCCCGGCGTCGTGTCCGCAACCGATGCCCGGGAGGCGCGCGCCGTCGGTGCCGCTGCCGTGCGTGCCGCGGTCAGCGGCAAGGTTGCGAGCGGCTCCGTTGCCATCCGCCGCAAGCCGGGGCGCCGTTATGCCGTAACCTTCGAG
>Ga0316226_1002900_pt1 | contig 15412 bp, 17 predicted proteins | sample TBH18017metaG_FD_206009 | JGI IMG/M metagenome (GOLD analysis project Ga0316226, IMG submission 206009) | Freshwater microbial communities from Trout Bog Lake, Wisconsin, USA - TBH18017 | ecosystem: Environmental > Aquatic > Freshwater > Lake > Hypolimnion/Profundal zone | place: USA: Wisconsin... | reverse complement strand
TGGCGGTGTGGCAATTCTCCATATATCGTTATTACTTTGCTCAGACCGTCTTATTCTTTTTTCGTTTAGTGTACCAGACCAATGCACCGACCACGACAGCCGCACATAGACCGGAAACAACCGCAATTACTACGAAATGCATTAGGTCAATTCCATTGTTCCCGGTGCTGGATACTGGTGGCGGTGGTGGTGCCGTAGCGTTCGGATTCACTAAGAAATCCCTTATTCCTTCCACGATCTCCATGATTCCACCCTTGAAACCGTGCGAGGTGCTGATGTGGCTTAAAGTTTTGTCTCGGATTTCAGGAAACGATGACAAGCAGGGCAACGGACGCTAGGATAGGGGCGCCTAGTCACCCAAGTATGTCTACACTTTGCATATTGACATATTAAGGTGGTCCCGCCGAGCCGTTTCTTTGGTATGATCCACCGTTGGCACGAAGGGCAACGCTTCGGACGCTCTACCCGCGTTTCCCACTCGTAACCGCATGAGGTACACGTTCTAACCCCGTAGAACATCAAATACCTCCGTTTCCTGCTGTTGTATTGTTATTACATCACAACTAGACGATAGGATAACATCCTTAGGTTGTAATGCTGTTTGAATATCGTTCTTTTTATCGGTTCGGCGCCTCGGAACGTTCGCTATATCGCTTGCCGGGATTGTCTGAGCGAGGGAATGTAGGCGGACCGCCCTATATTCGTGATTATTTACATGATAATCAGGGATTGAGAAAGGGTTTATCGGCATCTATACCGCCTCTGGCGCTAACGTTATGTTCCTCGGTGCGTGGTCTGGGTCGATGAGCTGTTCCGCTATCTCGACTTTGTTCTTCAGATCATAGACCGACAGTATAACGACGCAATGCAATTCCTTCGCGCGTCGAATCTCCGGAGCTATCTCATCGATGGGTAGCGTTAGCTTGCGGTCCAGGTACAACGCCTTGCAGCTAACGACCTTATGTTGGCCGCTGGCCTTATCGGTTATGATTATGTCCGGTTCGCCGTTGCCGCCCTGGTGGTCAACATCGTACCCGATGTTCTTGAGCCGGTTCGCCTTCCAATTCTCGTAGCGTTCGCCGCTGATGCGTGACAGCTCGCCCCGCATGCGTTTGATGCGTTGGCTTATGCAGCTCTGCGGCAGTCCCATCTTTTCTGCTATGTCCTCTTGGATTCGTCCCTCCCTCCATAACTCGAACACCTTGGCCGCCTCCTTCCAGTCAGGCCGTTTCTTATACTGTTCCAGTGTGGCCTCGACGCTGAAATTAAAATCATCCTCTGGCTCGATGGCCTCGTTCTGCTCGGTGCCTATGAACTTCATATGATAGGCGGTCATGCCGCTGACGAACAGACCCTTCCGTTTAGCCGATGGTATGAACGCTATGGATTCGCCCTTGGCGTCATCGTTCCCGTTCCCGATCCGGTCCCAAATATCACAGAGCTTTTCGTAGTATTCCGAGCCGATGTATTTCTCTATGAGCTTGGCATCCTCTGGATCAGTGGCCCCTGTCTTGAAGATAAGCACGGTGCCGTTACGAAAGACATTATCCAGACTCTTGAAACGCTGCGCGGCCCAGATGATTATAACTATACCGTAATCGGTCTTGGCCTTTTCCTCGAAAATATGCCTCAGTCGGTAGAACTCGCCTATATCCTTGGCCTGTTTCTGAGGTTGGCGAGAGTTGGCGCTGCCTATGGCATCATCCACGATGATAAACTGGACCCGCCGATTATCGATATACCAGATACCATCCTGGATTTTATAGACCGGGATAAGGTTGAGGTCTGCCCCGTAACGCTTTTTTGCCTCGTTCGCCAATGCGTTCAGCAATACCGTTTTTCCGCTGCCTGGTTCCCCAAATATGCATATGTGCTTGAACTCAACCTTATTGGTCATTATCTTGGGGAATATCCTATTCATTACCTCGGTGGTGAGGTTCGCCGGGGAACTGAAGCTTAGAACGTTCTCGCTGTTCAGCAGATCACCGGACATTCCAATGGACATCAGCCCCCCGTCCATCTAATCACCCCTCGACCTTTTGCCGTTCCTTAACGTTCTCCTCGGGAATGAACGACATGGCGGTTAAAAGAGAATCTTCGAGTATGTGGTTGTTAGCCATGTTATGCATACCCTTGATATAGCCGTCATTCTCCAGGTATGATCTTAGTTCCTCTGCCATGCGCTGCGCCTCTGCCGATCCGTTCAAGCCGAACATCGCCACTATTGCGTTCGTCAGAATGATTATGTTCTGCTCCGTGTCCTTGATAGATTCCGATTCACCAATGACAGCATAGAGTTTGATAAGTTTAGTGCCGACCTTTTTAATGTCCTCGGTGGTCTGGACCTCATCGCCAAAGGCTAGATAGATGCTGCTCGGGGATAACGATTCTGGGTCATTGTCATGCGTGATGTGCATCTTGCAGAATGACATTTTGTTATCGTTCTCCGCGTCCAGCTCGACCTCGCCGGATATGTCCTTCAGCTTGACCGATATGACGTTCTCCTCTGTCGAACCCGTGCCGCCGTTATCCTTGAAACGCTTCAACGCCTTGATGTATGCGTTCTTCCGCACTTCCAGCTCGACCTTGACCGCTTCCCAATACTGAAGCCCGGTCTTGGTCGATTCGTAGGCCGGACCCATTTGGGAAGCTTCCTTGGTCTTTTTGTTCATCTTCAATTTGCCCGCTATCTCGCTCCTTAATCCACTAACTCCGCTTGCCATGCTTATCTATCCTCCTCGTTATCGTCGTTCTCGTTCGTCTGCCTTGCATTCGTCTGGCGGTTGTTCGCCTTTTGTCTCTTGCCCTTTATCGGTTTGTTGCCTTGCGTCCGGTCCTCCGGTTTGCGGTTATCCTGTTCCTCTTGCTGTTCATCGACGTACTCGTTCGCCCCCTCTTGCGGTTCTACCTCTGCCGCCTCGATCACGTTCATAACTGATTCGCCAGTCTCCAGGTCTATCTCTTGCGGTTGGTTGCCGAAGAACTGCTTGAAGCGTTCCGCTGGCGAGGCGTTGGCGGTGGCCTCGATCATGCCCGCACCGCTGCCTACTGCTTCGGAGCGATGCTTTAGCTTAAGCTCGGTATAGGCCAAGGCGAGGCGCTCATACATATCCTGGATTTTGAAATACGCCTTGCCGTTAACCAGCCATTGCGCTTTTTGTATCCCGCTGGCATATGCCAGCTTATATTCAGTCTGATACTTCGATAGGGTGAAAATCCACCATTTTGTCTTTTCCTCGGTGATGATCTCCTTTTCTACCCATAGGCTGCGAACGTGGATTTTTGGCAGGTAGGGCTTTTTGCCTATCGCCTGCCAGTCCTGGGCTATGCCCGCGTCTGTTCCTAGCCGGTGATGGATTCCCAGGAATAGGCGCTTAAAGAGGGCTACGTTGGTTTGGGTAGCCAGACAGCAGCCGCTGGCGTCGTCTGGGTAATAGTAGGGTATGGGCAGGAAGGAAACGGTCTTTTCCTTCAGGTTCGTGCGTATTGGCGTTAAGTAATCTATTCTCCATAGCCAAAAGCCGATTTGGTAGCCCGCAATCCAAGCAAGATTCCAAATCTTATCGTGGGTGCCGAACAGCTTATCGAACCAATGGAAATATATGTCTGCCAGCACAACCGCGATAATGATGATGCTGATGAAATCTATGGGCGTCAGGAACCGGGTTATCTGTTTGTCCAACGCGCCCACGATCACCCCGAACATGATTACCAGGATAGCGATTAAAACGGTGGTCAACGTCATGGACGCTATCAAAGCCTGGACTGCTGCCTCGGTATATTTGAGCGCACTCGACGGTGACGGTGGCGCTATGTGCCAGTTAGAACCGTTATCGTTCTGCTCGGGAAGATAATACCCCGGTGAGGTCCTGGTCAACGACAGCAGAGTATAGCCCTGGTTGGTGACGATTATCCTATAGTCCGTTTCAACGTCAGCAAATGGCAATTGCATAAATTGGCTTGAATGAGGGTCGATGATCTGACTGAACACCGTTTTGTTGCCCTCGAACACTTGCAACGTCATTAGACTGGACTGGTAGTTAACGAACAGACATAGCTCGGTTGGTGACACTTCGCTGTTGGGTGTGAAATAGAAGTCATACCCCGAGCCGCCCTGGTTGGTCCAGCCGTTTATCGTGGTGCTGTCTGCGCTGGCGACGTTCAGTACCAACGGTGATAACAACACCACAACAACGAGCGCTAAAAAAATACGGTTAAGGTGTTTCATCGCCGCCGCCCCCTGGACGCAATGGCTACGATGGCGATCACGAACAAGACCAAAGCCATTATCACTAAAAGCCCCTCGCTGGTCAGAGCGATCCCGAAGAACGTTAAGCCGTCCGTGGTGGTGGTCGTGCCGCTGCCAGACCCGCCAGGAACGCCCCCGCCCGATGGGAGAGAACCGAGCGTAACCGTCACGTTGAACGATTGCGTGGCGCTGGTGTTGTATTGGGTACTGGTAGCGGTCAGCTCGATAAGGAATATACCGCTGGACCCTGGAACCCCGGAAACCTCGCCCGTATATTGATTGACGGACAAATCGCCTATGTTGCTGACCATGCTCCATGTGCAGGAAATCGACGCTATGGGCTGGTAGTCGTACCATGTCAACGTCATACCGTTATCTATGGGTGTCGATTCGATCACCGGATAGACGTTGGCTATCGTTACCGTCCAGTTCTGCCAGATAGGGAGCGTTCCAGACCCGACAGCCTTTATTGAGAACGTCGCGCTGCCGCTGGTGGTCGGTGTCCCGGTTATGATGCTGTTGTTCAGGGTGGCCCATGCCGGAAGGGTAACGCTGGTTATCGGTGCGGTGTCGTTCGTCGCCGCGACATAGGAATATGGCTGCTGGACCGTCACCGATGCGTTAGGGGTTGTTATAAAGTGACTGGCCCATGCGGTGACGGTTATAGTATAGTTCTCCCATGCGGTCAGCTTTCCCGCCGTCGATGTTGCCGAGATATGGACGCTGTACGATCCCGCCGCCGATGGCGTCCCGGTTAGATGGCCGGACGAGAACGAACACCAGGCCGGGATAGTCGGCGCCGATATGGTCCCCGTTTCGTTAATCGTCGGAGTGTAGGAATACGAACCGCCGGAAACGATGAACAATTGCGGCGAGTTTGTGAAGGTTGGCGCCCATTGAGTCGGTACGGTGACGTTCCAGAACTTATAGGCGGTCAACGTTCCCGCTGTCGATGTTGCGCTAACCTCGAACTCGTAAGTTCCCGCTACCGAGGGAGTCCATGAATAGGTAGGGCTGGCGAACGTGGCGCCCGTTGGCTTTATGACGCTGGCGAACGTCGCTGACTCGTTCGCGGTGATGGTGGTGGTATATGCCGTTCCGATCACGCCCGAAGTGCTAGGGCTGGCGGTTATGGTAGGCTTCCATTGGCCCGGTACGGTGACGTTCCAGAACTGGTATTTTGTGAGCTTTCCAGCCGTCGAAGTTCCGGAAACCTCGAACTGATAGACGCCCGCCGCCGATGGCGTCCATGAGTATGACCCGCCGGAGAACGTCGCCGCCGCCGGTTTTTGCACGTTGGCAATGGTGCCGGACTCGTTCAGGGTTGGAGTGTAGGTATAGGATGATCCTATAACGCCCGTCGTCGCTGGCGTCGAGGTGAATGTCGGCGCCCAGGTTGGAACGTACATGGTGAGGGAAGCTGCCTTTATGTTGTGCGGAGATGCTGCCACCGTTTCATAGGCACAAACTAGCTGATTGTTCTGGGTCGCGAGAGGGCTGGAGAACTCAGTCTGATACATTCCCCCGTCCGAAGATTCATCTAGCCAGGTGGTCGCCCCGCCCCAACTGCCCCCGCTGTATTTGTCCGATATGATATGGTTGGTTGCATCCTCCCAAAGAGCGTAGACGGAATGAGAACTGGCGTCCAATTCCAGAACCGGGTAATACGCCTGCGTGACCGTGGCCAACGTCAATTCGCTAGCGTCCCAGGTGCCGGACGAACTGCGAACCCTGGACTTGATGTTGCTGCTGCTGTCCAGATATAGGATATAGGTGGTGCTGCCGTCCACCACGATAGAACGCTGATCCGCGCCGCCTGTACCGCAGTTAGATAGGCTGGCCTGTTCCTCTGTTCCCAAAGAACCAGTTGAGCTTATGATATTGAAATACTGTTTTCCGCTGTTAGGTCCATAAAGAACATAGATCGAGCCTGACGGTCCAGCAGTCACTAACGGAATCCAATAAGCACTAGCAGAAACGGAAACTGGAAAGCCGCTGGCGGTGGCCCAGGTATCGCTAGACGTTGGGTTACTGTTACGGGTAACGTGCGGTACGTTTGACGAGGTATCGTAACCGATGCAAACATGACCGTCCGAGGAAACACATATCGAGGGAGTATTAAATATGGCGCTGCTAACAGCCGTCTGCGCTGCGCCCCAGGCTATGTTTCCGTTGGACGCTGGCACCCCGCGAATATAATACATTGTGCTGGACCCGTAATAGGCGATATGGAAGTTTGAACCGTCCGAACAGATGGAACACCAATTTGCATATACGTTGGCTAATGCGGTCTGTTTTGCCGCCCAGGTGTCGCTAATGGACGAACAGCTAGAGAACACCATCCCCGTTCCATCGTTCCAGAACAACCAATATAGCCCGGTGCCGGAAACGTAGAACGGACCTTTAGCGCGGTCTGGCATGGCGAACCCGCCCGAGCCGGAGGTTGTCGTGCCTACCGTTTTCCCGGTGGTCGCGCTGGCGTTGCCGACAATGAAAGCCGTCGCTGATAAGAGCATTACAGCTATGATAGCGAAAGTAAGGAATTGGGAAAGGGTTTTATGACGCTGGCTAGGCGTCATTTATTTACCCCATAGGTTTAACTTCTCGATGTTCAAGCCCGCCCATGACAGTATGCTATGGTCCCCGCTGAGATACCAGCCGCCAGCCGCCGCTATAAGCAGTATGGCACCGACGACGAGAACCGACATATTGCGGGTTGCCACCGCTGCCAGCAGACAGATGACGCCCGCAATGGCCGCGATATAGTACCAATGGGCAATTATCCATTGCAGATCAGTGAGCGTACTGGGTGGATGACTGTCGTTAAGGTCTTGGTTGATGACAAAATCCCAGGTATGAATCGTCAGGTTGACGCTTTGTACCGATTCATTCTGATAGTATATCTCGTCAATGTGCATCTTCCACCCGGTGCCGAACTCGATATAGGTCATGTTCTTGGTTTGCGTAGCTGCCGTTATGGTGTTGGCGTTGTACCACGTTTCCAAGAATCCCGGTTGGGTGATGTTGTTCCAGCCTAGCTTCAGCTCCGCATCGCTCAAAGTGAGGTAGGGAGTGAACACGGTACGGTTAGCCACTATCATATGCCCCGCCGGGTTATAGACCGATCCACGGACCAACAGGTTAGCCGATTCTGCCGATATGGTTATGTTGTCGTAGGTCAGAATATGGCTTGTGTTAAACCAGGATTTCATGGCGATCAAATAGCTATGGTACATGGCGATAAGCTGCTGGTCGTTCATGTTCGCCAGTTGGTCAGGGTCGGGCATGACTATATCGGCCCAGGGTGTCGGTATGTTGCCGTTGGCCGCCACCACCTGATTATAATAGGTCTGGGCATAGGAATTGCTGATACTGGTCAGGTTCTTGCCCTCGCTGTTAGCCGCTGAGAGGTCTATCAATGCCTGTCTGAGCGATGCGGTCAGGGTGGTATCAGATACCGATATGGTAGGGTTAGAGCATTGCGCGTTAAGGTTGACCTGAACCATATTGGCGTTCTGCACTATGTAGATACCGCCGCTTATGTCCACGGTGAGGTAATCGAACATTTCCTGGCCGCTGGCCTCATGGGTCAACATCAAAGCCGGGTATGCCGGATTGTTCGACAGCGCGTCGGACTGGATTATACCGAACGCCTCAAACCTGGCGTTATCCTCGGCTGGCACCGTGAACGAATAACGCCCGGACGCTAGGCCGAGAGAGGTCATATTGACCTCTTGGATGGTCTTGGCCCCGCCCGTCAACTGGACATTGGTAACGTTCCCATTGTCGGCGGTTATGTGCAATGTGCTGGCCCCGCTGCCGATGGTCAATATCTCGATAGGCACCCGGTTAGACACCTGCACGAAGTTATTGGTGGAGGTTATCGGTATGGTCATACCTAATTGAATCTTCCCGTAGGCGGTCCCAGATGGCGAGAACACCTTTAATGCGCTGGTGCCGCCTGGGGTTATCTCTCCCCCGTCATAGGACCAGCTCATGCTTGAATATGTCCCGGTGAACTGGTCGGTCAGATCAGTGTAGAGGTTGAGAACGGACTGATAGTTATAGGCCGTCTGCCAAATATCCGCTAATGTACCGTTGCAGACCAGGGATTTTCCCATAACGTAGCTGGCGTTATAGACATGAGATAGTCCGTTGGCGGTCTGGTAGTCGTATAGGTCTTTAGCGGCCCATTCCGCGTTTCTAGCCAAATACAATTGGGTATCTGGGATTATCGTTCCAGTGTTGTGTGCGTTGGTGTGCGCCCATGACAGCCCATAATTCGTTTCATTCATTATCTGGCCTGCGTAGTATTCCCGCATAGCTTCCTCGGCCCCGCCGTTACCGTCGCCGGGCATGAACAGCGAAGCTATGGCACCGATCCCCGCGCCCACGGTCAGACCGACAAGCCCGCAGACGACCCAACCCGGACCGTCGAACGCTGTACCGATGGCAACGCCCGCCAAACCGCCCGCAGCCGCCCCGGTGACGGCCCCCTCTTGCCAGGTCATAGCTTTAGCATCCTGGGTGGGTGGTGCGATAAGGCACACTGAGATGAGAGCGAAGATTGAGAGGAAAACTAGAAGGCTGGCATGGAAGCCAGCCCGCTTATAGGTTTTTTTTTATTTTCGGACATCTTAGAGCCTCGCTTAGACTCCGAGGTAGTTGGCAACGCCGCCCAGCACCAGGATGATCCCACCGAGAGCCAACACGCGGAAGTCCCTCAGGATGGCGCCAACCATGAAGCCAATCGCACCAACAGCCACCAGGACAATATCAACGATTGACATGCCGTAGTATGCCGCTGCTTCTCCGGTGACAGCCGCGCTAACCGATCCGGTCAGGAGAACGAGAGCGCCCGCCCCTGCCTCTGCTGCCATAACGCCTGTTGCATGCTTCTCTAGGAAAGCGTTAGCCTTTTCATTCACATCGCCGCACATATCCTTGACACTTTTAATAAGTCCCATGTGGTTATCAATGTCCGGTTGTTATCTTTAGGTTATAGTTTTCTAGTTTTGTAAAACATTATAAAAGAAAATAGCCTATAGTTTAGTCCCTGGTTGGTCCTTTTCGCCCTTTTTCGCTTCGAAATACGCCTTTAGCGCCGCTTCTACGGTTAGTCTAACAGGAATTCCCTCGATGATTTTGATTTGGATGAGGGAGTCGTGCAATTCTGCCGGAATGGTGCAACAGAGAACGCCCCTGGTTGGCGTTTCGGTCACGGAAAGCCCCCGATCTGATGCAACAGAACCAAGACCGAACATAAGGTAGTCGATGCGGCAATAAGGCAAAAGCCGACGATAAGAAAGGTTGAAAAGGATTCTAGGCTCATATCCCAAACCTCGTAGCCTCGGTGTATTTCTGGGACCGCTGCCTTATGTTCAAGTGCAGATAGATTTGAGTAACCTCGATAGATGAATGTCCCATATTGTTTTGCACCATAGGAAGAGGAATACCCTTATCAAGCTGCCAAGTCGCGCAAGTATGCCTTAGAGTATGAGCATGGACCCAAGTAACCACTTTGCCTAGTTCATTGACAAAGGATAGCCCCGCCTTTATCGCGGTCTGCGTAACGTGATTTTGCAATGTGCGCTTATCCCGATCAAAGAGATAATCGTCCGGTCTTAGTTTCCTGCTCGCCTCGTAGCATTGACATAAGGCAATCGTGCCTACGTCTAGTGGAGCGTAACGGTCCTTGCTGCCCTTGCCCTGCCGGACGAACACGGATTTTGTTTCCGCGTTAATGTCCTTGACCATGACCGCCGACGCCTCGGCAACCCTCAACCCGGAGAATAGCATTAACCGAATTGCTATCAAGTCCTCAAGATCATCGATAGCTAGTAGGAAAAGGTCTATTTCGTCGTAGGTTAGGATTTTCGGAAGGACTAACCCCTCGGAATCCTCGCCCTCGTCATCCTCTGAAATTTTCGCATTTCTTTTTTCATCATCATTTATTGGCATTTAGACCCCCCTTTTCATGCTCAAAAGGCTGTTTTCTGTCCTAGAATTGCCGAGAACACGAAACATCAGAATACCTCATCGGCAGCGTCTTTCATCATCAAAATGAACCGCTTATAGAGTTGGCAATTCTTTTCACAGGTCGGAGTCTGCCTTAGACCACAAAATTCCTTCGGACAGGTGATGTGCTCGAAGGTCAGATCTAGCCGGATGTTTGGCGCGTTTGAGCGAAGATCGTGAGAGGTCATTTCAGAGCCTCCACTTCATCGAGGTACTTGTCAGCCCATTCCTTGAACGCCCCATAGAACTCCTTTGTCAATGGGAATTGCATTACTCGTCCGGGGTACAAAGTAACTATCATGAGGGGCGGGTCAGGCTCTTTCCTTTTCTTTTTCGTTTTGTAGCTTAGATCGTGATTCAAGGATTAGCCTCCCTTTTGAAGCAGACAATCGAGCATCCCATCAGCTTGTCTTTTGGGATTCTTTCCGCAACGTAGTTGATGGCAGTCGGGCCTGAGCAGCGGTGCCTTCCTTCTGTATCGTTCCAATACATTGATCTGAGAGGACACCACTTGTTTGGACGCTTGGCTGGCATGTCAGTTTTCAGAAAGGTCCGAGGACACCGCTTGAAGTAGAAAATGTTCTTCTCGGCATCGTAGCGGTAGTTCTTGTTTTCTGTCGTTAAATCACTAAGATCGCGCTGACTCAAATCAGGTACCTCCTTTCGCAATCAAGGATGCATTGTCCAATGTATTGAGTGATCTGGGGAATGACTGAGTTTCCAAGTCTGGTATTTCGGTCCAGCCAGGCGGGTACCCCATCATCCACTCCAAAAAGGACGGGTGTACCCATAGATGCTTTGTAACTTTTGACCGCACCTTCTGCCGTCCCGTCAAACCGTACTCCATTCCAATCAATCGGGTTAACAGGTCTGATGTAGTCTCCCATGTTGTCGCTGTTCTTATCTGCTGGAAACAATGTTTCCTTCCCAAGCAAGCCCTCGGGGTACCCAACAATAAATACCCGCTGTCTTTGATGGGGGGCACCGAATGAGCAAGCTCGTATAACTTTCCCTTCCGCATCATAACCCATGTCGGACAGGTCTCGGAATACTCGACCAACCCCCCTTCCAGAGTTGATTGACAGTAATCCCCGGACATTCTCAATAACGATCCATCGGGGTTTAATTTCCCCAATAATACGGGCGAACTCATGGTAGAGGGATGACCGTGTGTCACTTCCTTTTGACATGCCCCTTCTAAGTCCTGCATCTGAAACGTCTTGGCAGGGGAATCCTCCGACGAGGCAATCAACTTTCTCTGGGTGGATAGACCTACAGACCTCTCTAACATCGGAGTAGATAGGAATCCCTGGGAAGTTCTTTCCGAGGATTCGTTGGGCGTGGAGGTCATACTCGCACATCCATTTGGTCTCGAACCCCCCGGTCCAACTGAACCCAAGTTCAAATCCCCCTTGGCCGGAGAACAGGCTGCCGACCGTGAGCTTGTCAATAGGAATCGCCCCCGTTTGTCATAGAATCCCCTGAATCGTGATTCAATTCAAGCACCTTCCTTCATACTCGATGATGACATCAGGACAGTCGTTGGCTACCACCCCAAAAGCGGTTAGGGCCTGTACCTTGGAGTTAGTGCGTTCCTGGATCAGCTTGACATATTCCGGGTTCAGTTCGATAAGGATGCTTGACCGGCCTAGTGATCGAGCCACCGCGCCGGTAGTGCCGGAGCCACCGAAGGGGTCGAGGACGGTACAGGAAGCTGTTTCCAGTATGTCACATTGGCAAGAAGGTTTCCATCCGAGAGTTTTAGAAGATACACATGGGCCTCTCCTGATGTCCTTAGTTTCTCCCCCGCCTTGAAGGAAGGTTCCATTTTTTCCATTCGGGATATGTCCGGCCTTGCCCGATCCTGATTCAAATGTTCTTGATAATTGTTCGATCCGTTCCCACGGCGCACCGCACTTAGGGCAACATCCTTTCTCGCTCGTTCCGGCCTTTATGCAACGTCTTGGTATCTCCTCGGGGAAGGTTGCGAAGTGGGCCTCGGGATATGGCTGAGTGGCTATCTCCCAGACGGTGCGGGAGTTGCGGCCAACGCCATCTAATTGCCTTTGCCTTACAGCCTCTTCCGTTCTCGGATTGATATAATTGACTGATGAATGGTCGGCATTCTCAAATTTTTGAAACCCAGCATACGAATATTTTGCACGTTCAATCGAGCATTCCTTTTGCGGTTCTCTCACCGCTTCCTGGTCATAGAAATATCTGGGCGACTTGCTCAATAGGAAGATGTATTCGTGCGATTTAGTAGGACGATCTGTCACCGATTCGGGCATAGGGTTCGGCTTCGACCAAATGATGTCGGACCTGAGATACCACCCATCATCTTGGAGAGCAAGAGCAAGGCGCCAGGGTTGACCAACCAATTGCTTGTCTCTGAACGTATCGCCCATGTTGATCCAGCAAGTGCCATCGGAACGAAGGACCCGCTTGATCTCCCTGAATACGTCGACCATATCCATGAGGTATCCTTCGGGCGTTGATTCAAGGCCGAGTTGCTTTTCTGTTCCTGGCACTACACCGGTGCCGTGACAGATGGGGCAGAACCGATCGGAAACTTTTGAGAAAACACCATTGCCTTGGTCTCCATCGGTTTCGAACTCGCCGGGTTTGTGCGATCGTATTGAGCACCCGCACCGCGAGTAGTCCCTTAATCCCCAATACGGCGGGCTTGTTACGCAGCAATGCACCGATTCGTCGGGGAGCGTTCTAAGTTGGTCGAGAACGTCCCCCTGCATGATCTTGACAAACGGGGAATTTGTCGCCTTCTTGGGTAGAAGGCGACGGGTCATTGTAACGCCTCGAGCTCCTTGTCTTTCTTCTTTCGACCTCTTGATGCGAACGATTCAAAGAACTCGTCGTGCATCAACTCACGACAGTTGGCGTTAGTGCATGAAGTTCTCGTCTTGACATCCCGACACTCTCCCTTACCGATTTGCAATTCAAATCTTGCCCAACCGCCATCTATCATTTCGTCCTCGTCTGCTCGGTACTTAGCACCGCAATAAGAACAGACATGGATCCTCGTTACCATGAAAACCCTCCTGTCGTCAAAGAGCGAATTTGCTGAACCATCAAATCACCTTTTCCAATGGACACCATTCTGGAATCATAGTGTAAGCGTTGGTCAGCCATGTTGGGTATCCTCTGCCATCTGGTATCTTCTCTAATTTGCAGGTAGGCCACTCCACATGATTATCGTGGCAATTCGGACACGCCTTACACTTGGTTATGATCGTGACCGGCAACTTCCTTGGAATTGACGCCTTATCACTAATTTTAGGAAACCCCCAATTGCCACCCATCGATTGACCTCACGCCTGGTTTCATTGTCAAACACCTTATCCAATCCTTTTACCATGTCCATTTGTCTTAGCTCCTTTACTCTGCCTGTGATCCTGTTAACGGGCCAGCCCATCATTTCTGAAAGCTGACGCGATGTTATCGGCCCGTATTTGGCGATGAACGCCAATACCGCCCGCTGTTTTCGCCCAAGTTCCTCGTTAGAAAAGTCGTGATATGATGCGTCCCGCGCTGCCGTGGCGGTCATTTTCTCGCCTCACGATTCTTTTTTCTCAATTCCTCAAAAATCTTTTTTCGGACTTCTATGGAATGCCGATAAGCCTTTTCTGTTTCGTTGTTGGCATACTGGCGCTCTGCGTCGCCCGATCCTGGTTTAATTTCATTATATAATTTCTGGCGTTTGTCCAGATATTCATTGTTGGCTTTTTCAATCTCTATCAATGCCCATTTGGTATTATCCCAATTTATGTCGTCTGAATGGTCCTCTTCTACTTTTTTGCTCCATTTCTTTTCCCAGGGATACTTTTCGGTCATTGATAAGCCACCCCTTCATAGGGCAATGATGCGGTGGTAGCCTCAACCTCGTTCTTTGCGTCAGCCTTGCGTAGCTTAACCTTCTGAATCGCGTCCCTTGCCATTACCTCTGTTGTTATGGCGTTAATCTGGGTGGTCGATTCGAGCGCGGTCTTAACCTCTTGAAGAACATCGTTTATCTCCCTGATCCCTTCAGCGATCTCCCGAATAGAACCCTTAAGCCGTATGACCTCGCCAGGTAGTTCAAGCCAGACAGCCGCCTGGGTTGAATCGGTGAACTCCATTTCATGCCGGCCCTCGGAATCAGAGAGCATGGCCTTGTGGTCGGTGGAGTGCATCGTTATCCGGTCAGTCAATCCCTTCATTACTTGGGGAGTGTCGCAACCGTAATGCACCTTCCAGTCAGTTTCTTCAGGTAGCCCGAACTGCCAGCCAGCATTGGATTGAAGAAATGCCGCTATATCGGTACAGACCTTAACCGCCTGTTGTTTGTGCTTGCCCTCGCGTATCTCGTCGCTGGTCATGTCCATAGCGGGAGGGCAGATGTATATCGAGGTGCGATTGCTGGATTCTTCCAGCTCGACGGTGACGAAAGTATCATTGTAGGGAACCTTGCCATCATACCGCTGCGTTCCCCGGTATGGTTTTCTCGCATGAGTGAACAGAGGTCTTGTGATCTCGTTACCGTTCACCGTCTGCTTGAATGACTCAACGTCGCCCTTGCGAATCACGTTCAATCGGTACTTTAGATGATGCACCCGGGTGACGTTCGGCGGTCTAATCGGTGCAACTTTCGTTACACCCGAGCTGTTGACTGCAACTTGTCGCTGCAACAATGCCTTATCCAGTATGTTCCCGTTCTTGCCTTTTCGGTACAGAATCGGTTTTCCATGCACCTTGACCTCTAAAAACTCATTTTTGAGCAATTCGGCGGTGATCCTCGAAACTCTGCTTTTCTCGATCCCGGTCTTATCCACTATAACGGATTGCGGTGTTTCCTCTACCAAAAGAGCGTAGATTTTGAGGCGCTCCGCTTCCCGTTCCTCATCAGAGCGAATAAGCGGAACCTCCCCTGTAAGTTGCATCTAAGTTGCAGTCAATTTTAAAAAGAGTGCAACTTATCGATGCTGGCTGTTCTAAGTTGCAGTCAATTGAGTGCAACTTGTTGAGTGCAACTTGTGACGCTGGCTTAATTTGTTGAGTGCAACTTAGATTAATATTTGAGTTGCAACTTAAGCAATGACTTTCAAAGGCAAGTTTGCACGTTCCCCCACATAGGAATCCCTCTTTTAG
>Ga0316226_1002894_pt1 | contig 15417 bp, 5 predicted proteins | sample TBH18017metaG_FD_206009 | JGI IMG/M metagenome (GOLD analysis project Ga0316226, IMG submission 206009) | Freshwater microbial communities from Trout Bog Lake, Wisconsin, USA - TBH18017 | ecosystem: Environmental > Aquatic > Freshwater > Lake > Hypolimnion/Profundal zone | place: USA: Wisconsin... | reverse complement strand
AAACCCCCAAGGAGGACAATATCATGAACATTTACTCGACTATTACCGAACGTGTCTTGAAGCAAATGGAGCAAGGCGTTATCCCATGGCACAAGACCTGGCGGGCTGGCCTGCCCAAGAACTGCGTCAGCGGGAAGGAATACCGCGGCGTGAACATCCTGGTGCTGGGCCTGGCCGATCATACCTCGCGCTACTGGCTGACTTACCGGCAGGCACTACAACTGGGTGGGCATGTTCGCAAAGGCGAGCGATCCACCCCAGTCATCTATTGGAAATGGCGCACGCCGGAGGAGATGGCCAAACGGGCCGCCGTGACCGGCAACGAGGAGATCGCGCCTTGTGTGCCGTTCGTCAGTGCCGTGTTCAACCTCGACCAAACCGAAGGGGTCCCGCCGCCCGCGGACGACATCCAGCACCGCCCCGAAGACCGGCTAAAGGCGGCCGACCAGATGCTCGACGTCATGCCGGATAAACCTGAAATCGCCCACGCCGTAACGGCGAATCCCGTTTATAGCCCGCGCCTGGACCGCATCACCTTGCCGCACTTGGGGCAATTCGAAAGCGCCGATGACTATTATTCGGTGCTGTTCCATGAATTGGTGCATTCATCCGGCCATCCGCGCCGCTTGAACCGGTTCGCAGAAACCGAGGGCGACCAGGCCGAGAAGTACTCGTTCGAGGAGCTTGTCGCTGAGTTCGGCGCCGCCTTCCTGTGTGGTTTTGCCGGGATTGAGAACGGGAAAACCCACGCGCAGCAGGCCAGCTATATCGAGGCTTGGGCGCGGGTCTTCCGGCAAGATAGCCGGATCTTGGTCCGGGCCGCCTCAGCCGCCCAGCGCGCCGCCGACTATATCCGCGGCAAAACTGCCGCCGAAAACGTCAGCATCACGGCCAGCGAAGCGCAGGCCGAGGAGGTTGTGAGCCATGTATAAGAAACCAATCAAACAACCCAGGGTCCCCAACGCGTTGATTGACGCCCTTGAAGCCGTCCTAGCCCGGCTCTGGGAAGACGAGCGGCTCGATTACCTTGGCAACGATTTAGGCGAGCCGGAGCGGCAAAATCACTTCTTCCTCAAACTGGAAGTCATCCACCAATGGCTGGACTACGTTGAGGAGGAGTGCGGGCGCGGGTAGGTCGCTCCTCGGCGGTCAAAAGCGAACCGACGCCCCCCACGGTCGGAACCCGGACGGGCTCCGACCGTTCTTTTCCCTCTAGCGACCGACGCCCCCAAGGCGGTCCCCTTCCTTTCCACCCCGGTCATATTTGCCCCATCGCCACCATTTGACGCTCTTGGCCGTGTGCCGTTCTGACCCAGTTCCGGGTGTTCTTCCCACGCTTGCCAGTGTGTCACGTGTGACGCCCGTAGACCCCGGCCCACCCAATGGGCGACCCCGTCCACCTTCTTGTCTGATCGTAGTAGTCGCCTCGATCACCCCAACGAGATCAACATCAGATCTCGCGCCTGCTCCGTTCGCCCAAGATCCCCTTGAGGCGACGCGGAAGCCAGTGCGCCAGCGACCCGTTGGCCGGAAGTTGGCCCATTTCTTGCACCCGAGGCGCACAAGAAAGTTGACCGCGGAGACGGGGGGCCAAAGCTCCCCCCGAACCCCCCACACCGGATGCACCTGCGGTGCAAACAGTAGTGCGATGTTCCGTAGCTAAAGTATTGAATACTATTGGCTTGCGATGTTTACAGACTGTAAACAACGACTGGCACACCAGGCCACAACATATTGATTTCCAAATGCTTGCGCTGGTTTACTCACACGATTACCCTATGGTCGCAAAAGTTCGTTGCCCGATTGCGGCTCAACTTGATCGGGACGCTGGCGCCGATCCTCCGCGGGATGGGACTTCGCTGCCCCTCCAGGTCCTCAACCCCTTCGACCGGAACGCCGTTGCGTGGACATCTCACCCGACATCCATTCTCCTTCCGCGGCGCAGCAGATCGCGGCCTGCCTCATCCCTTCGGACGGGTCCACTCCTCCGCTCCTCGCCGATGCGGCGCGTCACCTCCTCGCTGCCATCTGCCTGAGCTTCATCAAATCCTCGCCCCTCAGGTGGACGCTACGTGATGTAATCCTGGCCACACGGGACCGCGAACGCCTGTTTTTATCAGCCGAAGCGCAAGACTTTTCGCCATCCCCTCCTGTCGCTTTCTTCTTTTCGTTGGCTGGTTGGTTGGTTTGGAGGGTTTTTAGTGATTCTAAAGAAAAGGCTTTACACGCCAGCGGCATGTTGATATATTATGCTGCAAGGTAGCGGGCGGTCGGGACTCTCGCGACCGGCTGGCTGTTGGCGATGAGTGCGCTCGCAAGCAATCACGTTGAGTCTCTGACCCGTTTGCAGGCCAGCGCTCGTCTTCGTCCTCCGGGATGGCCGGCTTTCGGCTCGGCAGCCTCCCCCGGGGCACTCCCTCCTCCTCCCGGTCGTTTCTTTCGATTCGCCATCGCCGCGGACCGCCCGTTTCTCTCGTTCGCCATTCACTGATCCACTCACGATGTTATGAGAACCATTGTTCTTGCCGCGCTCTTTCTGGCCTGCCCCGGTTTTGCCCAGACCAACCCGCCTTTGACCGGCCCGCTGGCCGCGACCAATGCCGCGGGGGGCGCGGTGCCCTCCGGGCAGGGACAGGTTCCCGCCTTCTGCTTGGCGACGCCGGGCTACGCCGCTCCCAACTACGGTCCGGTGCTGGTCCTCAATGCTTCGAGCGCTGATCCCGCCGCCGGCGTTGGTCAAATCAGGAGCGAGGCCGGCGGGGCGGTTGCCGACCACGGCGCCAGTGTGGCCCACTTCGCCCTCAACGCCAACACGGTGGGCGCCTTGAGCGTTCAGCCGAGGGCCGGCGGTGTTCCACCGTTGCGCGCCCATGCCATCGGTCTTTGCTACTGGTCTCTGCCCACGGGCCAGAGCGTGATGCTTTCGCAGATCCAGGATTCGACCGGGCAAATCCTGCCACCCGGGCGCGTGCTTTACCGGGGCGCCCTGGGCGGGGATCACGACCTGTTGTATGCCTACGGCGAGGACTCCGTCGAGCAGTTCGTGGTGCTGCACAAGCGGTTGCCCAAACCGGAGGATGTTCTGCAAGGAGCGGATCGCATCCAGGTGTGGGTCGGGGTGATCAGCGAGTTGGTGGACCCGCCGGAGCCGCGGCGGGTGGCGCATCCGGTGGACATGAGCGGGCTCCTGCCGCCCTCCTCGGCGGACTTGCTGCCCGGGGAGGAGATTTACTTTGGGGCCATGCACATTTTGGGCGAAGGCAAGGCGTTCGTGCTGGGCAGCAACGGCCCCGAGGTGCCGACGGCCACGGCCTGGTACACGCAGGCGGGGGAGAATGGGCAGGTTATGCGCTCGTTCGTCATTGATTTCGTCCCGTATCGTTTGCTTCAGGCGCAGATCGACGCATTGCCGGAAGGGGCGCTGCAGGCGCGTTTTCAGACGCACAAGAGCTTGCGAGCGATGCTGGCGGGAACACGCCCGCCCAAGGCGGGGACGCTCCCCGGACCAGGCATGCTCTTAGCCAAGGCAGGCGCGGAGCCTGGGCCGGGCGTGGCCATTGATTACACCATCGTCACGACCCGGCTGCTCAATGTGAACTTTGGCAGCGGAACCAAGACGGGTTACGCGGCGGTCGGGCAGACCAACTCGGATTACTGGAACCTGGGCAGCTTTGCGGGGGCCTCGACGGCGGTGCTCACCAATCTGGCCTGGTCGGACACCAACGCCTCGACGGTGGGCATCATCGTGAGCAATGCGCCCGGCGTGGCGAGCAACAGCCTGACGACGGACCCCATGTACAGCTCGTATGTGATGCCCACCAACGGGGGATCGATCAGCCTCACCATCACCAATCTGCCCGCGAACACCTACCACCTCTACCTCTACGGCCACGGCACCAACCCGCTGTCGAGCAGCCTCCTTTACCTGTCGCGGGCCGGGACTTCACTCGCCACCAAATACACCACGCAATGGAGCCCGAACTGGCGTTCCACCAACTGGGAGCCGGGCATCCAGTACGTGGTGTTCAAGAGCGTGAGCGTGACCAACCAAAGCCTCCAGGTGACGGTGTCACCGGGCGGGGACGGCACCGCCTACCTCAACGGCCTGCAGATCGTCGCCTCCTCGGGCGTGCCACCGCCCTCGTTGAGCATCAGCAATCTGATCAATATCAACTTTGGCGCTGATGCCGGTTACAAGTCGGGATTTGCGGCAACCGGCCTCAGCGCCACCGACTTCTGGAATGGGACCATGCCCCGCGCCAACGTCGGCACCATTATCGGGCTCACCAATTCCAGCGGCACAGCTACTGGGGTGGGGCTCCTCTTGCTCGGCACTCCGGGGGTATGGAACAACAGCATACCCGACAACATGTATGCGAACTACTGTTACGCCAGCGGGGGCAACAACGCCTCGGTCACGCTCACCAACCTGCCGGCCGGCAGCTACGACTTTTACTGCTACGGCCACAGCGCTTCGGATGCCGACAACACCTACTTCCAGTTGTGGGCCGGGGAGCGCGCCGCGGACGTGCGCCCGACCACGATGCTCGGCTCGGGCTGGAACTCGACCAACTGGGATGAAGGGCAGCAGTACATCGTCTTTCGCGACATTGAAGTGAAAACCAATGAACCGGTGCTCATTGAGATTGCGCATTCCTCGATAAACTACGCGACCATCAACGGTTTGCAGGTGGTCTTCAAGGGCTCGGCCGACACCAACGGCAACGGCCTGGCCGACGCCTGGGAGATGCTCCATTTCGGCAACCTTACCAACACCGCCTCGGGCGATCCCGACGGCGACTTCATCTCCAACGCCCGCGAATACCAACTGGGCTTCGATCCCACCGTGCCCAATACCAACTGGAATGCCGGCGAAATCGTGTGGGTCGAGGACAGCGTCCCAGTGGGTGCCACGCTCGCCTCCTCAGGCGACTCCTGGACCTGGACGAACTCCTGGGCCAACAACGGGGTGGCGGTGACGCCGTATTCCGGGTCGCTCATGCACGTCTCGTCCCTCAACAGCGGCACGCACGAGCACTACTTCTATTATCCGGACTCGAACCTGCGGATCAACACCAACGACGCGATGATCTGCTATATCAACCTGGATGCCGCCAACGTGCCCGGCGAGGTGATGCTCCAGTGGTATGCCATGGAAACGAACGGGAGCGCTTCCTGGGAGCATCGCGCCTACTGGGGTGCCAACAGCATCACAAGCTGGGGCACCGATGGGACGGTGAGCCGCACCAACGCGGGTGCCCTGCCGGCTGCCGGCCAGTGGGTTTGCCTGCAGGTTCCGGCCAGCGCGGTGGGCCTCGAAGGCCGGGTTATCCAAGGGGTGAGATTCACGCTGTATGGCGGGCGTGCCGCCTGGGACCGGGCGGGCAAACTCATTACCAACGTGGACGACAGCGGCCTGCCCGACGGGTGGCAGATCCAATACTTTGGCCACCTCGGCGTGGACCCCCAGGCCGACCCGGACGGGGACGGTTACACCAATTTGCAGGAGTACCAAAACGGGACCAGCCCCACGGTCTATAACTCGCAAAACGGGCTGAGCGCCGGCAAGGGCCTCCAGGTGTTTACCCCGCTCAAGTGAAAGGACACGAACCCGCCCGCCGCACCAACCTCCTCCGATGATGATTTATGAAACCCTCACGACTGACTCTTCCGGTAGCCACTGTCGTTAGCCCGCGCACCGCCTGGGTGGCGGTCATTCCAGCGCCAAGCAACGCCGCCGAAAGCCCGCTCCTGCGCTCCGGCTCGCAACGCCTGTTTTCGCCCGGGTCCACAGGGCTGGTTTCTCGCAGCCTGGGCGGCTTCCTCGCGGCGCTCCTCTTGGCGGCGCCGGCCGCGGCCCCCATGCGCGCCGGAGCGCAGTGCATGCAGGGCCTGATCGAGAGCATGTCCGCTTCCTGTTCCAGCAACAAATGCGGGTACCTGAGCGATTGCGACACCAACTACCCGCAAACGTGCTACCTGCAACGGGTCACCGTGAACAGTATTGGCTACAGTGAAACCCAGTTCAGCAACTACACCAACCTGGTGGTATCGGAAAGCGGCAGCGCGAGCACCACCTTCACCGAGACCATGGGAAAGTACCCGCGAACCTCCTCCCAGGGAGGCTGCGTCCTCTGGAGCGGCCCGGTAAACACGATGTGGTCCGGTTCCTCCGGCATCACCGACCACATAAACTCAGGCAATTCCTGCGGTTCGTCCATCACCAATCAAGCCAACGGCGACTGGAGCGACCAGGGGTACTGCTATTACACCCTCCAAAACCTGGTGAACAACTCTACGGGGAGCGGTTCGACCCGTTGCTTGAGCAGCAACGTGTGCCTCGAACCCTGGGCGTATAATGCCTGGGATAACGGCTACCAGCCCTGCGAAAGCACGGGTTACGCCTATTTGACCAACTGCATCTCCTACAGCAACGTTTTCAAGACCGACGACTTGCGCGGCGATATCATCGGCGGCCTGCCGCCGTCGGTGCCCTATCCCTCCACCAACTGGAGCTTTGGCAGCGGGGTGGCCCAATGGCGCCTGGACCCGTGCGAGTTCTGCGCCTCCGGCGGCTGCATGCAATACCGGGTTGGCATCTGCTCCTCCGTGACGAACCTCACCTATCAACTCAACTGGTACGAAGTGGTGACGGACTTGAGCAATAACGTGATCACCAACATTCCGATGCAAGTGAAGCTTCAGGGGACCGGCGTCCCAGGCCCCCTTTGGAGCGGGACCAATACGGTGGGCGTGCCGTCCACCAACTGCATCATCATGACGAGCGTTCCCGAAGTAACCATCCTCGATCCGAGCGACCCGGGGGGATCGGGCGGGACCCCGGGCAGCGGGGGCCCCGGAGGCAGTCCGCCCACCCGCGGCTGTTCCACCTGCGGAGGCGGCGGCGCTCGCGCCAGCGACCTCGGCCCCTTCTTCCAGGTCTCGCTGGGCACCGCGCAGTTCGGCCAGCCCGCCGGCAACCTTTTCTTCGGCAAAACCTTGCCCGACTCAGGCCTGTTCAAGCCGGCGGGTCTGCAATTTGATTCTTCCCGCCAGGACGTGGCGGTTCAGCGCAACAGCGACGGGACCATTCGGCAGGTATATGCGCCGCTGGCGCTGGCGGACGTGCCGCCGCCGCCGACCACCAACGGCTACGTCATCAACTTTTATTACCCGTCACAGGTTTCCAGCCAGCCGGTCAATGGCGTCTATGTCGTCTCCGGCACCCCGTTCACGACCTGGACCATTACCAACCTTTCGGTGGACGGCTCGACCTACCAGGTCAGCCAGAGCAGCCCGCCGCCCCAGGTGATCAATCAGTGGGGTTGCTCCTTTTCCGCCGGCGCCTGGACCGTCCAGCCCCTAGGCAACGCCGTCCAGCGGACCGTTGCCATGACGCCCCTGGGTCCAGGCCTGTTCCAAGTCATCGAAACCCTGCAGGCCCCCGCCGGCCAGGCCGCGAAACGGGTGAAAAAAACCTACCAACTCTTCGGCTGGGGGTGGGCGGTGACGCAAATCTCGGACGGTTCGGACACCGCTCCCGAGACCACGACCTACGCCTATAATGACCCGGTGCCGGGCGCCGCCCCGTGGGCGCCCCCGCCCCTGGCCACCGCCGCTTACCCGGATGGCTCCTGGACCACCTGCGATTCGCGCGACCCCAATGGCAACCCCACCAGTGTTGCCGCCTCTTTCGGCGACTGGGATGAACGGCAGACCCTTTCCACCTACGATCCGGTCGCGGCCGGGGTTTCCGCCTCCGGGGACGACGGCAGCCTCAGCCCCGAGCTCCCGCGGCTCGTCAGCCAGGTAATCGACGGCGCCGAGGTTTCCCGGGCCTATACCGTGTTCCCGGCGACGGGCGTGCGCCTCGACATTCAATGCACCGGCGCCGGCGCCGGTTGGACCAACGCCGGCAATCTCTTCACCACCAACCTCTTCTTTACCGGCGGCGGCAACCTCAATGCCCTCCGGGCCGTCATCCACCCCGACCACACCGCGACGTTCTACAACTACACCAACAGCGCAGATGGCAACTACAAGACCAACATCACCGCTACGGGCCAACCCGACACGGCTTATACCCATATCATTGACGGCGTTTCCAATGTCGTCGTGCTCAATCTCGCCGGTTACGCCGTCCTCTCGGCCAGCTACGACGCGCTCACCGGCATCCCGCTGGCCCAGGACGTGTACACCAACTTCGACAACTTCTTGCGCCCGGGGCAGGTCACGCATCTGGACGGCACCACCGAGCAAACCTTTTACGATTGTTGCGGCGTCAGCAGCACGCTCGACCGCGATGGGGTCACCACCCAGTACCTCCACGATGCGGCTAACCGCCCAACGGGCTACCAGAAGATCTTCAGCGACAACAGCCTGATCACCTTCACCAACGTGCTGGATGCCGCCGGCCAGATCCTGCAGGCCATCCGCATCGGCACCAACGGTTCGATGGTCACCAATTACCAGGCCCAGTACGACCAGGCCGGAGAACTGCTCTACGAAACCAATCCTTTGGGTGGTGTCACGTCCCACAGCCGCAGCTACGCAAGCACGGGCGGGCTGGTCCTCACCACCGTCTATCCGGACGGCGGCACGCGGATCGAGGCGTATTACGTTGACGGCTCCCTCAAACAGGTCACCGGCACGGCGGTGCATCCGGTCGCTTACCAGTATGGCGCCGGCTGGAGCCAGGAGACCAAGCTCGACGGCAACGGCAATGCCACCGGCGAGTGGACTCAAACTTATACCGACGTGGCCGGCCGCACCGTCGAAACCTACTATCCCGACGGCGCCTCCAGCCAGTTCTTCTACAACGCCCAAGGTCAGCTTTCGGGCCAGACCGATCCGGATCACGTCGCCACCCTCTACCAATACAACCCCAAGGGCGAGCGCGAATACACCGTGGTGGACATGAACCAGAACGGCCAAATCGACCTCGGCGGCCCCGACCGCATAACCCGGCTGGTCGCAACGAACGATTTCGTCTCCCTCCTTGGCGGCAGCGGGAATGTCCGGCGAACCTACTCGTACGTTTGGGTGGACGGATCGAGCACACCGCTGTGCCTGTCCACCAACGAGGTCTCCGCCGACAGCCTCCGCTCCTGGAGCCGCAGCCCCGCCGGTCTGAGCCGGTCCCGCACCATCTATGCGGCCAACGGCGCCCGCTACACCACCAACGCCGCTCCCGACAACTCCTACAGCGTCAGCGCGTATCAGAACGGCCGCCTCGCCTGGACGAAGCAATTTGACGCCCTCAACAACCCCCTCTCCGGCACAACCAACGGCTACGATCCGCAGGGCCGTCTCGGCGCCGTCACCGACGCCCGCAACGGCACCACCACCTTGATGTACAACAACGCCGACTTGGTGGCGACGAACATCACCCCCAACCCGGGCACCCCGGGGGCCTCGCCCCAGGTGACCGCCACCTTCTACAACCAGAGGCTTCAGGCCACCAATGTCCTGCTGCCCGATGGCCACGGAGTCACCAACACGTATTTCCTTACCGGCGAACTGCAACAGACGGCGGGTGCTCGCACCTACCCGGTTGCCTACACCTACGACTACGCCGGTCGCATGGCCACCATAACCACCTGGACCAACTTCGCCAATAACCAGGGCGCGGCGACCACCACCTGGAACTACGACCCCTACCGCGGCTGGCTTAACAACAAGTCTTATGCCGACAGCACCGGGCCAACCTACGCCTACACCCCCGGGGGCCGGCTTAACACCCGCACCTGGGCGCGCGGCATCACCACCACCTACAGCTACGACAACGCGGGCGCCCTGTCGACCGTGACCTACAATGACGGCGTCACCCCCGCGATCGCCTACACCTACGACCGCCGCGGACGCCAGACGCAGGTCGTCGTGGGCGGTGCTGCCACCACCGCCTTCACCTACAACAACGCCAACCACGTGCTCAGCGAGTCCTACACCGGCGGCGACCTCGCCGGCCTCGCCGTCACCAACGGTTACGACCAGTACCTCCGCCGCACCGCCCTGGCGGCCCTGAGCGGAACCACCCCGCTGCTCCAGAACGCCTTCGCCTACGATCCGGCTTCCCGCCTCCAAACCGTGTCTGCCGGCACCGTCGGCGCCACTTACACTTACCTTGCCAACTCGCCCCTGGTGGGCCAAATTACCTTCACCAACAGCGGCGCGTTGCGCATGACCACCACCAAGCAATACGACTTCCTGAACCGGCTGAACCAGATTTCATCCGCCCCCTCCGCCGCATCCGCGGTCACGTTCAATTACCTCTACAACTCCGCCAACCAGCGCACCGCCCGCACCAACGCCGACGGGTCCGCCTGGATCTACGGTTATGACTCCCTCGGCCAGGTCACTTCCGGCAAGAAATATTGGGCCGATGCCACTCCGGTCGCCGGCCAACAGTTCCAATACGCCTTCGACGACATCGGCAACCGCACGAGCACCGGCGCGGGCGGGGACAGCACCGGCAGCAGCGCCGCCCTCCGCACCGCCAGCTACCAGGCCAATAATCTCAACCAGTACGCCAGCCGCGACGTGCCCGGGGCCGTCGATGTGATGGGCCTGGCCCTGGCCACCAACACCACCCTCACCGTCAACGGCCAGACCCCCTACAAAAAAGTCGAGTATTTTCGCCAGCAGTTGAACGTGGCCAATGGCGCAAACCCCGTTTGGCAGTCCGTCACCGTCTCCGCCGCCAACGAGACGACCGTCACCGGCGGCGTGTTCGTGCCCCAGACCCCGGAGCCGTTCACCTATGACCCGGACGGCAACCTCCTGACCGACGGCCGCTGGAACTACACCTGGGACGCCGAAAACCGCCTGCTCCAGATGGCGGCCAATACCGCGGTCGGCCCGGTGATTTCACTCCAGTTCGACTACGATTGGCGCGGCCGCCGCATCCGCAAACAAGTCTGGCCCAATGCGGCCTGGAACGGCAACCCCACCAACGACGTGCGGTTCCTCTACGACGGCTGGAATCTCGTCGGAACGCTTAACGCCGCCCTCACCCTCCAAACCTCCTTCCTCTGGGGCCTCGACCTCTCGGGGTCCCCCCAAGGCGCCGGCGGCGTCGGCGGCCTCCTGGCCGTGGAGCAGGTGTCCAACGCCCAGGTGACTAATTGCAGCCTCGCCGCCTGCGACGGCAACGGCAACGTCGCCGCGCTCGTCAGCGCCGCCGCCGGAACCAACGCCGCCCAATTCGAGTACGGCCCCTTCGCCGAACTCCTCCGCGCCACCGGCCCCATGGCCAAAGCCAATCCCTTCCGGTTCTCAACCAAATACCAGGACGATGAGACCGATCTCCTTTACTACGGCTATCGGTACTACAATCCGAGCACTGGTAGATGGCTATCCAGAGACCCTGTTGAGGAGAACGGAGGGAACAATCTTTACGGAATGCTGAGGAACGACCCCATCGACTTCATCGATATATTGGGACTCAAGAAGTTGAACAAGGAAGAGGGTGACGCGGCCATAAGGAAAGGCCTGGCCATGCTGGGTAGCGCTTGCGACAGCGCATGTGTGAAAAGTTGCTGTGGCCCCAAGGGATGTAAGAAAGAAGCCCAAACCCTGGTCGATTTGCTTGTGGCGGCGTGGAAGAGCAACTGGGGCAAGGGGCCTGGTAATGACAACGCTAAGGACAGCGACACCGTTGGGGGCTATTTCTGCTGGGATTGGGCACGCATTTTCCAGGACGCCGCCGCGGCCCGCAAGTTTAACTGCATCTCTTTCACCTACGGAATGGCTGTGAAAGATGTCCCTCCGGATGCCCATGGGAAAGTTCCAGTCCACTATTATCTAAAGGTGTACGCTTGCAAGAGAGTCTCCGATGCCTATAGAGTCTCCTTTGACGATGGTTTTTTCGATGGGCAAAATTCAGCTCACTCGGGTGCCTTCCCATCCGCTGGCTCTTCCTATAAGGATACGAATCCCCCGTGGCCTTTCCCTTAACGAACCCCGTTAGGACTTCGCCCTATTAGTTTGACCGGAATCTACCCACGCACTACTATGAACCTGAGGTTTAACTTTGTTTTCGTTCTAACTTTGTATTCATGCCTTATGACTAAGACATTCTCGCAAACAAACCACGCATCGTCCGCTGTGCGGATTGAATGGACTAACCCAACAAACATCTTGTTTTCCTATGAGCTTCGCCCTGTTGAAAGCAACCATATCGAGGTGGTTCTGATCGTGGGCCAAACAACTATTAGCTCGCGTACCGCGAGACTCACGAGTGATCAGGGGTCGCTAATCCGTTTGGCTAAGAAAGCCTTCGAGGAGATGGAACGTAATAGACAAGCAATTGTCGCATCGAACGTTCCCGAGATGCAATATCGGCTAACAATGCGACTTTCCAACAACGGTGATCAAGAAGCAACTTCCCTGGAGGGAGGACTGTCACGGCTTACGCGCATGTTTCAGGAATCGATCGAGTTGCGCCAAATCCTTAGCTTGTGCTCGTCTGGGCAACCCAAGGCATATCGTCTAATTGACGAGAGCGGCCCGATGAAGCAGATGCTACGGCCCCCCGCAACTAAGAAGTGATGACTCATGAAAACGACCATCCCACAATTGAATAATGTGACAGCGTTTTAATGGTAAGGCCACTTCCATGAGGTCATACGGGCCACGAGACCTATGATGGAGGCGAATCAGTTCCGGTTCTCCAGAAAAGACTCACTTTAAGTTTACGATGAAGACATACCAACTGAAAAGCCTCATGCTGGCACTCGGCACTTCAATGCTGCTGGCCAGCCCCGTCATCGCAGGGACACAGAGCCGGATCCAGATCAACCTCGGTCCCGCCTGGCGGTTCCATGCCGGCGAGATTCCTGGGAACCCATTCACAGTCAAACATGATGATTCGAAATGGGACATCGTTTCGCTCCCGCACTCCCTCCAACTCTTCCCGGCCAACCTCGACGGTTTTTCCGAGCGCGGCAGAGGAACCGGGTGGTATCGCCGTGAAGTGGTTGTGCAAAAGGGATGGGCGGGTAAGCGGTTGTATTTAGAATTTCGCGGGGCGATGCAGACCACCACGCTTTGGGTCAATGGCCAGACGGTCGGCGAATATGCCGTCAGCGGATACGACTCCTTCAGCTTCGATATCACGCGTTACCTGAAGCCTGGAGCGAACGTCCTGGCGGTACGGGTGGACAATCGGTTCAACCCAGACATCCCGCCGGACGGACAGACGATGGACTACGTCCTTTTCGGCGGCCTCTATCGCGACGTATTCCTCCATGTGATAGATTCGCTGCACCTCACGTTTCCCTGGGAGGCGCGACACGCTGGGGTGCGAATAACCCTTCCGGAGGTCTCGGACGGAATGGCCGTGGTCCAGTCCGAGGCGACCGTGCGCAATGACTCAGCTCACACGCGTGCGTGCGTCGTGGCGACAGAAATCCAAGACGGCGAAGGCCAAGTGGTCAAGGTGATGACGGAGGAGCGCGAGGTCCCCGCCGGCGGCGAGACTACTTTCACCCAACGGAGTGACCCAATATCCAACCCGCACCTTTGGTCGCCAGAGGATCCATATCTCTATAAGGCCACCACCGTCGTTCGCGATGGAGCAAAAGAGCTGGATCGCTGGGAGACCCCCGTCGGAATCCGATGGGTCAAGTTCGACCAGCAACGGGGCTTTTTCCTGAACGGCAAGCAGGTGAAGCTCATTGGCGCAAACTGCCACCAAAGTTGGCCGTTCATCGGTTACGCCGTGCCCGCCGGGTTGCACCGCCGCGATGCGGAGCAACTCAAGGCTATGGGCGTTAATTGGGTGCGGCTTTCCCATTACCCGCAAGATCCTGCCTTCCTCGACGCCCTTGATGAGTTGGGCCTGATGGCCCTGGAGGAGCCCCCCACCTGGAACCAGCCCGGGCCGGCCAAATGGAAGGAGAACCTGGTCGCCTCCTACCGGAGCATGATCCGGCGCGACCGCAACCATCCGAGCATCATTGTCTGGAATGCGTGCCTCAACCACGGTCCCGGCGACCCGGATCTGATCCGAGCGGCTGTGGAAGAGGACCCCTCGCGCGACCGGGGCAACGACACGGTGCGGGTGACGATGGATTTCCGGCCTCAGCGTGTGTCTGGTGGAGGAGCCTTGGCGATTGAGCACACCGGCCACACTTATCCCGCTGCCCGCGGTTCGCGCGCCGTGCCCTTCCACCTCCGCACCTACGGCCTAGAGAAGGCGTACGAACCGGCTAACCGGGAGTACGAGCAGGCTCGGCGGCACTGGGAGCAGCTCAATGCGGCCTATCTCAAGCCGGACAACGCCGGTCTGGCGGTATGGTGCATGTACGACTACAACACCTTCTACAATGTCAACGAACCCGGTATGGTGTGGCATGGGGTCTGTGATTTGTTCCGGCTGCCTAAGTTCAGCTACTGGTGGCACGTCTCGGAACTAACCGCGCCGCCCATGGCCTATCTGGTGCGGGTCGACCCGACTAACGCCGTGGTTTTCAGCAATTGCGAGCAGGTGCGGCTCTGGCAGGAGGAAGCTGGAGATTACCGCGAACTGGCGGTTCACAAACCGGATACCTCTTTCGCCACGCTGGACGCCCCTCTCTCCCTGACCGGGCTGCCCCAGCGCGCCATCCCCCCCGGCGTGGCGTCCACAACCCCTTCCTGGGTGAGTTACGCCCTACGCCATCCACCTTTTCATTTCACGGTCTCGTCCGACGCCAAGCGGCTGAAGGCTGAGGGGATCATCGGCTCGGCGGTTGCGGCGACCAATGAATGGAAGCAGCCTGGCAAACCGGCAGCCCTGGTTCTGGAGGCTGACCGTCGTGTCATCGCTGCGGATGGGGCCGATTTAAGCCGGATCATCGTCACCGCCGTCGACGCTGACGGAACGAGTGTGGACACGTCGGACGCACGGGTCAGCTTCTCCATCAAGGGGCTGGGTCAATTGATCGGGGAGAATCCGGTGAAGCTCCGCGCCGGGAAGATGATAATTCTGGCGCAATCGGCGTTCGTGCCCGGCGAGATGACCATTATCGCGGAGGCTGAGGGGCTTCGTCCAGCCACTGTTGCGGTCAAGACGCGACCAGTCGGCGGCGACGTGGACATGCCAAAACATCTTCCTGCGCGGCAGCCGACCTGCCGCGTGCTCATTTCTGGATCCACTGCGCTGCCGGGCAAATAGACGTAAGTAGTCCATTTCATAGACACGCTTCCGTTAGGGGTGAGACGTGTTTCGCGCACGCGAGGCGCGATAGGCGCATATCTGTAAGATCTGCGAGCAACGCCGCCTCCGCGAAAAACTCCCCGCGGGAACAGACGAGTGATTTCCTCAAGGAGTCCTGTCGCTTTCTTCTTTTCGTTGGCTGGTTGGTTGGTTTGGAGGGTTTTTAGTGATTCTAAAGAAAAGGCTTTACACGCCAGCGGCATGTTGATATATTATGC
>Ga0316226_1002891_pt1 | contig 15425 bp, 13 predicted proteins | sample TBH18017metaG_FD_206009 | JGI IMG/M metagenome (GOLD analysis project Ga0316226, IMG submission 206009) | Freshwater microbial communities from Trout Bog Lake, Wisconsin, USA - TBH18017 | ecosystem: Environmental > Aquatic > Freshwater > Lake > Hypolimnion/Profundal zone | place: USA: Wisconsin... | reverse complement strand
GTGCACCCCGAAGTCATGGTCCGGGACCCGCGCACCGGGGACATCATCGCCACGGCCCGGACCGGGGAGGTCGACCTGGACACGGACGCCCCGGAACTGGAGCTGGTGATGCTGGACGGCATCCACACCCAGGTGCGCCGGGTGAAGGTCGGCCCCTGATGCCCCTGGATCTCAGGCCCGGCTCAACCCCAGGATCAGCCCCAGCACCAGGCCCCACACCGCCGCCAAACCAATCTGGTACTCGACGGGCAGGCAGAAGGTGACCGTGTGGGCCGGGATCCAGAACCACACCAGGGTCCACCAGGCCCGCTGGATTCCCTTGAAGCCGCGCTGGCCCATGATCAGGTTGTCCTCGATCCGGTGGAACGCCATCATCTGCGGCCCGAACAGGAGGTTGGTGAACACCGACAGGGCGAACGCCCAGCCCAGTCCCTGGGCCAGGAAGCCGGGCAGGAAGTGGCCGTCCACCAACGCGTGGGTGAAGCCCTTCATGCCGGAGAAGCCGTACTTGATCACCAGGCCGAGCAGCGCCCAGGCCGCGGCCTTGAGCACCAGCTGCAGGGCGGTGAAGGGCAAGGCCGTCCGCCGCCGCCTGCAGGAGGCCGCCAGCCACTCGCCCAGGGTGCCCAGCACGGCGAACTGCAGCGCCGCCGACCCCAGGGGATTTGCTTTCACCCACAACACATAGCTATTCATCGCGACTCCAGGCTAGGCCAGATGGGTGATGGCATTGTTGATCTGGCCCGAGACCTGCTGGATGTCGCTGTTCACCTTGGCGATGTCCTGGGTGAGCTTGCGCACGTTCTCCACCGATTTGGTCATGTGCTCGGCCACCACCGCGAAACCCCGGCCGTGCACCCCCACCTTGGCCGCCTCGATGCTGGCATTGAGGGCGAGCATCTGCATGGAGGACATGATGTGGTTGATCCGGCCCACCAGGTTCTGGCTGCCCTCCAGGCCGCTGGTGAGGCGTTCCTTGATGCCCAGGATCTCCTGGGTGACCATTCCGGTGGCGCGCCGCTTGGCCTCCTCGAGCTCCTGGATCAGCACCCAGGTGCTGCTCGGCATGAGCTCGATCGCCGTGTCCTTCATGAATTGCAGCAGCCGCGCCTTGACCGCCGGCACGCCGGTCATCTCGAAGAACATCTGGCAGGGCACCTTGGCCAGGGCCTCATCAAGCTGGGTGAACACCGGGATATCCGACTGGGCGGCCAGCTTGAGGCCGGGCGCCTCGGGGTTGCTGTCCACGATGAAAACCACCTTGATCCGGTCGCTGTGCAGAAGGAACGCCAGGAGCCCGGATCCGCCGGCCCCGCCGCCGATGATCCCCGCCGTCTTGATCGCCGTCTCGCCCAGTGCCGCCATGGCCAACCTCAGTATGGATGGCATAACTGTATCGTGGCCGGCTTCGGCGTGGAAGGTTAAACATTCATGCAGATAGCTGGCATGGCGCGGCCAACCCGGGCCCAGCGGAACGCTTGGATTTTCCCAGGTCATCCAACCGTGGCGTTTCGATTAATTCCCATCGCATTCCAGGCAATCACATGAGAATATGATCACTCACCGGAGGGTCCATGTCCCTGCACATGATCGGGCCTGGCAAGCATTCGCCAGAGATCGTCAATGCTGTCGTGGAGATCCCGTACGGTTCCAGGATCAAGTATGAGATCGATCACATCACCAGCCTGGTGAAGGTGGACCGGGTGCTCTACTCGCCCATCCACTATCCGGCCGAGTACGGCTTCATTCCCCATACGCTGGCCCCGGACGGCGATCCGTGCGACATCCTCGTGCTGATCGTCGGCTCCACCTACCCGGGCGTGGTCATCGAGGCGCGGCCCATCGGCATCCTGCGCATGGCCGACGACAAGGGCCAGGACGACAAGATCCTCAGCGTCGCCGCCACCGATCCGAACTATATGCACGTCAACACCCTGGCCGACCTGCCGCCGCACCTGCTGCGCGAACTGGAGCACTTCTTCCTGACCTACAAGAACCTGGAGTCAAAGGACGTCCGCAGTGACGGCTGGGAAGGCAAGGAAGCCGCCCAGGAGTTCATCCAGCAGTGCATCACGGCGCATCGCCACTGACCATCCGGAGGCCCCAGCATGGCCCTGATCTGTTTCGACCTCGACGGCACCCTGGTGGACCCCCTCCAGGCCATGCAGCATTGCGTGCGGCTCACCTGCCAGGAGTTCGGCCTGCCCTGCCCTTCCGCCGACCAGGTGGCGGCCCAGGTCGGCTTCGGCACCGGCGAGCTGTTCGCCGGGCTGACCGACCCGGCCCGCCTTGGCGCGGTCCAGGAACGCTACTGGCAGCACTTCGCCGAGGAGGGCATCGTCCAGCACCGGATCTACGACGGGATCCTGCTCATGCTCGCCCGGCTCAAGCACCAGGGGCACCAGCTCTACGTGGTCACCGTCAAGCCGGTCCGCTATGCCCGGCAGGTGCTCCATCAGTTCGACCTGCTCCTGGCCTTCGAGGACGTGTTCGGCAGCGCGCTGAACGCCCCCTGGGGCTCCAAGGGCGAGGTGGTCGCCCGACTGCGCGAGCAGGGCACGCTCAAACCGGGTGGATTCATGGTCGGCGACCGGGCTGACGATATGGCCGTCGCCACGGCCAACGGCCTGATCCCGCTGGGCGTCACCTACGGCTTCGGCAGCGCCGGGGAATTGCAGGCCGCGGGGGCCGGGCTGCTGTTCGACTCCGTCACCGCCCTCGATAATTGGTTCAAGGAAAAACTGCACGGACCGGAAACCCTCGACTCCTTTTCCAAGTCCGAATAGGGAAGGTTCACGGGGTGGTTGTCCCGCCTCCCGGGTCGTCGCAGGTTTTGGTTGCCTTTCTGGTCCCGTGACGGAAAGATGACGTAACCAATTCTGACAGCCCACCAAGGAGACATACCGTGCCCAAGCCCCAATCAGCACCACGTGTCGCGGCCCTCATCGGCCCCTACATGTCCGGTAAGACGACTCTGCTTGAAAGCCTGCTGTTCGCCAGCGAAGCCATTCCACGCAAGGGAACCATCAAGGAGGGCAACACCGTGGGGGATGCGTCCCCCGAGGCCAAGGCCCGGCAGATGAGCGTGGAGATCTCGGTCGCCAGCGCCACCTATCTGGGCGAGTCCTGGACCTTCATCGACTGCCCGGGGTCCGTGGAATTCGCCCAGGAAACCATGAACGCGCTGATGGTCGCGGACGCGGCAGTGCTGGTGGTGGAAGCGGATCCGGCCCGGGCCCAGATGGCCCTGCCAATCCTCAAGTTCCTGGACGACCACAACATCCCCCATACCCTCTTCCTGAACAAGGTCGACAACCTCACCGAGACCGGCAAGATCCGCGAGACCATCACCGCCCTTCAGACCATGTCCCAGCGCCCCCTGGTGCTGCGGGAATACCCGATCCACGCGGGCAGCTTCATCACCGGCTACGAGGACCTGTCCCTGGAACGGGCCTTCAAGGCCAACCCGGGCCACCCCTCCGACCAGATCGAAATCCCCGAGGACATCAAGGAAGAGGCCCTGATCGCCCGCCAGGAGATGCTGGAGGCGATCAGCAACCTGGACGACGCCCTGATGGAGAAGCTGCTCGAGGAGCAGGTGCCGACCCGGGACGAAGTGTTCGCCACCCTCACCAAAGGCTTCCGCGAAGACCAGATCGTGCCGGTGCTGCTGGGCTCCGCCGACAAGGACCTCGGCGTGCGCCGCCTGCTCAAGCAGTTGCGCCACGAGGCCCCCGAAGCCAAGGACACCGCCAGGCGGCTGGGCATCCCCACCGAGGGGACCGAAGCCCTGGCCCAGGTCTGGAAGACCCTCAACGCCCAGCACGTCGGCAAGCTCTCCCTGGTGCGCATCTGGCGCGGGGAAGTGACCGAAGGCATGATGCTCAACGGGATCCGTCCCAGCTCCGTCACCCGGCCGTTCGGCGTCAAGCAGGACAAGGCGACCCGGGCCGGCGCCGGCGAGATCGTCGCCCTGGGCCGCATGGACACCGTCAAGACCGGGGATGTGCTGACCTCCGGCAACAAGCCCGTGCAGCTGAGCTGGCCCGCGCCCATGCAGCCCATGACCGCCCTGGCCCTCAAGACCACCAAGATGGGCGACGAGGTCAAGCTCTCCGGCGCCCTGGCCAAGCTGCTGGACGAGGACCAGTCGTACCGCCTGGACCAGAACGCCGAAACCCAGGAGCGGGTGCTCTGGGGCCAGGGCGAGATCCACCTCAAGGTGGCCGTGGACCGGGTCAAGCGCTGGGGCGTGGAAGTGGCCCTCAGCACCCCCGCCATCCCCTACCGGGAGACCATCCGCAAACCGATCAAGCAGCACGGCCGCTACAAGCACCAGAGCGGCGGCCACGGCGCCTTCGGCGATACCCACATCGAGTTCAAGCCCAGGGAGCGGGGCGCGGGCCTGAAGTTCTCCGACACCATCGTCGGCGGCGTCATCCCCAAGAACTACATCCCCGCCGTGGAAGACGGCTTCATGGACTTCTGCCGGCAGGGGCCGCTGGGCTTCCAGATGGTCGACGTGGAGGCGATCCTGTACTTCGGTTCGTTCCACACGGTGGACTCCTCGGACATGGCGTTCAAGGCCGCCGCCCGGGTCGCCTGCACCGAGGGCCTGCCGCAGTGCAACCCGGTGCTGCTGGAACCGATCCTGGAAGTGCACATCTCCGTGCCTTCCGAGCACACCAACAAGGCCCAGAAGATCATCACCAGCCACCGGGCCGGCCAGATCCTCGGCTATGACGCCAAGCCCGACTGGCCGGGCTGGGACGTGGTGGACGGCTACGTGCCCCAGAGCGAGATGCAGGGCCTGATTGTGGAACTGCGCTCCCAGACCCAGGGCATCGGCTCGTTCACCTGGGCGTTCCATCACCTCCAGGAACTGGAAGGCCGCGACGCGGACAAGGTCGTGGAAGCCCGCAAGAAGGCCCTGGCCGAAGCCTGAGCCGGATCCAGCCAAGCGATCCAGGGAGCGCTCGCTCCCTGGATTTCTTTTTGCGCTTTGCCCGTTTCGAGCGTAAAAAGCAGGGAGCCCGTTGAGGACCCCGCCATGGCGACACGCATGCCCAGTCAGGACGCAAAATGAATAGTATTAAACTTTTCGTCCTAGCCTGGCTGACGGTTTTGTCCATGTCCCTGCACGCCCAGGATTTCGTGTTCAACAACGGCAGCGAACCGCAGTCCCTGGACCCGGCGCTGATCTCCGGCGTACCCGAAGGCCGGATCAGCATGGCGCTGTTCGAGGGGCTCACCGTCAACGACCCGGACACGGCCCTGCCGGTGCCGGGGCTGGCCTCCAGCTGGACGGTCAGCAAGGACCTGCGCACCTACACCTTCACCCTGCGCGAGACCACCTGGTCGGACGGCACGCCGCTCACCGCCCAGGACGTGGCGGACGCCTGGCTGCGGGTGCTCGATCCGCAGACCGGCTCAGCCTACGCCTACCTGCTGGGCGACAACATCGAAGGCGCCGACGCCTACCTCAAGGGCAAGGGCCCGGCCTCCGGGGTCAAGCTCCATGCCGCCGGCCCGCACACCTTCGAGGTGACCTTCGTCGGCCCCCTGCCCTACGCGCTGGCGATGCTCGCCCACAGCGCCTTCATGGTCACCCCGACCTTCGCGGTGCGGCGCTACGGCCCCGGCGCCTGGACCAAGCCGGCCCACTTCATCGGCAACGGCCCCTACGTGCTCAAGACCTGGCGCCCCCAGGACCAGATCGTGGTGGTGAAGAACCCGCGCTACTGGGACGCGAAGAACATCCGTCTGCGCAGCATCACCTTCCTCACCATCGAGGACCAGAACGTCGCCTTCGACAAGTACCAGGCCGGGGAGATCGACTACATCACCGACGATTCGATCCCGGTGGCCCGGATCGACGAGATCCGCCTGATGCGCGACTACCACCACATGCCGGGCTCGTCGATCTACTACTTCGTCTACAACCTGACCCGCAAACCGTTCGACGACGTGCGGGTGCGCAAGGCCCTGTCCATGGCGGTCGACCGCGACGAGCTGGTGCGCAGGGTGCTCAAGGCCGGCGATGTCGCCACCGCGGGCTTCGTGCCGGCCATGGGCGGCTTCCGGACCGCCCACGGCAACGGCTTCGACCTGGACCAGGCCAAGCGGCTGCTGGCCCAGGCCGGCTACCCGGGCGGCCGGGGCTTCCCGCGGATCACCATCACCTACAACACCAGCGCCCGGCACAAGCTGATCTGCGAATGGCTGCAGCAGGCCTGGAAGTCCAACCTGGGGATCGCGGTGGAACTGCACAACCTCGAGTGGAACACCTTCCTGGACACCAAGCAGAAGACCCACGATTTCCAGCTGGCGCGGTCCGGCTGGGTGGCGGACTACCCGGACCCGAGCAACTACCTCGACATGTTCAAGACCGGCGCCGGCAACAACGACGGCCTGTACAGCAATCCGCGCTACGACCGCCTGCTGGCCCGGGCCGCCACCCTGCTGCCCGGCCCGGCCCGGGACCAGGTGCTGGAAGAGGCCGAGCAGATCCTTGTCTCCGAGGACCAGGCGGTGCTGCCCTGTTTCTTCTACGTGACCCGCTTCGTCCTGGACGACCGGAAGTGGGGCGGGATCCACCTCAACGCCATCGACCTGCACCAGCCCCGCTGGTGGTACCGCAAATAGCTGCCGAAGGGAACCCCATGCTCCGATTCATGATCCGGCGCGCGCTAGGGCTGATCCCCACCGTGTTCCTCGTCATCACCTTCGCCTTCGGCATCATCCGGATCGCGCCGGGCGGTCCGTTCGCCAGCGAGAAGAAACTGCCGCCGGAGATCATGGCCAACATCGAAAAGCGCTACCACCTGGACGAGTCCGTGCCCCGGCAGTACGTCCGCTACCTGGGCGACTTCGTCCGGGGCGACCTGGGCCCGTCATTCCGCTACAAGGATTTCACGGTGGGCGAGCTGATCGCCGACGCCCTGCCCGCGTCCATGCTGATCGGCGCGCTGGCGCTGCTGATCGCCGTGACCGGCGGCATCGGCGCCGGCATCCTTTCGGCGCTCCGGCAGAACAGCTGGGTGGACTACACCGCCATGTCCCTGGCGGTCATCGGCATCTCCGTGCCGCTGTTCGTCATCGGTCCGGTGCTGAAGCTGTACCTGGCCCTGAAGCACCCGTGGCTGCCCACCTCGGGCTGGCTTGGCGGCCGCTCCGGCTGGCTGGTGCTGGTCATGCCGGTGCTCACCCTGGCCTTGCCGTACCTGGCCGGAATCGCCCGGCTGACCCGCGCCTCGGTGCTGGAGGTGCTCCGGGCCGACTACATCCGCACCGCCCGGGCCAAGGGCCTGTCCGAGCGGGTGGTGGTCGCCCGGCACGTGCTCAAGGGGGCGCTCCTGCCGGTGGTGTCCTTCCTGGGGCCGGCCTTCGCCGGCATCATCACCGGCACCGTGGTGGTGGAGACCATCTTCGCCGTGCCGGGCATGGGCCGGCTGTCGATCCAGGCCGCCATCAACCGCGACTACACGCTGATCATGGGCGACGTCATCGTCTTCTCGGTAATCCTGGTGGCCGCCAATTTCGTCGTGGACCTCTGCTACGGATTCCTCGATCCGCGCATCTCATACTCGTGAGCCGCCCCATGAGCCCCCTGCCCGCCACCCCCGCCGCATCCGATGATCCGCTGACCAACGAATTCAGCCAGGCGCTGCGCCCGGTTTCCCTGGGGGCGGACGCCTGGCGCCGGCTGCGGCGCAACCGCATGGCCGTGGCCGGGCTGGTCATCATCGGCCTGTACGCGCTGTTCACCCTGGCGGCGCCCTGGCTGCCGATCCATCCCTACGCGGAACAGGTGGTGGCCCACGAGAACCTGCCGCCGTCGCTGCGCCCGGCCGGCGAGCTGATGCTGGCGGCGCGCACCGCCTACCTCACCCGGTTCCGGGCCTCGGAGGACCGGGCCGGCTTCAACGCGGAGGAGCGCGACGAACTGGCGGAGATGGCCCGGGCGATCCGCACCGACCCAGTGCACCGCCGGCACTACTGGCTCGGCACCGACAACCTGGGCCGGGACATGCTTTCGCGCCTGCTCTACGGCGGCCGGATCTCCATCCTGATCGGCCTGGTGGGGACGGTCACCTCCATGTTCCTGGGCATCCTGCTCGGCAGCATCGCCGGCTATGCCGGCGGCACCCTGGACAACCTGATCATGCGCTTCGTCGACATCATGTACGGGCTGCCCTACATGCTGCTGGTGATCATCATGATGGCGCTGTTCGGGCGCAACATCCTCAACCTGTTCGTGGCGGTGGCGCTGATCTCCTGGCTCACCCTGTGCCGGGTGGTGCGCGGCCAGATCATCAGCCTCAAGCAGGCCGAGTTCGTCGAAGCCGCCCGTTCCATGGGCGCCAGCCCGGCCCGGATCATCTTCCGCCACCTCACCCCGAACACCCTCGGGGTGATCGTGGTGTTCTCCACCCTGATGGTGCCGCAGTTCATCATGACCGAATCCTTCCTGTCCTTCCTGGGCCTGGGGGTCTCGGCGCCGCTGGCCTCCTGGGGCTCCCTGGTGGCCGAGGGGGCCGGGGTGATGTCGCTCTACCCCTGGCAGCTGCTGGGACCGGCGGCGGCCATGACGCTGTTCCTGTTCGCCATGAACTTCCTGGGCGACGGGCTGCGCGACGCGCTCGATCCCCAGAGCAAGGGCAGGGTCTGACATGGACGCCGAGATCATCCTGCGCGTCGAGGATCTGCGCACCACCTTCGACACCGACGAGGGGCTGGTCAAGGCGGTGGACGGGGTCAGCTTCGAACTGCGGCGGGGCGAGACCCTGGGCATCGTCGGCGAATCCGGTTCCGGCAAGAGCGTGACCAACCTGTCCATCCTGGGCCTGATCCCCTCGCCGCCGGGGCGGGTCGCCTCCGGCCGCGTGCTGTTCCGCGGCCAGGACCTGCTGACCCTGCCCGGGCCGGCGCTCCGGGCCATCCGCGGCGACCGGATCGCCATGATCTTCCAGGACCCCATGACCTCGCTCAACCCGTTCCTGCGAATCTCGACCCAGATGATGGAGCCGCTGATGCTGCACCAGGGCCTGGGCCGGCGCGCCGCCAAGGCCCGGGCGGTGGAGCTGCTCCTGCTGGCCGGGATCAGCGGGGCGGAACGGCGCATCGACCAGTATCCCCATCAATTTTCCGGCGGCATGCGCCAGCGGGTGATGATCGCCATGGGGCTTTCCTGCAACCCGGAGATCCTCATCGCCGACGAGCCCACCAGCGCCCTGGACGTCACCATCCAGGCGCAGATCCTGGACCTGATCCGGGAGCTCACCCGCCGCACGGGCACCGCGGTCATCCTCATCACCCATTCGCTCGGCGTGGTGGCCGGCATCTGCGACACCCTCTGCGTGATGTACGCCGGCCGGATCGTCGAGCGGGGCCCCACCCGGGCGGTGTTCGCCGCGCCCCGGCACCCCTACACCCAGGGCCTGATCCGGTCGGTGCCCAGGCTGGACCGCAAATATCAGTTCGTCTCGTGTATCCCCGAAGGGGATACCGAGAAGGGCCCGGAACGGCTGGCCTCGATCCCCGGCCAGCCGCCGGTGGTGGTCAACCTGCCGGAATGCTGCCCCTTCCACCCCCGCTGCGACCAGGCCATGGAACTCTGCCGGCACCGCCATCCGCCCGCCACCGACCTGGGCCAAGGTCGCGAGGTGCGCTGCTGGCTCTATCCCGAAGGGGCCGGCCATGGCTGACCAACCGATCCTGCTCGAGGTCAAGGGCCTGAAGCTGCATTTCCCGGTGGGCGGCGGCTGGTTCGGCCCGCCCAGGGGCTGGATCCGCGCGGTGGACGGCATCGATTTCGCCCTGCGCCGGGGCGAGACCCTCGGCCTGGTGGGGGAATCCGGCTGCGGCAAGTCCAGCACCGCCCGGGCCGTGGCCCAGCTGCACCGCCCCACCGCGGGCCAGGTGCTGCTGAAGGGCCAGGACCTCGCCCGGCTGGACGGCAAGGCGTTGATCGCCGCGCGCAAGGACCTGCAGATGGTGTTCCAGGATCCGTACGGCTCGCTCAATCCGCGCATGACCGCCGGCGACATCATCGCCGAGCCGCTGCGGATCTATCACACCCGGGGCATCCTGCGCCTGTCCCGGCAGGACATGGACCTGCGGGTGGGCGAGCTGATGGAGCGGGTGGGGCTGTCGCGCGGGTTCCGCAACCGCTACCCGCACCAGTTCTCCGGCGGCCAGCGCCAGCGCATCGGCATCGCCCGCGCCCTGGCCCTGCGGCCCGAAGTGATCCTGTGCGACGAGCCGGTCTCGGCCCTGGACGTCTCCATCCAGGCGCAGATCCTCAACCTGTTCAAGGATCTGCAGGCCGAGTTCGGGCTGACCTACCTGTTCATCGCCCACGACCTGGCGGTGATCGAGTACATCGCCACCCGGGTGGCGGTCATGTACCTGGGCACCATCGCCGAGCTGTCGGACGCCGCCGACCTCTACCGCAACCCCCTGCACCCCTACACCCAGGCCCTGCTCTCCGCTGCCCCCATCCCCGACCCGGAGGTGGAGGCGACCCGCCAGCGCATCATCCTCGCCGGCGACGTCCCATCGCCGGACCGGGCGCGGACCGGCTGCCCGTTCGTTGACCGCTGCTGGAAACGCATGGACGCCTGCCGGACGCACACGCCCAGGCTGCGCGAGGCCGGACCGGGGCACCAGGTGGCGTGTTTCCTGTACCACGACCCGGAATAGCTCAGGAATGCGCCTTCAGCCAGCTGGAAAGCGCCGGCGAACGGTAGGCCACGTTGAAGCGCACCCAGGGGCTGGGCCGGTGTTCGGGGTCGAAGGCGCTGCCCGGGGCGAACCAGAACCCGGCGGCGGCGGCCGCCTTGGCCAGCGGCACCGAATCCGGAAAGCGCGGATGCCGGGCCCAGATGAACATGCCGCGCCGGGCCCCAGGAAAGATCTGCCAGCCGGCATGCTGCAGTTCCGCCTGGGCCGAGGCCTGGGCGGCCTGCAGCCGCTGGCGCAGGATGGCCGTGAAGCGGTCGTAGCCTTCGGTGAGGGTGTGATAGACCACCCGCTCGGCGAACTCCGAGGAGGCGATGCTGGTGAGCAGTTTCACCCGGCCCAGGGCTTCGGCCACCTCCCCGGCCGCCGCCGCATAGCCCACCCGCAGGCTCGCCGAGAGGGTCTTGGTGAAGCCCGACAGATAGATGACGCGCCGGAGCCCGTCCAGGGCGGCCAGCCGCAGGTCCGCGTCCTCGGCCAGGTCCGCGTAGGCGTCGTCCTCGACGATCTGGAAGTCGTACTGCTCCGCCAGCAGCAGCAGCCGATGGGCGGCGGCCGGGGCGAGGCTGGTCCCGGTGGGGTTGTGCAGCAGGGACTGCATGATGAACAGGCGCGGGCGCTCGCCGCGGCGCAGCCGCGCCTCCAGCACCCCGAGGTCCGGCCCTTCCGCGGTGCGCGGGATGTCCAGGCAGCGCAGGCCGGAAAGCTCCAGCAGGCCGAACAGGTTGTAGTAGGCCGGATGCTCCGCGAACACCAGGTCGCCGGGGTGGCAGAGGGCCCGAAGCACCAGCTCGAGCCCGTGGGAGATGCCGTTGGTCAGCACGATCCGGTCCGCGGGGCAGGCGATGCTGCGCCGTTCCAGGCGCCGCTGCAGGGCTTCCCGCAGGGGCGGGTAGCCCAGGGCCGTGCCATAGTCGTAGAGGTTCGCCCCGGGCTGGGCGGCCACGGCGCGCAGGTGCCGGTGCAGCCCCAGGTCCTTGAGCCAGTCCTTGGGCAGCGAACCGCTGCCGCACTTCAGCAGGGCGCTGGGCTCCACGAAGCCCCGGATCAGCAGGGCGGTGTCCAGCAGCCGGTCGAGGCTGGGCGGGCAGCGCGGCGGGGCGGCCTGGGCGTGGGCCGCCAGGTAGAAGCCCGACCCGTGGCGGACCTCCAGCAGCCCGAGCCCCACCAGCTCCTGGTAGGCCGCGAGCACCGCGTAGCGGCTCAGCCCGCATTGCGCCGCCAGCGCGCGCAGCGAGGCCATGCGCGTTCCCGGCCGCCACCTGCCCGCCTCGATCTGCTGGCGCAGGGTGGCGGCCAGTTGCCGGCCGGCCGAATCGGACAGGGGGAGCATGGGGTTGGTCTGCAAGGGCGGTCCTTCCGGGTGCCGAACACTTGGGTAAATTGTACTGAAGTGTTCGGGAAAAAGCCGGGGAAGTGTCCGGCGGCCGGTCCGGCCGGGGCCTACCTTGGAAACCAGGAGGGAACCGCCATGGCCACCACCCAGACCCGGTTGGAAGTGCATGATCCAGATACCTTGCGCTTGGCGGCAGAGGTGCTTGCGGCCTGCCGCGAGCCGCGCGACATGGCGCGGGAAGTGGTCGCCGCGGTGGAGCGGAACGCTGAGTGGCGCGGCCGGCGCTGCCTCAACCTGCTGGCGCCGGAAGCGCCCACCAGTCCCACCGTGCGCGGCCTGCTGTCGGCCGAAATCGGCACGCGCGCCGCCGAGGGGCACATCGGCGCGGTGCACCGCTGGTTCGCCGGCACCCGGCACATCGACGAAGTCGAGGCGCTCTGCATGGAGCTGCTCAAGCGGGCGCTGCGGGCCGACTATGCGGAGCACCGGCTCTGCGCCAGCATGATCGGCAACCTGGCGGTCTACGCCGCGCTGACCCGGCCCGGGGACACCATCATGTCCGCGCCCCAGCCCATGGGCGGCCATTCCAGCAACCGCCATGACGGACCGGCAGGCGTGCGCGGCCTGCGGATCATCGACATCCCCTTCACCGCCGACCTGGAGGTGGACCTCGCCGAATTCCGCCGCCGGGCCGAGCGGGAGCGGCCGGTGCTGGTCGCCCTGGGCATGTCCATGACGCTGTTCCCCCTGCCCTGCCGGGAGCTGGCGGACATCATCGCCCCGTGGGGCGGCAGGCTGTTCTTCGACGGGGCCCACCAGCTCGGCCTCATCGCCGGCGGGCAGTTCCAGGATCCTTTGCGCGAGGGCGCCTGCGTGCTCACCGGTTCGGCGGGCAAGACCTGGAGCGGCCCCCAGAGCGGGATCATGGCCTGGAACGCCCCGGAACTGACCGAACCCCTGACCCACGCGGTGTTCCCGGTGCTGGCCGCGACCCACCAGGTCAACCGGGTGGCGGCCCTGGCCGTGTCCGCCGCCGAGATGCTGGCCTTCGGCGCCGTCTACATGGCCCAGATCGTGAAGAACGCCCAGGCCCTGGGCCAGGCCCTGGAGCGGCGCGGGGTGAAGGTGGTGGGCTCGGCCCGGGGCTACACCCGGACCCACCAGGTGATCGCCGATGCGCGCGCCTTCGGCGGCGGCCTGGCGGCGGCGCAGCTGCTGGCCCAGGCCAACATCATCACCAACAAGAACCTGATCCCGGGCGATACCCCGGAACAGTGGGACCAGCCCAGCGGTCTGCGCATCGGCACCATCGAGGTGACCCGGCTGGGCATGAACGAGACGCACATGGCCGACATCGCCGGGTTCATCGCCCGGGTCCTGGTGGACCGCGAACCGGCGGATCGGGTGATGGCTGATGTGACCGATTACCGGTCCCGCTTCCAGGACCTCTACTACTGCTTCGAAACCGGTTTGCCGGAGGGCCTTTGATGATTTACTTAAGGTGTGGAGGGGCGGCATGATCCTGGTGGTGAACTGCTTCAACGAGGAAGCCTTCGCGTTGGACTTCGACCGCGTGGTGGCGGAGCATTTCGCCGCGGCCGGGCGCAGCTGCCGGTCGCTGTGGGCGGTCCGGCCAGAGCGCTTCGAGGATCCCGGCACGTTCACCCATCTGGTCATCTCCGGCTCGGTCGCCTCGGCCACCGAGGAACAGCCCTGGGACCAGGCCCTGGCCGTCCTGGTGCGGCAATGCATCGCCAACGGCCGGCCGGTCCTGGGCATCTGCTACGGCCACCAGTTCCTGGCCAAGGTCCTGGCCGGCCCGAAGCACGTGCGCAAGGCCGCCAGGCCCGAGTTCGGCTTCCTGGACCTGCCGCTGGCGCCCAACCCGCTGTTCCGCGGGCTGCCGGAATCCCTGGTGATGGCCTCGCACTTCGACGAAGCCTGCGATCTGCCGGCGGATTTCAAGGTCCTGGCGGCGAGCCCGGCGTGCTCCGTGCATGCCTTCCAGTACCGCGACCTGCCGGTGTGGGGCGTGCAGTTCCATCCGGAATACGGCGCCGAGGAAGGCGACCGGATCTGGAAGGAGGTGTTCTGCGCCACCCCCGGGATGATCCCCGCCGCGCCGGAGCGGCCTGAACGCATGGACCGGAACCAGCTGATCTTCGAGAATTTCGCCCGGGCCTGACCCCGGTGCGATGATGGGCACAGGAACCACCAGCGGGAGGGGCACTTGTTGCGCATCGAATGTATCGCCGTCGGCTCGGAAATGCTCACCACCCGGCGCCTGGACACCAATTCGGTATGGCTGGCCGAGCGGCTGGGCGAAATGGGGCTGTCGCTGCACTGCAAGACTGCGGTGGGCGATGTGCGGGAGGACATGGCCCAGCTGTTCCGGGCGGCCCTGGAGCGCTCGGACGTCATCCTGTGCACCGGCGGCCTGGGGCCCACCTTCGACGATTTCACCAAGGAGGTCTGGGCCGAGGTGGTGGGCGCGCCCATGCGCGAGGACCCCCTGGCCCGGGAAGAGATGCTGGCCTACTACGCGGCCCGCCAGCGGGTGCCGTCGGCCAGCAACTTCCAGCAGGTGATCCTGCCGGAGGGCGCGGAACGGCTGCGCAACCCGGCCGGCACCGCCCCCGGCGTCTACTGGCAGGACCCCAAGGGCTTCCCCGGCCGGCGCATCATCCTCTTTCCGGGAGTGCCCCGGGAGATGAAGCTCATGTGGGAGCAGCAGGTGGCGCCACGGCTCCAGCCGCTGGCCGGAACGCCGATGCACACCCTGCGCATGGTGTTCGGCTCGGTGCCGGAAAGCGCGCTGGGCGAGCGCACCCAGGCCCTGCGCGAGCGCTTCGGCCAGGCGGAATGGACCATCCTGGCCGGGATCCACCATGTGGAGCTGGTGGGCCGGTGCGCCGACCCGGCCCTTCTGGAAGCCGCCCGGGCGGCCTTCGCGCTGGACATGGGGCCCGACCTGGCGCACGTGGGCGGCGAAGGCGGTATCGAGGACGCGCTGGCCGGCCTGCTCAAGCGCCGGGGCGAGACCCTGGCCGTGGCCGAAAGCATGCCCGGCGGCAACCTCGCCGCCCGGCTCACGGCCATCCCCGGCGTGTCGGACGTGTTCCTGGGTGGGGCCACGGTCTACTCGGCCCGGGCCAAGGCGGTGCTGGCCGGCCTCGACCCCGGCTTCATCCAGGCCCACGGCACCGTGTCCGAACCGGTGACCGCGGCCCTGGCCGAAGCCATCCGGACGCGGCTCGGCGCCACCTGGGGCCTGGCGGTGACCGGCAACGCCGGTCCAACCGAAGACAAGGACGGTCCCGCCCCGGTCGGCACCTGCCTGGTGGCC
>Ga0316226_1002889_pt1 | contig 15429 bp, 10 predicted proteins | sample TBH18017metaG_FD_206009 | JGI IMG/M metagenome (GOLD analysis project Ga0316226, IMG submission 206009) | Freshwater microbial communities from Trout Bog Lake, Wisconsin, USA - TBH18017 | ecosystem: Environmental > Aquatic > Freshwater > Lake > Hypolimnion/Profundal zone | place: USA: Wisconsin... | reverse complement strand
CCTTGCACTCCAGACTGGCCGGCGATTCGAGAATGCGGGGCGGTTTCACCACGGACGAGGGCGCGGGATGAAGGCCGGCGGGGACGAGTTCGTTTTCCCCGTAGGGCAGCGAGGCGGCGCATAGGTTCATCGCTTCAGCAATGGTTTCATCCACCAGGTTCACGACGAATTCGTGAGTCAGGCGGATGTTTCGGGCCGTGTCCTTGGGCGCGCCGTCGTCGCGGTTGGACGGCGCGAACGCGAGGATGGGAGGGGACGCGCCCAGCAGGTTGAAGAAGCTGAACGGAGCGGCGTTGATCCTGCCATCCGGGCTGAGGGTCGTCACGAGCGCAATCGGGCGCGGTGTCACCAGGCTTGCGAGAATCGGATACGCGCGGTCGGCAAATTGTCCTTCCAAATCAAGTTCCATGAAGCGCAGCATGCCATTGCCCCGGCAGGGGAGTCAATGTGCCTGATTTTTTTAACCGCGAAATACGCGAAATACACGAAAGGAATCAAAAATTCCGATTCTTGAGTTCATAACGTCCGCGTTCGGCCACGATGCATTCCATCTGCGCTTTTGGATAATGGCCAAAGTTCACGAGTAATCCCAATTTCAGCCCGGTTGCTTTCAGATAATTCTGAACTTGGGCGCGGTGCGCGTCCGTCAATTCAGTGACTGCTTTCAATTCGAGCACGATCTTTTCATAACAAATAAAGTCCGGCTCGTAAGTTGAGCGCAGGGGACAATTTTTGTATTCGAGCGCGAGCGGTTTTTGGGGCACATGCGGGATTCCCTGCAACCGCAACTCAATCTCCATGCACTCCTGGTAGACCGCTTCGAGAAATCCGCAGCCTTTCTCACGATAAACCTCAAAGCACGCGCCAACGATTTTATAGCTTTCTTCCTTGTGGAGAATTTCAGTTTTCATGCGGCTATTTCCCGCCGGCATCCTGTTGTCTTTCAGGCTGTGGTGCCAAACGCGCGTGCGGTCTGCAAGCAATTTGAGGGATTTTTTTGAACCGCGAAATACGCGAAGTACACGAAAGGAATCAAAAATTCCGACTCTTTAGTTTATATCCTGTTGTCTTTCAGGCCATGGTGCCAAACGCGCGTGCGGTCTGCAAGCAATTTGAGGGATTTTTTGAACCGCGAAATACGCGAAGTACACGAAAGGAATCAAAAATTCCGACTCTTTAGTTTATATCCTGTTGTCTTTCAGGCCATGGTGCCAAATGCGCGTGCGGTCTGCAAGCAATTAGGGGATTTTTTTGAACCGCGAAATATGCGAAATATGCGAAAGGGCCGGGGTTTTCGCGTGTTTCGGGTATTTCGCGGTTTGCCAGGTTTTTGAAGATATTTTATGCGGTCTTTATTCCAAGTCACGTTTGCCCATGTGGAATGCGGCTCGTTTTTCTTTACCTGCGGCGGGCAGGGGATACACTGGGGACATGTTTTCGCCCGAGACGAACAAGTTTTTCAGGGAACTTTCGCCCGATGAAATGCGGCAGCTTCGGGAGGCGGCGCGCGAGATGGCCTTTGCCTCCAACCAGCCGATCTTTCTCCAGGGCGATCCGGGCGACGGCATTTACTTTGTCAAAAATGGCCTGGTGCAAATATCCATCATGGTTGGCGCGGGGGAATCGAAGATGCTGGCGAAGATCGCCCCGGGGGACCTGTTCGGGGAAATGGCGATGCTGGATGGCGATGCGCGCTCGGCCAGCGCGACGGCCTCCGAACCGACAACCGTTTATTTTATCAGCCGCCCTGATTTGCTCAGGCTGCTGGATCGCGCGCCGCGCCTGGCCTTTGCCCTGGCGGGCAAGATCAGCCGGCGCATGCGCGACTTCAACGACCAATACGTCCGCGAGGTGTTCGATGCGGAACGGATGCAACTGGTGGGGCGCTTTGCCAGTTCCATCATGCACGATTTGAAGAATCCGTTGAGCATCATCGGCATCTCGGCGGACATGGCCTGCATGCCCGATTCCACGGTGGAATCGAGGCAGGTGGACAAGGCGCGCATTCGCAAGCAGATCGAGCGCATCAGCAACATGGTCAATGAAATGATGGAGTTCACCCGGGGTTCCGCGGGCGGTTTTGTTCCGGCCCAGGTGGATTACAAGTCGTTCGTCGAACCGTTGATCGAGGAAATCCAGCAGGAAGTCGCTCCCAGATCGGTCAAGCTCCAATACGTCAATCGTCCTCCCGCCGCCCCGGTGCGCATCCATCCGCAACGGCTCTCGCGCGTCTTTCAAAATTTAATCGCCAACGCCGCCGATGCCATGCCTGGCGGGGGCATTGTCCGATTGCGCTTTGGCGAAACCAGGCGGGAAGTCGTGACCGAGGTGGAAGACACGGGCAAAGGCATCGCGCCGCAAATACTGGACCGCCTCTTCCAGGCATTCGCCGCTTACGGCAAGGCCAACGGGACGGGTTTGGGATTGTGCATCTGCAAGAAAATTGTCGAGGACCATCAAGGCAGCATTTACGGACACAACGTCCCTGGAGGGGGCGCGCTCTTCGGCTTCCGCCTGCCCCGGGCCTCGACTGAACCGGCGTCCATCCAGGACACGGGCCGGCAAACATGAACCGCATCCGCCTGCTGTCCGAACAAGTGGCCAACCAGATTGCCGCCGGCGAGGTCATCGAACGCCCGGCCAGCGTGGTCAAGGAACTGGTGGAAAACGCCCTCGACGCCCAAGCCGCCCGTCTGACCATTGAAATCCAGGCGGGCGGGCGCAGTCTGATCCGCGTGACCGATGACGGCGTGGGGATGAGCCGGGACGACGCGTTGCTGTGCCTGGAACGCCACGCCACCAGCAAAATTCAAAAGGCCGAGGACTTGAGCAGCATCGCGACCCTGGGTTTTCGCGGGGAGGCCCTGCCGAGCATCGCCAGCGTCAGCCGTTTTTCCCTCACGACCCGCGAGCGCGGCAGCGACTCGCCCGAAGGCACCCAGGTCATCGTCAACGGCGGCAAGATCGCCTCCGTCCGCGCCTGCGGCAGCGCCCCCGGGGCGAGCATTGAAGTCCGCCAGCTTTTTTTCAACCTGCCCGCGCGCCGGAAATTCCTCCGCGGCGAAGAGACCGAAACGGCCCACATCCGCCACTACCTGTCCCTGGCCGCCCTGGCGTGCCCCGGCGTGGCGTTTGAATTCATCAAGGACGGACGGCCCGTCTGGCAATGGCCTGCTGTCAATACGACGGATAGAATCGCGGCCCTGGGCGAGCGCCTGCGGGCTTTCGCCGGGGGCGGAGACAAATTCCTGCCGGTTGATTTTTCCATGGACCTCCCCCCCCTGGCGGAAGAGGAGGAAACCGGGACGCCGCCGCCGGCCCCCGCGCGATTTTCCGTCTGGGGCCTCATTGGCGCGCCCGGCGTTTCGCGGGCCACGCGCGAAGACCAGCGCATATTCGTCAACCGCCGTCCGGTGGAGAATCGCGGCGTCAATTTCGCCCTGCTCGAAGGCTATCACACTGCGCTGATGAAAGGACGTTACCCCGTCTGCTGCCTGTTCATCGAGGTCAATCCGGCGGAGGTGGATGTCAACATCCATCCGGCCAAGCGGGAGGTGAAATTTCACCGGGAAAAGACCGCGCGGCAATACATCGCCCAAGCCGTGCGGGAGACGCTCCTCCGTTTTCACGCTCCGGCGCATGTTCCGGCCGCCCCTCAACCGCCCGCGCCGCCGCCGTCCCCGGTCGCGCCGGCTCCCGTTTCCGCCCGCCCCGTTTCACTGCCGCTGCCGGATTTGCCCAAACTCTATTCGCCGCCGCCCGCCGCCGCGCCGCCGGTTTCGGCCCTGGCGCCCGCGCCTGTTGCCGCAACCCCGGCCCCGCCCGCCGAGACGCATCCGTCCGCCCTTCTGCAAGTGCCGTTGCGATTGGTCGGGGTCATTGGCCGGCTCTACGTCGTGCTGGAATCCGACCGCGGCCTGGTTCTCCTGGACCAACACGCCGCGCATGAGCGCATCCTTTTTGAGCAGATGCTCCGGCGGCTGGAAAACGAAGGCGCCGCCCCCTCCCAGCGCCTGCTTCTGCCGGAAACGGTCGAGCTGCCCGCGCGCGACGCGCAGTTTTTGCGCGAACAACTGCCCGCGCTGGCCCGGATGGGAGTGGGCCTGAGTGAATTTGGCGAGCGGACCTTTCTGCTGGACGCCTTGCCGCCCTTTGTCAAAGGAAGCCAGCCGCGCCGGTTCGTTTTGGAGTTGGTGGACGAATTGAAAGCGGCCGGGCAGGGGGTCAATCCCCTGCGTCTGGGCGAACACGTCATAGCCAAGACGGTCTGCCGCCACGCCGTCAAGGCCAACGATCCGCTGGCCGGGGCGGAATTGGAGAATCTGATCGAAGACTTGCGGCATTGCGCGATGCCCTACACCTGCCCGCACGGCCGTCCGACGCTGATCGAAATGAATTTCCGCGAACTGGAGAAAAAATTCGGCCGCTCCCAGTAGGGGAGTTGGGGACAAATGGCAATCAGCGCCAAATCTCCGCAACGCGACTTCGTGATCCGTCGCGCCGCGAAGTCAATCAAGCGAAATCAAGCCTTCTTTTCTCGCTAATCTGTTGGCGCCCGCGACCAATTCGCCGAAGATGGATCGAGAATAAATGTTTGTCCGGCCATGAGTTCTCTTAAGGGACGAGGTTATCTTCCAGAGTTGCCGATGGATACGCGCGACGGTTTTCAGGTCCGGATTCCCGTACGGCTTGCCCAATCTATCCAGAGCGCACGAAATCACGCCTTTGATGGTTGCTCCATGAATTCCGGGGTCAATTCCGTTTACGTCGCTCAATGTTTGCTGCAAGCGATGGCGCTTTGCTTCCAGCAAGATAAACTTGTGGCGCCTTTCAATGCGTGAAAGGGCGAATGCAATCCCAAGCTCGAAAGGCATATTGAATCGCGCAGGCAGTTCCACGCGACTCAAGTCATGGATCGAAACCGGGCACGAACGAATGAGGTTAAGAATGCGGACCAGCCTGCCGTCACCGCGCTCCGGCGCTTCAAGCACAGAACGGGGCACACGTCCGAGCGCAACAAGCACACTTATCAAGGCTATAAATAGCGGCTCATAAGTCGGGTCGAACGGAACGTTTAGGAAGACACTGCGCCGGTTAGCTTCCTTCCCTGATCTCATAAGGATATGTCGGACATCAAACCTTTATCCCAGCGGCGGAGAAGGCGCGCAAAACATTCGCAATCTGGTATTTTTTGATCCCAAGCGTCCTTTCCATTTCGGAAGCCGTGGCAGGACTGATCACATGGACAAAACCATTTTTCCGACTTGTTCTAAGCCGATATTTGAAACCTTTGAAACCCCGCCGGCCATGCACTCCGTTCCGGATGTTTTGGCTTCCGTGACCGCTCTTTTTCATGCCGGCAAAATAACCGGTCTTTGCGCTGTTGTCGAGAAAGTTTCACGCTTCCAAACAACTTCTGGCTGATGGCGTCAGCCATGCCGGGCCGCCAATGCCTTGGCTTTCGCCAGGACTACCAAGTGCTCGAGCTTCAGATAATCGTCCAACTCCACCTTTTCCTCGGGCAGGAGGCCGTATTCCTTTTCCTTGGCGATCAACGCCCACACCCGTTGGCGCGCCTGTTCCGATGCTTTGAAATCCGCCAACGATTGCGCTGGAATTTGTCCAACCAGAAAATCCAGAATCTCGTCACTGACGTTCATGGCTGAACCGTGGCAGGGAATCGCCTGTTCGACAAGCGCGGAAAAAGGAGCGTTCGAGCGGTTTCACGAAGGCTGCAAACCCAGAACCCCTCACTCGCGCGGAACGAATTCAAGGTTGGCAAACGCGTTGTTGCCGAATTCCCCTGCGCCGTCCGGCTCCGCCTCGGCGGGGCGCGGCTCCGGCGTCTCGAATTTGACCGCCGCGTCCGGCTGTACCCGGGGCGGGGCCGGAACGGCGTCGCCGGTTTCGCGCGGGTTTTTCCCCCGTTTGGCGCGCGGCAACGGGCTGAGGAGGATGTTGATGCCTTTGCCAATGAGCCTGGCCGGCGCGTCGGGATGGCCGAAAAGGGTCAAACCCTGGACCAGTTTTTCCACCTGCTCAAAACCCAATTCCTTGTGCGCCAACTCGCGTCCGCGGAAACGCAAGGTGACCTTCACCTTCATGTCTTCGCATAAAAAATCAATCGCGTGCTGCCGCTTGACCGCGAAATCATGCGGGTCAATGTTCGGGCTGATCTGGATTTCCTTCACCTTGTTGGCGTGCTGGTTTTTGCGCGATTCCTTCTCCCGCTTGGCCTGCTCGTAGCGGAACTTGCCGAAGTCAACCAGCCTGCAAACGGGCGGGACGGCGTTGGGGTTCACTTCGACCAGGTCCACCCCCCTGGCGCGGGCGAGATTGATGGCCTGGCCCAGGGGCAGGACGCCCAGGTTTTTTTGCTCGTCGTCTATGACCCGCACTTCGCGGGCGCGGATTTTCCCGTTGACACGCGTGAACGGCGCGGGCGCGGAAAATGAACGGGAAGGGAAAGGGCGGCTCAAGCAGTCCTCGCGGGTTCGAATATGTTCATGGACACTTCAACAATTTTCAAACAACCGGGCAAGCCCCCGGATACTCACAATACTAAACCTCTTTTCGCCCATTTTGCAAGCCAAATTTCATCCCCGCCGGACATCGGTGACGGGACAGAACCCTCACCCCGGCCCTCTCCCGTCAGACGGGAGAGGGAGAATAATCGGCCGTCTTTTTGAAATGCGTGCGACTGGATTTGCCGGACGCGCGGACGCAAACTCACGCCACGGTCATCAGCGCGCCTGGCACAGCTTGCGCGCCTGATCGAGGCGAATCTCCGTTTTCGGGTTGAATGAGCCGCCGGCCATGTAACGCAACAGGCTTTGGCGCATCTGCCGCCCCGCGGGGTCCCCGCTCATGTCGCCGGTCAGATCGAAACCGCACACGACGATTTTCCCCCTGCCAACCCTGGCCTCAATCACCAGGCCCAGCGGCCGTGCCGTGGCCCAGTCGTCAATCAACCGCACGATCGGCTCCATGTTTTCCGGCATCGCGTCCAGCCGCAACGCGCCGGCCCGGTGAAGAAGATGCCACCATTGCCAATCGCCGTGAAAATCCGTCGGAAAATCGGCCAGCGCCGGATGCTTCGGATCGCAAAGAATGCCAAGCGTCGTCGGCGGCTGGCGTGACGTCCAGGCGGTGTTCCAAAAAATGCTCGAAAACCCAACTTGCACCGGGGCGCTGTCAAAGTTGCGGATGGATTCCGGGGGCAGTGTCAACAGCACGCTGCCGCCCGACTCCAGCCGTTTTGCCGCCTGATCGTCCAGGCGCGACGTGACGAGCGTGTCGTTGGGAATTGCCGCCGCCGCCGAGGGATATACCCAGACGTCCCAATCATTTTCCGCAATCTCGGAGCCTTTGGACGCGTTTTGGATGGCCACCACGAGTTTGTAACGCGCGGGGGCCTTCGCGTTTTTCAAATCCACGGCCAGCCGGCCCAAGGCGATGCCGTTGTCCACCGGGATGTCCTTCGCGGCGAATTTGCCGCCGGCAAAGGTCCGGCCGTTTTCGTCCTCCAGTTTCCACCGGATGCCGGCCTGCCGGATGGGCGCGGCGCCAAAATGCGCGGCTTCAATGTCCGCGGCCAGTGTTTCATCCGTGGTGAAAACACGTTTGGCCAGGCGGGCCAGCGGGACGGTGGCATTGCAGAAACGGCGGTACTGCCGCGCGGTCACGTAGCCCTTTTCATCCCAGAACGCGTCCAGCACCCCCACCAGCGCCGTCCCCTGGCCTGGAAAATCGTGCAGGTCCAGCAATTCAAATCCGCCCATCCCCGGCGTGCGCAGGGCGGACTCAATGTCTTCCTTGTAGCACAGCGTCTGCAACGCGCCCGACGCCAGCAGGAACGGTTTCGCCAGCCGGCCCATGCCGTTGGCCGCAAGCAGGTCGCGGAATATCTCGAAGTTTTTCGGCTTCAGATAGCCGGTGTATTTTGGGATTTCATCAAAACTGGGATAAGCGCACCACTGGCCCATTTCATGACTGATCACGGGAACTTTCCAACTCGAAATGATGTCCCGGTAATCGGTGGTCGTCTCCGGCGGCTGGGAGTTGATGCGCGATTTCAGGCCCGCTTCCCATTGCTGGATGCGCGGATCGGGAGTGACATGGAACTGGTTCTCCGGCAGTTGCGGCCAGCCTGACCCGCTGGTCCAAAGGCGGCGCGGATCCAGCGCTTTGAAATGCGTCACGTACCCGGCAAGATACGCGTTCGCCGCCTCCTCTCCGGCGGGTTCGTTGCCGTAGGGCATCAGCACGAACGACGGATGGTTGCCGTAATACTTGAGAATGCGCTCCGTTTCGTCGTAAACCCACCGGTCCACCGGCCGTCCCACGCCCAGAACCGTGGATTGATTCGCCCAGCACGTCTCCACTTGCAGATACATTCCGAGCTGGTCCGCCGCCTCAAAGGCCGCTTCCGGCGGGCAATACGAGTGAAAACGGATCAAATTCAACCCGTATGATTTCGCCACCCGGATGATCCGCTTCCACTCCCCCAGTTCCGTCGGCGGATGGCCTGTCTTTGGGAAAATGCAGCATTCCAGCGTGCCCCGGAAAAATGTTTTGCGGCCGTTGATCGTGAACTGCGTGCCGTCGGTTGCGATCTCGCGCAGGCCGAACGTCGCCTCCCTTTCGCCATCATCGTTAAGCCTGGCGCGGAGCGTGTAAAGATTGGGCGAAAATTCATCCCACAACTTCGCGTTGGCGCCCAGCGCGAATTCCGTCTCGAACGAACCGCCGCCCGCGTCCCACGCGGCCTCCCATTCCTTGCGGACCCCGTTGCAGTCAAGACATATTTTGCCGCGCCCCGCCGCCCCGGTCGAGTTGCCAATGGTTCCCCTGACCGTCGCCGACCTGGCCGCCCAATGCGGATAAACCTGCAAATCTTCCAGCCACACCGGCGGACCGGCGCGCAACTCGATCCTTCCCTCCAGGCCGTTCCAATTGCCTTGCGTGTGGTCGCTGATCGCGTGCGAATTTTCGCCAATGTCCGCGATCCGGCGGTTGTCCACCCTCACGGTCAGCGTGCGCGCCCCCGGCAAAGCCAGGCCCAGATCATACTCGTGCGGCGTCGCAAGGCTGGCGTTGGATCCGATCAGTTTGCCGTCCAGCCAGACGCGGGTTTCCCAGTGCGCCCGTTCCAACGCGAGCGTCACGCGCCGGCCCGCCCACTCTTTTGGGATTTGGACGTCGCGCTGATACCACGCCGCGCCCGCGTAATACGTTTCCGGCTGGAGCCAGAACGGGATTTTGATGTTCCCCGGCTGGCGATACCGCGCGTATTCCGGCGCGGTGAACCAGGTGCGGTCCACGATGCCCCCGGTCCATTCCGTGTTGGTGGTGACGGCGTCCCCGATTCCGCGCTCCGGGAGCGAACCCGGCAGCCGGATGGAGCCGTCCAAGGCGCGCGCGAACCACTGTTCGCGAATGCCGGCATCGGCGCGGTCGAGTTGGAAACGCCATTCCCCCGCCAGGGAAAAGGTTGGCGCGGGTTTTGCCCAGCCGCCGGCGGCGGCCAGAAATGTCAATAATATGGCAAGATGTTTCATGCGGTCTGAATTTTTTCACCAAGTCCAATAAAACGCGAAATACCAAAAGGTGTGAACGTCGCCGGCGACGCTGTGGCCGGCGCTGAACAACAGGCTGAAATGTTCGCCGGGCGTGTAGATGCCGCCAAAATTCAGCGCGGCAAACCCCTTGTCGTCGTCCGCGTCCCGCCCTTCCGCGAACAATTCCCCGCCAAGGGTGAGGCGCTTGCTCAAAGCGCGTTGCAGCAGCCAGCCGCCATACGGATGATCGCGCTCGCCCGGGGCGGAATTCAAAACGGCGCCGCCGCCGCCGTAAGTCGTCCACGGCCCCCAGCTTTTTTGCGCCCACAGCGGCAGTTGAAACCACGTCCGCCCGTTGCCCAACCGGCGGCTGGCCTGGCCGGTCGGCAATTCGACAAGCGGATAAAATGCAATTTGCGGCCAGCCGTTCGTTTCATGCGCGAAACGATACTTGATGCCAGCCTCCATGTCGCCCAGGCCGGAAGCGGCCGGTACGCCGCCGCCGCCAACCGTCGTCATCGGTAACATCAAATGCACTTGGGTATCGGGCAGCGCGCCATAATTCACCTCGGAAGCCGGGCCTTCGAAGGAATAACCGCCATGGGAAAGCTCGCCCAGGCTGAACACGTACGCCTCCCAATGTTGGTAATCCACCGGCGCCGGGTCATCCGTCAGGAACGGCGGGCCGGCCAGTGCGCCCGTGACCGGAATCAAACACAGGCAGGCGGCCAGCGCGACGATTTTGACGGCGTTGTTCATGCGTTTCGCAATGATGCCCGGATAATAATACTCTTAATCTTTTTGCGCGAGTCTTTCATAATGATTGAAGAACCAGTCGGGCCGCGTTATGGGTTAAGCCCGTCAATCTTGACGGACTTGGCATGGTGCAACTGCTGATGGATGAGGGAAAAAGAGGAGAAAAGGCGGACGGCGCGCGGCGCAAAAATGCTTTGAACGCCGCCGTTTCCCGCGCCGCCGCCGTTTGTTGGCTGGCCCCGCTTTGCGCCATGCTGTTCCTGGCCGGCTGCGCGGCGCCCGGCCCGCGCAGCCGCTATCTGGAACAAATCGAGCCGCCGACCCAAACCAATCTTTTCGCCTATCGCCTGGGCACCAATCTTGACATTCGAATCCCCCTCCGCGGACGGGATGCTTTTGCCCACGCCTCCTGGGCCGCGCGCGAAGCCGGCTCAACCCATTACCAGCACCAGTTCGCCGTGCTGGATTTCGACCAGCAAAAGCGCGCCGCGCGCAAATCCATCACCACCAGGACCAACCGCCTGGTCGTCCACGACATCCAGGAATGGCGGCAACTGATGGAAAGGGTTTTTGCCGGGCTGGCCCCCGCCCAACCCCGGCACGCCGCGCTTCTGTTTCTGCTAAACCGGGAATTGGCTGTCTACCACGACACCGCCGGCAAACTGCGCGTGGTCAGCCTGGAAAACAAACCGCCGGACGTGGTCGTGGACCGCGCCTGCAACGACGCCGATTTCGCCCGGGAAGCCCTCCAACTGCTCAAAGCCGGCGCCAGTTCCGGGGACGAGAAACAAACGGAGTTTTTTTTCGTGACCGGCGAAGACCCGGCCTTCGTGCTCTTGGACGCGCGGGAACATTTGATCGTTTTCCTGGATTATCCCGCCGATCCCGATGCCGAGCCGGTCCCGGTTTGGTTCGCGGCGCGGGCCTTGAATTCCCTTGTCATCCGCAGCCTGGCCGTGACCGCGATCAAGAATCCGTTCACCCTGGTATACCGCGGCTTCTGGCATTTGGGCACTTCCGGCGCAGCCGCCATAAGTTCGATGCCCGAAAATCCCGCCGGGCCGCCGCCCCCGCTGGCGACAGGCCCGCCGATGGACCTGGCCGCCTGGGAAAAGGATTTGGATCGCATGGTCCCCGCCCGCCGCCACAAGGGGCGCTTGGACCTGCTCATTGACGGCGAAAATTTTTTCCCCGCCTTCATCCAGTCCGTCGTCAGCGCAACGCGCGCCGTGGACATCCTTGTATTTATATTTGACACTGACGATTACGCCGTGAAGATGGCCGACCTTCTCAAAAAACGATCATCCCAGGTCAAGGTCAAGGTGCTGCTCGACGACATGGGATCGCTGTTCGCCGCCCAAAACGCGCCCGAATCCCCCATGCCTCCGGGCTTTCAGCGCCCGGCCGGCATCCGATCCTATCTGAAAACGGGTTCCCGCGTGAAGGCGCGCGCGTCGGCCAACCCGTGGCTGACCGTGGACCACCGCAAATGTTTTATTATTGACGGACGCGAGGCATACGTCGGCGGCATGAACATCGGGCGCAATTACCGCTACGATTGGCACGACATGATGGTCCGCCTGACCGGGCCGGTTGTGGGACGGCTGGAAAAGGATTACCGGCTGGCGTGGGCGCACGCCGGGCCGCTGGGCGATTTCGCCTACGCCTGGGCCTGGCTTTTCGACCGGACTTCCCCGCGCAAAAACCCCGTCGCCAACGCCATGGACCTCCGCCCCCTCCGCACCGCCACGGGCAAAACGGAAATTTACCGCGCGCAATACGAGGCCATCGAGCGCTCCCGCCGTTACATTGACATTGAGACGCCGTATTTTGACGATGACAGCAGCCTGCGTGCGTTGATCCGCGCGCGGCAAAGGGGCGTGGACGTGCGCGTGGTTCTCCCCGCGCGCAACGACAGCGGGCTGATGCAGGTCAACAACGCGCTCGTCGCCGGCGACCTTCTCCGCAACGGCATCCGCGTTTACGCCTATCCCGGCATGACCCACGTCAAAGCCGCGATTTACGACGGCTGGGCCTGCGTCGGCTCCGCCAACTTCGACAAAATGAGCCTGCGCGTCGGCCAGGAATTGGACGTTGCGTTTTCCGATCCCGACACGGTGGACCGGCTCAAGCGGGAATTATTTGAAAAGGACTTCGCCCGTTCGCGCGAGATCACCGAGCCAGGCGCCACCAATTGGTTCGATTCCGTCGTAAAGGCGTTTATGGACCAGTTGTAACGGCCCCCCCGCGAATTCGTCCCGTGAAACGGATTCAGATCGCCATTGACAAACCAGGCGGCAGTTGAGAGGGTCGGGGCGTCTCTCGAAACGGAAACTGGCTCTGCTGAAGAGTACAAATGAAAGTGCAAACCTTATGTTCGTACGATTTTCCCGCAATGTCTTGATCTTGGCGGCCGTTGTCTCGCTTGCCGTCCAGACGGCCCTGGCCGCGGTCACTGTGACTCCGTCGGAATTGACGCAAAAAGATGAGTGGGTGCGCGCTCATCTCTTGGATCCACGGGGCGCTCCGCCGTTTTCGTTTGCGTTCGATTCCCAACCCTCCTCGGCACTGCTTCCTTCGTGGGGCCGCGCGGCGGTTGATTCCACGCTGGACGGCAATCGCAGGCAGCATGTTCTAACGTGGACCAACGCCACCGGCGGAATGGAGGTAAAATGTGTCGTGGTGGAATACGGCGATTTCCCCGTTGTGGAATGGACGGTTTTCTTCAAAAACATTGGGGCGGGCAACTCGCCCATTTTGGAAAACATTCAAGGATTGGACGTGAATTTCTTGCGGGGCAAAGGTCCGGAGTTCGTTCTCCATGGCAATCATGGTGATTTCTGCGCGCTTGAGAGTTACAAGCCGTTCGACATGACGCTGGGGCCGTCCGCCGCCACCAATTTTGCCCCCGCGGATTCCGGCAAACCATGCGATGGCCCGGCCGGCTGGCCCTATTACAATCTTCAAATGCCGGGCGGCGGCGCCATTCTGGCCATTGGATGGCCCGGACAATGGGCAAGCTCCTTCACGCGTGACGCCGCCGACAAGCTGCGCATCCAAGCCGGCCAACAACTCACCCACTTGAAGTTGCTTCCGGGCGAGGAAATCCGCGCGCCGCGCATGTTGTTGCTCTTTTGGCAGGGGGGCGATCCCTCGCGCGCGCAAAACTTGTGGCGCCACTGGTATCTCGCGCACGAAATACCACGCGTTTACGGGGAGCCTCCAAGTCCGTTCATGGCCGTGGGCGACGATAACATGGGCGCCGTCGAGGCTTACATGAACGCGGGCATGAAGCCGGATGTTCTTTGGCGGGACGCCGACACCAAACCGTATGATTGGTATCCCACGGCGGGGGGGCCATTCAAGGGCAATGACCCGACGTGGCTGAACACGGGGACGTGGGAGGTGGATTCGAATAGTTATCCGCATGGTTTTTTGCCGTTGAGCGCGGCAGTGCATAAGCTGGGGATGAAGTTTTTGTTGTGGTTTGAGCCGGAACGAGTGGGCGGCACGAATTCATGGCTGGCCACCAATCATTCCGAATGGCTGCTGACCGGGACGTCGGGGACGTATGGGAAAATTCTCAACGAGGGCAATCCCATCGTGTTTCATTGGCTGACCAATCACATGGATGGGATGATAAAAGCCAACGGCCTTGACTGGTATCGCGAGGATATGAACGGCGACGGGCCGCTTCCGGCATGGCGGAACAATGATCCTCCCGACCGTCAGGGCATCACCGAGAATTTTTACGCGCAGGGGCACCTGGCCTACTGGGACGCATTGCGGGCCATGAATCCCCACCTGAGAATTGATTCGTGCGCTTCCGGCGGCAGACGCAACGATCTGGAAAGCATGCGGCGCGCCGTCCCGTTGTGGCGCACCGATTTTGTCCAATTCAGCGACCCGGTCGTCCTTGGCGACGCCAGTCAATGTTTTACTTACGCGTTGTCGTCATGGCTGCCGTTTCAGGGGACCAGCAGCGGGGGGTATTGGGACAGCTACAACTTTCGGAGCGCTTATGTCACCGCCTTTGACAACGGCGGGATTAATCCCAGCAACGCCGCCGCGCAGAAGCAAGCGTGGGAGGAATGGAGGCAGATTGCCCCGACCATGCTTAATGGCGATTTCTACACGCTTACGCCATATAGCCTGACCAATACCGTCTGGATAGCCTGGCAGTTCGACTGGGCGGAGACCGGGCAGGGGTATATCCAGGCATTTCGGCGCCGCGACAACAATCAACCGTCGCAGGTTTTCAAGCTCAAAGGACTCGATCCCGCGGCGCGGTACACCATCAGAAATCTTGATGCGCAAGGTTCGACTCAAATGTCCGGGGCGGACTTGATGAGGAAGGGCCTGAAAGTGCAAATCCAGGACAAGCCGGGGTCAGCGGTAATGATCTACACAAGGATTTAAACGAAGCCATAAGAGCAAGAGTGAAAAGCCAAAAGCATCAGAGAAAAGTCTGAAACGACATTTTCTGGACGGCGGAACGATAATCGCGAAGGGCTGATGGGGGCAAGAGAAAACGATGCGGCGGCGACATCGTGAAAGAACACCCGAAATTTATCCCTTGCCGCGAAGATGACAATCCCGAAACATGTTGCCAGAGCCAGACGCAGTCGCGCCTCTAACTCGGTTGGCAGGGAACCGGCGGTGATCAGCGCCGGAAGCCTTGGGTTGACCTGGACAGCATCGGATGTGGGTGGCCCGGATGTTGAGGCGTTCGGAATGATAAGTGAAAAGCTGATCCGCCTTCGTTGCGGACCGTAAAGTAACGTGAAGCTCGCTTGGCGCCGTTACAAATAGGAGGCACACGTCTTGCTATGGGTTGCCGTCTGGAGTAACCTCCTGCGAGTAACAAGCCTCCCGATACAGTCCCCGTTGCTACAGTTGTTGCCGTTGCCGAAGACACTCCTGCCCAAACAAGAGCCGCCGCGCCCCCCGCCGCAATTTCTGGCGCGGCAAGAACAACCAGAGCCGCAACCCCAACACCTACTGCAGCCCCTTCAACAAAACTGCCGGTGGATGACCAAAATCCCAAACCAAACGGGTCCTCCATGCTGACCGGATTGTTGTGTCGGCGGGAGTTCAAAAGGAGAATGTCACG
>Ga0316226_1002879_pt1 | contig 15451 bp, 12 predicted proteins | sample TBH18017metaG_FD_206009 | JGI IMG/M metagenome (GOLD analysis project Ga0316226, IMG submission 206009) | Freshwater microbial communities from Trout Bog Lake, Wisconsin, USA - TBH18017 | ecosystem: Environmental > Aquatic > Freshwater > Lake > Hypolimnion/Profundal zone | place: USA: Wisconsin... | reverse complement strand
GCCGGCCGGCGCGAGCTGGGGAATTATTTTCAGCAGCGGATCTTCCGCCGCCGCCTCGGAATTGGTGTCCGGATGCTCATGGTCGGCCAGCGAGCGGTAGAGCTGTTTTTTCATGCCCAGAAACGCGCCGTTCGTCACGGCGGCGAGATGGTTGCTGGCCTGCCCGAAAAATCCGGCGGCGATCTTCACGCGCGCGAGGTGCAGCTCCACGCCCTGCCGCTCGGCGTCGGTGTGGGCGACGGTCATGGCGTTCGTCCACGCGGCCAGCGCGTCGTTCGTGCGCAGCGGGCGGATGCCGTAGTAGCTTTCCGCATAGTCCGTCGCGAGGACAAAATTGTCCGGCGCCAGCCGCATCGCCTGCTGGTAAAGCCCCAGCGCCTTGTCAAAAACCTGCTGCTCGCCGATGTGATAAAATTCCTTCGCGTCCTTGCGGAAGAGATAGACCGTCGTGGCGAAATTCTGGTAATACACCGGCTCGTCCGGCTTGAGCTTGATGGCCTGCGCGTAATACTCGAACGCCTTCGTCACCGGGCTGAACTCGCCGTAGTAATTGGCGAGGTTGTTCCAGACGGCGGGATTGTTCGGGTCGAGCTGCTTGGAGTTTTCGTATTGCAGGTGCGCGCCCTCCTCGTCGCCGGTGTCGTTCAGAAAACTGCCGAAGGCGAGAAAGCCGTGCGCGCTTTCGGGATGCCGCTGGAGAAAATTTTCATACGCGCCGCGCACCTTGTCCAAACGCGCCTTGATGCGCGCGTTCAGCGCCGCCGAGGCCGCCGCCGTCTTGTTGGTGCCGGACTGCGAATCATATTCGCGGAGCCAGCCGTTCACGTCGTCCTGCGCGGCGTCGTCGGCCAGCATGACCTCGCGCAATTCCTTTTCCTCCGGCGACGTGGCGATGTCCACCGCCACGCCGGTCTGCTGCTGGATGACATTGCTGACGGCCTGCGGCTGGTTGGTGGCCAGCAGCGCGCCGAGCAGCCCGATGGTGAGTTCGTTCACGCGGTCAGGATAACAATTTCAAAGATTAAAAACAGCGATGAAATTGCCGGTGCGGTTTGAAGTCGCGGAGCGACGAAAGATAGTAGCCCACGGTGAAACCGTGGGTAAAATGTGCCCGACCTGACAAGCTCCGGCAGGAGCGACAGAGTAAAACTGTTTTGCGCGATTATTTTCTGTCGCCCCTGCCGGGGCTGGTGATTTTTACCGGACTAAACCCACGGTTTCACCGTGGGCTACTGCCTGCCGCGCCTCCGGCGCTGAACTTATTCAAGGTATTTGGCAATGTGCCATTCTTCAAACGGTTCTCATACGAATTATTTTTTCTGCACCGATTGATGATGGTCGTTTCTTCAATCGGTGCGCCCATAGTCCAGTAGAGCAGTCCGGCGTCTTCAAAGTAGATATATTTTTCTTGGTAGAAAGCCCCCTCGAATCCGTTCGCGCGAATGTGACGAACCATTTGCTCAAACAAGCTCTCATCAACTCGTTCACGGACGATATATTCGTGTGGCCATTCGGGCATTGTCTTTGCGAAAGTCCATCTTACGTTATCAATGAACATGCGCAGATTTGTGGGAAGTGGATATGAAGCTGTGTTCATGTAGGACTGTCGATTGGTTGTAGTTTGGAAAGCGCCTCCGCAATACTTCTCAACTGATCCGCAACAGACCTAATGACTTGATTTTTTTCTTCTCCTGTCATCAATTGAATCGCTACAACGAATCCAACTCCATCTTTTCCAAAATTATGATTCGTCGAAAAGACGGCCTTGCTCGTGGCCCACGGTTCAACGAGACCACGAACTTCTGCTCCGCGGCAAAACTTGGATTCGTAAAATACAATCCAAAGGGGAGTTCCACCATGTTCTCTCCAAAGTTGAAAATCTGTCCCAATCCACGCACCCACATATTGGGCTTTGGGAAAACAGATGTATCTTCCAATACTACTCCATGTATGCGTCGGATTAAGCTGACCTTTTCTTGGATTCGCTTCATCGAAGGTTTTTGTGCTTAGAAAACCTTTTGAATCTGAAACAGCTAGATCGACAGCTTCTTGCACTATCTCGCTTATTTGGAGCAACAATGCAGGTGTTCTTTGATCTGTTACTTCCGCGCGCGACATGGGCAGAAAAGCTTGGCTATCTGCTGAGTCGCAGAGAGAGCGTAATTGCTGGAGATCGTTTTTGGTGTCTGGCTCTTCTTCTAACTCCGCTTCTATCGCAGAGAGTAGCCTTGCCCAAGAAGTAAGGGCAAGCGTAGGGCCAAGATTAGTTCCCAATGAACGAAAAATGCCGACAGAGTTTTCTCGGTCCGAGATCGAAATATTGGACGCCGCAAGACTGCGCGTAAGTTCACGCCACACCGTTGCTTCACGGGCTGCGGGAACAACCATTAGTAAAACAGACGATTTGGGATGCTCTGCAAGTCGTTTGAGGTAGGTGACAGGTTGGTTCTCGGTTAACCCAGCCCAAAACTTATTTTCGATAAAAACGCGCGTGACCATGCCCTCGTCTCCTCGCATGTCAGGACGTGCATCACCTTCCGCTTGTTGGGTTCGAAATTGGAGGTTGCTAGGCAAATCAGAGTTTATACCTCGAAGCAGTTTCATTAGCCCGCGTTTGGCCGATTCGCTGGAATTAAGAATAAACGCAAGTGCATCAGTAGCGATGTTCTCGTATTGGTTAGAGAAGCTCTTTTTAACGATGTGACTGAATACGGTGTTCATTGATGTATTTCCTTCTCTGTGCCTCTGTGGTTAATTTGTTTCCCTCGGCCGTTTGACGGCGACTTCAATCTCCGCCTTGTTCTTCGCAATCATGTTCGCGGGCAGGACGCCGCGCCAGAAGACGTTCGGGTAAACCACCGCGCCGCGCCCAAGGATGCTGCCGGGGTTCAGCACGGCGTTGCAGCCCACCTCCGCGCCGTCGCCCAGCAGCGCGCCGAACTTCCGCAGGCCGGTGTCTAAAATCGTTCCGGGTTCCGGGTTCAGAGTTCCGGGTTTTGAACCCTGAACCAAAAACTCTGAACCGGGAACGACAACAGTTATATTGCCGGGCAGCAGCTTCACGTTGGAAATCTTCACGCCCGCGCCAAGGTGCGCTTTGTGACCAAGAATGGAATCGCCGACGTAATTGTAATGCGGCACCTGCGCGCCGTTGAACAGCAGCGCGTTTTTCAGCTCGGAAGAATTGCCCACCACGCAGTTGTCGCCGATGAGGACGTTCTCGCGGATGTAGGCGTTGTGCCGGATCTGGCAGTTTTTCCCGATGATGGCCGGGCCTTTAATCATCGCGCCGGGCTCGACCACCGTGCCTTCGCCGATGACGACGCGGTCGCCGATGCTCGCGCCGGGAAAACGCCGGGGCGGATTTTGCTTCGGCACCTTGTCGAGATAGACCTCGATTTTCTTGAGCGCGTCCCACGCAAATTCGCCGCCGTCGAAAAGGGCGGCGTGTTCCGTCTGCGTCAGGTCAAACAGGTCGGCGGCTTTGAACATGGTGCAAAATTAAAGGAAATGTCCGCGCCCGCAAAGGGAAATGGCGCGCGTCCATTTGCGGGACAGGACAGGACAGTTTGTGGACAGTGCGGAGAAAATCCCATGGCCGCTTCACCGGCAAATCCAGCAAACAGGTTTTCCAAGGAAATTAAACCCGTTGGCCTGGGACGTGCTGAATGAAATTGTCATTCGGTCAAAAAAACCAACACCACACGGGTATGCCGCTCAAATTCCAGTTTCAATTCGCCGGGGCCGACTTCAGCCGGCCGAGTTCGCCGCATCGGCGGTGGCTGCGCCTCGGGCTGCTCACGGTGCTGGCGGTGGGATCCGTCCTGGCCTATTGGGGATTTCTCCATCATCTGACCCATCACGCGCGTCCGGCGGCCGCCCACATCGCCCCGGTGTCGCCGGTGATGCCGAAAGCCGATGCTCCCGCAGCGGCCCAGCCCGCCACCCCGGCCCTGAAAAATGTCGCGACGGCAGGCATCGCGGCCGTGGAAAACTACCTGTTGAAGGCCGCGAAAATTTCCCCGGCGGCGCCGGTCGCCGAACCGGCGGCCAGCGCGGCGCCCGTGGCGGTGGCGGCTCCGGTCATTTCCTACGCGCCCGCGCCGGTGGCGCAACGCACCTACCGGGTGCACACGGATCAGGAGCGGCTGGTGATGGCCGGCCAGACGGCCTTTGACAATGTGATGGATCTGGCCAACAAGTATCCGGACGCCTACGGTTTTCAGGCGGGCGATTTCCTTTCGAGCGCAAAACTCGGCACGCCGATCGCCGTCTACACCATTGCGGAATCCGACCGGGCCAGTTACCAGAACGGCCAGCCGGTCAAGCCGCTGCTCAAGCCGGCCCGGCAATGGGTGTTTCCCGTCCTGATGGGCGACCGCATCTGCTGCATGGTCGAGGTGTCCCAGACCGGCCGCGAATACCTTCCCGGCAAGGGCAACAAATCGCTCGCGATGGCCTGGAACAAGATCAATGAAAAATGGCCGGCGGAAGACGGCTACCATCCCCTGCTCGTCGTCAATCCCGAAGTCCCCGGCTACTACTTCACCGTGCCGGAACTGCCGCAGCAAAACCTGACGGACACGATTGAGATGTTCTACTTCCACCCCGGCATCTCGCCGGCGGACGTGATTCTCGCAAGCTGGCGTTGAACTTCTAAAAGCCCGCGCCATTCGCGCCGGCGCATCTGTGTTCCATCTGTGCCCATCTGCGGCTGAAATTTTTTCCCGCTTTGCAATTGTCCGGGTTGGACTATCTTTCGCCCATGCGCCAACTGCGTAATTTCATCTGGACGCTCACAGCGGCCGTCGTGCTCGTGCTGGCGGCGTATCTCACCTTCACCGCCGCGCGCTGGCTGAACCACGCCAGCGGCCTGCGCTTCTGGAACACCACCAGCGTCGTCCACGAGGTGCAGTCGCTCTCCGACCTCGTCACCGTCAAATACGTCATGAACAAGGTCGTCGTGCTGGAGGATGTGAAATGGTATGGCGAAAACCGCGTGCTGCTCCTCGCGCAAGGCGTCGTGAAGGCGGGCATTGACCTGAAAAAACTGAAGCCGGCGGACATCGCCATCTCCGGCAAAAGAATTACGCTCAAGTTGCCGCCCACGCAGATCACCGACGCGTATCTCGACGACTCGGCCAGCCAGGTGATTGACCACACGACGGGTCTGCTTCGCGCCTTCGACAAAAATTTGGAACAGGCCGCGCGTCAGAATGCCGTGGACGACATCGCCCGCGCCGCGCGCCATGCGGGGATTTTGGACGAGGCGGACAAGCGCGGCCGCGCGGAGCTGCAAAACTTCTTCAAACGCGCGGGCTTTGAGACGGTTGAATTTCGCTGACGGCGGCGCTGCCCAGATTCTGGAGGGTGTGCCTGATAATCACCGGCCGCGCCTCGTCGGAAAAAATCGTCACCGGAAGGCGGCGACGAACCACCGGGACTTTTCGGGCGCGCGGAGGAACGCGCAGTCCGGCCAATTGAATCGTCGCCATCCGTAAATTGATCGCGGCAATCGCCGCATTCACCCGGGAGCTTTCTGCAATTTGAATTTTTCTAGCCACGGGTAAAGTGTCGCAACTCGTGTGCCAAAATAAATCAAGGCGGCGGACCGTTTGAAAGCCGGTGGGCGGAGCGTCCTCGCGAGCCACTGATGCCGGTGACGCCCCGGCTCGCGAGGACGCTCGCCCCACCAAACTGCGCCGCTCACCTCTTGCCCAGCCGCGCGAGCAGCTTGCCGTGGATGCCGTCGAAGCCGCCGTTGCTAAAAACGCAAATCACATCCCCGCCCTGCGCGTGCTGCGCCAGGTGCGCGACGATGGCGTTGGCGTCCGGCAGATACGCAGCCTCCTTGCCGGAAGCCTTGATGTCGGCCATCAGCTTTTCGGGATTCAACCGCTCGTCGGCGGGAATCTGCTCCAGCCGCGCCACTTCGGAAACGACCACGGCATTGGCATCGGCGAAGGACGACGCCAGTTCGTCCTGAAAAACATTCCGGCGCGTCGTGTTGCTGCGCGGCTCGAACACCGCCCAGATTTTTTCCTTCGCGTAACGCAGCCGCAGCGCCTTGAGCGTCTCGCGGATGGCCGTCGGATGATGCCCGAAATCGTCAATCACCGTGATGCCGCCCGCGATGCCTTTCACCTCGAGCCGCCGCTTGATGCCCTTGAACGTGTCGAACGCCGACTGAATCTGCTTGTTCGACAGGCCGCAATGTTTTGCCGCGCCGATGACCGCGAGCGCGTTGCGGACGTTCAATTCGCCGACCATGTTCAAATGAAACTTGAAGCTGGGAATCTCAAACTCCGTCGCCGTCGAGCCGTAGCGCAGGTTAAAACCATACACCGCGTAGTCGCCGCCGAGGCCGAATTTTTTCACCGGGCAATGCGTGACGTTGAGCAGCTCCTTGAGATTCGCGTCATCGCCGTTGCCGAGCAGCAGCCCGTTGCGCGGCACGAGCCGGATGAAGTGCGAAAAAGTTTTCTTCACCGCGTCGAGATTGTCGAAGATGTCGGCGTGGTCGAATTCCAGATTGTTGATGATGGCGATTTCCGGCTGGTAATGGATGAACTTGCTGCGCTTGTCGAAAAACGCCGTGTCGTATTCGTCGCCCTCAATGATGAACCACTCGCTGTCTGTGAAGCGCGCGCCCTGCGAAAAATTATTCGGAATGCCGCCGATGAGATAGCTCGGGTTCAGGCCGTTGTGCTCGAACACCCACGTCAGCAAACTCGTCGTGGTGGTCTTGCCGTGCGTGCCGGCGACGACGATGGAGCGTTTGCCGCGGATGAAGAATTCCGCCAGCAGCGCCGCCAGCGAGCAATAGCGCAGCTTGTGGTCGAGGACATATTCCGCCTCGGGATTGCCGCGCGAAATGGCGTTGCCGATGACGACGAGGTCGGGCTTGGACGCGAGGTTGCGCTCGTCGTAGCCGTTTACCACGGGGATTTTCTTGGCGGCGAGGAACGACGCCATCGGCTCATAGACATTCTGGTCGGAGCCGGTGACGGCAAAGCCCTTGTCCAGCATCGCGGCGGCGGCGGACGCCATCGCCGTGCCGCCGATGCCGGTGAAATGGACGGATTTGATCGCGGATGAAAACATGAGGGAGCATTAAAACAACGAAGGCGCAAAGACGCAAAGTTTTCTTGAAATTTGATTTGGTAGCACCCGCGTCTCGCGGGTGGTTTCGGGCGTCCCGCCCGAAACGGATTGAGGCGTGAATTGCCAGCCACATCATTCGGTTGAAGAAAACCAACGTGTCCCGCGCAATTCGGCGGGACGCCGAATTGAACCCGCGAGACGCGGGTGCTACAGCTTTAATTTCCGCTCCAAAATTTCGCCGACGAGCGCGGGGTTGGCCTTGCCTTTGGAAAGCTTCATCACCTGGCCCTTGAGCGAATTGAGCGCGGCCAGCTTGCCGGCCTTGTAATCGGCCACCGGCGCGGGGTTCGCGGCGATGGCTTCGTCACAGAATTTTTCAATCGCCCCGGTGTCGCTGACCTGCGCCAGGCCTTTTTCCTGCACGATGGCGGCGGGCGCTTTGCCGGTCGCAAACATCTCGGCAAAGACCTGCTGCGCGGCGGAACTGCTGATGGTCTTGGCCTCGACGAGCGCAACGAGTTCCAGCAACGCCTCCGGCTTGAACTTCAAGTCCGCCAGCGTGGACAGCTTCATGTCGGCCAGTTCGATGCCGAGCGCGGCTTGTTCCTCAGCCTCGGCCTCGTTCGCCTCGGAAAGCTTGGCGAGGAGGTTGTTGATGATCCAGTTCGCGACGGCCTTGGGATTCTTCGACTGCTTCGCGAGGCCCTCAAAATAATTTCCCAGCGCGACGTTGCTCTTGAACACTTCCGCGTCACCGGCGGGCAACTGGTAATCGCGCATGAACCGCTGCTTGCGCGCGATGGGCAACTCAATGACCTGCGCCTTCACCTCGGCCAGCCAAGCATCAGTCGGCGCGAGCGGCATCATGTCGGGTTCGGGGAAATAACGGTAGTCGTGCGCGTCTTCCTTCGTGCGCATTTCTTCGGTGATGCCGGCGACGTCGTCCCAGCGGCGCGTGGACTGGATGAGCTTGCCGCCGTTTTTGAGGACATCAATCTGGCGGTTGATTTCGTATTCCGCCGCGCGACGCACGCCGGAAAAGCTGTTCATGTTTTTGATCTCAATCTTCGCGCCGAGTTCCTTCGTGCCGACGGGGCGGACGGAAATGTTCACGTCACAGCGCACCATGCCTTTTTCCATGTCGCAATCGCTCACGCCGCCCTGATGCAAAATCTCGGTGAGCGCATTGAGGTAGGCGTAGGCCATGTCCGCGCCGGTGATGTCCGGCTCGGAAACGATTTCCAGCAGCGGCACGCCGGCGCGGTTGAAATCCACGCCGCTGGTGCGGTCGAAATGCGTCAGCTTGCCGACGTCTTCTTCGAGGTGCGCGCGGGTGATGCGGACTTTGCCCATGCCGTTGACGGAACCGAGGCCGTTAAATTCAAATTCCACAAAACCATTCGCGGTCGAAGGTTTGTCGTATTGCGTGAGTTGATAATTTTTTGACGCGTCGGGATAGAAATAATTTTTGCGGTCAAATTTTGCGTAGCGCGGAATCTCACAGTTGAGCAGGTAGCCGGTCAGGACGGTTTTGCGGAGCGCCTCCTCGTTCGGCACCGGCAGCACGCCGGGCATGCCAAGGCAGACGGGGCAAACGTTGGTGTTCGGCTCGGAACCGAATTGGTTCGCGCAACCGCACCACATCTTGGATTTTGTTTTGAGCTGGACGTGTGTTTCCAGTCCGATGACGGCTTCGTATTCCATTGCGGGGAAAGTTTAACCACGGATGCACACGGATGCACACGGATTTTTCAGGCCGTGACGGCGGGTGCGGAAACAGAATTCTTCCTGCGGCTAAAACGCTGCTGGAAATTTTCCATGTAGAGGTAAATCACCGGCGTGATGTAGAGCGTCAGGCTTTGCGAGACCACCAGCCCGCCGACGACCGCGAGGCCGAGCGACCGGCGCGATTCGCCGCCGGCGCCGATTCCCAGCGCGATGGGCAGCGTGGCCATCAGCGCGCACATCGTGGTCATCATGATCGGCCGGAACCGCAGCAGGCAGCCCTCGTAAATGGCGTCGTGCGGCTTTTTGCCCTGACGCTGCGCGTCAATCGCGAAGTCAATCATCATGATGGCGTTCTTCTTCACAAGGCCGACGAGCATGATGAGGCCGACGAAGCCGTAGATGTTCAGGTCGAGGCCGAACAGCATCAGCGTGAGCAGCGCGCCAAAACCCGCCGATGGCAGGCCGGACAGAATCGTCAGCGGATGGATGAAACTTTCGTAAAGGATTCCGAGAATGATGTAGATGACGAGAATGGCGGCAATCAGCAGCAAGCCCAAGCCTTTGACGGAGGATTGAAAAACCTGCGCCGAACCTTGGAAGCTGCCGGTGATGGTCGCGGGCAGGTGCAAATCCGTTTCAATTTTTTGAAGTTGCTCCACCGCCGTGCCGAGCGAAACGCCGGGCGCGAGATTGAAGGAAACCGTGACCGACGGCAACTGGCCGACGTGGGCAATGGTGGTTGGCCCGATGTCGCGCGTCAATTTGGCGACGGCGCTCAACGGCACCAGCGTCGGTGTGCCGTTGGTGCTGGCAAACGAGCTGGCGATGTAAAGCTGCGCGAGCGCGTCCGGTTCGCGCTGGAACTGCGGCTGCACCTCGAACACCACCCAGTATTCCGCCACGTCGCCGTAAATCGTCGAGGCCTGCCGCGAGCCGAAGGCGTCGTAGAGCGCGTTCTCGATCTGCTGCGGCGTGACGCCAAGCGCGGCGGCCTTGTCGCGGTCAATCTCCACGTTGACCTGCGGGCTGTTGATGAGCAAATCGCTGGTCACATCCTGAAAACCCGCCTGCTGCGCCAGCTTCTGCGTCAAGATCGGTGCCCAATGAAAAAGCTCCTTCGTGTCCGTGTCCTGCAAACTGTATTGATACAGCGCTTTCGTCAGCATGCCGCCGACGCGGATGAGCGGCGGGTTCTGCATGAAGACGCTGAAGCCGGGAATCTGCGCGAGCTTCGGCCGCAGCTCCTGGATGATCTGGTTCGCGTTCAGTTTGCGCTGCGACGCCGGTTTCAGGCGCATGAACATCCGGCCGTTATTCAGGCTGGCGGACGAGCCGCCGGCGCCGATGGCCGACATGAAGCCCTCCACGTTCGGGTCGGCGGCGACAATTTGCGCCGCCGCCTTCTGATGTTCGCGCATCGCGTCGAACGAAATATCCTCCGACGCCTGGGTGATGGCGAAAATCTGGCCGGTGTCCTCATCGGGGAAAAATCCTTTCGGCACGACATAAAACAAAACCAGCGTCGCGAAGAAAATCCCGACGGACACCAGGAACGTCGCGCGGTGATGGCGCATGGCGATTTGCAGCGTGCGGGCATAGCTGTTGCGCAGCCCCTCGAAAAATTTCTCAAAGGCGTTGTAAAGCCCGCCGTGCTTTTGCCCCGGCGGCGGCGGATGGACGAACCGGCTGCACATCATGGGCGTCAGCGTCAGCGACACAAAGCCGGACGCCAGCACCGCGACCACAATCGTCACGGCAAATTCATGCAGCAGCCGGCCGAGCAGCCCGCCCATGAACAGCACCGGAATGAACACCGCCGACAGCGACAGCGTCATCGAAATGATCGTGAAGCCGATTTCCTTCGCCCCATTCAACGCCGCCTCCATCGGCGGCTCGCCGAGTTCCATGTGGCGCACGATGTTTTCGAGCATGACGATGGCGTCGTCCACAACGAAGCCGACGCAGAGCGTCAGCGCCATCAGCGAAAGATTGTCGAGGCTATAATTGAGCAGCGCCATCACCGCGAACGTGCCGATGAGCGACATCGGCAGCGCGAGGCTCGGAATCAGCGTGGCCGACAAATTGCGCAGGAAAATAAAAATCACCATCACCACCAGAAAAACCGTCAGCAGCAAAGTGCGCTCCACGTCCGTCACCGACTTGCGGATGCCCTGCGAACGGTCGAACAAGACATCCATGTGCACCGCCGCCGGAATCACCGCCCGGAACTGCGGCAGCATCTTTTTAATGTTGTCCACCACCTGCACCGTGTTCGCGCCCGGCTGGCGCTGCACCGCCAGCACGATGGCGCGCGTGTTGTTATACCAGCTCGCGATCTTGTTGTTCTGCACGCTGTCGGTGACGTTGCCCAGCTCCTGCAGGCGCACCGGGTTGCCGTTGCGATAAGCGACAATCATCGGCCGGAACGCCGCCGCGTTTTTGAGCTGGCCGGTGGCCTGCACGATGAACGCCTGATGTTTGCCATAAAGCGTGCCGAGCGGCTGGTTCACGTTGCCCGCCTCCACCGCTTGCTCCACCTGGTCAATGCCCAGATTAAAAGCGGCGAGCTTGTTCGGATCCACCTGGATGCGGACGGCGTATTGCTGCGAACCGAAAACCCCGACCTGCGCCACGCCGTTGATCATCGAGATGCGCTGTGCCAACAGATTTTCACCGTAATCATCCACCGTGGAAAGCGGCAGCGTCGGCGACGACAGTGCCAGAAAAATGATTGGCGAATCAGCCGGATTGACCTTCTGGTAGGTCGGCGGGCTGGGCAAATTCGGCGGCAGTTGTTTCGTCGCGCGCGCGATGGCCGCCTGCACATCCGCCGCCGCCGCGTCAATGTTCCGCGCCAACGTGAACTGGATGGTGATTTGCGCCAGCCCCTGCGCGCTGATGGACGACATCGAGTCCACGCCCGCGATGATGGAAAACTGCTTTTCCAGCGGCGTGGCGACGGCGGAAGCCATCGTCTCGGGACTCGCGCCGGGAAGGTTGGCGGAAACTTGGATCGTGGGATAATCCACGCTCGGCAGATCACTCACCGGCAACTGGAGAAAGCCGATGAGGCCGAACAGCAAGATGCCCGCCATGACCAGCGTGGTCATCACCGGACGGCGGATGAAAAGCTCGGGCACGCTCATGGTTGAAAATTAAAAAACATCCAACATCCAACATCGAACAACCAACATCCAATGTTCATAAGGGCGAATCCGAAGGACGACGGCGCTCGTTCAACAAATTCCGTTTTGCCGTCTGAATGCTGGAAAAGAAAATGCGGATGAGCTCGTCGGCTTCGCTCAAAAGAAAAATCAAGGCCGTTTCGTCCTTCGCCCAGCCTTTGCGCTTGATGAGCCGCGCCCAGCGGCGGGTTTCACGCAATTCTTTGAGGCAGATCTTCAGCTTGTGGATGAAATCTTCACGCGACTCCGCGTCTTCAGCTTCGCCGTGATTGGGATAGGGCGACGTGCCCGAACGCAAAATTTGTCCGGCCACATGATTGCCGGCACGCGAGGCCGGCAATTTTTCCGACAAATCAATCACCGCCGAGGCAAATTCCAGCAGCCTTTCTTCCAAATCATATTTGCGGTTCCTGTCTCCGTCATTAAACGCCCAAACCTCGTCACCCGCTTCATTGGATGTTGGATGTTGGTTGTTGGATGTTGGTTGTTTCTTCATTTTGAGCCCCCGGTCGAATTTGTGGAACTGGCCGCCTCAATGGAGCTTTTTACATTCACTTTCACACCCGGCGCAAGGCGCAACTGGCCGTCCGTCACGACGGTTTCGCCCGCCGCCAGCCCCTTGGTCACGACCGTTTCATTTTGATAGGAGAGGCCGTTGGTCACCGGCCGTTGCTCGACCGTTTGATCCGCCTTGACAACGTAAATAAACTGGCCGTTCTGCCCGGTCTGCACCGCCTGCGACGGCACGACGATGGCGTTGGTAAGTTCATCAAGCTGGAGCGTCACCTGCACAAACTGTCCCGGCCACAGTTTTTTGTCGGTGTTTGGAAACGTCGCCTTCAGCAGAATTTTTCCCGTCGTCTGATCCACCGCGTTGTCCACAAACGTCAGTTCGCCGCGCGGCGGCTCGCCGGTGAGATTTTCAAAGCTCGCCGTGACCGCCAGCGTGTGGTCGCGCATCTGCCGCTGGATTTCCGGCAGATACCGTTCGAGCACCCCGAACGCGACGTAGATCGGATGAATCTGGTTGATCTTCAGCAGCACGTCGTCCGGCGACTTGACCACATTGCCCTCGTGGAACTGCAGGCCGCCGGTGCGCCCGTCAAGCGGCGCGCGGATTTCGCAGTATTCCAAGTTCAGCCTGTCCGACTGCACGGTCGCCGCCAGCGCGTCGCGGGCGGACCTGCTGGTGTCAAACTCGTCCTGCGAAACCAGTTTCTGGTCGAACAATTTTTGCTCGCGGTCAAACTGGATTTGCGCGTTTTCCAACTGCGCCTGGTCGCGCGCCAGCGCCGCCTGCGACGGGCGCGGGTCAATCGTGAACAGCAAATCGCCTTTTTTTACCTCCTGGCCTTCCTGAAAATTCACCGTGGCGATGGTGCCGCCGATTTGCGGGCGGATGGTGACCATGGAGACCGGCATGACATGGCCGAACGGCGGCGGGTCAATCAGCACCGGCATATTGGTCGCGGCCGCCTTTGCCGTCAGCACCGGCACGGGCGCGGCGCCATTGCCCGCCGGCGCGCGCGAACAGCCGGCAAGAACCAGCGCACAGCCGGCGGCGGCAAGGATGAATGCTTTTTTCACGTCCGATTTATGGCACAAATTTCACTTTCGCGCCACCATTGAAGGACGAAAGGCCGCCGAAAGGGTTTCAAGAAACCGCGCGTATTCCCGCTGGAATTTCGGATTGTCGGGAGTCAGGCCGGTGATCACCCGCACCAATTGCGGCAAGGCCATGGGGAAAACCGCGAGCGAGGCGAGCGCAAGATGGAGATGTTCGGGCTTGCTGTCGGGACGCAGGTGGCCGTCCTTTTGCTGGCTGCGGATGAGCTTGTTGGTAACAACCGCGCGCCGGCGGCGGTCCGGCCAGCTATACAAGCTGCCCTTGCCGGTCTGCAGCGACTCCCAGGCCGTGAGCCGCACCCAGTCGGCGTCATCGCAGTTTTGCTGGAACAGCAGCGGCAGGCCCTCGGCCAGCCCGGCGGGCGCATACGATTGAAACCGCTCCATGCGCTCGGCCAGCTTGGTGTGCAGCACCGCGCGGAACAATCCTTCCTTGTCCGTGAAATAATGGTAGAGCATCCGCTTGTTGATCCTGGCGGAGCGGGCGATGCCGCCGACGCGGGCGCCGGCAAAACCGCGCGCGGAAAACTCCTTCAACGCGGCGTCCAAAATCCGCTGGCGGGTGCGGTCGGGATTGCGCACGACCGCGCCGGCGGGCTTTTTCACTTTGGGAGGCACCGTGGACGAGTAACCGAAGGGTTATTTGAAGGCAAGCGGTAATTTTTCAGGCGGCGGGCGGCGGGCCGCCGGGGCGGTTCAGTTCCTCGATCTCGCGCATCATCTTTTCCGCCGCCTCCTGCGAGAGGCTGTGCGACACCGAGATGCCGAACTGCCGCTTGAGATATTCGTCCAGCCGCAGCCACTGGCCCTGGAATTTCACCTGCCCGGTCCACGCGCAGACCGTGACAAACTCCTGCAATTTTTCCAGCCGCAGCAAAATCACCACCACCATGACCAGCGCCAGCGCCACCGCGACAATCAGCACCAGCGACATCATCTGGCTGGACACCACGTCCTGCTCGGCGGCCTGCTGGTGCTTGCTCAGCGCCGCCTCCTGCTCCTCGTGCGCCTGGAACAAAACGCTCCGCATGTGCTCCAGCTTTTCCTTGCCGCGCTCGGTCAGGGTCACCACCGACGCGTTGGTCGTCACCTGGCCGCTGGTGAAGATGGTCGCCGGGTCAAACACCAGCTCCTCGTCCACCATTTTTTCCAGCACCGCGAGGTTGGCCTGCTGCGCGGGCTCCTTGCTGGTGAGCTTTTTCAGGTCGCGGATGTCGTCATGGATGGACTGCATCGCGTGCTGGTAGGGCTCGAGGTATTCCTGGCGGCCCGTCAGAAAATAGCCGCGCTGGTTGGCCTCGGCGTCCACAATCTGCGCCTGCGTCTGCTCAAACATGTCCAGCACCTTGTAGGTCTGCATGACATAGTTGAAGGAATCGTTGAACTGCCCGCCGGTCAGATGCACCAGCCACGTCATCGCCAGCAGCGCCGCCATCGGCAGCGAAAGCCCCAGCCAGAAGAGGACTTTTTTGGTTATTCTGGTCGGCAACATTTTTAGGAAAGATAAACCAAGTTCCGGCGGTGTCAAAGCCCGGCTTTTTCTTTGTGCCACGCCGTCGCCTGCTCGTAGGCGTGCGCGATTTTCAAAAGCGATTCCTCGCCAAACGGCTTGCCCAGCAGTTGCAGGCCGATGGGCAGCTTCGGGCTTTTGGTAAAACCGCACGGAATGCTGACCCCGCAAATCCCCGCGAGGTTGCAGGAGATGGTGAAGATGTCGGACAAATACATCTGCAGCGGGTCGCCGGATTTCTCGCCCGCCTTGAACGCCGCCGTCGGCGTGGTCGGCGTCACGATGGCGTCAACCTTTT
>Ga0316226_1002874_pt1 | contig 15484 bp, 15 predicted proteins | sample TBH18017metaG_FD_206009 | JGI IMG/M metagenome (GOLD analysis project Ga0316226, IMG submission 206009) | Freshwater microbial communities from Trout Bog Lake, Wisconsin, USA - TBH18017 | ecosystem: Environmental > Aquatic > Freshwater > Lake > Hypolimnion/Profundal zone | place: USA: Wisconsin... | reverse complement strand
GGTGCAGGTCGGCGATCCGTTCATGGAAAAACTCGTGTGCGAAGCGTGTCTCGAATTGCTCGCCACCGGCGCAGTCGCCGGCATGCAGGACATGGGCGCGGCGGGTTTGACCTGTTCCACCTGCGAAATGGCGGCGCGCGCCGGCACAGGCATCGAGATTGAACTCGACAAAGTTCCACAACGCGCGCCGAACATGAGCAGCTACGAGATCATGCTTTCGGAATCGCAGGAGCGCATGCTCATCGTCGTCCACAAAGGCCGCGAAGAGGAAGTGAAACGCATTTTCGACAAGTGGGATTTGCCGTGGTCCGAGATCGGCATCATCACCGACACCGGCCACATGAAGGTGCGTCACGGCGGCAAACTCGTCGTGGACATTCCCGCGCGGAAGATCGCCGACGAATCGCCGGTGTATCAGCGCGAAGCCGTTGAGCCTGCATATTTGAAGGAAGTTCGTGCGTTTCGTTTGGATGGAATTTCTGACACGCAAAATCCCGCTGAAGATTTGAAAAAACTTTTGGCGTGGCCAAGCATCGCGTCGAAGAACTGGGTGTATCGTCAATACGATCATCAAGTGCGCGACGGCTCGATCGTCCTGCCCGGCAGCGACGCGGCAGTCATCCGCATCAAGACGGATTCGTTGCCCGTGATGAGCGCGGAACTCGCCGCGAAAGTCGGCGACCCGAAAGTTTCAGAGAAGTTGATCGCCATGACCGTGGACTGCAACGGCGGCTACGTTTATCTCAATCCCTACGAAGGCGCGAAAATTGCCGTGGCCGAAGCGTGCCGCAACTTGGCTTGCTCCGGCGCGATTCCGCTCGGCGCGACCGACAATCTCAACATGCCCAGCCCGCTCAAGCCCGAGTTGTTCTGGCAGATCAAGGAATCCGTGCGCGGCCTGGCCGAAGGTTGCAAAGCCTTCAACGCACCCGTCACCGGCGGCAATTGCTCGCTCTACAACCAAAGCCCCGCCGGCCCGATTGATCCCACGCCCACGATTTCCGTCGTCGGCCTCATCGAAAAACTGGAGCACGTCACCACGCAATGGTTCAAGGACGAAGGCGACGCCATCATCCTGCTCGGCGACGCGGTGGACCAGGCCGATTCGATTTTCGGCCTCGGCGGCAGCGCGTATCTGCAAGTCATCCACGGCAAGAAGAACGGTTCGCCGCCGCGTTGCGACCTTGAGGTTGCCAAGACGCTGCACACCACGCTCATCGGCCTGATCCAATCCGGCCTCGTGAAAAGCGCGCACGATTGCAGCGAAGGCGGCCTCGCCGTCGCGCTCGCCGAAAGCTGCATCAGCCAGCTCATCGCGCGCGAAACCCCGCGCCTCATCGGCGCGACCGTGGACCTGAGCGCCATCAAAGACGCCCGCCTCGACGCCTTGCTCTTCGGCGAAACGCAATCGCGCGTTGTCATCAGTTGCAAAGCGCTCGACGCCGTGAAAGTCGTCGAACGCGCCAAGCTCATGGACGTTCCGGCGATTCAGATCGGCAAAGTCGGTGGCGACAAGCTCACGGTGAAAACCGCGACTGGCGAATTCTCCGCCCCGCTCACTGAATTACACGATGCGTGGTGGAACAGCATCGCCCGCGCGATGGCGTAAAATGAAATGTCACCGCTGACGCATCTCGTCGGAAGCTGGCTAATCGCCACGGTGACTACGGACAACCCCCGTGACCGCCTGCTGGTGACCGTGGCGGGGGTGATGCCGGATGTTGACGGCTTGGGAATTGTCGTTGACGTGGCGCACTCGGCCTATTCCGGCGAAGAAAACACCTTCTATTATTACCAGCACTATCACCACTATCTTTCGCACGGCTGGCCGGCGGCGATGGCGGTCACGCTGTTGCTAAATTGTTTTGCGCGACGTCATTTACGCACGGCAGTATTATGTTTCTTGGTTTTTCATTTGCATCTTCTTTGCGATTTGATCGGCTCGCGCGGGCCAGATCCGGGAGACATCTGGCCGATTGCCTACGGCGAACCACTTTTCCGCCACCCGATTTTCATCTGGAACGGACAATGGCGGCTGGACGGCTGGCAAAACAAGATTGTTTTCACCGCGCTTTTTTTGTGGGAGCTCTGGCTCGCGGCCGGTCGCGGCTATTCAGTCGTGGAAATTTTCAACCGAAAAGTTGATGCGGTTTTTGTGGCGGTGCTTCAACGGTGGCGGGCCCGTTTCTCGGGCAAAAGATTTTCCCTTTGAATGCCAATTCCATTTTTCCGCGCCATTGCCTTGCCCACGCTGATTAACCCCGCTGGCAAATGCGCGAACGAGCCGCCGGCCGGGCCAAACAAAAAACCCCTGTTTTCACAGGGGTTTTGAATGGTTGCGGGGGCTGGATTTGAACCAACGACCTTCAGGTTATGAGCCTGACGAGCTACCGGGCTGCTCCACCCCGCGATCAAGGGTCGGCATTATTGCCACACCCCACTTCATAAGGCAAGTTTTTTCCGGCGGCCTGGACGGTGCAGCATCGTAATCGCGCGGCGACCACAAACCGGGCCGGGACTGCGGACTATCAAAACGGGTTCACGCCATAACGGAGCCAGTAGCCGGGCAGCTTCAAAAACTCCAGCCGCATCCGCCGGCCGCTGCCGTGGCGCGGCCAGTCCGCGCGGTCAAAGGCGCCATACGAGGGCCGCGAATAAAATTTCAGCCCCGGCGCGTAATGTTCAAACGTCTTCAGCGCCCGCCGCGCGTGATACCACGACGTGACCAGGATCACGCTCCGCACTTTTTCCGCGCGCAGCCGCTTGAGCGTGAACTCCGCGTTCTCGCGCGTCGTCGTGGAATCGCCTTCCACCTCGATGGCGCCGGCGGGCACGCCGTTCTGGAGCAGGATGAGCCGGTTGATTTCGTCGTCGCCCGCGCCGCTGATGAGGATGCGCGGCGCGGCGCGCTGCCGGAACAGTTCCGCCGCGCGTTCGGCGCGCTGCTCATGCGCGCCGCCGCCGAGGACGACAATCACGTCCGCCGCCGCCGGGCCGCTGTCCACGCACAGGAATTTTTCCGGATAGAAATACGCAACCAAGACAACCGGCGCCAGCAACAGGATGAAGCCGGCGGCCGCGCGGAAAAATAATTTCAGGAGCGTGCGCAAACGCGCCCAAGCGTAGGGCGAACCGAAATTCTTGCAAGCGCGATAATCCACGCCGGCCCATTTTCCCACGCTGGCAAAACGCAGGCCGGTTTGCTAGATTTCCGCGCAATGAACTTTCTGGCCGGCACATGGCTTGGCGAATGGCTGACGGGACTGGGGCGCATCACCCTGCTCGCGCGCGAGACCATTGCGTCGGCGCTGACCTTCAGGTTTTCGCGGCGCGACGTGCTCTACCAGATTTATTTCATCGGCATCAAATCGCAGTCGGTGGTGCTCGTCACCGGCGCGTTCACCGGCATGGTGCTGGCGGCGCAAACCTACTTCCAATTCCACAAAGTCAAGATGGACACGGCCACGCTCGCGGTCGTGAGCGTCTCGATGTGCAGCGAACTCGGCCCGGTGCTGACGGCGCTCATGGTTTCCGGGCGCGTCGGCGCGGCCATCGCGGCGGAACTCGGCACGATGCGCGTGACGGAACAGATTGACGCGCTGCGCACGCTGGCGACGCACCCGGTGGATTATCTCGTCGTGCCGCGGCTCATCGCGTCGAACATCGCGCTGCCGTTGCTCACGGTGGAATCCATGGCCGTCGGCATCGCGGCCAGCTATGTCGTGGGCGTCGGCCTGCTCGGCATCGAGCCGACTTACGCGTGGTGGAACATGCTCAAGTATTCCCACAACTCGGACGTGATGATCGGCATCATCAAATCGTTCGTCTATGGCGGCATCATCGCGCTGATCGGCTGCTACAAGGGATTGTCGTGCAGCGTGGGCGCGGAAGGCGTCGGGCGCGCGACGACGGAGGCGGTGGTGTATTCGTCCATCACGATCCTCGTCTGCAATTTTTTCCTGACGCTGGTGCTCGAACAGCTCTGCGTCATCTTTGGCCTATGATTGAAGTGCGCGGCCTCAACAAAAGCTTCGGCGCGCAGCCGGTGCTGGAGAACGTCAGTTTTCACATCGAAAACGGCGAGTCGGTCGCCATCATCGGCCGCAGCGGCGGCGGCAAAAGCGTTTTGCTCAAGCACATCATCGGCCTGCTGCAGCCGGACGCCGGCGCGGTGCTGGTGGACGGCGAAAACATCGTGGCGATGAACGAGCGCCAACTGCTGCGCGTGCGCCGGAAATTCGGCATGGTGTTCCAGGGCGCGGCGCTGTTCGACTCGATGACGGTCGCGGAAAACGTGGCGTTCGGCCTGCGCCGGCACGAGCACCTGACCGAGGCGGAAATCGCGAAGCGCGTGGCCGCCGCGCTCGACATGGTGGATCTGCCCGGCACGGAAGACAAAAATCCGGCCGAGCTGTCCGGCGGCATGCGGAAGCGCGTCGGCCTGGCGCGCGCCATCATTTACGAACCGCAGATCGTGCTTTATGATGAGCCGACGACGGGGCTGGATCCGATCGTGTCCGACAGCATTGACAAGCTGATCATCCGCGTGCGCGATCATTTGAAAGTGACCAGCATCGTCGTCACGCACGACATGAGGAGCGCGCGGCGCGTGGGCAACCATGTGCTGATGCTGCACGAACGGAAAATTCATGCGAACTGCACACCCGAGGCGCTGTTCGCCTCGACCGATCCGGTGGTGCGGCAGTTTGTGGACGGCGTGGCGGATCCGTAGAAAATTTATTGAACCATGGACAAATCGCGATTGGAAATCAAAGTCGGGCTGTTCGTCTTCATCGGGCTGGCGCTGCTGGCCGTGATCCTGATCCAGTTCAGCAAGAGCACGAGCCTCTGGCGCGGCACCTACGAGCTGCGCCTGCACGCGGCCAATGTCGGCGGCATCAAGCCGCGCGCCGGCGTGCTGCTCGCGGGCGTGCAGGTCGGCAGCGTCGCGCAGATCCGCCTCGCGCCGGACGGCAAGAGCGTGACGATGTTCCTGAAAATCTACAGCGAGTTTCCCATCTACCACGACGCGCGGTTTGTCATCGAGCAGGCCGGGTTTCTCGGCGACCAGTTTGTCTCCGTCATCCCCACCACGAACGCGCCGCCCGTGCTGGCCGACGGCGCGGACGTGGACTGCCAGTCGCCGTTCAACCTCCAGCAGGTCGCGCGCGACGCGGCGGGCTTCATCCAGCGCATTGACGAGACGGCGAAAAAGCTCGACGCGTCCGTGACCGATTTGCGCTCGCAGGTCTTGAACGCCCAGACGCTCGCCAGTTTTAGCACCTCGATCACGAATATGAAACTGTTCACCGAACAGGCGCTCGGCGCGGTTCAGAACATCAACAATCTCGTCACGACCAACGGCGCGCAGTTCGGCCTCGCCGTCAGCAACGCGGTGCAGTTCTCCAGCGGCCTCATTGATCTGGAAAATTCCGCCAAGGGCGTGCTCGCCACGAACAGCGTGAACATCAATCAGGCGACGAAGGACATCGCCGACGCCACGGCGACCTTCAAGCAGCTCGCCGCCGATTTGCAGGCGGGCAAAGGCCTCGCCGGCACCGTGCTGCAAAATCCCGAACTCGCCACCAATGTTCAAAGCATCGCCGCGAACCTCGCCGTCACCAGCAGCAACTTGAACCGGCTCGGGCTTTGGGGCATCCTGTGGGCGCCCAAGCCGCCACGAACCAACACCGTGAACAACGCCACGCTCGCCTCACCCCATAACCGCCCATGACACCGCTCTGGACCATCCGCCTGCTGTTTCTCATCCTGTGCATCGTCGGCGGCTACGCCGTCAGCCAGGTCCGCCCGGAATACGTCGGCCATGAACACGGCGAACTGATCGGCATGATCATCGGCTTCGGCTTTGGCGGCCTGCTCATCGCCGTGGATGAAATGCTCAAGGGCTTTTCCCTGCGCGCTTTTTCCGCGACCACGTTCGGGCTGTTGCTGGGCACCTGCGTGGCCATGCTGGTTGACCGCTCCGGCCTGTTTGTCAACGCCGACGACAAGTCCCACTGGCTCATCCAGCTCGGCCTGTTTCTCGGCTTCGGCTACATCGGCATCGTGCTGGCGATGCGCAGCAACAAGGAGGACTTCTCGCTCATCATCCCCTACGTCCGCTTCTCGCCACAAAACAAGCCGGACAACCTGCTGCTGCTCGACACCAGCGTCATCATTGACGGCCGCATCGCCGACCTCATCGAGGCGAAATTCATCGAGGGGCTTGTCGTCGTCCCGCGCTTCGTGCTGCTCGAACTCCAGCAGATCGCCGACTCCGCCGACGAAGTGAAGCGCGCCCGCGGCCGGCGCGGCTTTGAAATGCTCAACCGCCTTCAGCACAACGCCAAAGTTGAGGTCCGCATCCACGACGGCGATTTTCCCGAGGAAAAAGGCGTGGACGCCAAGCTCGTCCGCCTCGCGCGCAACCTCAACGCCAAGCTCTTCACGAACGATTTCAACCTCGCCAAGGTCGCCGGCCTCCAGAGCGTCGCCTGCGTCAACCTCAATGAAATCAGCCACCTGATGAAGGCCGCCCTCATCCCCGGCGAAATCCTCCAGCTCAAGGTCGTCCGCGAAGGCCGCGACAAGGGCCAGGGTCTTGGCTACCTGCCGGACGGAACCATGGTCATCGTCAACAACGGCCAGGAACACGTCGGCCAGACCGTCAGCGCCCGCGTCCTGAGCACCGTCCAGACCGGCGCCGGCGTCCTCGTCTTTGCCGAGGTGAAGGCGGAAAGCGGCAGATGAACCCGACCACCATCTACAAGGCGCTCAATCCCGCCGACGCCCAGCTAGTCTTCTCGCGCCTCGAGGCCGCCGGCTTCCACCCGTTCGTCGCCGACGAGGCCGCCGCGCTCGGCATGGAAGGCTATGCCCTCGCCGTCGGCGGCATCCGCGTGCAGGTGCCCGCCTCCGAGGCCGCCGATGCGAAGGAATTTCTAGCCGCGCCGGCCGAATGAAATTTGCCCGCCAGCTCCGGCAGTTGAAAAAACTCCTGCCCGGCGAAATTTTCCTCGAACCGGCCACGCTGGAAAAATATGCCGGCGACAAATGGTTCGCCGTCCACCAACCCGACGCCGTCGCCCTGCCCCGCTCCGCCAAATCGGTTTCAAAAATTCTGGCGTTTGCGCAGGAACATAAAATTCCCGTCACGCCGCGCGGCGCCGGCCACGGCTACGTCGGCGGCTGCGTGCCGGTGCACGGCGGCATCGCGCTCTCCACCGAGCGGATGAAAAAAATCCTCGAAATCAATCCCGCCGATTTTGTCGCCGTCGTCCAGCCCGCCGTCAACACCGCCGACTTTCAGGCCGCCGTCGAAAAGCTTGGCCGCTTTTATCCGCCCGACCCGGCGAGCCGCGCCAATAATTCCATCGGCGGCAACATCGCCACCAACGCCGGCGGCCCGCGCTGTCTGAAATATGGCGTCACGCGCGACTACGTCCTCGGCCTCGAAGTGGTGCTCGCCAACGGCGACATCGTCAAGCTCGGCGGCCGCACGCATAAAAACAAAACCGGCTTCGATTTGCACCGCCTGTTCGTCGGCTCGGAAGGTCTGCTCGGCGTCATCACCGAAGCGACTTTGAAACTGCTGCCGCTCCCGCCATTCCGCGCGAATCTCGCGGTCGGTTTCAACTCGATGAATTCGGCGGTGCGCGCGTTGCAGGCGATTTTCGCCGCCGGTTTTTTGCCCTGCGCGGCGGAGCTGGCGGATGAATTCACGCTCGCCGCCGCCGCCAAGCGCACCGGCAGCAAACGACTTCTCGGCTGCAAGGCGCATTTGATTGTGGAACTGGACGGACAGGAAAATTCCGTGCGCGACGAAATTGCAGCCGTGGAAAAAATTATTCGCGCGCAGAAACCGCTGTTCATCGAACGCGGTTTTGGCAATGAAGAATGCGAAGCGGTGTGGCAAATCCGCCGCGAATTTTCCTACGCGCTGCGCGACACCGGCCTGACAAAATTGAACGAAGATGTCGTCGTCCCGCGCGGCAAGCTGGAAGCATTGTTTGCGTTCGCCGCAAAATTACAAGCGAGGCATCGCCTCCAGCTCGCCTGCTTCGGCCACGCCGGCGATGGCAACATCCACACGAACGTGATGGTGGATTATAATTTGCCCGGAGCGAAGGCGCGGTCGGGAAAATGTCTCGATGAATTGTTCCGCTGGGTCATCGCCGCCGGCGGCAGCATCACCGGCGAACACGGCATCGGCCTCGCCAAAAAACGCTGGTGGCCGCAGGCGGTTTCCAAGGAATCACAGAAGCTGCACCGCACCATCAAAGCCGCGCTCGACCCGCACGGCATTTTGAACCCCGGCAAGTTTGTATGATTTGGTAAGGCTGACCTGCCGGTCAGCCTTTGGATTTGGCGGCGCCGCAGCCCGCCCTACCGACCAAGAATTTTTTGCGCGGCGGCACGGACGGATTCCACCAGCTCTTTCGGTTTCAAAACTTCCGCGTCGCCGCCCCAGCTCAAGACCCAGCGCGACACTTCGGCCAGGCTGGACAACTTCATTTTCAATTCCGCGCCGCCGTCTTTCAAATCGCGCAACGCCTGCGACGCGTGCCATTTTTTTTCGCGGATGTAATCGGCAGCGCGGGCGTTGAAGCGGATGACCACTTCAAATTCGCCTTCACCGGCATGGACGCCAAAGCTGTCGCGCAGCCGTTTTTCCAGCGAAAATTTCTGCGTGCGCTCGAAGGTTTTGCCCGTCGGCTGCACGGATTGGATGCGCGCTGGAACAAACGTGCGGAGGTCTTTGCGCGCGTGGTCGTAGGCGAAGAGATACCATTCGCCGTTGATGTTCGCCAAGTGATATGCGTCCACGAGGCGCTTTTCCGCCGGCTGGCCGGGTTTGCGGTAATGCAGTTCCAACTGCTGCCGCTGCGCGACGGCCTTGGCGAGCGCGTCAAAAATCTCCAGGTTGAGGATCGGCTCGGCGCGCGTGCGAAAGGAGATGGTGCGCTCGATGTCGGCGAGGTTCAGCGAAATGGTGTCGGGCAGCGCCTGCTCCATTTTTTTGATCGCGCTCAAAAGCGGTTTCTCAAAACTCGTGCCGCGATATTGCTGCAACGCCTTTTCCGCCACGACGAGCGCGAAGATTTCGCCCTCGGTGATCTGCATGGTCGGAAAGCCGCTGACTTCGCCGTTGTAGAAATAGCCGTTGTTGGCGGGCGCAAATTCGACGGGCAAATTCAGCCGGTCGCGCATGAACTCGAGGTCGCGGTGGATGGTCTTGGTGGAAACTTCAACCTCGCGCGCAAGCCTGCTGGCGTTGGGAAATCCGCCAGCCTGCAAGGCCTGGTGAATGCGCAGCATCCGCTCCAGCGGCGGACGGGAATGTAAAGCAGCGGAATTCGTTGAATCGTTGAATCGTGGCATGGAATCCGATTTAACGATTCACCCTTCAACGGTTCACGAACCGACCGCCATCTTCGCCAGGAACTCGTCGTTGGTCTTGAATTTCTTGAGCGCGGCGGTGAGCGTCTCCATCGCCTCGATGGGGTTCAAGTCCACCATCGTGCGGCGCAGCTTGCGGATGGCCTCGAGGTTTTTGGGCGCGAACAGTTTTTCTTCCTTGCGCGTGCCGCTCTTCGGGATGTCAATCGCCGGATACAAACGGCGGTCGGAAAGCTTGCGATCCAAAATCAATTCCATATTACCCGTGCCTTTGAACTCCTGGAAAATCAGTTCATCCATGCGGCTGCCGGTGTCCACCAGCGCGGTGGCAAGAATCGTCAGCGAGCCGCCGTTCTCAATCTTGCGCGCGGAGGCGAACATCTTGCGCGGAATTTCCAGCGCGCGGGCGTCCACGCCGCCGGACATCGTGCGGCCGCTGCCGCTGTGGACGCTGTTGTAGGCGCGGGCCACGCGGGTGAGCGAGTCGAGCAGCACGAAAACATCCTTGCCGGATTCGACGATGCGGCGGCAGCGCTCAATCATGAAGCGCGAGAGGCGGACGTGCGTGTCCAAGTCCATGTCGTTGGAGGACGCCACGACCTCGGCCTTCACCGAGCGCTGGAAGTCGGTGACTTCCTCCGGACGTTCGTCAATCAGCAGCACCATCGCATGCACGTCCGGATGGTTCGTGGTGATGGCGTTGCAAATCTGCTTGAGAATGGTGGTCTTGCCCGTGCGCGGCGGCGCGACGATGATGCCGCGCGTGCCCTTGCCGATCGGCGTGACGAGGTCAATCACGCGCGTCTCCATGATGTCCGGCGTCGTCTCCAGGGTAAATTTTTCAATCGGGTCAATGCTCGTCAGGTTCTCGAAGCGCACGGCCTTGGTGTAATCCTGGAACACCATGTCGTTGACCTTGTCCACGGTCTTGAGCTGCGGGCTGGTGCCGCGATGCGGCGGCTGCGTGGCGCCCTCGACAAAGCTGCCTTCGCGCAGGAAGCTGCGGCGGATGGTGTCCGGCGTGACGAAAATGTCCGTGGGCTTGGGATGAAAATGGTTCTGCGCCGTGCGCAGGAAGCCGAAGCCCTTCTCGGAAATTTCGAGATAGCCGGCGCCGTAGTTGGAATTCGGCTTGTCGCCGTTGGCCTGTGTTTCGCTCATAAAAAATGTCGTGTCTGAAGGCTGAAACCCTTCCGAAAAATGGTTGGAAAAGTGAACTTTGGAAAACGTGGCGGCCAGAAGCCGCCCACTGGAACCTTCGACAGCCCTTTATTTACGGGCAAACGCCGCCAAATGCAACAAGTATTTTCATCAACCAAAGCAAAAGGCGCGCAAATTCATGACGAATCTGCGCGCCTAAAATTTGCGTCCACGAATCAGCCGCCCACTTCCGCGCGGGCTTCCGCCGCGAGCGCGGTGCTCAAATAGCGTTCGCCGGTCGAGCAGGCGATGGTCACGATGATTTTGCCCTTGTTTTCCGGGCGCTTGGCCACTTCGATGGCGGCGATGACATTTGCGCCGGTCGAAATGCCGACCAAAATCCCCTCTTCCTTCGCCAGCCGGCGCGCCATGGCAAACGCGTCGTCGTTGGAAACTTGGACGCACTCGACAATCTGCGGATTGCCCGAGCTGTCCTTCAAATGCAGGTTGCCGGGAACAAAGCCCGCGCCCGTGCCCTGAATCTTGTGCGGACCGGGTTTCACCGGCTGGCCGGCGAGCGTCTGCGAAATGACCGGCGAATCTTTCGGCTCGACCGCGATGGCCTGAAATGAAGCTTTCTTCGGCTTGATGGCTTCCACGCAGCCCGTGATGGTTCCGCCCGTTCCAACTGCCGCGACCAAAATATCAATCTTGCCATCGGTGTCTTCCCACAATTCCACCGCCGTGGTCTTGGAATGAATCGCCGGATTTGCCGGATTATTAAACTGCTGCGGAATCCACGAGTTCGGCGTTTCCTTGGCGAGCGCCTCGGCGCGCGCGATCGCGCCTTTCATGCCTTCCGCGCCGGGCGTCAAAACGAGCTTTGCGCCGAGCATCGCCAGCAAGGTGCGGCGTTCGAGCGACATCGTCTCCGGCATCGTGAGAATCAGCTTGTAGCCTTTCGCCGCCGCGACGAACGCGAGCGCGATGCCGGTGTTGCCGCTGGTCGGCTCGATGATGACGGTGTCTTTTTTTAGCACGCCGCTTTTTTCGGCGGCCTCGATCATCGCCATGCCGATACGATCCTTGACGCTGCCGAGCGGATTAAAAAATTCGCACTTGAGCAGGATGGTGGCGTCCACGCCGGCGGTGACCTTGTTGAGTTTGACCAGCGGCGTGCGGCCGACGGTTTCGATGATGTTGTTGTAAATGCGTCCCATAATTTTATTTGATTGGCTGGTTCAGTTTCGCGTTCGGAAATCTTGGCGAAAAGCTGATGGCGGGCAAGTTTTTAATTCGCCCCGAAAACAATAAGTCCCGGCCCAACCTTGCGGTCAGACCGGGACAAATGGGGGATGGGAGTTCGCCAATCTCTCTTTCCCGAGCCGGCATTAGGCGCGCCCTCGCGGGGCTGCCGGCTTCCCGACGCCATTCTCCACGGCAAGCGGAGTTATCGGCCTCGTAGCAGGGCCGTCCGACGCCTTGCGGCGCGCGGATTTCGAGTGAGGCTTTTCAGCTCGCTTCGGCTGGTGGTTGCGCCACCGGCCTGCAAACCAGGTCAAGACACGCCTGCGAATTTCATTCGCGTCTTGACCACTGGCTCCGGGTCAGCCACCGATTTTGTCGGTGCGTTCGCCCGAGGCCACGGGTCTCGCCTCTTCTCTCTCAAGTTGCCTTTTATCTCACAGTCCAGCGGTGTCGTTTTTAACATCGCCGGCGCTCGGAAGTTTTTCACGGAACCTGCCGAGTTCCCGTGTTCTTCCCGATGCGTCCGCTCCTTTTGTCCGCCTTTCGGCGTTTTTCTTTGGGCGGTTTTGATTTTACTCAACCCCGCCAGAGCCGTCCGCACCGTGCTGATGCACAGTAGCAACTATCCACCCTCTGGGTGACTGCGATTCGTCCGGAACCGAAACTTCTCCGGACTACTTGACTCAGCTCGCCGCAGCTTCTAATCGCGGCTTGCTGCCAAGTCCCTCATTCGCATTTGACGGTGTGCGAACACCGCCAGAGGAACCGGTGAATTCTGCCTCGCCGGAACTTTCGCTCCGGTTCAGAGGAGCCGGGTCAACCAGCCTGACCCGGCTTTTCCCCAGTCGCCTGGGATTATCCTAAAACGAACAACGTCAATTTTACTTTTCGCCGCCCGCTTCGTTCTTTCAATGAACTGTAATGACTCTAGCAGAAATTTTATTTCTGCCCACAAATTGATATGCACCGTTTATTCACCAAAAATTCGCGGTGAACAAACCGTGAACAAGCTTAAATAGCCAATGAATTCAAGGTTTCTGGCGATTTCACAAAGGCAGTTATTCACCGTAAAAATTCGCTCCAGGGACGGCGGTGAACAAGTTCTATTTTTTATTTTTTGAAAAATGCCGCTCGACTTGAAAAGTTTGTCGCCGCAATTTTACGCGGATGAAACACCTTCCCTTTGCGCTCACGCTTTTGCGGCTGCTGCTCGGCCCAGTCGCACTGGTTTGCGCGCTGACAAATGTTTCGCGCTGGATTTATCTGCCAATTCTTGTGACTGGCACGCTCTCGGACATATTTGACGGCATCCTCGCGCGCCGCCTCGGCGTGGCCACGCCCGCGCTGCGCCGCTTCGACAGCATTACCGACGTCATTTATTATCTGTTCATCCTCGGCGCGGCGTGGACTTTGTGCCGGAGCGTCATCACACAGAACTGGGTTTTGCTGGCGCTGATTCTTTTGTCCGAAGCCGTCGTGATTTTTGTCTGCTACGCGAAGTTTGGAAAGTATCCCGCCCCGCATTCATGGCTCGCAAAATTTTACGGCCTGTGCCTGCTCGGCGGACTCATCGCCCTGCTCGTCTTCAACGCCGGCAGTTGGGCAATCATCACACTTGCCGTCGTCGCACTCGTCACCAACACGGAAATCATCGCCATCCATCTGCTTATGAACAAACCGCCGGTGGATGTGAAATCCGTCTTCGCGATTCCAAAATCGGGAAAATAATCTCACGCAAAGACGCAAAGGCGCAAAGTTTTTGGAAAAGTAATTTTGATTTGTCCCGCTTCGCGCCTTTGCGTCTTTGCGTGAAAAATTCCCCGCCGTTCAGCCCAGATGATTCGCCGCGCCCGCAAGTCCCGTAACGATTTCATCGCGCGTCTTGAAATTACGGATGCGGACGTAAGCGTCATTTTCCAAGCGCGCGGTGTAGGCCACCTTCAATTCCTGCGCCCGCTTGAACTGCTTGTCCGGTTTCGCCGGCGTGATTGGATATTCCACCGCGTAACCCGCCGCGCGCAAATCGTGAATTAGCTTCAATGAAATCGGCCGCAGCGCCTCGTCCTCGATCAGCACAAACACATCCATGTGCGAGTCAAATTTCGGCAGCAGGCCGCGCGCCTTGAGCAGTTCCGCCAGCACCACGTCGCCCATGCCGAAGCCGAGCGCGGGCAAATCCACCTTGCCGCCGCTGATGAGCTTCACGAGATTGTTGTAGCGCCCGCCGCCGGCGATGGCGCGGAACTCACCCTTGCGGTCAAACGCCTCGAACACGACGCCGGTGTAATATGCCAGGCCGCGGATGACCTTGTAGTCAATCTTCACAAAATCCTTCAGCCCGCGCGCGGTGAGATTTTGTAAAATGCTTGCCAGCTCCGCCGTCGGCTGGCCGGACTCAATGAACGCATTGACACCCGCCAGCGTAAACCCGAGCGCGGCTAATTTCTTTTCCGATTCGTCCGGCGAATTACGTTCCAGTTTATCGATGATTTGGAAAAATTCGCATTCGTGCGCGTGGTCGCCGCCGCCGTGCTTGAAGAAATCCTGCCACGCATTGCGACTGCTCAAGCGAATGACAAAATCTTCAGCCGTCAAACCAAACGCGCGCAGCGTGTCAATGAGCAGCGCAATCAATTCCGCATCCGCCGCCGGATCGGTTTCGCCAATCAAATCGGCGTTGAATTGAAAATGTTCGCGCAGCCGGCCTTTCTGCTGTTTCTCGTAACGAAATAATTGCGGAATCGCGAACCACTTAATTGGTTTTTTGTAATTGCGCTCGTGCGCGGCGACCATGCGCGCAAGCGTCGGCGTCATTTCCGGCCGCAACGCGACGTGGCGTTTGCCCTTGTCCTCGAAATCGAAAAGTTGCCCGACAATCTCCTCGCCGCTCTTGGTGGTGAACAATTCCAGCGGTTCGAGCGGCGGGCCGTCGTATTCGCGGAAGCCGTAGCGGCGGGCGATGGTGCGCCACTTCTCAAAAATGTATTGGCGCGCGTCAGCGCTCCACACGTCGTTGTGCGGGAGCGGTTCGGGATAAAAATCGCGGAATCCGGGCAGTCGTTCCATGCCGGCAGGATAAAGAAAAATGTTGAATCGTTAAAGTGTTAAACTGTTGAATCGGACTGAACCCGCCCGTTTCAACCATTCAACCATTCAACGAATCACGCCTTGGGCGTGAGCTTCAGCACCTCGGCGCGCATTTCCTTGCCGGACTTGAACTTCACCATCGCGCGGGCGGGGATGGGCACGTCCGTCTCCGGCTTGTTCGGGTTGCGGCCGACGCGCGCCTTGCGGATCTTCACGTCGAACACGCCGAAGTTGCGCAGCTCCACCTTGTCGCCCTTGGCGAGCGCCTCGGTGATGTAGTTGAGGGTCTTCTGCACCACCTCAAAAACCTGGGTCTGGATCAGGCCGGTTTCTTCGCTGATGCGGATTACGAGGTCGCGTTTGGTGAGGGTCATAATTTTGTTTGGTTGTCGGTTGCCTGATTGGTTTGTTTCTTTACTGCACCACCCGAATTGTCCAGAAGTCACTGGCCAGGTCAGTCCCGGTGACATAGGCGTAAGGCAGCGTGAAATAGCCCTTCATGCCCCAGCCCGCGCCCCACGAATTCCGCACGGTGAACCGCTGTTTGGCGTCGTCGTAGCCCACGCCGACGACCGCGTGGCCGCCCACCACGGATTCGCCGGAGGCGGGC
>Ga0316226_1002869_pt1 | contig 15493 bp, 12 predicted proteins | sample TBH18017metaG_FD_206009 | JGI IMG/M metagenome (GOLD analysis project Ga0316226, IMG submission 206009) | Freshwater microbial communities from Trout Bog Lake, Wisconsin, USA - TBH18017 | ecosystem: Environmental > Aquatic > Freshwater > Lake > Hypolimnion/Profundal zone | place: USA: Wisconsin... | reverse complement strand
GCCGTGCGGCGGAACAACGGTTTGAAGTCGATCCATGATCAGTCCGGTGTCGGTTTGTTCCCACAGTTCCCGCCCTTGAACTGGGCCGGTGATCCCGAGTTCTTCAAGGGTCGCGGACATCTGCACTTCATCGTGATCGCTTGAATTGAATAAGGCGAGATAGATTTCTCCGGATGTTCCCAGCGCCGCCCAGGCCTCGCGGTATTCCCTTCTGTACAGCGGCCGGTTGCCGCTCGACTCCCGATGCATGCGCAGCACATCGGTGTTGGCGATTAGCGCAAGCGTAAATGGATCCAGAACACGCAGGTCGCCCCCATACATCAGCGGCGAACGCGCAATGCACCAGAGGGTCATGAGGGTCCGTTGTTCCGCGGGAGTAAACCGGGTAAATCGAGGCGCTCTGGCCGGATTACGCCTGAGGCTGATGGCGCCCAGCGGCAGCATATCGGCATCGGGCCAGTGGCCGGGACCGATATGGGTATGCCACCTGTCAAGCAGCGTGAACATTTTGAGCAGTTGCGGCCACTCGTCCCAGAAATCGCCGGATATGCGCCACATGTTCGCATTTCTTTTAAGGTGCTCCGCTTTGTCAACCGGCGATTCTCCGGGCGAAAGGCTCAGAACCATGGGCCGACCACACCGATCGATGGCGTTACGGATCAGCTCGATTTCACCGGCGTAATAAGGAAACGAACAATCGTCGGCCTTGATCAAATCAACGCCCCACTGGGCATACAGTTTGAAATTCGAATCGTACCACTCCTGGCTTCCATTGGCTGTCGGTTTCAGACCGTAGGATTGCTCCCACCAGGAGCATACGCTGGAAGTCAGCGCGATGTCGGTGGCGCACAATTCCGTGCCGCAAACAGGTGTATTCTTCCGCACGGCCCAGCGGGATATCCCGCGCATGATATGGATGCCGAACTTAAGTCCCAGGGCATGGATTTTGTCGGCAAGTGGTTTGAAACCTGCTCCGTCAGCCGACGACGGGAACTTGGCGGGGCACGGAAGGAGCCTTCCCCATGCATCCATTTCAAACGGCACATCGCTTCTTCCCCAGGCGGCGCTGGACGGATCATACCAGGAGGCATCGATCACAATGTATTCATACCCGAATTTCCGCAAATGACGGGCCATGTATTCGGCGTTACCGATCACTTCCTCTTCGGTGACTGCAAGGTCGTAACAATCGAAACTGTTCCATCCCATCGGAGGTGTCAGCGCAAGTTTTACTGTCATGCAGGCTCCTTGATTGCAAAAACATAAAAGTAACAGGAAAAGGCGGGAAAACGTGCATTCACGGCAATAGAGAATGTCAAATGCAGCAGGGAATGTCCAGCAGGTCCGATCCAGCATCGAAAAAGAGCCTGACCAGGCGCCAGCCGCCGTTTCCCTTGCCGAATTGTGTATGCTTTGTACCGTTTTTGCCATTCTGTTCATCTGCGGAATTCGCGATTATTGACCCATTCCGCACGGAAGAAATGGAGTTCAAAATATGAGTTTCCGTCGGCAATTCGAATCCCATGCGGATGGCATCCATGACCTGATTCCGCGCGATCGGATGACGACCGCAGCGCGAAAATTGCGTGCTGCCTATGCGCATACGCCAGGCGCGCCGTTTTATCAGAGAGAATTCGGATTTTTTACACTGGACGTGTGGAAAGAGCAGGGCCTGCCGGCGGATGTGCCGCTGGCGGATCTCTTCGGGTTCGATCCGGACGGCTTGTTTGGCCTCTGGGGCGCGGGATGGTGTGAAGCTGACCTTGCGCCGGCCTTTGAGGAAAAAATCCTGGAAACCCGCGGCGAACATGAGGTTTGGCAGGACCGCTCCGGGCGGCATGTGCTTTGTTTTAAGGGACGCCGGAACGGATTCATGCCGGAATATATTGCGCATCCGGTCACGGATTTCAAAACCTGGGAGAAGCACTGCAAATGGCGGATGGATCCGAATACGCCGGAACGGTTTGGTCCGCGCTTTCTGGAGCACGTCGAAAAAGCAAAATCGGCCGCTGCGTAAGGGCTGATGATTACACAACATATCATCGGCGGGTACATGTATCTGCGCAGTCTGATCGGTCCTGAGGGTTTGCTGTACATGGTCTACGACACTCCGGAATTGATCCATGACTGCATGCAAGCCTGGTTCAATCTGGCGGACCGCGTGATCGCGGAGCATCAGAAACACGTCACGCTGGACGAACTCTACATCGGCGAGGATATCTGCTACAACCACGGCCCGCTGATCTCGCCCGACATGATTCGCGAATTCCTTTTCCCTTATTACGCGCAGCTTTTGAAGAATATCAAGGCGCGCCAAATCGACAAAGCCCGGCATCTTTTCTTCCACGTGGACAGCGATGGCTTTGTTGACCCCGTCATTCCGCTCTACATGGAGTTGGGGATGGACGCGATGGATCCCTTCGAGGTTGCATCCAACTGCGATGTGATTCGCGCGGGACAGGAATATCCGGGACTGTAGATCAATGGCGGCGTCGACAAACGTGTGCTGGCCAAAGGAAAGAACGCCATCGACGAAATGGTGAACCGGATATTTCCCGTGATGCAAAAACGCGGCGGGTTCATTCCCACGTGCGATCACGGCGTGCCCGAGGAGGTCCGGTACGAGGATTATCTCCATTTCCGCAAAAGGTGTTTGGAATTTGCATGAGTGGACTTTTCCCGGTTTGGACTCTCGTTTCGCGCAACTGCCGCTTTGGAACGTGGCAGAGCGGTGCCGCCCGTTGGTAGGTCAGAAGAACCGGCAGGATACATCCATACCACTACACCCTGAGCTTGTAACGACGCTGCGTGGTGTCCGGCCGGATTCTTGGGGCGTGGGCGACCTGGTATTTGCGGCCGGGTTGCCGCGCATGCGGGATATGTGGAAAGACTTTGAGGCGGCCGGGATCGCCAAGGGATGACTTAGGGCGCGTGGTGGATTTTCACGCGCTGCGGCGGACCTTCAATTGTCCACTTGGCCGCGACGGGTACGGAAGATCAAACCCCGTAAATCATTCGGAAATAGCATCAAAAGTCGGCAATTGTCCCGACGTGTCCGAAAGCGGGAATGGCTCCGGCGGCAGGATTCGAACCTGCGACCAAGTGGTTAACAGCCACCTGCGCTACCACTGCGCTACGCCGGAACGGTAGATGATTTGGTTGCGGGGTTTCAAAGAACTTTTCACCCCGCAACGAAGTGCTGAACTGTAGCCCATTGACTGTTGGATTGTCAATGTGCGATCGGTTTCTATTTGGCCTCTATTTGTCCTGCCACTTTGCGGCCTTGTACACTGCATGCAGGATTCTCAAGTTCCGGATTTCGGCTTCAAAGCTGCTGGGCAGGGGGGCTTTTTTGACGATGGCGGCGACGAAGCGCTTCATCAGACTCGGTTCGCTATACCAATCCTTGGCCTCGGGGACCTGGATGCACTTTTCTGCGGCTTTGCCCTTGGCATCGACGAAGAAGTATTTGATCTCAGGGTCGCACCAGCCGGGATAGGCAAACATCACGCCGCCCTTTGTGCCGTAAATCCGCACCTGGTCGCCGGCTTGTCCGTGCATATTGAAGGCGCGTTCCCAGTAGTATGACAGGCCGCCCGCGAAGTTCAGGAAGGCCGCACCGTGTTCTTCGACAAATCCGGGGCCCTTGGGGAAGTGTTTGTCTAGGCCGTTGACGCAGGTCGCCTTGGCGCTTTCAAATGCCGGGTTGCCCACGAGCGACAACAGGGTCATCATGTCGTAGACGCCCCAATCGTACAACGGACCGCCGCCGGCCTTGTCCTTTTGGATAAACCATTTGGCGGCGGGGTTGTACTCGATGCCCGGGCGTCCCTGGCGATTAACCGAAACCTGGTTGATGTGGTAGATCCGGCCGAGTTTGCCGCTGTCGATGATCTTCTTCAGCGCCAGCCACTTGGGATTGCTCGTTGTATATCGGCTGCTGCAACCGGAGGCCACCAAACGGGGATGTTTCTTCGCCTCGCGCGCCAGCGATTCGGCGGCGGCGATCGAATGCGCCAGCGGCTTTTCCATCAGGAGATGCTTGCCGGCCTTCAGGACCTCGATCCCGATCGGCGCGTGCAGGAACGGCGGCGTTCCGACGATCACGGCATCGAGACTCTTGTCTTTCAGCATGGTGTGATAATCGTTGGTGACATTCGGAATGTTGAATTCCTTGCCGACCTTCTCTGCGAGCGCAGGATTTACCTCCGCCAGCCAGGCGATATTCTGTCCATTGAGCAGGACGCTCTTGATATGGGAAACGCCGATCATCCCGCCGCCAATGATGCCGAAATTGAGTTGTTTTTTCATGGGAGGAGATTTTGTCCCAACGAGCGTAGAAAGGCAATATGGTTTTACGGTGAATCAACCCTTTCCAAGCATTGGCGATGTGGTGGCCCGGGCGCTCTCCGCGCACTTGCGATTGCCTGTGCGCGGAGCGCCCGGGCCGCCTGGCTGAATGACCTTGCCTGGCGCTTGCCATCTGATTGCTTCTGGTTACTTTGAGGCTGAAGATGGGTGACAATCTGATGCATGGCGGGTATCATGGAAATCATGGTTTCTTCGAAGACCGTTCGCGCAAAAAAACCCCGCTGCTGGCGATTGAAAAATCGCCGTAACGTGGAGGTTGTTCCGTCCGGAAATTGGCCGGACGATTGTGCCTGGTGGCGTACACGGACTCCCGGAGAACGTTTGTCGTTCATGGAGCAACTGAGACAGGTGAACTATGGCAGCAAGCCGGTTGGCTCCCGACTTCAAAGAGTTCTTGAAGTTGTTGCATGGCGCCCGCGTTAAGTACCTGCTGGTCGGCGGTTATGCCGTTGGTTTTTACGGCTATCCGCGCGCAACCATGGATATGGATGTCTGGATTGCCGTGCATCCGGATAATGCCGCCAAAATATCGGCGGTCATGCGAAGTTTCGGCTTTCCCGCAGAATCCGTTCCGCCAGAGATTTTCCTGCGGGAAGGCGAGATGGTGCGGTTGGGCGTTGCACCGGTGCGACTGGAGATCCTCAACAAAATTTCAGGCGTCAAATTTCAGGATTGCTGGCGTCGAAGACGCCGGGTCCGCATCGACGGCATCATCGTAAATCTAATCGGGCTGACGGATCTGCGCCGGAATAAACGCGCCAGCGGTCGCCATAAGGACTTGGATGACCTGTCGCATTTGCCGCTTCGGTTGAATCCTCATAAACCGAAGAAAGAAATCGTGTAATTCGTACTTTTTCCCTTCGTGTCCGCGGCAGATTTGTTTTGCACCTACACGAGATCGCCGCAGCTTATCGCGGGACGAATGGCGACATGGTGCGGAGTCTGGTCACTACTTCGGGCATGTGTGCAAGGACGTAATCGATGTCCGCGTCGGTGTTGTAACGGCTCAGGCTGAAGCGGATGGAGCCGTGCGCGGCGGTGAATGGCACGCCCATGGCGCGGATCACGTGCGAGGGTTCGAGCGAGCCGGACGCACAGGCCGAGCCGGATGACGCGCAGATGCCGAGGTCGCTCAGGTGGTAGAGGATGGCCTCGCCCTCGATGAACTCGAAGCTGATGTTAGTCGTGTTCGGCAGGCGGTGGCGGGTGTCGCCGTTGATGCGCGCGTCGGGACAGGCCAGGAGCCCTTTTTCCAGGCGGTCGCGCAGGACTGCCACGCGGGTGTTTTCGTCCTCCATGTTCTTGACCGCCAGTTCCGCGGCCACGCCGAGTCCGACGATGTAGGGCACATTTTCCGTGCCGCCGCGCCGGCCGTGCTCTTGGTGCCCGCCGATCAGGTAGGTTTTCAAGCGCGTACCGCGCCGCACGTACAGCGCGCCGATTCCCTTGGGCGCATGCAGCTTGTGACCGGAGAGGGCGAGCATGTCCACCGGCAGCGTCCGCACATCGATCGGGATCTTGCCCGCAGCCTGCACGGCGTCCGTATGCAGGATGCCGCCGGCGGACTTCACGATGCGCGCGATCTCCTCCATGGGGAAGATCACGCCGGTTTCATTGTTGGCCCACATGATGCTGACAAAGCAGGGGCCGCCGTAGACCGCTTCGCGCAGGGCCGCGAGATCGAGCTGGCCCACGCCATCCACCGGCAGTTCGATCACCTTGTAGCCATGTTCGCGGAAGTGAAGGCAGGAGCCGAGGACGGCGGGATGCTCGACGCGCGTCGTGATGATCTTGGCGGCCGGACCGAGCGTTTCCGCCGCGCCATAGATGGCCATGTTGTCGCTTTCCGAGCCGCAACTGGTGAAGATGATTTCCGCCGGATCGGCATGGATGAGGGCTGCCAGCTTCTCGCGGGCGGCTTCGACATGACGCGCCACCTGGCCGCCGAAGAAGTGCATGCTGGAGGGGTTGCCCCAGAGTTCCTGGAAAAACGGCATCATGGCATCGCGCACTTCGGGCGCCACGCAGGTGGTGGCGTTGTTGTCGAGGTAGACAAGCCGTTGCGGGGAGGTCTGATTTGCGGGGGTGGCTGGTTTCATGCGTTTTGTCCTCTCTACGGTGGCAGGCGTCAGTCTCCAGGCGTCAGACGCCAAGTATCAGGCAGCAATGGTCAGAATTTGGCGCCTGGTGCCTGACGCCTGGAGACACTGACGCGCTCTACTTCCCTTCCTCTACAACCGTGATTTCCGGCGCAACGCACTCGCGCAGTTTGGCCTCGATGAAGTCGCGGCGTGTATATTCGGAAACCTGGCAGCCGGCGCACATGCCGCGGAAGGCGATGGTCACGCGGTCGCCGGCCACATCCACCAGTTCGATGTCGCCCTGGTCGCGTTGCAAAGCGGGACGGATCTCGCGGTCAACGACTTCCTCGATCAGCTTGATTTTCTGGATGTTGGTCATTTTGCGCGGCGCGCCGGGCGCGGCGAACTTGCGGGATTCGCGTTCGGTCTTGACCTGATTCACGAGCGTCTGGATCTTGTCGCGGCAGCCGCCGCAACCGCCGCCGGCCTTGCAGAAATTCGTGACCTGATCCACATCGGTCAGGTTGTTTTCGCGGACCACGCGCAGAATTTCGTTCTCCGACACACCGAAGCAGGTACAGACGATGTTTTCTTCGAGGCTCTTGACCATGGTTTCGCCGGTGCGGTAGTTGTGGATGGCGACTTCGAGCGCTTCGCGTCCCATCACGGAGCAGTGCATCTTCTGATCGGGAAGGCCGCCCAGGTAAGCGGCAATTTCCTTGTTGGTGATCTTTTCGGCTTCGACGAGGGTCTTGCCCTTGATCATTTCGGTCAGGGCGGAGGAGGAGGCAATGGCGCTGGCACAGCCGAAGGTCTGGAATTTGGCCTCGGTGATGCGTCCCTGCGCGTCGAGCTTGAACGTCAGCGTCAACGCATCGCCGCAGGCCAGCGACCCGACGGTGCCGGTGCCGTCGGGATTTTCCACGCGTCCGATATTGCGCGGGTTGCGGAAATGATCCAGCACTTTCTCAGTATAGTCCCACATGTTTTTCTCCTTGCGGCATCCCGTGACGCATTCCGTCCCAATCATAGCGCAGTGGGAGGATCCGATAGAAGTAAAACCAGCGCTCAGGCGCCATCGTTTCGCATGCGCTCAGGTTCGTGCGGTCCTTCACGCTGGGGTCCGACGGGATCTGCCGTTGTGTGCGTTCACGCTGGTTTCAGCCGGCGCGCACGGCGGTATTGCGCAGGGGTGATGCCGGCAACTTCGCGAAAATGGCGGGTGAAATGGCTCTGATCGGCAAACCCAAGGTCGGAGGCGATGTCGGCGCAGGAGAGTGACGTGGTTTCCAGCAGGCGGCGCGCTTCCTCCGTGCGCAGTCGCTTGACGTGCTGCAGCAGCGTCTGGCCGGTGGTGGCTTTGAGCAGGTGCGCCAGCCGGAACCGGCTGACGCCCGCAGCCTTGGCGGTTTCATCGAGTGAAATGGGGGAGGTGATGTTCCGGGCGACATGCTCCAGCGCCTGCCGCACGTGCAGGTTGGTGCGTGCCAGTCCCTGCTGCGCGACTTCGCGCATGAAGGCGTCCAGCGCATCGCGTACCACCTGGCATAATTCCTCGAAGGTGCGCGCGCCGATGATGCGTTCCATCCAGTGCTGGTGCGCGGTCATGAGCGACGACAGTTCCGGGCTGTCCTCGATGGCGACGCGCACCAGATAGCCGAGCAGTTCCAGCACGCGCGCTTGGAGCACCGGCTGGCGGGGCGAATCCAGGAACATGGCGGCCAGCAGGTTGTTGAGATGTTTGCGCGCGCCATTCTGGTCGCCGGCGCGCAGCAGCAGCAGCAAGCGGCGTTCCTCGGCCACCGGCCAGTTGCGGTTGGACGCGAGTTTGCCCTGATGGATCGCTTCGGCGATTTGACGTTGCTGCACGGCATCGTCGTGGTTCTTCCTCCAGCGGTCCGGTTTCCACGAGCTGGCCGCATACACGGTTTCCGCCAGCAGACTCGCGGCGGTATGCACACGCGCCTGCGGCCATACCGGCAGCGCCTGCAGATGGTCGCGCACGCGGTTGTGCGCGGAACCCCAGGCGGCCAGATGACGCGCCGCCTCCGCGACTTCCACGGGATCGTCATCGCAGGTGACTTCGCCGCCGCAGGCGCCGCCCAGAAGTGTCTGGCCGTCAACCAGCGCCACGGCCCAGCTGATCACGCCCGAGGCTACGAGGAAAATATGCGGTTCGCCCCAGCGCAGGCTCTCTTCGATGGCATGTCGCCGCGCCTGGATCACCAGCGGCAACTCATCCAGCGGGCCGGGCGCGCCCAACACGCGCCGGCCGTCCGGATCCAGCAGCACGGGGGTCAGATCGCAGGCCGCGCGGTAGCTGCGGACAATCCGCCGCCAGGTCGACATTGGCAAAAACGTCCCAAAAGGCGATGGCGCTCGCAGCTGCTTGTCAGTATTATTGATGTCTTTCATGCAGGTGTGAGCAAGAATATACCAATTTATGCCTGCAGGTGGCAAGCACCGGAAAGGGCAGCGTGATACGCTACTGAGCACCGGGAAGTTCGGTAACCAACCCGAAAGGAGCGACCACCATGAAGCGCAGTTTTTATCAAAATCTGGCGGAGCAGGGACTGAGTATGCCGATCGGCGCGGATCTCGTGCTGCATGGCGAGCCCGACGTGGCGGCTATTTTGCGCGACGGCGCAGCGTTGGGGCGCGTGGTGGAAAAAACCGCCCGCCGGTTTGCGACGCCGCTGGCTGTGCCGTTGATGGATCTGCAACTCGAAAAGGCCACGCTGTTGCGCGGTCTGGAACTTCCGGTTGCCGATGTGGCCTCGTTTCATTTCGAGGAACCGCCGACGGACGCGCAGATGGCCACGCTGCGCCGTCGCGTGAAGGAACCGCTCACGCCGCAGCAGCAGGCGCATGTGGATGCGGTGGCGTATATCGCCCGTCAGGCGACGGATCTGGTGCCGTGCGGCATGATGATCGGTCCGTTCTCGCTGATGACTAAGCTGTTGAAGGACCCGATCACGCCGGTTTATCTGGCCGGCATGGGCGTCACAGCCACTGAAGATTCCAGCGTGGCGGCCATGGAACGCACGTTGGAACTGGCCATGATGATGGTCGAGCGGTCGCTGCGGGCGCAACTGGCGGTGGGCGCGCGGCTGGTTTGCGTGGCGGAACCGGCGGCCAATCGCGTCTATCTGTCGCCCAAGCAGATTGAGGAAGGCTCGGACATTTTCGAGCGGGTGGTGATGACCAACCTGCGGCGTTTCAAGGCCATTCTGCAGGAACACGATGCGGACATGATGTTTCACTGCTGCGGCGAACTGACGGATTACATGCTCGCGAAGTTCAGCGAACTGGATCCGGCGCTGATGAGCTTGGGGTGTTCTCGTCCGTTGTGGGATGTGGCGCAGGTTGTGCCGTCGTCGACCGTGCTGTTCGGCAATCTGCCGTCCAAGCAGTTCTTCTCCGACAAGGTGATCAGCGTTGAGGATGTGAAGGCCCAGGCGCGAGATCTTGTCGCGCGGATGAAGTCGATCCGGCGTCTGTTCGTCCTCGGCACGGAATGCGATGTGCTGTATGTGAACGGCTGCGAGGAGACGATTATTCGCAAAGTCGAAGCGTTTCTCGAAGTCGGACGGACGGCCAAGTCGGCGGGGTGAATGAGCGACGGTCGTTTACGCTTGGCGATTGTGTGCAGACGCGGCGTCTGCATGTAATCAACCGGATGGCGATCTCATCTTCCAGCCTGCCACGAGTCAGCCGGCAGCTGGCGCGGGGATTTTGACCAGGCCGGCGGCGACGCGCTGGCGCACGGCTTCGAAGAGCAGGATGGTTGTGGCGGCCGCCACATTGAGTGAATCCGCCTGACCGAGCATGGGGATGCGCACGCGCAGGTCCGCGGCCTGCATCCATGTGTCACTCAGGCCGTATTGCTCGGTGCCCACGACCAGCGCCACATTGCCGGTGAGATCAACATCCGTGTGCAGCTTGTCCGTGTGGGGCGTGGCGGCGAGGATTGCGAAGCCGCGCTGGCGCAGAAATCCCAGTGTGGCCGTGCTGTCGGCCTCGACCACCGGTACTGCAAACAGCATGCCGGTGGAGGCGCGCACCACGTTGGGGTTGTGCAGATCGGTGCAGCGGTCGCAGACAATCACGGCATGCACACCGGCGGCATCGGCGGAACGCAGGATGGTGCCGAGATTGCCGGGTTTTTCGATGGCTTCGGCCACGATCACCAGTGCATGCGGCGGCAGGACAAGGTCTGCCAGCGTGCGCCGGAGTTGCGGCCCCACGGCCAGCAATCCCTCGGGCCGTTCGCGATAGGCCATCTTCTCGAACACAATGGCGCTGCAGGCGATGATTTCCGCGCCAAGTTCCCGGCAGCGTTCGATCAGCGCCGGTTCGCCGGTTCCCTTGAGAAAAAGCTCCTCACAGAAGAAGAGCTGCTGCGGCCGGTAGCGATTGTCGAGCGCGCGTTTCAGTTCGCGGTAGCCCTCGACGAGCATCAAACCGAGTTCATCGCGGTGCGGCCGCTGGCGCAGCTTGACAACCGTTTTGACCTTCGGGTTGGCAGGACTGGTAATGAGCAGCGCGGACTCAATCATGGGCGTTGTTCCTCTGTGCGGGGCGCGCGAATGCCGACGCCGACGGCGCGGCGCTCTCCAGTATTTTCAACATGAGCGGGTGGCTACTGCACGGGAAGTCGGCGAGCCGTCGCCGCCGCGTACGCCGATACGCACGGCATCTCTCGAGAAAGGAAGGCATTCTTTGAGCTTTTTTGGAGCCCATTCGCACGATATAGTATGCCTTCCACATCGTCAAGCAAGGTGCGGCACCGACCGCCCGCCGGACATGCAAAGGACCGATTAAATGAAGCGAAACTTGAAACTGCTGACCCTGCTGCTGGCGCTGGGCGCCGGCGGGATGTTGCGTGCGGCGGATGCCGCCACGAACGGCCTGCCGTCCGCCTGGTTGCTGGATGGCGTGGCGGCGCAGGTCAATGACGAGAACATCACCATTTCCGATGTCATGAACGAGATCCGCAACAGCGCCTGGATCGAAATGCCCAAAGCGGAACGCGAGAAGAGTCTGCGCAAGCTGTACAAAGAAACGCTGGACGCTTTCATCAACCGCCGTCTGATCCTGGCGGCCGCCAAGGCGGCGGATATGAAACTGCAACCCTGGGTCGTCGCCGACCGTATTCAGGAGATCATCGACAACCGCTACAAGGGAAATCGCACCCTGCTGCTGGCCGATCTGACCGAACACCACATCAAGTATGACGAATGGCAGAAAAGCATTGAGGAGGAAACCATGCTGATGGCCATGCGTGCGGAGAATGTGGACAAGCAGGTCACCGTCTCGCCGCTGGAAGTTCGGAGTTATTACGAGACCAACCGCCAGGCGCTGGTCACCGGTCCCCGTGTGCGGCTGTGCCGCATCACGCTGCAGGAAACCCGCGGGGCGACCCTGGAGCAGCAGGGCACCGCGGCGTTGAAGGATCTGGATGCGGGCGTGGATTTCACCACCGTGGCGCGCAAGTACTCGACGGACAGCTATGCCGCAAAAGGCGGCGACCGCGGATGGGTGGATCTGGACGATCTCGCGCCGGGCCTGGTCCAGGCGTTGGCAGCGTTGAAGCCCGGCCAGTACAGCCGCATGGTGACGCTGGGCGAAACCGGGATCATCCTCAAGAAGGTGGAGGAGAAAGGCGCCGCGCAACCCACTCTGGACGAGGCTTGGGCACAAATCGAGCGTCGCCTGCGCATGCAGAAATCGGAGGCGTTGTTCCACGAATGGACCGCTCGCCTGCGCCGCAACAGCTACGTCAAAATCTTCGACCTTCCGCCCACGCCGATGGACAGGTAATGAATCTTACAAGCCCAGCTCAGGTGCGGGAATGGTGCCAGCAGCATGATTTTCATCCCAACCGGACGCTGGGGCAGAATTTCCTGATCGACCGCAATATACTCGAGTCAATTGTGGATGCCGCCGACGTGAAGCCGGGCACGCGCGTGTTGGAGATCGGTCCGGGCCTGGGTGTGGTGACGGATGAACTGCTGCGCCGCGGCGCGCAGGTCACAGCCATTGAAAAAGATCACCGCCTGGCCGCCTGGCTGACGGAACTGTTTGGATTGTGCAAAAATGCGGCTGACGTCGAGGAAGAACGGCGGCGACGGTGTGTCGCCCTTCCAGGTGAGGAAAAAGCTGCAGGGTGCCGCGCAGTCGGCACCGAGCCCGCATTGCAATTGATCACCGCCGATGCGCTGGAGGTTGACCTCGATGCGCTGCTGGCCACGCGGTTCGATGCCCTGGTCTCGAACCTGCCGTATTCGGTCGGCACGCGCATTTTACTGGATGTGGCCATGCATGTGCTGGCGCCGCCGTCCATCACCGTGACGGTACAGCTTGAGGTTGCCGAACGGTTTGCCGCCCAGGTTGACGACCAGGCGCGCGGGCAGGCCGGTGTCTGGCTCCAGCGGGTGTACGATGTGAAGATTGTTCGCATCATCAAAGCGACCTGCTTCTGGCCCAAACCTGAGATTGCGTCGGCCTTGGTCCATTTGTCCCGCCACAACCGGCACGCCTTGTCAACCGGGGAGACGGCGCGGTATCTTGCGTTGACGCGCTTTGCCTTCATGCACCGGCGCAAGCAACTGGCGGCCGCGCTGCGGCAGGCGCCCGAGCCGTTTTGTCTGGAGGCACGTGTGATTCAGGAAATGCTCGCAGCCTGCGGCGCCGACCCGCGCGCCCGGGCAGAGGAGCTGAATGTGTCGCAGTGGTGCGCGCTGGTGCGGGCGTGGCCGGTATAAAAGCTTAATCGCGAATTTAATCGTGAGCTTAATCAATATCAATGTGTTCGATTAAGCTCAAGATTAAGCTTACGATTAAGTAAAACTTCGATTGGTTGGCTGGATTGATTGGCATGACCCCAAAAACCGAAGAACTCACCCCCATGATGCGGCAGTACCGGCGGATCAAGGCCGAACTGCCCGAGGGCGTCATTCTGCTGTTCCGTCTGGGCGATTTCTACGAGATGTTTTTTGAGGACGCCCGCGAGGCGGCGCCGGTCCTGGGCGTGGCGCTGACGCAGCGCGCCGGGGTTCCCATGTGCGGCGTGCCGCACCATGCGCTCGAAGGGTACCTGGCCAAGCTGATCCGCGCGGGACGCAAGGCCGCAGTCTGCGATCAGATGGAAGAACCCGCCAGCGTCAAGGGGATCGTGCGCCGCGAGGTCACGCGCGTGGTCACGCCCGGAACCGTCACCGAAGAAAACATTCTCGAATCCACCCGCAACAACTACCTGGCCGCGATCTTCAAGGGACGCACCTGGGGCATGGCGCTGCTCGATCTTTCGACCGGCGAATTTACGGTCGAAGAGATTGCCGGGCCGGATGCGCTGCGCGACCAGTTGCGCCGCGTGGCGCCAAGCGAATGTCTGGTTGGCGCCGGACAGAAGGACGATCCGGCCATGGCCGGCGTGCTCTCGGCCGCGGGCATTGCCGCCGTGACTGAAATCGAGGATTGGACCTTTGCCTACGATGCGGCCTACGATCTGCTCATCCGACACTTTGGCGTGCATTCGCTGGAGGGCTACGGCTGCGAAGGACACGCCGCGCGGGTCTGCCCGGCCGGCGCGCTGCTGCATTACGTGCGGGAGGACCTGCATCACCAGATCGGACACATCCGCGCCTTGCAACTGCGGCAGACGGAAGATTATCTGGTGCTGGACGAATCCACCTGCAACAACCTGGATCTGTTTCCCGGTCGCGGCAAGTCCGCGCAGGTCACGTTGTTTGGCGTGCTCGACAGCACCCGCACCCCCATGGGCGCGCGGCTGTTGCGATCGTGGCTCTTCCGTCCGCTGCGCCGCGCCGAAGCCATCACGCGCCGTCTCGATGCGGTCGGTCACCTGACCAGACAACGCGCCCTGCTCGACACGCTGCGCACGCAACTCGCGGAAGTGAGCGATCTGGAGCGCCTGATTGCGCGCATCGACACCGGTCGCGGCAATGCCCGGGATTTGCAGGCGCTGGCGCGGTCGCTGGCACCGGTGCCGGCGATCCGTGAACGTGCGGCCGCGGCCGGCGATCCGCTCCTGTCCGAAACCGCCGAACGCCTGCAACCGCTGCCGGATCTGGTGGCGCTGATCGAACGCGCCATTGCCGAAACGCCCGCCATCGGCCTCAAGGACGGCGGCATCATCCGCCCCGGCTACAATCCGGATCTGGATGAATTGCTGCGGCTCGGCACTGAGGGACATGACTGGCTGGCGCGCTTTCAAGCGCAGGAGCAGGAACGCACCGGCATCAAGACGCTCAAGGTGCGGCACAACAAGGTGTTTGGCTACTACATCGAAATCTCGAAGGGGCAGGCTGCGGCAGCGCCGCCGGAATACGAGCGCCGCCAGACGCTGGTGAATGCGGAACGTTTCATCACACCGGAACTCAAGGCCTACGAACAGAAGATCTTTGGCGCGCACGACCGCGCCGTGGCCCTGGAGTACGAGCTCTTCTGTGGCATCCGCGACCAGACGGTGGTGCATGCCGCCTCAATTCAAGCCACCGCCGACGCGCTGGCGCGACTGGATGCAGTGACATCACTGGCCGACCGCGCCCTGGCGCTGGGTTATGTGCGCCCCGAGATTCATGCGGGCGATGAGATGGTGATCGAGGATGGGCGTCACCCCGTAATCGAACAACTTCCGGATGCCGAGCGTTTTGTTCCCAATGACACCCGGCTCGATTGCCGCCGCAATCAGATTCTGCTGCTGACCGGGCCGAACATGGCCGGTAAATCCACCTATATCCGGCAGGTGGCGCTGATCAATATTCTGGCGCACATGGGTTCGTTTGTCCCGGCGCGCAAGGCGCGCATCGGACTGCTGGACCGCGTGTTCACGCGCGTCGGGGCAGGGGACGACCTGGCCCGCGGCCGCAGCACGTTCATGGTGGAGATGCAGGAAGCCGCCAACATTCTCAACAACGCCACCCATCACAGTCTGATCGTGCTCGACGAAATTGGCCGCGGCACCAGCACCTTCGACGGCATCAGCATTGCCTGGGCCGTGGCGGAATATCTGCATA
>Ga0316226_1002865_pt1 | contig 15511 bp, 9 predicted proteins | sample TBH18017metaG_FD_206009 | JGI IMG/M metagenome (GOLD analysis project Ga0316226, IMG submission 206009) | Freshwater microbial communities from Trout Bog Lake, Wisconsin, USA - TBH18017 | ecosystem: Environmental > Aquatic > Freshwater > Lake > Hypolimnion/Profundal zone | place: USA: Wisconsin... | reverse complement strand
AGAGCAGGCGGTCGCGTTCCTCGATGGCCGGCAGCCCTTCTTTGCGCACCCAATCTTCGACGACGCTCTCTTCCACGCCGAAAGATTCCGCAAGCTGAATGATGTTTAGATACATGGGATCTGAAGAGTAAACATCCAACATCCGGAGAACCAGACTCCGCGCCGCGCCGAACATTGGATGTTGGGCGTTGGATGTTGGATGTTGGATGTTGAATTCATTTGCATCTTCTTCATTTCTTCAATGGCATGACCGGCGGATTCAACACCTTGCCCGCCCGCTCGACCGCGCCGGCAAGGTCCAGCCGCGCCGCTTCCAGTTGCTCCCGTTCCAAACGCAGCGGATCGCTGGACACTTCCGGCGGCAGACCGAGAATTTCCCGGGCGCGCTCCAGCGAATGTTCCAGGTCGGCGCAGATGTTCTCGCGGCCCAACCGCTCCAGAAAACCCGCCTTGTCCATCATGAACAGCGGTTGCGTGTGCGGTCCGCTCAAGATGAGGTGTTTGTTGCGCTTATGCAAGCGCTCGAACAGGTCCTCCAGCGCGTTGAGGCCCGTGGCATCCATGGCCAGCACTTTTCGCAGGCCGAGAATGAGCACTTCCGGCTCCTGGCCGGAACGTTTTAACGCCGTCTCCAGCTTGTCCGCCGCGCCAAAGAAGAATGACCCGAAGATGCGGTAAATCATCACGCCCTTGGGCACGACCTTGCCAATGAGCGAATGTTGCGGGCCTTCCGTTTCCGAGCTTTCATCCACCGCCGTGATTTGCGTGGTCTCGGACACGCGCTTGATAAAGAGGATTGCCGCGAGCACCATGCCGATTTCCACCGCCGCCGTGAGGTCCACCACCACCGTCAGGCCAAAGGCCGTCAGAAACACCACCGCGTCGCTCCGCGGCCATTTGGGCAGGCGCGCGAAATTGTGCCACTCCCCCATGTTCAGCGCCACGTTCACCAGCACCGCGCTCAAGGTGGCCAGCGGAATGAACTTGGCCAGCGGCGCGGCCACCAGGATGATCGCCAGCAGCGTCACCGCGTGGACCATACCGGCCACCGGCGAACGCCCGCCGCACTTGACATTCGTCGCGGTACGGGCAATCGCACCCGTCGCCGCAATGCCGCCAAACAGCGGGCTGACGATGTTGGCCAAGCCCTGCGCCATGAGTTCCTGGTTCGAATCGTGGCGGTCGTCAATCATGCCGTCGGCCACCACCGCGCAGAGCAGCGATTCTATCGCCGCGAGCAGCGCGATGGTCGTGGCGGGTTGGAACAAATGCTGGATGTTCTCCCACGACAGCGCTGGAATATGCGGATGCGGCAGCCCCTGCGGAATGCCGCCGAACTTTGTGCCGATGGTCTCCACCGGCAGATGGCCAAGCGCCACCGCTGCCGTGCCCAGAATCAACGCGACAATGGACCCCGGCACCCGCCGCTGCCAGCTCTTGGGCCACAGCAGAATGATGGCGAGCGAGCCGGCCGCCAAGGCGAGCGACGGCCATTGCACCGTCCCCACGTGCTCCGCCAGCACCCGCATTTTCTCCACAAAATCCGACGGCACCTTTTCCACGGTCAAACCCAGAAAATCCTTGATTTGCGTGCTGAAAATCAGCACCGCGATGCCGGACGTGAAGCCCATGGTCACCGGGTAAGGAATGAACTTGATGATGGTGCCCAGCCGCGCCGCGCCCATGATGAACAAAATGACGCCCGCCATCATGGTGCAGATGGCGAGATTTTCCGCGCCGTATTTCGCGTAGATGCCGTAAAGAATCACAATGAAGGCGCCGGTGGGACCGCCGATGGCCACGCGTGTGCCGCCCAGTGAGGAAACCAAAAAACCCGCGATCACCGCCGTGAAGATGCCGGCCTCCGGCTTGACGCCGGAGGCAATCGCAAACGCCATCGCCAGCGGCAGCGCGACGATGCCCACCGTGAACCCGGCCGTCAGGTCGGTCAGGAACTTGGCCGCCGAATAATCCTTCAGCGTCTCCACCAGCCTCGGACGAAAAGCAAAATCAATTTTCATTCTCAAAAACCATCAAAAAAATTTTCTAAGTTTAGTCTTGGGCAAAGAATACAGGAATTCAAACTAATTTGTTTTGCAAAAATTGGCGAAGATTCTCCCCCGCGTCGTAGCGGCGGCTCGGCAGAGCGCCGCAGTTCGCAAATGTTCTCCTCTTCGGCGTCTCTGCCATCCTCGCAATCGAAAGCCGGAGAAGTCGAGGATGAGGATGAGTGGCCAAGCTGAGCAGCGCTCCTCACGCCCGAGGGTGCGCTGCGTTATAGGCTTTCCGCAGCCGTTCGGTCGTAACGTGCGTATAGACCTGCGTGGTGACCAGATGCGCGTGGCCCAGAAGCTCCTGCACACTGCGCAAATCCGCGCCGGCGTCCAGCAGATGCGTCGCATAGCTGTGCCGCAGCTTGTGCGGCGTCAGGTGGGGGTCCAGCCCGGCGATGACCAGATAAGTTTTCAGCCGGCGGGACAGTTGCAGCGGCGAGAGCGGCGCGGCCTTGCGCGTGTCCGCGTGAAACACCGGCTGCACGCCCGCCGGCGGCTCCAGCAACTGCGTCCAGTAATCTTGAATGGCTGTCAACGCCGGCGCGCCAACCGGCACCAGCCGTTCCTTCTTGCCCTTGCCGCGCACGCGCACCAATTGCTCGTTGAAATCAATGTCCTCCACCCGCAGGCCGCACAACTCGCGGATGCGCAGGCCGCACGAATAAATCGTCTCCAACACCGCGACGTCCCGCCGGCAGACCTCCGCCGAAATTGGCCGGCCCGGCCCCTTTTTCTCCGGTTGTGTTTCCAGCAACTTCCTCGGTGCGGTCAGCAAATCCACCATTTGCTGCTTCGTCAGGAATCGCGGCAGCCGTTTTTCGAGCTTCGGCAGCGACAGATTCTTGATCGGCGTGGTTTCCACGACGCCGTGCCGGATCAGGAACTTGTAAAACGTCCGCAGCGCGGAAAATCGCAGTTGGGTGGCGGCGCGGCTCAACTTGTTCCGGCCGAGAAAACGCACGTAGCTGCGGAAATCATCGCGCTGCAGTTGTTCCCAGGCCGCGGGAGACTTGCGCTCATCCTGATGCCAGCGCGCAAACTCCTTCAATGCCTGCCGGTAATTCCGCTGCGTGAAGACCGACGCGCCCCGATCGGTGGCCAGGTGCGCCAGAAATTTCTCCACCCACGGGTCACGAGATTCTGGCGGCGCGGTTGGTGCGGTTGCTTCCATCGCCGCCCAGTTTAACCTTTGCCTGCGCTTTGCAGCAAGGCCTCAAGTGCATAAGCCAGTTAGCGTGGAGGCAGGACGGTGGAAGGTAATCGCCCGCCCTTTCCATCGTCCCTCCAGGACTAACTATTTTCATCCACATCACATCACCAGACACTGGCGCGCGTGGCTAATATCCAATGTCGCTTCGCGAACTGAGGGTTCACCACACGCCGATTTTGATTGCCAGCCGGGACGGTTGCTTTAGGTTATTTGCGCGGCGGCATAGCATGAATCCAAAACTGTTAATTGTGGAAGATGACGAGGAAATTCGCACCCAGATGAAATGGGCACTCGCGAAGGACTACGATGTTTCCTTGGCGGAAGACCGGGCCACGGCGCTGGAGCATTTCCGCGCGACGGCGCCGGCGGTGGTGCTGCTGGACTTGGGGCTGCCGCCGCATCCGGGCAGTCCCGAGGAAGGGCTGGCAGTGTTATCCGAAATGTTGACGCAAAACCGGCTGGTCAAGGTGGTGATTGTCAGCGGCCAGGGCGAAAAGGAGAACGCCCTGCGGGCCATCGGCGCGGGCGCCTATGATTTTCTTTCCAAACCCGTGGCGATGGAGGAACTGAAATTCCTGCTCCGACGCTGTTTTCATGTGGCGCAACTGGAGCAGGAATACGCCGCCATGCAGCGGCTCATAGGCGGCGATTCGTTTGAAGGCATGCTGGGCACCAGCCCGCAGATGCGGCCGGTGTTTGAGACCATCCGCAAGGTCGCCACGACCGACGCGCCGGTGCTGATTCTGGGCGAAAGCGGCACGGGCAAGGAGATGGTGGCCAAAGCCATTCACCTGCGGAGCAACCACAAGGACGGCCCGTTTGTGGCCATCAATTGCAGCGCCATTCCCGAAACCCTCCTCGAGAGCGAGTTGTTCGGGCACGAAAAAGGCGCCTTCACGGGCGCGCACATGCAGCGCAAAGGACGGATTGAATCCGCCAGCGGCGGCACGTTGTTTTTGGACGAAATCGGCGAGATCCCGCTGCCCTTGCAGGTGAAGCTCCTGCGGTTCCTGCAGGAGCAAACCATTGAGCGCGTGGGCGGACGCCAGTCCATCGCGATCAACACCCGGGTGGTGGCCGCCACCAACGCGGATTTGAAAAAGGGGCTGGCGACCGGCACCTTCCGCGAGGATTTGTTTTACCGGCTGGCAGTGGTGCAGATGGTGCTGCCGCCCTTGCGCGACCGCGAAAACGATGTGCGGCTGCTCGCGCAATTTTTCCTGAGCCGGTTTGCCGGGCAGGTGAACAAGCCAAATCTTGCATTTGATCCCGACGCCATCCGCGCCTTAAACCGGCACACTTGGCCGGGGAACGTGCGCGAGTTGGAGAATTGCATCCGGCGCGCGGCCATCATGGCCGAGGGCCGGCGGGTAACGGCGGCGGATTTGGAATTGGATCCCTCCGGGCTGGGGCCAAACGTGGTCACGATGAAGGATGCGCGCGAAGCGGTGGAGCGGCGGATGGTGCAGCAGGCCTTGAAAAAACACGGCGGCAAGATCGCTCCCGCCGCCGCCGAACTGGGCTTGAGCCGGCCGACGCTTTACGAATTGATGGAGAAGCTCGGCCTCAGCAAGCCGTCCTAGCACAAGTCGGCTCAGAACGGCGAAAACCGCTCCGGCACATAGACAATGTCGTTCGGTTGGAGATAGAAAGGCTTGGCGTCCCTGCCTCCTTTGAGCACCTCCTTGAGATTGACAATGAAACTTTTTCGCACGCCGTTCACGTTGCGATTAATGCGCACGCTTTTCATATCGGCGGTGTCATAGATAAAACCGCCGGCATCCATGACGGCCTCCAAGGCGTCCATCGGGTGGTCAGACAACACTTTGCCCGGATGCACCACCGCTCCGGTGACAAAGACTGGAAAGGTTGACGATTGCACCTGTACGATCACCTCTTTGCTGGTAATTTGCGAGGCATAGGCCTTCACGAGTTTTTCTTGCAGGTCGGCGGGCGACAGACCGGCAGCCTCCATCTCACCAATGAGCGGCAGATTCAATTTGCCATCGCGGCGAATCGGCTGGGTGGTATCCAAATTCGGCGAACCGGGGAAGGTGATTTTCAGACTATCGCCCTCGCGCAGGATAATCGCTTCTGAATGGGGCTGTTCCATCAGGGGCTTGGCGGAGGTGACACTTCCGGTGGGCATGGTAGCACACCCGGTGAACGCGGCCATCGCGGCCAAAACGAGCGCCGCCAGCTTGAACGCCGGACCGGGGCGGGAAAGAACTTGGCTTGTATTCATGATCTAGCTCCAATGGTTGACTGGTTGCCGGGCCATCATAGCGGGAAGCCGTGGCAATGCAATCCTGGTTTTTGCCCGTCTGGCTTTGTGTTCTTTATACGACGATTCATCAAATTGTTCGCAGCCGGTGCAAATCTATTCGTCCTCGTCCTCGAATTTTCCGGATTTCGATTACGAGGACCATTTGATTGCGGCGTTAACCGCGCGGTGTTCTCTCGCAGCCAACTTCGGATTTCGGGTTTAACCGACTAGTCTGTGCGCCTTGCCGGACGCACCAAAAGAAAAGCCCCGGAAATAATCCGGGGCGAGCTTGGCGCGCTGCAAAACTAGAAGCGACGACGCAACAGCAGCAGCATGGCCGTGCCAGCCGCGCCCAACACCACCGTGGAAGGTTCGGGGGTGGTGGTGTACGTGGAAAACGAGGTTTCCGTCTGGGTGTTGCCCCAGCCATTGTTGCCGGTGAGGGTGCCACCGAGTGCTTCAGGCGAACTATAACCCGTGGTGGAAACTTGCAGGCCAAACAACTCAAAACTTTGTCCGGCATTGGGAGTCAGGCCAACGCTGCTCAAATTAAACGAAAAATTGTAGGTACCTTGGGCATCCGACCCCGTGGGTGCGAGGTTAATGCTGGTGATAAAATTCTGACTATTGGCTCCGCCGTTCGCGAGCGACCACAAGCCGCCAAAGTTGATGCCCGAATCCGGTTGCAGCGCGATGGCATAATTGGGCGCAAAACCGGTGGAAAAATTCAGGATGCTTTGTTCGCCGGCGCCGCCGTACAGGGAGAACGCACTGCGAAGCTGATCGCCATTATCATTAAACCCGGCGGTGGTGCTGAAGCCACCGGGAGCGGTGTCAAGATAAAGCACAAATGCGTTGCCACCCAATCCCCCGCCCGTGGTCAAACTTCCAGACACCGTGGTGCCATTATCGCTCAAAGTCAGGCTGCCCAGACCAATGGCTCCGCCCCAAGCACTACTGCCGTTGCCATTGAAAGTCGCTTGGGCCGAAGCAGACGAAACCACCATGGTCGTCGCTACCGACAGAAGAAACAGTTGGTTTTTCATGAATTAAATTGATTTTTGGTACTATGGCTCTTTTCCAGCCGAAATGTCAACCTCATTTTTTGCAGTCTACGGGATCAACCGTACCTTAAAATACCGCGCCGCGTTCGTCAGGCTGTTGGTAAAGGTGAACACTGGCGCGGCGGCCGTGATGGTGCTGCTGAATGCCGTGAACGGGATGGACAGGTCGGTCGTGGACCAGACTTGATACGTTTCGCCGGAAATGCTCGACCAGCTCAAGAGGTTTGGGGCCGTCAGGCTCGCCACCGGAATCCAAGCGGGATTCACCAAGGCAATGGCCCCACTGCTCACGGCAGAACTTGCGACGCCCGCGTTATTAATCGCGGTCACGGTCGCGTAAAGGCGCGCGCCGTAGTTGCCAGTCACGGTCAAGGTAGTGCCGGCGACCACGCCGTTAAAGACGTCCGAGCCGCCGGGCGTCGTGCCAACCAGCACTTGATAACCGCTCACGCCGCCCAAGGCATCACTCACCGCCAGCCAGCCAAAGTTGACGAGATTGGTGAAGCTATAGGCGTTGGTCGAACCGATGCCGATGGAAGCCGGCGCGGGCGGGGGGGTCACGTCGTACAGCTTCAAATACTGCGCCTCAAATGGCGCGTTCGTCCAGGTGGCGTTGTCGGTTGGCACCGGATTGAGAGCGACACGCAGGCCATTCGCCAGCAGGTTGCTGCCCGCGATGCCCGCACCCCAGAGCCATGCAGCCGGGCGGTTGGGATCAGCCCCGGCGTAGGCGGAAATATTCTTCACGTTGTAAACCCGGTTCGGCAGGATGCCGAACAGATTCGCGCCGTTGTTCATGATGTTCACGTTGAAGATGCCGGATTGCGGGTCGTTGCGATCCAGGTTGACGAAGGCGAAGACGACGTCGTTGAAGTTGGGCGCGCCGTTGGCCGTCTGGTATTTCGCCACGGAGAAGATCTGCTCCTGCGGCCCGCCGCCGTTATTTAGCTGGTTCAAATAATAGCGATTGGAACTGCGGAGCGCGGGACTGCCTTGCCGCGCATGGCCGGCCGCGGCAAACACCGGGTTCAACTGATCCAGCGCGAAGGTGCGGTTGGCCAAATTCAGCACGGGCTGGAGGTCGTTATAGACCATGAAATGCGGGATCCGCTTGCCGAAATTGAGCTGATACAAATCGAACCCCCAGGTTTGCGAGATGCCCATTTCCTGGCCATAGAAAATTTCCGGAACACCGTCAATGGTGCAGCCCGCCAGGTAGCGAATCAGCCCCTCGTAGGGGTCGGCGTAACTTTCCTCATCGTGGGACGTGCCGTTCCACAAAATCAAGCTTTGTCCGTAGTCGGTGCGGCGGGTGTCGAAAATGTTCCGGTAATCATCCGCCGTGGCCGCCGATTGAAAATTAAACACGGCGTTTTCATTGAGCACGTCGAAATGGCGGTTGGACCGGTAGGTGACCGCACCGCCATCGAGCGACTCGGTCATGAAGACAAAATCCCATTTCCGGCAGCGAACCTTGTTGATGATGTATTCCCAGCACTGCGGCGCCAGCCCCTGGCCGAAATCCGCGCGCAAGCCGCCGATACCCCGGCGGCATGTCAGGTTCGGAGGCGTGTTGCTAGGGCAGCCCGTCTGGTCGAGCCAGTACAGCAGGCAGTTGGCAAAATAGCGCCACGTATTTTGCGCGACCGAATCGAAGTGGCCATTGCCGCTACCCGTACCGCTTTCGCTGCCGATGGAATAATCAAACCAATCGGCTTCGCTCAAATAATCGGCTGCCTGCGACGCATTGGGCACCTGGGCCGCATACCGGCCGGAATATACATGGGACACGTCGGTCCATTTGCCGAAATCGTAACGATCCGGCGCGGCCGTTTGCCAAGCCGCGCTGGTAGCCCGCTGGTCATACTCGTTGGTGCGCGAATAAACCAGCGGCTGGTCGTTGACCATGAGGTCCGTCGGTAGCCCGGCGGGTGCAAAGTCATTGGTGCCCTCGTGATCCAGTTCACAATCCCAGGCCGTATCGCTCAACGGCTCATCCAGCATCACGTTCACGCCGGCGGCATTGGCGGCGGTTACAAAGTTCGTGAACTCCTGCAAGCCGGCCGCGCGGGTGTTACCTTTGCCCAAGAGCGGGTTGACCTGGAAGAAGTTCTTGATGGCATACGGACTGCCGACCGAGTACGGCTGGCCGGAGTTGGGATCCGTCTGCCGATTGAGAATGCCAATGGGATGGATCGGCTGCAGCCATAGCCAATTCACGCCGAGGTTGGTGAAATAATTCAGGTTAAAGCGGTTGGTGAGCAAGTCCACGAAGGTGCTGCGCTGATTGAAGTTCGAGCCTTGGGCGTTGAGGTTCATGGCGTTTAACTCATACATCGTCATGTTGCGCGCCCGCGGCGGGGTGACCACGATGCAATGGTCGCGCAGCCCGTACCAGAACCAGTTGGTGTTGCCGGCGACCTTGAAACGCGCCGTCAGGCGATAGGCGCCGCAGTTTGTCGCATACAGCGTCAACGAATACTGGCCGCCGCCCACCGGGTTCATGGCATAACCTTTGTAAAAATTGTTGTCGTCGCCAGTCGCGATGGTGTTTCCATCAGGCGGCACGATGCCGGATTCCACGCCGTTAGGATAGCTGCTGTTCGTATAAAGGAAGGTCACACGGCCGCGGCGGTTCAGATTGGAAAAGACGTCCGCTTCCACCACATTGTTCGTATTGGGTGAAAAGAGGACGGTCACAGGAATCGCATCGCCGGCGACTTCGTCCACGAACAGATGCTCGGTGGTGTATTCGGCATTCATGCCGTTCACCGTGAGAGCCGGCACCCCATTGGTGCCGGTGATGGCGCCGATGGAGAACTTAAAGACCGTATGGGGGGTGCCGGCATGGTAATCCGCGAATTTTTCCTCACCGTTGGCGCTGTTCCAAACGCCAATCTGGTAGTTGATGCTGGTGTAATCGGGCAGGTTCGTCACCGTGCCCACCCACCACATGGCGTTGCCGGCGAGGCTGGAATTATCCTGCTCGTGATCATGCATTATCGGCATCACCTGCGTGGTGCCGCCAGGAATGCCCAGTGATCCAGCCGGGGTCGAGCCGTCGGTGGTGTAATAGATGCAGCCGTGGTCCGCCCAGCGCACCGAAGCGTCCTTGCTTTGATAGCCGATTTCAGTCCAGAAACTGACAGTGGCATTGTTCCCGCTGGCGTTGGCCGAAACCACCCGGTTGCCGTCGTGGAACAGCCAGGCAGGCCGGTTGCGAATGGTGAAGGGGCTCGCGGCAGCCATGGATTGACTGGCGGCGCCGTTGCTGAATCCGTCCCCGCCGTAAAGATAGGTGTTCGTAACGACCGGCGAGCCACCGCCCTCGGTGTCGAAGGTGAGATAAAAATAGTATTGAATCACGTCCTCCGTTCCGAAGTTGGCGGTATTGAAAGACGCGGACCAGTATTGATTATTCGGGCTTGGTCCGCCGTTGAGGAAGAAGCTCAAGGCGTTGCTGCTCCACGCCGTTTGCGATGCCCCCTTGAAAAACACCCAGCCACCGGTCTGATTAGCGGTGCCATAGGAGTTGTTGAGTTTCTGGACGCCCGAATAAACCGTGATCGTCGTGTTCGTCCCGATTTCAAATTCCGGATTCCGCATATTAAATCCGAGGTCGGAAATATTATCGGGAATATGCCAAGCCGTCGCCAGCGCCGCGCCGGCTTGGAGAGAGACCTGCAACAGGGTGGCGAGGCATAATAGGAGCAATGACGAATGTCGAATGCCCTTTGGGGTTCCTCGACGTTTATCGGGGATATCATGATGGGGTGCCCCTGCGCTGAAGGCGCCAAAACATGACAGCCCAGGGCAACGCCCTCGGACACGCGGCCCCACAAATTCAAGCCCTGAATGGGCGGCACAATCAACTTCACACATAAAATTCACCCCATGGCATGCGGCACCTCTTGTCACGCCCTTTCAGGGCTCAATAAACGGCTGCGGCTCCACACCCAAGACGCTGCTGGGCTGTCATGTCTCGGGCTTTCAGCCCATGCGTTGGCGCCATCCGGCTCAGGCACCCACAATATACGTCGAAGAACCGTTTTTGGTTTGTCATTGGTCATTCTTTCGTCCTTGGTCATTCGTCATTCTCGAAGCGTCATTCTCGCACGAGGACGCTCCAGCTTTTCTCGCGGTATTGATTCGCTGCCGTCTTATTGCACCAGTTCGATTTGATAAAACTTCTGCGGCACGGTCAGATTCGGGTCATACCACAAGGTCGTGGAACCCTGGCTAGGAATGGTGCCGCTGAGGTTTTGGAACGGCTGCGAGAGATTGGTCGTCGCCAGCACCGCGTAGTTCACGCCGGGAGCACTGTTCCACAGCACCAACTGGCTGTCATTGCCACCCAACGCCGCAATCTTCAGCGGCGGCGCCACCGTAACGCTGCGCGAGCCGCTGATGGCGATGGTTGCGTTGGTGTAGATCACTTGGATGACATTGGTACCCACCGGTGGATTGGTCCAGTTATAATACAGCACCTTCATGCCGGAGCAGGGGCCAGTGGCATGCAGACTATAATTACCCTGCGGCTGGAGTACTCCGTTAATCAGCACGTTGAAATTCGTGGGGGTGCTGGAATTCAGCGACGTGCTGAAACAGGCGGATATCTGGTAAATCGTATTGTTGGTGTACGAAAGCACCGTGCCGTCGGTGGCGGGTCTGGAAATATCAATCACCTGCGAGGGGGCCGCTGTGATGACCGGCGCGGACAGGTTCGTAACATGATTGGTATAAAGGGTTGTTCCATATTCCTTGAGCCGCACGTTGATGGTCCCTGTGCCGCTGCCCGGTATATTGGTGTAAGCGAACCGGAATTCCTGGGGATAATTGGTGTAGGTCAGATTCAAGGACTGGTTGGCCGTTACCGCCCCCGCCGCCACATAAATTGGGTTGCCATTCGTGTCGTTGCCGATGCCGTTGGTCAGGTGGGTGTAAATATCCCAGTTGTTGGTGACCGTGTTTTGGATGTTGTAATCCGCCTCGGTCACGGTGTTGTCCGCGCGGACCACGACGGTGTAGCTGCCGCTGCTGATGGTGGTACCGCCGGAGGGATACGCAATCACGCCGGTCGGCAGCCCACCGTCGTAATAGAACGTCTGCAAGAACGTGTTGTAGACACTCGACTGGCCCGTGCGCGGCAGGGACACGCGGGCGCGGAGGATGTGGAAGCCGGGCTGCAAACCTGTCGCAGTGTTGGCCGGATTCAGGTCATTGTGCGTCCAGACCACGGCGGTCGCGGGGTTAAAATTGGTGATGGCCGCCTGGGTCACCCCGTAATACTTCGCACCGGTGCTGTCCGCATCGGAAATCGGAGCGCCACTGGCGCCCCCGCTGCTGCCGCCATAAAATGTGCCCACTTTGTACCGCACCTGCGTCCCGGCTGGCTGCGCGGGGAGCGTGACTTTCCACCAAACGATGGTGCTGACGGAGGCGTCCCCCGCCAACACGGCTGCCGGGACAACTTGGGTGGTGCCTTTGCCAACGCCGAAGGCGCCTTCGGGATTCGATCCGTCAGTGGTATAATAGAGAAAGCAGCTGTTAACGTAATTGGTATAGCCAATTTTCACGTATATATCCGCGGATTGGTTGCTGGCGGGATTGTAAGGCACGCGCTGGGTCGCCTGCGCCTCGCCGGTTGCCGTGACCGGAGCCGCCGGGTCATGGTAAATAAAGGCCGCTGTCTGGTCAACAGACTGCCCATAGGCCGAGCCAGGAACAACGAGCGTGTTGGTGCTGCCAATTGTGTAATAATAAGTTTCCGCGCCAAGGGAAACGATTGTATTACTCAAAGTATTTTTCGCAGCGAATTTCTCCGGATTATCGCGAAACTGAAGCGCGGTCTGCTCATAGCCCAGAAACACGTCGCTGGCGTAGCCGGGCTTGTTATCACGCAAATCCAGAAAGTTGGTCGGCGCGATGCCAGCCTGGAATGTCGTGGGGCCGAGGCCCATTTGACTATTCAAGTCAATGCCGCCATCCAATTTCACCAGCGTATTGGTCGCGCCGGAACCGGTGGAGGAATCGCTGCGGATGAGGATGTCGAACGCCGCATTGGTTACCACCGGCACATCAATCGCATAAGTGAGATTGGCGACATTGCCTTCGCCGGGAAGCATGACCACATTGCCGTATTGGTCCACGCTGCCGCGCATTTTGAACGGGAACAGCGGACTGTAGGTGGATTGGCCATTGGGACCGTCGTGGCGCTGAATGGTGATGGATGGCGCCGCGGCGCCGCCCTGGCGCAGGGTGATGGCATTGGTGTAGAGGTTTGCCCGACTGGCCTCGGGCCATTGATAGCCGTACATGACCCAGCCGTCGCTGGGGATCATGAACTCCACCGCCCCGCCGCCCGCCGGAATGGTCTGGCTGCCCACATACACGGTGCTGCTGGAGGCGGCAGACTTGTTGTTGGTGGCGGGGCGGACGGTAATGGTTTGAAACGTCCGGCTGTAGCCAGGCGTAGTGGTGGCCAGTTGATGCAGTACTGCCCCAATCGGAAAATTCACCACCATGCCTTGCAGGTCGCCGTTGGCGCCGCCGGGAACGGCATAGCTCGGCGGCAAAACATCATCCGCGCCATCGCAGAAATATTCGTCGCCGGGATTGCCGGCATTGTCGTTCATCGCGAACAGCACCACGTCCTGCGTCCACGGCTCGCTGCCGTTGCCTTCGCGGTAATCATAACGCTCGAAAGCGGCAATGTTCTGGTCGTGCCAGCGCGGCCAGGTGCCGCCGCGCGAAAGCTGGTTGTGCAGGTACATGATCTCCGGCATGGAATTGTCGCCAAATTCGCCCAGGTAGTTGGCGAAAGATGCAATCGGCGTGCCACCGCTCGTGTTGTGGTTGAAGCCGTCTGAATAAACCATGGGCAGCCCCTCATGCATGAAAAAATAGGCGTCCTCCATGCCCTGATTGGCGGGACAGCAAGTGCCGCTATCCTGAGTCTGAGGCATGTTGACCGCTTGATTCATGCTGAAATTGCCGTTGCCATCGCAATTGCAGTTGCTGCAAGGAGGCGTGAAATAGGGACTATCCATGCCGGTCATGGTCGAACCGCTTTCGAAGACGCCGTTCAGATAATTGTAAAGCGGCTGGTTCAGCAGTCGCATGCCGGAATTGAGATAGTCATAAAAGTCCTCGCTTTGGGACAACGCCGAGGGGATGTATTCGCCGAAAACCATCGCGTCGTTGCGGGTCGTCTCGGTGTTGAACAGGCTGTTCCGGTTGCCGTCTGCCTCCAGGTAGCCGTTGCCGGTGGCATTGCTGCCAAAACCATGCACATAATCATACATTGCCTGAATGGCCCCGGTATAACCCGCAAACGTCGGATCGTCGGTCTGACCAGTTTCATTACCGAAGAAGGCCACCGGCACGTGCTTCACGGCGTCCAGCCGGAAGCCGTCGCACTTGGTGGTGTACAGCGTCCACGCCACCGCGCGACAAAGATAGATGGACACGTCCTCGGCCACCGGCTGGCCGTGACCATCGAACGGATGCCAGCCGTTGCCCCAGCCTGCGCCAAGCAACGGCCCGTTGGTGTCCATATACAAATCCGGCCGGTTCGGCAACCGGATGAAACTCGGCTTGGTGATGGTGCCCAAATAGCTGGAGCCATAATTCCGGTTCACCGTGCCGGGTTCGTTGGCCAAATCAAGCAAACCCAGCAGGGGATTTTCTTCGACATTGACCGGATTACACCAGTCGCTGACATTGTCCCAGTTTTTGTATCCGCCAGAAACCACCTGCAGATGAAAGTCCTGCGGAATGAGGCCCGGATAATAATTCGTGGCTGTGCCGGAACCGGGATAGCCCGGCACCGTGCCGCCGCGGTGGTTCATCACGTCGTCAAAGTAAATCCGGATGCCGAACCGGTGCGCGGTCTGCACCATGCGGATTAACTGGTCTTGGGTGCCATAAAAGGTGGCAATCGAACCGGCCTGGTTACTGCTGCCCAGATCAAAGGCGTCAAACGGCGCATAGCCCGTGTCGTAGGCGCCCGAATTGCCTTTGCACGGGTTCGGCAGCCACAGGCTGTCGTAGCCCGCCTCGGCGAGTTCCGGAATCTTTTGCGTGATTTGCGGCCAGGTCTGTTGAAACAACTCCAGCATGGCCTCCCCCTTGGCCGGGCGCGCGGTCAGGATCAAAGCGGCGGCGACAAGGCCTGGCAGGAGATGGCGCTCCCCAACAAAAACGAAACGGTGCAACATTGATTTCACAAATTATTTTGCCGGTATGGCGGTTGTTTCAAAGTCCAGCCCTGTCGCGCGGCTCATCCGCCGCATTTTGGCGGGCGCGACCATGGGGCTGGAACTACGAATAAGCTAGCGCACCTCCGGAATCTCTGCCATCGCATCTTTGTGCGGAGCGGGTTGCGGGGCGCACCTCGCAGCAACTTCGGCTCCGCGTGCATCGGTGGTTGAACTCCATTTCCGGATCAATTGACCTTTCCAATCTGCTTGGCTCCGGCCAGAATTCGTGAAAATTGCCGCCATGAAAAGAGCCACCGCCACGCGCTTCAGCGTTTCCCTGCCACCCGCGCTGCTCCAGCAGCTGGATGCCATGGCGCCCGAAAATGGCTACGACAACCGGTCGCTGGCCATCGCGGACATGATTCGCGCCCAGATGGTCGAGTATCAACAGCGTGCTGGTCTATGACCATCGCGCCGTCCCCAAACCCCGCGCCAGAGACAGGGCCTCTGGACCCGTCACGGGCTGGCGCACACACCAGCATCACCGGCTTTGACACGTCAGCCTCAATTTTCTAGCCTTCACACAGGGTGAAAAAGGTTGCCGCCAAAACAGCTCAGGAAAAGACGGTGCTGGACCATCTCGAGACCTTCCCCACCGACTGGGAGATCTTGCCAAAAAGGTCCGCACGGCCTTGGTCAACTATGGCGGCAACGGC
>Ga0316226_1002864_pt1 | contig 15511 bp, 15 predicted proteins | sample TBH18017metaG_FD_206009 | JGI IMG/M metagenome (GOLD analysis project Ga0316226, IMG submission 206009) | Freshwater microbial communities from Trout Bog Lake, Wisconsin, USA - TBH18017 | ecosystem: Environmental > Aquatic > Freshwater > Lake > Hypolimnion/Profundal zone | place: USA: Wisconsin... | reverse complement strand
CCGCGCCCGGCCAAAACCTCGGGGCGGTGCGCGCGTTCTACCTTTTTACATTCGCCGCCGCGCGGAAAATCCGCAGCAGGCCGTAGTCGTATTTTTCGCCAAGCAGTTCACGCGCGCCGACGATGTTACCCCAGCCGGTGCGCTTGAAGGCGGCGGCAATTTCCGCCTGCGCCTCGGCGTTGAGGAGCTGTGCCAGCTCAATGGCCTCGCCCGCCTCGATCGCGGTGCCGAGATGGCCGTAGATCGTGCCGACCACCAAACCGCGCGCCTCGGCGATTTCCGCCGGTGAATCGCCCGCGCGAAAACGGCGGAGCGTTTCGCGCGCGGTGTCGCCGAGGCTGGAACGCTGCGCCACCGGGACGACGAACGAATCTTCCGCAAAAATCTGGCGCGGGTTCGTGGCCAGATGCCGGGCGATTTCATTCAGAAAAACTTCGCCGTATTCGCGCAATTTCTTTTCGCCCACGCCGCTGATGCGGGCAAAGTCGCGTTCGCTTTCGGGATAATTCCGCGCCATCTGCCGCAGCGCCACGTCGGAAAAAACAATGTAGGCCGGCACGTCGCGCTCGTCGGCGAGCCGCTTGCGCAGTTCGCGCAACCGCTCGAACAAAACCTCGTCGCAGGTGATTTCGCCGACGTGATGGGTCTTCGTTTCCGGCGCGGTGACGGGTTTGGTGAGCGTGATTTTCTTCCGTTCCTTCAACGCGGCGCGGCCAGCGTTGGTGATTTCCAGCACGCTGAATTTTTCCGCCGTCTGGCGGAGAAAGCCGAGGCGGATAAGTTCACGGCCAATCGCCGCCCACTCGGGACGACTGTGTTCCTTGCCGATGCCATAAGTTGAAAGTTGCGCGTCGCCCCACTTGCGGATTTTTTCCGTGTCCGCGCCGGTGAGAACTTCGACGACGTGGTTCAGTCCGACGCCAAAACCGTTTTTCTCACGGATGCGATAGACGCAGGAGAGAAATTTCTGCGCAGCCAGCGTGCCGTCGAACGTGGCGCGCGGGGAAAGGCAGTTATCGCACGCGCCGCAATCATTGGCCGAAAATTCCTCGCCAAAATATGCGAGCAGTTCGCTGCGCCGGCACGCGGAACATTCGGCGTAATGCACCATCTGCTGCAATTGTTTTCGGGCGATCTCGCGCTCCTGCGGATTCGGCTTTTCGTCAATGAACGTCGTCTGTTTCACCGCGTCGCCGGGGCTGAACAGCAACACACATTCGCCCGGCAAACCGTCGCGTCCCGCGCGACCGGTCTCCTGATAATAACCTTCGATGTTTTTCGGCAGGTCGTAATGGACAACGAAACGGACGTTCGGTTTGTTGATGCCCATGCCGAAGGCGATGGTCGCGCAGACCACGCGGATGTTGTCGCGCAGAAAAAGTTCCTGATGCTCGCTGCGCTCCTTGGGTGTGAGGCCAGCATGATATGGTTTGGCCTTGATTCCGTTTTCATTTAGCCGTGCGGCCACGCTTTCGGTCGCCTTGCGAGAGAGGCAATAAACAATCCCGCTTTCCTTCGGCCGCGCGCGGAGAAATTCAAATAACTGGTCGAACGGCTTGTTTTTGGCGAGCACGCGATAAGTCAGGTTCGGCCGGTTGAAGCTGGCGACGTAACATTTTGGCTCGCGCAATTGCAGGTGCGTGACGATGTCCTCGCGCACGCGGCCGGTGGCGGTGGCGGTGAGTGCCATGAACGGGACGTTGGGAAAATATTTCCGCAGTTCGGAAATTTGGCGGTATTCCGGGCGGAAATCATGTCCCCATTCGCTGATGCAATGCGCCTCGTCAATCGCGATGAGCCGGACGTTCCAGCGCTGCAAATCGGACAAGAATCCCGAAAGCATCAGCCGCTCCGGCGCGACGTAGAGCAGGCGGAATTCGCCGTTGTGCAAACCGCGCAGGCGTTCGCGCGACTCGCCTTGCGCGAGCGATGAATTCAAAAACGTCGCCGCCACACCGGCGGCTTGCAGCGCGTCCACCTGGTCTTTCATCAATGCTATCAAGGGTGAAACGACGACGGTGAGTCCGTCGCGCGTGAGCGCGGGAAGCTGGAAGCAAAGCGATTTTCCGCCGCCGGTCGGCAGCAGCGCAAAGACATCCTTGCCGGCCAGCGAGTCGCGGATGATCTCCTCCTGCAACGGGCGGAACGAGGTGAAACCGAAGTATTGCTTCAGCAGCGGGAGCAGTTCGGGCGCGGCGGATTTCACTATTGGAAAAATAAGACAGGCAAGTTGGAGTTCAAGCTTTAGCTTGCGCAACACACAGCCGCCGAGGGGAACAAGCTAAAGCTTGAACTCCAACTCAATGATACTCCTGCACGGTCTTGACCGCGTAGCCGGATTTTTTCAGCGCGGCGATGCCGAGCGCGGCGGCCTTCGCGCCGCTCAACGTCGTCATGATCGGCGTGCCGGTATAGACGGCGGTGGTGCGGATTTTCACCTCGTCCGCGCGCGGGGACGCGCCGCTGGGCGTATTGATGACGAGCTGGATTTCCTTGTTCTTGAGCAAGTCAATCACGTTGGGGCGGCCTTCCTGCAATTTGAGAATGCGTTGCACTTGCAAGCCGGCTTTTTCCAAAACCGCCGCCGTGCCGCCGGTGGAAATCAGCTCGAAACCGAGGTCGGCAAACGATTTGGCCACGGCCGCGACTTCTTTTTTATGCGCGTCGCTGACGCTGATAAAAACTTTTCCCGTGAGCGGCAGCGCGGAGTTCGCGGCCATCTGCGATTTCGCGTAGGCCGTGCCGAGATCGGCATCAAGCCCCATGACTTCGCCGGTGGAACGCATTTCGGGCGAGAGCAAAATGTCCTGGCCGACAAACTTGTTGAACGGGAAAACGGATTCCTTCACCGCCCAATACTTCGTCCAGATTTCCTCGGTGAAGTTGAGTTCCTTGAGTGTCTTGCCGGCCATTACGCGCGCGGCGATTTTGGCGAGCGGCTTGCCGATGGCCTTCGAGACAAACGGCACGGTGCGCGAGGCGCGCGGATTCACTTCGAGGACATAGACCATTTCGCCTTTGACGGCGTATTGCACATTCATCAGGCCGACGACTTTTAATTCCGTCGCCATCGCGTGCGTGTATTTGCGAATGGTTTCAATGACGCTTTGCGAAAGCGTGTGCGGCGGCAACACCATCGCAGCGTCGCCGGAATGCACGCCGGCAAACTCGATGTGCTCGAGCATCCCGCCAATGACAATCGTCCCGCCGTTCGGCAGGCCGACGTCGGCGATACAGTCCACATCCACCTCGGTGGCGTCTTCGAGAAATTTGTCCACGAGCACCGGACGTTCGGGCGACGCTTCGACGGCGAACTTCATGTAGTGCGCCAGCTCGGCATCGGAATAAACAATCTGCATCGCGCGGCCGCCAAGCACAAAGCTCGGGCGCACGAGCACGGGATACGTCAGGCGCTTGGAAATCACGAGCGCTTCTTCCGCATTCGTGGCGAGGCCATTCGGCGGTTGCGGAATGTTGAGTTTGTTCAACATCGCCGCAAACAGCTTGCGGTCTTCGGCGATCTCGATGCTCTGCGGCGAGGTGCCGATGATGTTGACGCCGTTCTTCTGCAAACCGAGCGCGAGATTCAGCGGCGTCTGGCCGCCGAACTGCGCGATGGCGCCCCAGCATTTTTCGCGTTCGTAAATATGCAGCACGTCTTCCAGCGTGAGCGGCTCGAAAAACAATTTGTCGCTGGTGTCGTAATCGGTTGAAACCGTTTCGGGATTTGAGTTCACCATGATGGTTTCAAACCCGTCTTCCTTGAGCGCAAATGCCGCGTGGACGCAGCAGTAATCAAATTCAATGCCCTGGCCGATGCGGTTCGGGCCGCCGCCGAGAATCATCACCTTCTTCGCGGTGTTGCCTTTCACTTCGTCGTCGCCGCGGTCGTAGGTGGAATAATAATACGGCGTGTAGGCCTCGAACTCGGCGGCGCAGGTGTCCACGAGCCGGTAGCTCGGCACGAGTCCGATTTTTTTGCGCCAGGCGCGGATTTCGTCCTCGGTCTGGCCGACGAGGTTGGCGATCTGCCGGTCGGAAAATCCGAGCGACTTGGCTTGGGCAAGTTTTTCTGCGTTGAGTGATGACATTCGGCGAAATTAAATTCGCGATAGTAAGCCGGAAAATTTTCCGCCTGTCCAGAAAGTATGAAGCAAACGCGCTTGCCGCCGCGCGGCGATTGCTTTATCAAATCGTCATGCGGCGAATCAGAAAAGGCTGGTGCTGGCTGGCGCTCTTGCTCCCGCTCGCCGCCGCCGCGCAGATTGACCCGGTCAAGCGCGACCTCATCCAGCTCGGCTACGACCAGCCGCTCGAAGGCGTTTCACCGCTCGGCGCCTACGCGTTTTACTACCACAACGACCCGGAATTTTTGCGGACGAACCTCACCTGGCGGCTCGCGCTCGCGCCGGTCTATCTCGACACCGAACTCGGCTTCAACCACCTGCTCGGGCCGAACACGGATTTCGCCATCGGCGCGGCCGGCGGCGGTTTCGCCGACAGCTACAGCGAAGTGGACGGCGGCAAATACATTGAAGCCCAGTCCTTCGACGGCAACGACGGCGAGGTTTCGGCCAGCGTCTATCACCTGTTCAACCCCGGCGACCTGATTCCGCTGAACTATGTCCTGCGCGGCACGGCGCATTATTCCGCCTACGAACGCAACGACACCACCGCCAGCGATTTTCAGGTTCCCAAAGACGGCATGACCTACAGCGTGCGCACCGGCCTGCGCTGGGGCGGCATCGAGCCGACGCTGTTTCCCGCGCTCGCGATGGAAATTTCCATCTGGTATGAAGGCTATTTCCGCGCCAACCCCGGCGGCTATGGTTTTAACAATGACCGCGAAATTGAACCGTCCTCACATCAATTTTGGAGCGCGGCGGCGCTTTCTTACACGCTGCCGGACAGCAAACAAAATTTTTATGCACGTCTCGTCGGCGGCACGACCATTGACGCCGACCGCATGAGCGCCTACCGGCTCGGCGGCTTTCTTCCGCTCGTCGCCGAGTATCCGTTGACGCTGCCCGGCTATTATTTTCAGGAGTTCAGCGCCAAGCAGTTCGTGCTGCTGAACGCCAGCTATCTCCTGCCCATCGCGCCGAACCAGCGCTGGAACCTCGATTTCAACGCCGCCACCGCCGTCATTGACTATCTGCCCGGCACCGGCCAGTCGGGCAACTCCGTCAGCGGCGTCGGCGGGGGAATTTTATATCGCGCGCCGTCGGATAAATTCCGTTTCATCGCCAGCTACGGCTACGGTTTCAACGCCATCCGCGACGGCGAACGCGGCGCGAGCAGCATCACCTTCCTGCTCCAAATTGATTTGGACAAGCCGCACGGCGACGGCTTCAGCTCCACCCAGCCGACGCAGTGGCGCGGCTGGAACTGGCTGATGGGGCGCTGAAAAATCTTGCTTCTGCCGCGCCGTCAGGCAAGCTTTTCAGCCCGGTTGCGCATATGGCGGAATTGGCAGACACGCTACTTTGAGGTGGAGTGTTCCCAATTCGTGACCGTTCTTCTCCGTCTCTTCTGAAGTTGAAATAAGTGTTGTATTCATTGGTGATTCTTGCGTTTTAATTTTGCATCTCACCATACTCCTCAACGCCAAATTTTCCATAAAAAAGGCAAAAAAAGTGATTCGGGTTAGAACAAAAGTTAGAACGAAAAGCTACACCTCGAATTCTTTTGTGCGTGCTTAAATTAGAACGGCGACCAAAGTTTAAAGGCATCACCCATTTTCACGCAGACTTGTCCCGCCGCCAAATTTGAATCAACATCACCGGGGTTGCCGCAATAAAACCAACACACCGATATGGAAGTTGATCAATTTGGGCTGAAGATACGGAAAATTGAGGTTGAAGCTCCAACTGCTGCTCAAGGCGGGGTGGCGAAGGAGGACGTTAAACCGGTTCAGATTTTGATGACGCCGCAGTTGAAGCAGGCGGCCAAGGCACTGCAAAAAACATGGGGGCAGCATCAGGAAGAGCAGTTGGTGGAGTTGGGCATCGAGAATGTGCACCTCAAATTTACGGACGACAAGCAGCGGGAGAAATTTTTAATCGAGCTGAAAAAACTGGCTCCGCTCATCAACGTCAACTTCCCAAAGATTCATCCCCTCACCCAGCCCGCCAAACCTGAATTGCCGGTTCCACACGCCACTGATGGTGTTTGGGCAAACTTCTGGCGCAATTATTTTCTGCCCGGTGTGTTCGACGAGCTGGTGAACGATTTGGCTGGAACGGAGCTGAAAACAATTTCTACGCCGGCTGAGATTCTTAAAACCGCCCAAGCCTATCTCGCTGCTTTCTCGGATTCATTTGTGCGGGTTGAGTTGGGAGCAGAGGAAGGCATTGATGTGAGCGTGAACGATTCTTTGACGGATTCAATGCGCGAAGCCCATATCCGGCTCGCAAAATTTCTGGGGCAACTGGTTAAATCGCTGCCAGAGCCGGGAGTTCATCGCGTCATTATCCAAGAGGAAAACAAGATCGAGGTGGATGGCAAGCAGTCCGCGATCAGAGGGGCGGCGTTACGGGCATTGCTGGTTCTCGCTTTGCTACGGGACAAAGCCGAGTTCACATTGGAGGAATTTGCAAAACTATATCATGGAGGCGGTGTGGACGATGCGAAAACAGATTTTGACAACGCGATGAAGGCGCTGGTGAAAGAGCTGCCGCAAATATTATCACAAACTCCGTCAAAAAACCACCGCACCATAACGGGGATCAAGTTTCTGGTAAACGAGGACAATGCGGCAATCATTAAGCGGCTGGCCAGCTTCTACAAAAAATAATCCGCGAGCCAAACTTAAGGTAAAAAGCTGAAAACTATGGATAACCGGCCTGGACCTTTTCGGATTTCAGCCTGTGAAAACAGCGTTTTCAGAGCGTAAAAGCGTGTAATTTCTTCACGGTCACGGCGTATTCCGGGGTAATACTTTTTATTCCCATTTCAGGCGTGCGATATTGCTCTGTGGCCCGAGATGGAAATCTTCTTGGAAAATTCGAAATGCCGAGTCGCCGGAGGACGGAGACATTGTGTCCTGAAAAATTTATTTTCCGTCGCGGTCTGTAAATCGCGATCCGTTGTCCGGTGAAATTTGAGTTATGAAAACATCTACCGTTACCGCGCCTTGTGCGCCCGCTGAAGTGAACGCCGTCTGCGTTGACGTGATTGATCACGGCGTTGTTGATCTGCCATGGGGGAAACACCCCAGGATCTCATTTGTGTTTGAGACCGACCTGATGGACGAGAGTGGGAACCCGAAGACCCTGACCCGCACGTTTAACAATTATCCGTATTCGCGCTCGGCGTTGACCGAGGCGATAAAGAACTGGCTGGGGCTCGACATCTCCGGCGAGGACGAGGATTACGACCTGAGTAAATGCGTGGGCGAGCAGGCCAGGCTCCGCGCTCCCGAGGCCGTCAGCGGTTCAGGAAAGGCGTATCCGAAAATCGAGGAGATCAGGCCGGCTGGCGCTGTGTGCGTGCAGCCGTCCGGAAATTATCGCCGAGTTGCGGCGAACTGAAGTGAACGACCCGTCAGCTCGCTCGCCGAAAAATAAAAGGCGGGCGATCTGGCCGGTCATGACATTGAAATATCATGACAACTGAAATAAATCCGGCTGGCAGTCCGACGACTACCGCCCCGCTAAACGCTGCGGTCAACGCGAAGACGATTGTAAAACATGGCTGCGAGACGCCGAAGGTGATGGTGCTGGCAGTGCACAGGGATGCTGCCGGCGAACTTGTGATCACGCCGATTGACGTGGAACACGAGGATGACGACCAGAGTGATTTGACTGAGCTGGAGACAGCGCAGCGAAAAGAATTGCTCAATGTATGTATCGGGAACGACGGCGCTATGAAGAAAGGCCTTGGCGCGTTGCATGGGATTTTTTCCCAGCGCCTTTACCGCGCGCAGTTCCGGTCTTTTGAAAAATACTGTTTCGCGCTTTATGGGATGAATCTGATCCCGGCCGAGACGGTGACGAAGGCCAAGGCTCGGGTAAAAAAACTCAAGGCGGCGATTGCGGAGGAGGCAATATGAGCGCCTCGGCGAAGAAGCGCGTGGACTGGTCTGCTTGGCGTGTCAGTGAAGACGAAGTCAGGGTGCAGATCAACCGTCCCGACATGGCCAGGGCATTTGCGAAAGTAAAATCCGCATGGCTGGCCGGTTATAGCGTCGCGGGAAATTTCATGAAGCTGTTCCACGTCAAGCAGCCCGTCCCTTGGGTCGAGGCGTGGATGAAGGAGTTCAATGGCCGCGCCGGTGCTGGTGCGACCGCGAGAAAGGAATGCCGGTAAATAAACCCGACCCGCTGCCTCGCCTGCTTAAATGAAAATGGCGGGCGAGGCTGCCGGTCACGAAGGAAATATTTTATGACTGAAACAATTAATCCGGCCAGCAGTCCGGTCAACACTGCTCCGCGCACAATTCAGGAAATTGCCGCGAACATATTAGGTGGAATCGAATGGGCGAGTTCGACGATGGGCTACTGCGAGTGCCCTGGTAAAAAATCGCACGGCTCGAAGGACGGCGGGAAGGACTGCGCCGTTTACCTCGACCGGGTTCCGACGGTGAACTGTTTTCACGCCGGCTGTAAAGCAGCCGTGGAAGCCGCAAATAAACGGCTGCGCTCGGCGATCCTGAATCCGTCCGGCGATGCCAGTTTCGAGATGCGCAAGCCTACCGCTGAGGAACGTGCCCGGTTAGCTGAACGGGATTTAAAATCGAGGATGCAGCTCAGGGCGCGCAAGTCGTTGCCCTCGATCTTGAAGAAATACCGCTGGCCTTATGCCGAGATCCTGAAGGACTCGCCTGTTGATGTAAAAACTGCCGAAGAAAACCACTGGCGGCTGTTGCTCGGCAAGTTTAAGCCCGGCGGCGTGGTTTGGATCGGCGAGCGTGAGAGTTCTGGCCTGCCACTGAACGCCGCGAACTTTCGAACCGTGGCTGAGTGGCTGAAGATGGAATGGGCACCGCACCAGTTCGTATGCCCGTCGACGTTTAAAAACAACTCGGTGTCGCGGTCGAATGATAATGTGGTGGAACGCCGTTTCCTTGTAGTCGAATCCGACTTGCTGGCGCGAGATGAGGTCGGTGCCGTGTTCCGCTATCTCGTTGATTGCGGCCTGAAGCTAGTTGCCGTCGTGGACACGGCTGGTAAAAGCCTGCACGGCTGGTTTGAATATCCGGCGGACGAAGAGTTGATGAATGAACTGCGCCTGATTCTGCCAGCGCTGAAGTGTGATCCGAAAATGCTGACTGCGAGCCAGCCTGCGCGTCTGCCCAGTGCGATGCGGGGTGAGCAGCGCCAGCGGTTGATATTCCTCGCGAAGGAGGATTTGGAAGTGAACGAATCGAAGTGAAAGGAAATTATTATTATGTCGAAATTATTTGAGAACTTGCCCTTGCCGCCCGTGTATTACCACGGGCGCGAAGCCAGCTACTGGCGTGAGGACGATGCCGGTGGATGGATAAAAATTAACGAGACGGGCGCGAAGAATTTTGCGGCCGACTTTGGATACCTGAAACGCCTTGGGAAAGAGGCGAACTGCGAAGCTGATGATTGTCTGATGAAGATCCAGAGCCGGCAGAACGTCGCGTTCGTCGGTCCGTTGGCCGGCTTCGATGCCGGGGTTTACACACGAAGAATCAGCGTAGCATCCCGATGCCCCTGCCAAGCGGCCACGACGCGCGGATCAATCCCTTTTTCCAGTGCACGGATGATGAATGCACGTCGAAAACTCCTTGGCGTGAACAGCGAGAAATTAAGTCGTTCACAGGTGATCACGAGAGCTTCGCGAGGATTGCACATGTCGAAGACATTTTTACCGTGTTCCAACCGGACATCGTCACGCAATTTTTCCACGAAAGAACGAGCCTGTGGAAAAATTGGTATGGTAAAAACTTTCTGTGTTTTCTGGCGGCGGATCGTAATCGTGTTCTGCTCCAAATTAAAATGTTCTCCCCGGAGATTTTTCAACTCGCCCTGACCGATTCCAAGCAACAACATCGCAGTCAGAGCCAGTTTGCTTCGGGGGCGTTTCACAGCCTCGATGATTGTCTGCGCTTGTTCCCAGGTCGGCGTCAATCGGTCGGGGTTCGGTTCGCGTATCAATTTAATTTCAAGGGCGATGTTTTCAGAGACGGCACCAAGCTCAACCGCCAAGCCAAACAATCCGTGAAGCGTCCGTAAATAATTGTTCATCCCGGCAGATTTCAAATTACGGGCATTGCGTCGTTCGGCCAGCCACAAACGCAACATGAAAGATTTGACGTCGCGCACCTTCATCGCCAATCCATACGGCCACGTCTCCTTGAAAACTTTTAACAGCAGCGTCCGGGTTCTGAGTGTTGAGGGAGCCAGATTCATCGGGTTGGATTCGTAATGTTGGATGAGGTCGAGCAAATTGATGGACCGGGCCCGCTTCCAGTCAACTTTCGCCTCACGCTGGATTTCCACACCCAACAATTCTCGCGCCTGCCTCACATCATCCGTCCCCAGATTTTTCCACCGTGTCTTTCCCGCTGATTTGAAGACCGCGTAAATAATTCCAGTGCTTTTGAAACGAAACAGCCCATGCCCAACTCGCTGAAACCGACCTTTTTTCTTCGTTTTTTCCCGTCCGGTTAGAACGGCGGTTAGAACAGACCGATTTTTCCCTTTCCCCGGAGTGATGATTTCCTTATATTCATTATCCGGTCGCGCATATGGTGGAATTGGCAGACACGCTACTTTGAGGTGGTAGTGCCGAAAGGTGTGCAGGTTCAAGTCCTGCTATGCGCACCACTATTTTCCGATTAATTGGGGGTGGCAACGGAAGTTCACACAGAATTTGCACAGATTCCGGCAGCATCCCTCCGCCGCAAACGTCCGCCGGAAAATCGCGATGGACTTTCCCCGCTGATTGGCTAGATTTTAACCGCCTATGAAATCCGATTCGACCACGACTGTCCTGAATTTTATTCTCGCGATGCTGGTGCTTCTCGGGGTGGTGTTCGCCCTGTTGAGCATGAAGCGCACGCGCGATTTCCGCATCTTGAGCGCCAACGCCACGCTGGCCAATTCTGCGCTCATGCGCGCGCAGGGGCTGGCCAACGACACCGCCGCCTTCAACGCCGCCGCCAAAAGCCCGGAGCTGACCCGCATTCTCCAGTCCATCCAACCCCCAACCGCCGCCAAGTGATATGAACCCCGATTCCGATTCCGAAATTTCCGCGCTGAAACGCCAGATGTTCACGCTGCTGGTCGCGCTGATCGTGGTGAGCGGCACGCTGACGGTCTATCTCTACCGGCAGGCCACCATCACGGGCCGGGACATTGACGCCATCCGGCCGCAGGCGACGCAGATCATCGGCGCGTTCAACAAGGACCAGAAGCTGATTGTGCAGTTTGTCAACGCGCTTGTCGCCTACGGCCAGACGCACCCGGATTTCCAGCCGGTGCTGCGGAAATACGGCGTCGGTGTTAAGCCGGCCGGCGCGCCGCCCGCGCCCGCCGCGCCCAAGCAGTAAAATTTTTCAGCCCAGCTTCCCGCCGCAGTTCGGACAATAGTTCGACTGCGGCGGATTTTTTTGTCCGCAGCCGGCGCAGGCGACGCGCGCGGCCTTGTTCTGCCGGTGGATCATCAGGCTGCGGATATAGGGAATCCAGGTGAAGGCATAGGCGAAAATGAAGACGGAATCCTTTTGGTGCAGCGAGTAGCACAGCAGTGTGACGGAGCCGATGAGGCTCAGCCACCAGAACGCCTGCGGGATGACGACCTGCTGCTTTTTTTCCGTGGCATACCACTGGACGAAAAAGCGCGAAAAGAAAATGGCGTTGCCGAGCCAGCCGACGACCTTCCAGACGCCCCAGGCGATGCCCAGAAACTTGCCGTCGTGCCAGAGCAAATCGGTAAGTGAGTGCATGGCGGGATTAAGCCGGAGCCGGGGCGCGACGGCAAATCATTTTACCGCGTCGCCCTTGAGATAAATTGTCTGCGACGGGAAGGCGAACTCAATTTTTTCCACGTCAAAGCGCGACTTGATCTCCAGGTTCAGCGCCTGCATTTCCGCCGCGTGCTGCGCCGCGTCCGTGCCGTTCCAGACGTGCACGACAAAAATATTCAGCGCCGAGTCCGCGAATTTATTGAAGCTGATGAGCAGGTCGCCGGTCTTGGGATTGGCGCAAAAAATCTCTTCGAGCAGCAGCGTCGCGCGCTTCACCTTTTCCGCTGGGGTGTCGTAGGTGAGGCCGATATTCATTTCCGTCTTGATGGTCGGGCGGCGCGTGATGTTGGTGATGATGGCGTTGCCCATGAGCTTGTTCGGGATGGTCACATGATGCCCGTCCAGGCTGCGGACGGCCGTGCTGCGCAGGCCAATGGCCTCCACCGAACCTTCCACGCCCTCGACCCGGATGCGGTCGCCGATGTGAAACGGCTTGTCCAAAAAAATCGCCACCGCGCCGAAGAGATTCGCCACCGTGTCCTGCGCCGCGAGGCCGAGCGCGAGGCCGCCGACGGACAGGCCGGCGAGCAGGCTGGTGATTTTGATTTCGAGGTTGTCCGCCGTGAGCACCACCGCCGCGATGATGATGACCGTCTTGGCGACCTTGCTGATGAATGGCAGCAGTTGCTCCGCGAACGCCCGGTCCTGCGGCGAGACGATTTTCTCGTGCCAGATGCCCAGCAGCAAATCCACGACTTTCAACGCCACATAGGCCACCGAACCGGCCACCACCAGGATGAACCCGCGTGAAATATAGGCCTGCGCCCGTTCCGGCCATTCAAAAATGCCCAGCCCGATGTTCAGCAAAATGACGAAGGCGACCACTTTCACCGGCCCGCGCAGCAGTTCCAAGATCAGGTCGTCGTATTTCGACCCCTTCTTTGCCGCCAGTTTTTTGAGCCAGACGGTGACGAACCAGTCCAGCAGCCACGCCACGCAAAACGCCAGCGCGACGTAAATCAGCGAGGCGAGGTATTTCCACAGCGGCTGTTCGAGCAAAGTTTGTTCGCGCAGAAAATCAATCTGATCCAGCCCGAACGTCAGCGCGTGTTCCGGCAATTTTATTTTGAGCAGCTGGCCGGCGGTCGGCGCGTTGGTGGCGGCGGCATTGGTCGCCTCTTGCGCGCTCGCCCAGACCGACCAGAACGTGATGATAAATAAAACGGCCAAGCCCAGCCGGTAGCACCATTCAAATCTCCATTTCATCGGTGAACTATAAAAAATCGCGCGGCGGCTGCCAACTGCGATTCAGCCGCCCGCGACAATCTTGACAATCTCCAGCCGGTCGCCCGCCCGCACCTGTCGTTGGGAAAATTCCGACGGCGCGACCGCCTCGCCGTTGTGCTCCACCACGACGCTGCGCGGCAAAAGATTTTGCGCGATGAGAAATTTTTCCAGCGAACACGGCAGTTCCACCGCAACCGGTTTGCCGTTGGCGATGACTGGATCCATGTTACCGGTTACGGCGTTTTAGTAGCGCGGCACGTTGCGGTCAATCTCGTCCGACCACGCGGTGATGCCGCCCTTGACGCTCTTGACGTATTTGAAACCCTGCTGGCGCAGGAACGCCAGCGCCTTCATCGAGCGCACGCCGGCTTTGCAATGCAGGTAGTATTGCGTATTCGGGTCAAGCTCGGTGAAACGGCTTTGCAGTTCGCTCAACGGCAGCAGCGGCACACCCGCTACTTTCGCGATCTCGTATTCATCCGGCTCGCGCACGTCCACGACCTTGATGCCAAGGCTCGGATTGTCGAGCGCCTTCTTCATGTCTTGCACGGTGACTTCGTCGGGGTTGCCGACATTTTCCGGCTCCGGCACGATGCCGCAGAAGGTCTCGTAATCAATTAATTCCTTGATCGTCGGCTGTTCGCCGCAGATCGGGCACGCCGGATCTTTGCGCAATTTCAATTCGCGGAACTTCAGGTCGAGCGCGTTGAACAGCAGCAAGCGCCCGATGAGCGGCGTGCCTTTGCCGATGGCGAGCTTCAAAATTTCCGTCGCCTGGATGCAGCCGATGATGCCGGGCAACACGCCGAGCACGCCGCCTTCCGCGCAACTCGGAACCATGCCGGGCGGCGGCGGTTCGGGATAAAGGCAGCGGTAGCACGGCCCGCCGAGATGCGGCGCGAACACGCTGGCCTGTCCCTCGAAACGGAAAATCGAGCCGTAAACATTCGGCTTCTTGAGCAGCACGCACGCGTCGTTGGTGAGATAGCGCGTCGGAAAATTATCCGTGCCGTCCACGACGATGTCGTAAGGCCGGATGAGGTCGAGCGCGTTTTCGGACGAGATGCGGGTGTTGTGAATGACAACTTCACAGTGCGGATTGATGCCGTGAATCGTTTCTTTCGCCGACTCAGCCTTCGAGCGGCCGACATCTGCATCGGTGTGGAGAATCTGCCGTTGCAGATTGGAATAATCCACCGTGTCGAAATCCACGATGCCGATCTTGCCGATGCCGGCGGCGGCGAGATACATGGCGATGGGCGAACCGAGGCCGCCCGCGCCGATGCACAGGACGCTGGTGCCCTTGATTTTCTTTTGCCCGGCCAGTCCGACTTCCGGCAGGATCAGGTGCCGCGAGTAGCGGCGTATCTCTTCGTTGTTCAATTCCATAAATCGAGTCGCACAAAGTAGGGCAGATATGGAATAAATCAAGCCGCTTGCAAACGCTGCCGCCGTGCCTGGTGAAATCAGGAAACATGTCGCGTCCTGCGCGCAACAATTTCAATTGCCAAACGGAACCGCTTTGACTGTGCCAATATGTTTTCATTTTGGATTTGACGAATTCCTTGGCTGTGCCATTTTGCTACTCGTCAAATTGATTTTCGCCAATGGCCGCAACCAAATCCAGTTTTCTTGACAAAGTGCTTGGCCGCATCGGGCGGCTGGATACCGAAGGGTTGCAGACCGTCGTCCAGCGGCTTGCGCGCGAGCGCAGCTTTCTTGAAACGCTCTTCAACACCATCGAGGACGGCGTGCTGGTGGCCGACGAGGCCGGCCGCGTGATTTATTTCAACCAAGCCGTCGTGCGGCTCATCGGCCTGCCGCCGGACGCCGAGAATTTGCAGATCGCGGACATCTTGCCGGAGGTGGATTGGGCGAAAATTCTGCGCGCCGATCATGCCGGCGATGGGGACGTCACGCGTCACGAGTTTGAAATTCATTATCCGCGTCCGCGTTTTCTGCGGCTCTATGCCGCGCCGCTGGACGGCGACGGTGCTGGCGCACGGCCACCAAGCAGTTCCGGCGTGGCGCTGATTTTGCACGACGCGACCGAGGCGCGGCAGAAAACGTTTGCGGCCATCGAGAGCGAACGCATCCAGGCGCTCACGCTACTCGCGGCGAGCGTCGCGCATGAAATCGGCAATCCGCTCAACGCGCTGCATATCCATCTGCAACTGATGGAGCGCGAGGTGAAGAAACTGAAAAGTGACGAGTGGCGAGTGACGAGTGACAAGAAAATATCCTCGCGCGTCGCGCGTCATGTCCCGCCGGACGCCGCCGAAG
>Ga0316226_1002863_pt1 | contig 15516 bp, 22 predicted proteins | sample TBH18017metaG_FD_206009 | JGI IMG/M metagenome (GOLD analysis project Ga0316226, IMG submission 206009) | Freshwater microbial communities from Trout Bog Lake, Wisconsin, USA - TBH18017 | ecosystem: Environmental > Aquatic > Freshwater > Lake > Hypolimnion/Profundal zone | place: USA: Wisconsin... | reverse complement strand
AGCTTCTACCAAGCATCCATAAAGAAGAACTGCATCGTAGCTGTCCCCGAGCCATGTAATTCCTGATGAATTACTGACTGTGGTAACCGTGGCTGCAAAGTTAGTTCCGCTGCTTCCAATGTAAGATGAAGACACTGTAATCGTATCTCCAACCACGTAGTAAGCTCCTCCACTGACAATGGTGATTCCTGTTACCACTCCGCCAGAGGATACTGTTATTGTTGCTACTGCTGAATTTCCATTCCCGCCTGTTACTGGTACATCGTAATATGTACCTGCTGTATATCCTGTCCCGCCCGTTGATATTGTTGCGGCAGTGATTGCACCTTGGATAATTGTAGGCGGATAAAAATAATAATGAAGCTCTACGCCGTAAGCCTGGTCAGGTGTTGGGCCAAGCATAAAACTGAGCAAAGTGTTATTGTTGTACTGAGGTCCAAACAATGCATAGTACTGAGGCTGTGCATAGTTTGCTGAATTACTGGATGTGGGAAACGCTTCACGTATAAAGTTAACATCTTTGTTAATCAAGTACGTATACGTGTATGCGCTTGTTCCACTTGTTGGGTAAACAGCTATAGAGTAAACAGATAAGAAATCGGTCGGGCAAGACAGGTAAGAATTACCTGCGGTCAGTACACCCGTAACGTTTGACCTAAGACTTGGAAACTGAATGTCGTTATAAATGCGTTGTTCAGCTTGTTCGATAAAACGATTAAGCTGAGTAGTCGTAGACTCAGTTGTTCCGTCTGCCAAATAAACAGCAGGGAACTGATTCTCAGTATACGACTGGATCGCAGTTATAAGTTCCGTGTAGGTCACGCTTGGGGACCCCTAGACATAAAGCCACGCTCTGCTGCACCTGCCCCGCGCATCTTAATGCCACTGGTTTTAGGCTCTCTGGTCACAGCATAACTTACACCATTAGGTACTGGATCTTTCAACTCTGCTTTGTCAGCAGCTTTGTTAGATGCATATTCCTGAAAAGCAATTTCACCGCTGACAGGCTTGTTGTTCATGTCATGTGGTTTAGCATAATCAGATGCAGGTTTGTTAAATGGAGCTTTGCCAGTGCGAATGGTTGGGCTGTCTTTTTTTGTAGGAGCTGGATTCTTAGCCATTATTTGCCTCTTTGGTTAGCAATGCGTGCCATGTTACGACCCATGCCTTTTTCGCCCATAGATGTAACACCACCTTTAGCCATCTTCTTCATAGACATACCGCCCTTTTTAAGAGCAAGCTTGGTGTGTTTACCTGGGTGTTCTTGAGCATCGTGCTCTTTAAATGCTTTCTTGATCATGGCTTTATCTTGAGCCATATCATCATCTTTCATTTCTTTCTTAGCCATTTTCTACTCCTACGTTGTTGAAATTGTAACTTGCCCTATCTTAACAGTCAAAGCTAAAACGTTAGGAGTTAGCTTTCTATCGAAATTTACAGCCCCTCCAACTGGGTTCCATCCCCATTGGAATATTCTGCTTCCGCCTTCGTTTGTTCCTGTTCCTAAGACGGTTGTGTCATTGGTGTTTGCTTTGTCGATCTGCAATCCACTGTTCCCCGAATTTACATAACTGCGGTCAGGTCTAGGATTTCTAAGCCCTTGAGGATCGTCAACTGGATACATACCCAACATAAGCTGAGGATGATCTGGATCCCAACAACGATTACAAACCAACAGTTCGTAGTTCTTTGTCTTGACAACTTCTCGGCGCAGTTGAGTCAGTTTAAACCTAAACGAACACCTATCACATTCTGCAATTGCATATTTGCCAGAAGCAAATCTATTTCCCATTAAGCACCAGTGCCAAGGAATTGCTGTCTTGGAACAAACCTTACGGCAGCTTTCTCATGGTCCTCATAGGCAGCCAAATCCCATGCCTCATCATACTGTTGCTTTAACATTTGAATTCTTGGCAAAGCATTGGGTAACTTAGTCGATAAGTAATACGCAAGACCAGCCGCCATACAAGGAATAAACCTGAACGGTACATCCATGACGTTTACACCACCTCCCGCATCTTCTGTGCGGCGCAGTCTCCAATATACAAATTGGTACTGCTGAGAGTTATCAGGTGTAGGCCAAACTGTGATGGCGGGTAAGCTTTGCTGACTGACCGCCGCTCCAACTGAATGAATAGCCGCAGTCGTATTGTTTTGTCCACGGAAGCATCCTGAGAGGACATTCCCGTTAATGTATTGATACCATATCGTCTCACTGTCGATAAGCACAAACCCAGTCGATGGCATTCCAACTGTGGAAGATAAGGTAATTGTTGTGTCTGTTGATGCTACGGAACTTGCGACTGTATAACCTGTGGGTAAGTTTTGCCCGTTTAAACGCTGTATCCAAACCTGGATAGGTCTGGCTTGTTGAAGTTTATTGGGAAGCGTAGCATAGGTAGAAACACTAATGCGTGTAATGGTCAGGTCTGCCTGATTAGACGTATTGTTTGACTGAGTCCTGATAACGTGATCCAAAAGATCTACAGTATCGAGCGGTAAAGCATATGTGTTTAGACCTGGAGTTAAGGTGATAGTACCTTGGTCTATTGTCCACATGTTAATACCACGGTTAGCCCAGTCTGCAAACATGATGTTTAAACTGCGCCTGGCTGTTCTTAAGTCATAACCAGAACGCATTTCCTGACCCGCACGCTCAAACGCCTCCTCACATAACTCGGTGAGTTGGAGGTTAAACGTTGCGGTTCCGGAAGTTTGTGCCATGTATTAGCTCACTATAGAAGGTTCTACCACCACTGTCTCTTCATGTGAATCAGGAGCATCCACAGGAGCTGGAGCAGGTGTATTATCCACAACAACATCCACAGCGGCGGGAGCAGAAACAGTCTCATTAGAGTTAACATGGGCATCCAATACATCACGAATCTTTTGGGTTGCTTCGCTAACAACTCCGTGAGAGTTAAGTTGCACTTGAATCATGTGCTCAACTAAAGCAAGCAAATGCTCTGCGTGTTCTTCTAAGTTTGTAAGTAAGCTCATTTTGATTTCCTTGTCTTGGCTGATTGAATAAAATCTTGCTTGGTTGGTGCGCCTTTAGCACCAGGTTTTCTCATCTTCTCACCTGAACCGTTGGCTATCCTTTTTTGCTTTGCATGGATATTGGCATAAAGTCCAACATGTCCGCCTTCTTTGTACTCGGTAAAGTCTGTATCATCGCGGCGTGGTTTTTCTTTACCACTTGGCATCTTAGATGATCTGATTGCTCCCATGCCGCGACTTGCCATCATACAAACCTTCCCTTGGTTCTGCCTTTAGAAGCAATTCCATCTCCGCGTTTTGAAGCGTTATTCATTGGCTTGCTGGTCATTCCACCACTCGCCATTTTCTTAACTGCTCCACCTTTTTTGTAAGGCTTGTCTGAGTTCATGTCAAGCTTATATCTTTCTGGGTTATCCCATTCTGCATTAGCTTTGCGAATTTTTTCCCTTTGATATTCTTCTTGAAGTTGATTAGATCTATCTAAAGCAGCTCTTGTTTTTTGATCTCTAGATGGTTCTTTTTTACTTCTAGATTCACGCAAAGCAGCCAATTGAGCATCTTCTTGTGGACTTCCATCTTGCTCAAGATCACGTTGAATATCCGCAAGATTTTGCTGCCTTTTCATCTCAGCTAAATTAGCTTGTCCTAAAGCGCTACCTTGTGCAACAGGGGCGCTTGCAACACGGGCAACAGGACGTGATACAGGTCTTGCTCGGGGAGCCACAGAAGTTTGATCTGGGATTGGTTTACTGATATAGCTTCCACCTGGACCTGGAATAGTCCTAGTCCCAGCAGAGCCAACCTGTGAGTTGGTTTGCTCATAATCGTTGAACATTGGATCATCCAAAGGAAGATTGGCAATGTTTGGATTTATGTTCGGATTTGTGTTTGGATTTGCGCTTGGACTAGACTGAGCAGCCTGATCCTTTTGCCTTTGCGTGTAAACACCAGCTCCAAGCGCAGCTAAAGCTGCTAACCCAGCAAGATTCTGTGAAGATGCCATGATGGCTCCTTATTTCTTATGTGCCATTCCGCCGCCACAGAGCTTTTCTACTTTCTCATGCTCTTTCATATGACCTGCTGCGTGCTGACCATACATTTTGTGGTGGTGTACATGTCCGTCCCCGCCGTACAGTTTTTCAACCATATGCACATTGTGAGTGTGTGGTGGGCTAGACTCTTTCATGAGTGGTGGATGATCCATACCTTGTTTCATATCTATCTCCTTAACAGTATTTACCTTTGGTTAAACCCTTTTGCTGAATAGAATGCTCACCGCGACCCTTCTTTCCACCCGCTGTTACAGGCTCCATTGGCTCACCGTAAACAAATCCACCCTTAGCGTACTTCTTCACTTTTCCGCCTTTCTTCATGGTATTGACTTCAGGTCCAGTCCCAATGTCATTACCTTTCATTTTAGGCATCATAGCTCTAGTTGCGCCGCGTTTTTCAATGCCGTGCTCACCATGAGGCTTCTTTTTGTTTGATCCTTTTTCCACGTCCTCGGACATGCCTCTTGGACCCATTGTTTCACTCATTCCGCCTTTAGCCATCTTTTTCATAAATCCACCTTTTTTAAAAAGTTCCTCGCTACCATGTTGAGTTTTTGGCTGGTTCACGGCTTGCGAATCAGCTCTCGATTTAGTTCCGCCACTAAATTTCATGCCCTTATCAGCTTCACTAAAATCTTTACCAACTGATTGAGGAATACCCATTTTCTTAGCAAAAGCTGGATCATGAGCTACTGCTGCCATCATGTTGTGTTGGGCTTTGCTAGAACTAGGCATTTTTATCAGTCCTTTTGACGAATAAGGAGATCAATTTTTTCTTCAAGTCTGTTAAACCTTTGGTCAATGTGGTCTGTAATTCTATTAACCTCTGCATTGGTGACGTATTCACGAGCAATCTCCTCTCTGGTTTTGTTTAACAAAATATCAATTCTTTTGATTTCTGCAAATTTGTCTTTTAAAAAGAACCCAATTATCCCTATCAATAGAGACAAAACACCGTTCCATACAACCATAGCATCCATTTAACATTTCCATTTTCTTAAGCTCTTATTTACTCTGCTTTCCGGGTCGTTTGCCGTCTCTGATCCGGTCAATTTCTTCTTTAATCCTTCCATCCTGGCGCAGAAGGAATCCTTGCGAGAACCTCCTTCTGGCTGTGGCGGCTTAAGATTGTGACCCTCCTTCTTGGCAGACGCTCGGCCTTTGGCATTCAATCCACCATTAGGATTTTTACCTTCCTTGCGCTGCCATGCTGGAGTCTTTGCCATTATGTACTTCCTACATCTGCTGCATTCTTAATTAACTTACCTGCAATAACCATACCAGCAGCAATTGTGGATGAGGTACTTGTTGTAAGTTGCCATTGAATGTCCGTTTTTTCTGTATATACAAAAGGAACGGTTGATCTGTTAATTGTGTAAATGGCTACAAATGGTTGTTGTAAAACATTTAACTGAACACCAGTCACACTGTTATATGCTTGTACGCTGTAAGTAAGATACTCTGTACCTGCATAAGTATTTGAAGTATTTACTTCAGCAATATCCAAATAAAAAGTATACCCAGCTGGAACAGTAAACACAGACATCTGAGATTTACCAATTGCTGCGTTAATGTACGCATAGGCATTTCCAGATGAGCCAGTTGTAATACCTGCGTATGTACTAGATGTCGTGGCGGTAATTTTTCCTACATTGTTCTTTTGACCAGATGCAGGAGTTACTAAAAACAAACTTTGAATTCTTAGATATGTTTTAACAGTTGTACCAGTTGGATTTGTTACTCCAGATATGGTTACATACTCGCTAATTTGGTTAAAGTTTGCGTCTAGACCATTTACCAATATAACAGCGCCAGAATCAGAAGCACTTGCGCTATACAAATAAAATGTAGCGGATGATGATAAATAATTTGGGTATACCGTAGCTGATTCCCAAACTGGAATTGTTGTATTGGCAACTGCTGATTGATAGCCAAATAAACTAACAATATTATGCCCATAAACTTGACCACGAGCTACCTGTAGATCAAACGGTTCAGTTTTACCCTGACGGGTCATTGACGACAATATGCCGCCACTAGATAACGATGTTGCCATGAATAATCTCCTTAAAGGTTAAAGATAGGGGCCGAAGCCCCTAGAGATTAGTCAAAGTTACCGTATGGGTAAGTTGTGGCGTTACCAATGTTCATGTCGTTTTGGTTGTAACGAATAGTTACTTCGACCTGACCAGAAGAAAGACCTGCTGCTGTGGTAGTCATGGCTAAAGTCACAACAATCTGACCAAACCATGCTGGGTCTTGACCAACGTTGGGGTTTTGGAAATCTTGTAATGTAGCATTGCTGTTTCCAAGTTGTGAGCTAACAAATGTGCCTGTGTATCTCTGAGCAGCAGGACTAGAGATATTACTAAATGTAGCGTAAACACCAGTAGATGTTGCAAAGTTATTTGAAACGTAAGGCTGAATTGCGCTTACTGCAACGGGTGTACCTGCGTTATCTTTGGGAATTGTGCCAATATCAAAAATAACGTCTGTGATATTGCAGCTATAAGGCACATAAAATACGACACCACGGTATACCAGGTTGGTTGCATCTGCTGTAGGTGCAGAAGCTTTGGTAGGACCGCTATTGCTAAATACGCCAGACTGAGGTGTATAGATAACAGCGTTACTGTTGGGGATGTTATTAGAAGCAACAAACTGACCTGATCCGCCGCCATAGTTAGCGCCAGGTGATGTTACTGAAAAATCTAACAAAGCCGTCTGAACGAGGTCTGTATAACCTATATCACGAATTGGGCCAAAACGATTTTGCCCAGAGAGAATTGGGCCGGAGAACGTGGAACGTGCCATGACAAATGTCCTTATGCAAAAGATACCTTGTTAATCGTTGCATCGTCTGCTGGGCCAGTGGCAACAAGGTTGAACTCCCAGATGAATGTAATATACACTGTTTACACGATTTGTCAAGCGTTTAAACAAAAAAAATGGCCCCGAAGGGCCACTTTTTTGGTACTAAATTAATAGTTACCGTAGATTCCGAGTGGATCGGACCAACCGAAACTATAACGCTCACGAGCCTTGTAACGGACGTTACCAGTGTCAAAGTCGCCGTCCATGCTGTTTTGCAGCGGTGTACGAACGAAATGCTTGAGACCGTTAGGTACGTCTGTTGTTAAGAACCACGCATTAGTTGCAGTCAAGAAGTGGTTAATTGTGTACCCTTCGGACACAGTACCATTGTTCTCAATTGCGCTAATATCGTTGTTATTTGTACCAACACGCAATTTAGTTTCGAGCAAACGGGTTGCAACGAACTGTAATGCTGGTGGAACAATCAACTTCTTAGGCTTGGCAGCAATCAACAAACCGCGCTCATCTGTCCATGCAGCGATCTGAATAACAGCGTTTTCAAGAGCTGTTTCGTTCAAGTCAGCAGGAGTAGATGTTGTGTTTGCGTTTGTACCGCCGTTCACCAATGGGTGAGCAGTAGAGAAGAGGGAAACGCCATCACCACCAACATAAGCGCCAGAGAAACCGTTGTTCAAAGGAGCAGCGGCTTTAACTTGCTTGGTATATGCCATCGCACGAGCCAAGCCCTTTGTGTAACGAGCAGACAAGCTGTCGTACAAGTTATCTTCAATCGCTTCTTCAGTGATTGAGAAACCAAGAGCAATGGTTTCGTGGTTATAGCGGGTTGTCCATGCCTCTTGAGCATTGTCATAAGCGATAGCGGAGCCTTCGTTTTTGACTGGTGCTGCTGAGAAGCCAGACAGTTTTGTTTCCTCTTCAAATGAACGCTCAGATGTCTCTGTTTCGTAGATTTCTTTATGCTCTTCGCCGTAGCGTGCATATTCTAATCCGAACAATGCGTTCAGTCCTGGGAGTAGCTCTTTGAGCAATTGTGCGCGTGAAATAGCCATTTAAATTACTCCTTAGGCGTTAGCGGTAGCTGCATAATACATGTGCTGACCAAAGTTGATTTTCACCAATACTTCAGGATACATAGTAAATGCAATGGTTGATGCGGATGGAATAGCAGTGATGCTTCCGGGAACTGCAACAGTAGCGTTTAATGTTCCAGATGTAGCACCTGAAGCAATTGCTGAAGTTACAAAAGAACCAGTCTGAACAACAACGCCAGAAGCCAAGTAAGATACATCAGCACCAGCCAACACGTTACCGTTAGGTCCGGTTGTCATGGTAATAGTAGTAGAACTTGAAGATCCAGTTGCTGAATAGCTGTAAGCTGTATCACGAACCACGTCAATAACACGTAGTGGGAATGAGCTGGTTGTTGCAGGTGACGCTGTCAAACCAAGAGCAGCAATTGCAGAGTTACCTGTAGCTGTGCTTCCTGTGTTGTCAACGAGTTGCAAGTTGTAACCAACCATTTCCTGGTTAGCTGAAGCGATAGTTGTACCAGAAGAAACAACAGCAATCTTAAAGATTGTGTCAGGATCATCAGCAACGATTGCTACTGCATCACCAGCAAGTGTACCGCCGGGCCAGTATTGGCTGAACAGTTTTTGCTTGGTTGTTGGGTTGGTGTAAGAACATCCCAAGAACACGCCAACAGGGATTTTGCCAGAAGCAAAGCTGTTAGATGTCAAGGTTGTACGGTTTGCAAAGCCGTTTGTCTGGTACACGAGGTCACCATAAAACATGCTTGTTGCGTAACCGTATTGGATAGGTAGGTTTCTAGTGGAACCAGAAAATACCTGTCCGCCAATCAAATTGATCGGCTTTAGCCCGTATGGGGCTGAGACGGTAGGATATGCCATTTAAAAACTCCAAAAAATTTATGAACCTTTGCCAAATTGAACTTCAGATTTCCTATCTGCGAACAGAGTTGGCATCCGAGAATCTTGTTGGCGCATGAAATTGTTGTCTACAGATTCCATCTGAGCCTTGTTTTGCCTTGCGTAATAATCATCACGCTGCTTTAAAAATTCTTCAGGAATACGAGTCAAAATCAATCCACCCACTTCAATACAGCCTTTAAATCTGCCTTCAGTGGACGCGTGCATCATCATTTCAGGATAATCCGCCTGTTTACACGGCTCATATCCTTCACGCAACTTAGAAGAAATGTTGGACGGATCAACCGTACCTAATATGCTGATTCGCATCCATCTATGTTTCCAACCTGGTCTTTCGTTCGGGCTTGGAAGAGTCTCTGGCGGTCTCCATTCCGTTGGTCTTTCATACACGTCACGAGTCTCTAATTCACGGGGTTTACGGTTATCAGTCATATTATTCACCTCTATTTAGTTGAGCAACCTGCTTTGCATATAGTTCTAACGGCACACCAAGTCTTCGCGCAATGGCGGCTTGAGATGCTTTTAGCTTTACGCGGCTAGGCGGAGTGCTGCGGCTTGCTGGAGCCACAACTGGGTTTGGTGCGCGGCGTGGAGGACTTTCCTCATATACCGGATTAGACGTTGAAGAGTCGTCTTCCTCTGTGCTCCTGAATTTCTCAGGGAAACGCTTTCGCATTGTATTATCTATAGTCCTAAAGTACTCTTCAGAACCGATATAACCTGAACCATACTCTTTGGCAAGTCTCTTGTCAAGTCCCATTGCCATCATGGTCATTTCTTCGTCTTTTCCAAACCACTCTGAGTTTTCTTGAACCCATCTTTGGGTTCTTGGGGTCATGTTGGCTTGGGGGCGCTGTGGAGGCTCGGGTGTCTGGTATTGCTCTACAGGACGCATGTTTTCTACGTTATGTAGCTTCAAGTTTGCCTTAGCAACTGAGTCTTGAGCCTCTACGAGTGCATCTGAATCTCCAGCCTCAAACGCTTCTTTAAGACGTTTTTTAGCCGCCTCAAGTTCGATTTGTGCCGCCGATTTGCTGGTGTCTATGAAGACTTTACTTCCGTCTTGTAGACGTTGTTGAAGGGCTTTATTCTCTTCATACATTTTTCTTGCAAACTCCTCCGCAGCCTCGCGTTCACGCAGTGCTTCTTCTTTAGCCCGGCGTTCATCGTGGTAGCCTTTGGAGAACTTCTTAATTCTGTTTTTGACCTTGTCATCGTATGAGGCAAGCTCATCATCTGTTGGGTCTTCTGGGGCGGTTGGCATGGGCTTTCTGCCCCTGTCCTCCTCAGGTGTATCGTCTTCTATCTCAATATCAAGTTCCATTTGTGGGTCTTTTTCAACCTCATCAGGGAACTTAAATTCTTCGCCTTTAAATTCAGCCATATTTGCTCCTTAAGGGTTATGCAGCGCGGGTTATTCCGCGTGGGTCTTCTACAACAGCTTCAATAGAGTCATCGTTGATGATTCTGAATTCTCTGCCGTGAATTTTCAGGCGAGTGCCTGAATTGGGGCGGACGATGATGAAATCACCTTCCTTGCAAGAAGGACCTGATGGGAATCTGGTCGTATCTTTGTAGCAATCAGGACCGAGCTTTACAACAAAAAGAACTGGTGTCAGAACTTCTTCGAAATGCACGGTTTGAGATGCTTTAATAATTCCACTTTCGCTATCTTGAAACTGCTCCATCGCCTCAGGGACGACAGTCAATATGTGATAGGTTTTTGGATCTGGCAACTGTTTGGCTTTTTCTTCTTCCTTTTTGTTAAGGATTCCCGATAAATCCACAGCGTTTACATCAAAATTCATTCTTCATGCTCCAAACGATTTGCAAGGTCTTTGACTAAAGTTTCCGCATGTGTTAGACCTCGAATAACACCGCAGACATGCCGATACTCAGCATGATCTTTTGCACCACCTCCTGACAAGTGAATTTCTTGATCTCTTTTGAGTTCTTTGATTTTGTCTAGGATGTAGGAAGTAACATCACTCATTTCTTAGCCTTAGGTTCTTTGTTAGACATTATTTGCATTCTTTGGTTGATCATTTGCTCTTTGTGTTTGCTAATGTCAATACCAAGTCTTGCGCCTTCTAATCTTTGAGATTTCTCTAACTTATCTCTTGCCGCCTGGGCAGTTGCAGCAACTTGCATTCCCGCAATTTCTTTTTGTGCCTCAATACGCATTTTTTCAATGTTGAGTTGATCTGCTTTAGCCGCCGCCTCAATTTGTTGTTTTTGGGCTTTGAGCTGTAGATCTTGTTGCTTGAGTTGAAGTTCTTGCTGTTGCATTTGAACAATTGGGTCTTGCATTTGTTGCTGGGCTTGTTGAGCCTGAGCCTGTTGTTGGTGTTGCTGAGTGATTTGCTGGGCAGCTTGAGCAGCCTTAACCGCAATCTGATCAGCCATCTCTGGTGACATCGTCTTGTTGGCTTCTTCTCCTGGAAGAGACATTCCCATAGACTGTTCAATCTGTACCCTCATCTCCATTGCTACGTGCTCATTGATGTGAGCCATTGCCGCCGCCATGATTTGCGGGGCAGCAGGATTCATCTGCATAAGTTGTTGGATTTGAGGATTTTGGATTGCCGCCATATGCACCTGAATATGTGCCTGATGGTTTTGTTCAACAAAGGCTTTAACAGGTTTTCCTGTGAGTAGGTTTTGGTTTTCCTGAACGGGATCGGTTGGAACCTCATCATCTTCTGTGGGTACTAACTTCGCCGCGTTTTTAATTCCCAATACCTCAATCATTTGCCTGTGAAGTAGTGGTAAATCATAGAGTTGTGGGGCGCTTTGGGCTAACTGAAGAACCGCCTGGTATTGAACGATCTTTTGTGCCATTGTTGCAGCGTTAGGATCTGATACAGGTATCACATCTACTTGGTGGTAGTCAGAAGCTTTGGCGGATTTCTTACCTTCTTCGGGTTGGTAGTCATACTCTCCCGGCGCGTAATCTGCAATGATCTCCTTTAAGAGCTTGAACTCTTGTTTCATTGCGTAATGCAACCTAGACTGCACTGCCGTCATGACCTTTAAGGTTCTTTCAAGAATCGCGAGTGTCGTACCGACCGGAGCCTGGCTTGACATGTCGGACACTTTAATGTCTCCGCTGGAGGCAAACGCTCTTCCTTCTTGCACAATATTTTGAAACAATGCAAAAAGGACTTGGCTTGGCTCTTTATAGGGTAGGGGAAGGATATTGTCCCTAATTGACCCGCTAGGTACGTCTACATCTCTCCATTCTCCTGGAGCAATCGGTGTATCGTCCCCTTTTGTCCTCATTCCTCTGGACTTTAGACCACCTGGAAGATTAGATAATGTCCCCGCATCGACCAACATACGCTGTAACATGGTCGCAGACTTGGCATATCCGCCGATTAAATGGATTAATCCGTAAGCGTAGAAGCCAAATCCAGGAATGTACTGATAATGCACAAAATGCTGTCTTTTGACGTGTAAAACGTCTTCCTCTAGCCAGTTTCTGCGTACCGATAGGACTTTTCTTGTGCCTTTTTCGATGGTTACGACATAAGGTAGGGCTATTCCCGTCTTTTCACCATTTCTGGTGTGCTCAAAACCTTGTAAATCTAGGTCTACGTGCATCTCAAGGATACGGAATCTGTCGTCTTGAATGGCTGACATGCCCATTTCTTCGGCTTTTTGCTTCTCAATATCGTCTAATTGATGGCTTGGCTCACCCAAATTACAGTCAATGTACATTCCTTTGTCCATTAACTTGATAACTTCGTTTTCTGTCTTTCTCATGACGTGCGTTACACGCTCAGAATCCTCTAAAGACGATGCTCCGTAGGGAACTACGATGTCTTCAGCAGGGATAAACATTGCTACTTGTCTTCCCTTGTTTGGGTCATAATAGATTTTCTTAAATGCCGACCCCGCCAGTGGTAAATTCCACAATAATTTTTCATGCTCAGGGCGGTACTCCGTCATGACTTCCGTCAATTGGTAGTTCATATCGTCCCGCACGCGCATAGCAGCTTCTTCTGCCAGTAAGTCGATAGCTCCGACTATCTGTGTCTTAACAGGACCCATCGCCGGGAAAGTCTCCATCATCGCTTCAGACTGAAACCTCACAACAGATTCTGTCAACATGGGGTGAAAAACACCACAAGCACCGTTCCAGGGTTCTGTTCTTTCTTCGTAGCGTAGTCCTAGTAACTTAAGACCTTCAATGTAGGCTTGGATCCATTCTTTTCTGTCTTGAATGTCTTTGTCAAAATCTTCAACCAGGTCCATACCTAGACTTTGTAGGACGTTGTCGTCTATATATTCCGCCAGATTGGCATCAAAATCTTCAGCGGTTTTAGGCTCAGGTCCAATTTGGATTTCTAAATCTCCAATGCCAATATTGACCGCCTCTGGATTTTCAATTTCAATTTCCATGTCCGGACCAGCGTCTAGTCCTTGTGGCATTGCGTATAGACTTTTTTCCATTTTGTTCCTTAGATTAACTTGTTGTTTCCTTTGATTGCCTTAACCACTCCGCCGTGTTTAAACGTAGGCTCAGGTCCTGGATCAAAAGGTATAGGTTTTGCCGTTTTATAACTCTCGGATATGAAATCCAACATATCTTGATTCTTGGGATGTTCTGCTGCGTAGCTTTCTATTTGGGAGTTCTTGGCGTAATCTTTTGCCATCTTCCCCGCTCCGTTCCAGACTTGTAGGAAAGGTTGTTTTATTCTGTCCGCTAGTTCATGTTTGTCGTATATCGCCCCAGCAAACTGGGCTGCTTCGTAATCATGACCTTCTTTGATAAGGTTGTTGGCAATTTCATTGGCTTTTTTATTATTCTTATTCATCGCATTAAAGCCGTAATCATCGCGCCCTTCATGTAGCGCCATATTGGCAAGCTGTTGAGGTGTCAGTTCAGGTACTCCGTATTTAGTCCCGGCGGCAGCAGCTCTAGCGAATGTCTCAAGTGTCTTAGGATCGAATTTATGGGGCAGAGTTTCCATCTGGTCTGTCGCACCAAATTTGTTTTTAGGATTGGCTCTATAGCCATATACAACTTCTGGGTATGTCATACCGTGTAGTACCTTTCTTTACGTCCTTTAAACCACTGAACTTCCTCAGGTTCGTCCGATTCAATCTCAATAAATCCGCCTTGTCTGTATCTAATTAACGCTTGACTGGTTGAGTCAACCAAGTCATCGTTGTCCCCGTTAGGAAAAGCCGCCAGTTCTTCCATCAACTCATCAGCCCAACGGGTTTGTGGACACCATACGATTCCTGAGTTGAATAAATCCGATATAGCGTTTACACGTGCAATTTTGTCATTGCCTTTGCTCGGCGTAAACTCAGTCAACGGTATTCCCATCTTTCTAAGCTCATAGATCAAAGGTGCTCCTGCCGCTTTCTTTTCTACTATTAAAGTATCAGGATTCCATTCTTTCCACATTTCCATCGCCCGAGTTTTTAGCTCAGGAAATTCCATCCTACGTTTAAACGAGTCTAACACGATAATGTTCGGTTTGTAATCCCCATTCTTATCTGGATGTTTAAACACACCCCAAGTTGTACATGCAGAATAGTCCGCCCGGTTGTTTTTTTCAAACGCAGTGTCCCAGGACTGGATAATATATTCACAATAAGGCGGGTTATCTCCCTCCCATATCTTCCACATATCCCTCTTAATAATCGCACCCTCCTCAGAGGTAGGGTTCTGTTGGTACTGGGCTTCCCACTTAGAAACGGGGATCTCAGCCTTAATTGCCTCGAGTTCTTCTTTTTTCCAAAAAGCAGGCCACAAAGGTGTACCTGAGGGTAATATGGCAGGGAACTCTATAACCTCCCAGTCGTTTACACCTTCTTTTTGTGAACTCTTCAATATTTGCCCGGTCAGGTCTTTCTTTGACCATCTCGTCATCACAATAATAATACTTCCGCCTGGTTGTAGACGTTGGCGGGGACCAGATGTATACCACTCATACACCCCATCGTATACAGCAGGGTTACCTTGTTTAGCCTCTTGCTCACTATGAGGATCGTCAATGATCAGCAAATCCGCACCCTTACCCGTCACAGCTCCGCCTACACCAATAGCAAAGTAATCCCCGCCTTTGTCTGTATTCCATCTCCCCGCCGCTTTTGAATCGCTGGACAGCTTGGTATCAAACACCTTAGAGTAAGCCTCACTCTGTACAAGGTTACGAACCTTACGTCCAAACCCTACGGCTAATTCCGCCGTGTGAGCAGTCTGAATAATCTTCTTCTCAGGAAACCGTCCCAGAAACCAAGAAGGCAACAGATAAGAAGCAAACTCAGACTTGGTATGACGTGGAGGCATGTTGATAATAAGACGCTTTAGCGTCCCCGCCGCAACCCTCTCGAAAGCCTCCGCCATGATTTGATGATGTTTACCCGAGATAAACCCAGGCCACATCTGAGTCACAAAGTACAAGTAAGACTCTTTACATCTCTCTATCCTGTCCAGCTCAAGGAGCTGCCTTACCTTAACCTGCTCATCTACTGGTAATGTGTCCAGTACTCTTAAGTACTCGTATACCTCATCTCTGGTTAAGTAACTCATAAGCTTGCCACATCCCTTACAGACTTATCCCGTATCTTTACAGATCTAAACTTATGTGGCGTTACCGTCAAATGTCCGTCATCCTGTAACCTGTGGATAATCCTATGGATATTACCCTTACCCTTTAACC
>Ga0316226_1002860_pt1 | contig 15528 bp, 11 predicted proteins | sample TBH18017metaG_FD_206009 | JGI IMG/M metagenome (GOLD analysis project Ga0316226, IMG submission 206009) | Freshwater microbial communities from Trout Bog Lake, Wisconsin, USA - TBH18017 | ecosystem: Environmental > Aquatic > Freshwater > Lake > Hypolimnion/Profundal zone | place: USA: Wisconsin... | reverse complement strand
GGTCTACCTGTGGGGGTTTTTGGCATGACCAACAGGGAACTGTTGATGTCGTCTTGGGATTGGGATCCATCCGTCATGATCGGATGTGTGCTGCTGCAGGCTGCCTATCTGGTGGTGGTACGCGGCAGCATCAACCGTACCACGATTCTGTTCGCCAGCGGCGTGCTCACCATGTTTCTGGCGCTGGTGTCGCCGTTGGATGGTTTGGGCGACGACTATCTGTTCAGCGCGCACATGGTGCAGCATATGCTGCTGGATTTTGTCGCGCCCTTGTTCTTTGTGCTCGGCTGCCCCGCCGAACAGATGCGCCGCGCGCTGCGCTGGCCGGTGATGGACCGGATGGAACGCTTTCTTGGCTACCCGGCGCTCGCCTGGCTGCTCGGCAATTTCACACTCTGGATCTGGCATGCGCCCGTGCTCTACAACGCCACACTGGAACACGAAGGCATTCATATTTTCGAACACCTGACCATGCTGGTCACTGGCACCATCATGTGGTGGCCGGTTTTTACGACTGTGGATGAGCGCCGCATGCGCCCGATGCGCGGCGTGATCTACGTGGCGGCGTTGTCACTCTCCAATGGCGTACTGGGAATCATCTTTACGTTTCTCAATACGCCGCTCTATCCCGCGTATGTGCATCCCGAGGATCTGCGCGGCGCTTTGTCGCTGATCCGCGGGCAATGGGGACTGGACCCGGTGGCGGACCAGCAACTGGGCGGCGCCGTCATGTGGGTGATGGGCGGCGTCATCGGTCTGTGGACGATCGTGATGCTCGTGAACCGCTGGTACCGCGAAAACAACGCGTTAGAGGTATTGGCAGAGGAGAACTGAGATGGCGGACGAACCCGCAAAGACCGGCAATGCACGCGCCGGCAATCGTGATGGTTGGCATGCGCCACTGCCCGAGCGCGTCCCGAATGCCACGGCCTGGCCGATGGTGGTGGCTTTCGGCGCCACCCTGCTGGCATGGGGGATCGTCGCGTCGTGGATTTTTTCGGTTGTGGGCGGCGTGACGTTCCTGGTTGGCATGGGCGGATGGATTCAGGAGATGCGCAATGATCAACAGTCCTGAGAAAGTTTGTGCCGCTGAGCCGAGGGTCTTTGTCACGAACAATTCTCATGATGACGCACAGAACACCGCCGGATGCGACGGCGCGCATCCCTCCAGTCAAATGAACAACGGTTTTGACATTATTGGAGGGCGCCGCGCCGTCGGCGCCGGTCATCATGAGCATGGTTGCTTCGTCGCGAGCCGCCGCCGTATGCTTAGTATCCTAACCCTGTCACTGGGGGCGGTGATTGCGGCGCTGATTGGCATTCCAAGCGCGGCGCTGATTTTGGAACCGTCGATGCGACGGCGCACACGCGTCTGGCGACGACTGGAGACCGTAGATACCTATCCGCTGGGCCAGACGGTAGCCGTCCGTTACGAGAACGCGGCGACGCTGCCCTGGGACGGCGTGGTCGCATTCGCGGCAGCATGGGTGCGGCGTGAAAAGGACAATGAATTCGTGGCATTTGCTGTCAATTGCGCCCACTTGGGCTGCCCGGTTCGTTGGCTGCCGGAAGCGAACCTGTTCATGTGCCCCTGTCATGGCGGCGTCTATTACAGCAATGGCGAAGTGGCCGCCGGCCCCCCGCCACGGCCGCTGACCCGGTTGCCGGTGCGCGTGCGCGAAGGCTTCCTGGAGATCGAAGCCGGTCCTATTCCCATGGGGCAGGAAAGGCCAGAAATGACTGCGCCGGGAAAACAAGAGCGTACCACGTGAATGTTTTCCGCAAAATCTGGAAGTGGTTTGAAGACCGCACAGGGCTGGGTGCGTTCATTGGACCCATCGCGCAACATCCCATACCACCCAGGTCGCGCTGGTGGTATGTGTTTGGCAGCGCCACGCTCTTTGCATTTGCGGTGCAAGTGGTCACCGGAATCGCGCTGGCGACGGTCTATGTGCCGTCCGGCGGCCAGGCCTACGAATCGCTGCGATCTATTACGCAGGATGTGCCATGGGGACGACTCGTGCGCGGCATGCATTATTTCGGCGCATCAGCCATGGTATTGTTTATCGGCGTGCATCTGATGCGGGTATTCTGGATGGCGGCCTATAAATTTCCGCGCGAGATGAACTGGCTGACCGGCGCGGTGCTGCTCTTCTTCACAATCGTGATGGGATTCATCGGACAAGTGCTGCGCTGGAGCCAGAATGCGGTCTGGTCGGCCGTTGTGGGCGCGGAACAGGCCGCACGCGTACCGCTCATCGGTGAATGGCTGGCCCGGGTGTTGCTTTCCGGACAATCGGTGAACAGTGCCACGCTCAGCCATTATTTTGTCCTGCATGTGTTCATCCTGCCGGGAAGCATGATCTTGCTGATCGGTGCGCATCTCGCGCTGGTGATCCGCAATGGCATTACCGAACCGCCGCGCCCGGAAGACGCGGTGGACCCGGCAACCTGCCGGCAGGTGTACGAAGATTTGCTGGCGCGCGAAGGCGTACCGTTTTGGCCGTATGGTGCCTGCCGGGATGCCATTTTCGGGGTCGCGGTGGTGCTCGGCGTGGTGGTGCTGGCGATCATCTATGGGCCACCTCCGATTGGGCTGCCACCCGATCCCTCCAACCTGCATGCCACACCTACGCCGGATTGGTATCTGTTTTGGTATTTTGCAATATTGGCCTTGCTCCCGCGCGGAGCCGAGAATGCATTCATGATCCTGGCGCCGCTGTTCCTGGCGGTCGTGATCGTTGCTTTGCCGTTTGTCGCGCCGTACGGCGCGCGCAGCTGGCGTCGTCGACCCTGGGCGCCCATCATGGTGTTGTTTGTAGTCACTTGCATTATTGTGCTCTGGCGTGCAGGCGTGCGCGAGGACTGGTCGCCCCATTTCACGGTTACGCCATTGACCGATGCGGCCATCGGTACAACCAGCGGGCTCGTGCATGATGGCGCAGCACTGTTCTACTCGAAGGGTTGCTTGTACTGTCATGCCGTCGGAGATCAGGGCGGAAAGCGCGGACCGAACATGATCGACGCCGGCGACCGGCTGACGCGCGATGAAATCACGATTCGCATGATGAATGGCGGCAATGGCATGCCATCCTATGCCGCCAACCTGACGCCGACGCAAAGCGAAGCCTTGGTGACCTTCCTGCTTTCCAGGCGAACACAGGGCCCGGCTCGCTAAGGAAAGGGTGGGGCCGACGCGGATGGCGTGGAGCGCTTCCTCTTATACCAGCGGCGTTTCACCTTGCACTTCTCCGGAGTTCGAAAAACATCAGGAACTGCTTGCCGATCAAAAAGGGGCCGCGTAAGATTACGCGACCTTGTGACTGTCACGTTCATTGAATTGAGGGATGGGTGAATAGGGCTGGAGCCCCGCAGAGGCGAGCGATCAATTATGTCCATTGTGCTGCTTGCGAATAAGGTTTGATTTCAGCGTGCGAACCACAAACAAGTGACAAAATCGTGTGCGATATGAACGAAAAAACATCACCCCTTTTACGGCAGGCTGCGACACAATTCGAATCCTGGTGGACCAATCGCAACGATCAGCCGTTGCTGTTCTACCAGTATCCGGAAAAACGTATTTCGTGGGATCGTTTCCGTAAGCCGTGGCTGCCCGAGCCGGTTGACGCCAGCTGGGTGGCAACCTCTCGGGCATTCGAACTGGCGCGTCAGGATGGTGATGTCAGCCGTTTCGACACGGTGCTCGAACTGGCGGCTGCACAAGCCGATGCGCTTGGCTTTCTGGGCGCTGGGTTCCCGCGGTATTTTCCTAATTTGGGGCCGGGATGTCTGGCGGCCTTTGTCAGCGGATACAGTCGGTTGCAGGGCGACAATATCTGGTTCGAGCTGGGTATCGACCGACCGGAGATTCCCTTGGCGGACCTGGTTCAGGACGATGAGTTCGCCGGGCAGAAACATGCCGTGCTTGTTGGCGATCTGCTACACCGGGCGGCTCGTCGGCTGGAAGGCAAAATGCTCCTTTCCATGACCGATCTGGGAGGCAATCTGGATTTGCTGGCGGCCTGGCGCGGATCGACAAACATGGTGTTCGACATGGTGGACCAGCCCGAACTGGTGCAGCGCGTTTTGGAACGGGCGGATCGCTTGTGGCAGCACTGGTTCACGGCGTTCGATGCCATCCTTGCGCCGGCCTCCGGCGGGTTGCACGGCTATTGGATGCAACTCATTTCCGAAAAACCTTTCTGCTGTCTGCAATGCGATTTTGCCGCCATGTTATCGGCGGAGATGTTTCGCGATATCGTTTCGCCATCCCTCGTTCGAACCAGTAAATTTGTGGGGCGAGCGGTCTTTCATCTCGATGGCCCCCGCATGCAGCAGCATCTGGACGCCATTTGCGCCATACCTGAAATTCACGCCGTGCAATGGACGGCAGGCGCTGGCAATCCAGGTGTGGAGGATGCGCAATGGGACGCTTTATACCGGCGCATCATTGACCACGGGCGCAAAGTAGTTCTACTCTGTTATCCGCCGAATCCGGACGCGCTCAAACGCTTGTTTAGCAAGCTCCCGAGTCGTGAGTTCTACATCCATGTCGAAGGTCCGGACCGCATCTCAGGCGAACGGTTGTTGAATTTGCGGTAAAACCACACTTTTCGATCTGGCACAAATCCGGATCAATGGTGTCCGCGTGGCATGTTGGCGAGTCGCGCGCCGACTGTGCTGGAACAACTTCTGCCTGTGACACGTGTGCAGGGCGCGATTACGTTGACGACCAGCCTGGCGGGTTCATTATTGAGCGCAGTGGCGCACCCTCTGGCCTGCTGGAATTTGCAGGCGGGTATGGAAAACGGCAGGCCAGAGGCCTGCACTCTCCTTGATGCCCGTCGTGGTGGCGTCCGGCATGCGATTCAAGAATGGCGCCACGCGGATCGCGGAAGCTTGGTGGGCATCGAACACGAGGGAAAACGAAACCATGGGGTGTCGGGCACCCAAATAAGTAAAGGCGCAGGAAAGTGTCCGCCGCGTCAGCAGGAAATCGCCTGTATCTCTGGGCCAGAATTACTGCGATACTATAGCGGTAGTTATAAATTATGCACATTTCATCCGCCATCTTTGACTGTAGCGCGCCGGATCTGGCTTCGTGTCCGGACGAGTCGTTGCCGGAATTTGCCTTCATCGGACGGTCCAATGTCGGCAAGTCTTCGTTGTTGAATTTCCTCTCGGGTAAACGTGAACTGGCGCGTGTTTCGAATACGCCCGGATTTACCAAATTAATCAATTTTTTTACGATCAATCAGAATTGGCGGTTGGTGGATTTGCCGGGTTACGGCTACGCCCATGTGGCGCGGCAGGATCAGACCAAATTCAACGCGGCAGTGCACGATTATCTGCAGAACCGCGCGAATCTGTTCTGCGTCTTCGCGCTCATCGATGCCAGCCTGCCGCCGCAAGAGCTTGACGTGGAATTCATCGTCTGGCTGGTGGACCACGCCGTTCCGTTCGTGCTCGTGTTTGCCAAGTCCGACAAGGTCTCAACCACAAAGATGCAGACGCATATTACAGCATTCAAAGCGCGGATCAGTGAGAACTGCGAGATGCTGCCGGATATCCTCACCTGTTCAGCCACGGCACGGTTGGGGCGTAGCGCCTTGCTCAACGTAATCGAAGAAGCCATGGCGCAGAAGTAGTCCTGCGCCACTGTCAACGGCGGGCGGATTACGCATAAATGCGTGGAATGAATCAAAACGTGGGAGGAACATGAAGTACAATTGGAAAATAAACTGGGCGGAATCGCGCGAACATTTCATCAAGTGGTGGAACCACGATGGACTGGTGATTAGTACGTGGGGCAACTATGATGCCAACGCACCGCATGCCGATGTTCCGGGGCCGGGAACTGTTCCGCCGAAATACGAGCAGCACACCAATGCCGAATGGCTGACACGCAACAATCATTATCAAATGTCGCGCAAAGATTATCTGGGCGACATCCTTCCCTTGGCGTATCTGGGGCAGCCATGGTTGGGGCCTTTGCTGGGCGCCACGCCGGAGTTTGCGCCAACTACCACATGGGTTCATCCTATTTACGCCGATGTGGAAAACCCCGAAGAGCTGCCGCCGTTCCATTTCGATCCGGAGAACAAATGGTGGCTGCTGATGGAAGACATCATGCGCAGGAGCGTGGCGCTCGGCGCGGGGAAATACATGGTTCCGTTCCCGTTTGGCTTTGAGACCCTGGATGTTATTTCGCAACTGCGCGGACCGGAGGCCACCATGATGGATCTGGTGCTGCGCCCGGAATGGGTGCAAAAGAAGATGGAGGAGATCCATCAGTTCAACGTCGAGGTTTATCGCCGCAGTTACGAGATTCTCAAATGCGACGACGGCAGTCTGCCGGTCATGCCCCTGCGCCATTGGAGTCCGGGCAAGACCGGCCTCATCCAGTGCGACGCATCCGCCATGATCTCGCCGGATATGTTTGAACAATTTGTCCTTCCCTACGTCCGACGCACCTGCCAGATGCTGGATTATCCAGTGTATCATCTGGATGGAAGCCAGGCGGTGCAACATCTCGACCTGCTGCTGTCCATACCTGAATTAAAGGCCATCCAGTGGACCGCCGAGCCCTCCGTCCCCGATGGCGCCGATCCGCACTGGTATCCCGCCTACCGGAAAATATTGGATGCCGGTAAATCGATTGAAATCGCCGATATTCATGCGCATCAAGTGATTCCCGTTCTGGATGCGATTGGCGCCAAAGGGCTGTATTTCTTAATACACCAACCGGATCGGCAGACATTCGAAAAATTAATGCGCGACGTGCAGAAATACTATTCTTAAGCTGCGTGGTGCGGGCCTCTGGCCTGCCGGACTTAGCAATTGGAAGGGCCGCCTTACGGGAAACCGTAGGCCAGAGGCCTGCACCACTTATTATCAAAATTATGCGGCATCCGGATTCGGCTGCTGCCGATAGACTTTGTCGCCGATGCGCACGCGCGCGGCCAGGGGCACGGTGACGGTGTTGATGCGATCGCGCGGCGCTTCCTGCAAGTGCTCCTGCTCGCGCCGGATTTCCGGTACGGTAAATTTTACCAAGCCGGTGGTCTCGCCCAACACCAGGAGCGTGTCGCCCACGCGGAAGCTGGCATCCTGCACCTCAATCTCCGCGATGCCGGCCTGCTTGTAATAGTTTCGCACCAGGCCGACATACCCTTTCAGGCTCGTGGCGCGATTCCCTTCGCCTTTCGTAAAATCGCCAGACGTGGGGCGTCCAAAATAGTGACCTACGCAGAATTCACGGTTGAAGACGCTGCGACAGCGGGTCACGAGCGCCTCTTTGAGGGCGGCATCCAGGCGTCCGTCGCGCAGCGCATTCAATGCCTCGCGGTAAGCGCTGACCACGGCGTGTACGTACTCTGGACTGCGGTTGCGTCCTTCGATCTTGCAGGCGTCGATGCCGGCGGCCACGAGTTCATCTAGGAATGGCAGACTGCAGAGGTCGCGCGGCGACAGGATGTAGCCGCTGCCCACCACAAACTCAGCCGCTTCGTCATCCACCGCTTGGATGCGGTATTCGCGCCGGCACGGCTGCAAACAATCGCCACGGTTGCTGGAGCGTCCATAGGCATGGTGCGATAGGAGGCAGCGCCCGGAAACGCCCACGCACATGGCGCCATGCACAAAGGCCTCGATCCCCACCGGCACGGCCGCGCGAATGGCGTGAACTTCGTCCAGCGTACACTCGCGCGCCAGCACAATGCGCCGGGCGCCGGCGTTCATCAGGCAACGCGCGGCTGCGGAGTTGGAGACAGCCATCTGGGTGGAGACGTGAAAGGGGATCTGATGCTGCTGACAAAGAGCGATGACCGCCCAATCGGAGACAATGGCCGCATCGATGTAGGGCTGGGCTGCGGCGACCATCTCGGCCAGTGCGGCAAGTTCACCCTCATACACGACGCAATTCAGCGTGAGATAGAGGCGCACGTTCCGTTCGCGGCAGCGGCGGCTGGCTTCTGGCAGCGTGCCGAGCGTGAAGTTGCGTGTCGCCATGCGACGCAAGTTGAAATGATCCAACCCTAGGTAGACCGCATCCGCGCCCGCGTCCAGCGCGGCCTGCAGGCAGGTCATGTCACCAGCAGGGGCGAGGAGTTCAGGGAGGCGGGAGGAAGTTGGCATGTTCATGGTAGTGGCACCGGGTAGTTTAGTCGGAAGACGCGTGGCTGCAAACCGTAGAAACAAGTTCCTTCGATATTCAGCGGTTAAACCTCGTCCGACTCGTCTCACAGCCGCAGATTTGACGTTCCCCCCGGTTTCTGGCACGCTTCTCATCATGAATTTGCTGCTCGAACGGATTTGGCCGGTGCCGGTCGAATAGCGATTTCTGATCGAATTATGGCGTATCCAAGGCTGAACATGAACCAGAATGAAATCGATGAGATCCTCAAAAACGGAGAGCACGGTTTCCTGTGCCTTAGCAAAGATAACGAGCCATATGCCGTGCCGATCAGTTATGCATATATCGACGGCAAGATCGTGCTGCATTGCTCGAACATAGGGCGCAAGCTTGACATTCTGAGGGCCAATCCCCGGGTCTGTTTTGCTGTCGCCCAATACCCGAATCCGATCATGCCCCACAACGGCAAATGCGATTTCAATTTCGCCTCGGTTCAATGCTTCGGCGTCATTCGCGAGCTTACCGATAGAGCCGAACGCCAGGAATGGCTTGAACGATTCAGATCCCATTTCTACCGGCGTCTGGGGCTGCCTTCAAAACCGGTGACCGAAGCTGAAACAAATGCGACCAGCTGCCTGGTGATTACCATTGCGCGAATGTCCGGCAGAACGAAGATCGTCTAGGGCAAGTTGTGAAATAGTGTAGCCGCTGAAAATCCGGACACGAAGGGAAGATGATGGGATCGCAAAGGGCACGAAGCCGGGTATTGACGCCGCCTGTTGACGGCGATAAACACCCACACACCTTCGTGTTCTTCGTGCATACTTCCCTCTCCTTCGTGTCCGAATGCGACCTCGTTTAGTGGCTATACTATTACTGAACTTGCTCTAATCCGATTGCGGGGAGTCCAAATGATCTGTATCGGCGAGAGTGGAAGTCGGGGCCGCGGCATTTTTGCGGCGCGGCGTATTGAGTGTGGTGCGTTGATTGATTCTGCGCCGGTCGTGGTCGTGCCGCGCGAACAGCTTGTTCATCTGGACAACACCATTCTCGGTGATTATTACTTCACCTGGGGTGAGGGCAAAAAAGAGGCCGCGATTCTGCTGGGATGCTGCTCTCTCTGCAATCATTCCTACGAGCCGAACGCGCGGTTTGTGCTGGTACCCGCGCAGCGAACCATCGAGTTCATCGCCTTGCGGGACATTGCAGCGAATGAAGAGATCACCATCAATTATAACGGAGATCCTTCGTGTCAAACCCCCGTGTGGTTTCCGACAACGGAAGGCGGTGCTTTAATGAATTCGGCTCGCGCGCACCTGGGGCTTTCATCCCTGAAAACGCTTTAAGAACTCTCGATGCACCTCTTTGTCTTGCCACGGATCATGGGCTCCTTCTGCTAATTCCTCCGGTTTCCATCCGCTGAAAACATCCAATACAGTGCAGATCTTTTCTTCGCGCTTTAGGTGGAAGCGGGCGCGCCAGGTTCGATAGCTGATGGTCATCTCCGTGGCTGAGTTCGGCTGAACCCGCTTCCGCTCGGAATCATCCGGCAGGAAGGAGAGCTGTTGTTCCAGAAAACCCCGAAAGCCCGGCAAGTTGCGATCTGCCAGAAAAGCGAGCTGCTGCAGGGCGGTTTCCGAGAAGGTCACGCGGAATTCCGGCGCGGCGTCTTTCAGCCAGCCCTCGAGGGGCACGTCGAAACTGTCATACATGCTCAAATAGGGTTTGATGTCGAGCACCGGCGTGCCATCGATGAAATCATGGTTTTCGACCACCAGGGAGGCGCCCCTGATTTCCTTCAGGAGCACGCTGGAAATCCCGATCCGGTTGGGCCGGTGGGGTGAGCGGGAGGCAAATGCGCCCACAGTTCCCTTGGCTAGCCGGGGCGGCCGGATCATGAGCTTTTCGGAAGCCTGGTGAAAGACAAACACCACCCAAATCCGGGAAAATGCCTCCAGCCCGGTGAGCGCCTGCGTGCAGGCCGGTTCGATCTCAATCATGGCCTGATTTTCCGCCAGGCCCGGCTGACGCGGCGCATCGAAATGCCATTGCTGATGACAGTGAACGGTTCCAATGGCTTTGAGATCGAATGTCATTCCGTTAAAATAGACGCTGCACTTTCGCGGAGGCAACTGAAAACGCGGGCGTCGAGCTCCCTGTAGCGAAGAGCGGCGGCGACGGAGCGCCGCCCTCCCGTTCGCACATCAACCGACTACTGATCGCGCGCCGTCGTGACCGCTTCGGCGCATGGATGCGATACCATGAGGCGCAAATGATCAAACAACTGGAGGGTCGCGCGCCGTCGCGACCGCAGCGGGGCGGTATGTGCATGCCCGCCTGAATGCGTCGCGTCTTTCGGCCACACGCCCATCTATGCTATCATTTCCCTGTTTTCTGACCGCTGACTTCTGACCTCTTCCCATGACCGACGACATCATCATCACCGGCGCCCGCGAGCACAATCTCAAGAATGTGAATGTGCGCATTCCGCGCAACCGACTGACGGTTATCACCGGCCTCAGCGGTTCGGGCAAGTCCTCGCTGGCCTTCGACACGCTGTATGCCGAGGGACAGCGGCGCTATGTCGAGAGCCTTTCTGCTTATGCGCGGCAGTTTCTGGATCAGATGCAGAAGCCGGATGTGGATCACATCGAGGGGCTTTCCCCGGCCATTGCCATTGAACAGCGCAATTCCGGCAGCAATCCGCGCTCCATTGTCGCCACCACCACCGAGATTCACGACTATCTACGGCTGCTCTACGGCAACATCGGTCATGCGCACTGCCCGCAATGCGGTCAGCCGGTGCGGCGTCAAAGCGCCGAGCAGATCGTGGAACAGCTTCTGGCGCTGCCGCCGCAGACCAAGGTTGTGCTGCTGGCGCCGCTGGTGCGCGGGCGCAAGGGGAAGCACGAGGATGTGATCGACACGATCCGCCGCTCCGGCTTCGTGCGGGCGCGGGTGAACGGCGTGCTGCGCGAACTGGACGACATCCCCGCGCTCGACAAGAAAAAGGCGCACACCATCGAGGCCGTGGTGGATCGTCTGGTGCTGGCGCCGGCGATCCGGCAGCGCCTGACCGACTCGGTCGAACTGGCGCTCAAGCAGGGGGGCGGTTTGCTGCTCGCCCTGGTCACGGATGCCGCGGGCCGGGAGACGGAAGTTGTCTGCTCCGAAAAGAACGCCTGTCCCACCTGCAACATCAGCTTTGAGGAACTCAAACCGCGCTCGTTCTCCTTCAACAGCCCCTATGGCGCCTGCTCAACCTGCGCCGGGCTGGGCGCGCAACTGGTGTTTGAGGAAGACCTGATCGTGCCGGACAGGAGCGTGTCGCTGGAGGATGGCGCGGTGCAGGCGTGGCGGCGCGGCGGCCACCGCATGATCATCTATTACAAGCACTTGCTGAAGGCCGTGGCGAATGCCTTTCACATCGACATGGCGATCCCTTACAAGGATCTGCCCGCGGAGTTTCGTCAGGTATTGATGCACGGCACGGGCGAGGAGGAGATCACGCTGCACTACTGGATGCGCGGCGCGACGCGCAAGTATCAGAAGCCGTTCGAGGGCGTGATTCCCAGCCTGCAACGCCGCTACAACGACACCGAGATCGAGGAAGTGCGCGAACGGCTGCGGCAATACATGGGCCGCCAGCGCTGTCCCGCCTGCAACGGCGCGCGCCTGCGCCCCGAAGCACGCGCCTGCTTGGTGGGTGGCAAATCCATCGTGGAGGTCATGGCCATGACCGTGCGTGCCTGCAACGCCTTTTTCCGCGATCTGACGCTGCCCGTACAGGAGCAGCACATTGCTACCGAAGTGCTCAAGGAAATCCGCCGCCGGTTGCAATTCCTGGTGGATGTCGGGCTTGATTACCTGACGCTTGACCGCGAAAGCGCGACGCTGGCCGGCGGCGAGATGCAGCGCATCCGGCTGGCCACGCAGATCGGATCGGGGTTGGTGGGCGTGATGTATGTGCTCGACGAACCCACCATCGGCCTGCATCCGCGCGACAACGAACGCCTGATTGCCATGCTGCGGCAGCTCGAGAAGCGCGGCAATACGGTGGTGATTGTCGAGCACGACGAGGAGATGATCCGCGAAGCCGATCACATCATCGATCTGGGCCCCGGCGCCGGACGTCATGGCGGCGAGATCATGTATCAGGGTGATTTTGCCGGATTGATGAAGAACACTCGTTCACAGACGGCGGCTTATTTGTCGGGCCGCGAGAAGATCGCCGTGCCGAAACGGCGGCGGGTGGCAGCCTCCGGTCCGTGGCTCCAGATTCTGGGCGCGACGGAAAACAACCTCAAGAATGTGGATGTGGCCCTTCCGATCGGATATTTTGTCTGCGTGACCGGTGTTTCCGGCAGCGGCAAGAGCACGCTGGTGGACGAGGTGCTGCGCAAGCATCTGGCGCGGAAATTCCTCGGCGCCAAGGACCGCCCCGGCGCCTGTCGCAAGATCACCGGCATTGAGCATCTGGACAAGGTGATCGAAATTGACCAAAGCCCCATCGGGCGCACGCCGCGCAGCAACCCCGTGACCTACACCGGCGCCTTCACGCCGATCCGCGACCTGTTTGCGGCCACGCCCGCGGCCCGGGTGCGCGGGTACAAACCGGGGCGGTTCAGTTTCAATGTCAAGGGCGGCCGTTGCGAGGTCTGCCAGGGCGACGGCCTGCTCTGCCTGGAGATGCACTTCCTGCCGGATGTCTATGTCACCTGCGAGCAGTGCGGCGGCCGGCGTTACAACCGCGAAACGCTGGAAGTGCGCTACGGCGGGCGCAGCATTGCCGACGTGCTGGAACTGACCGTGGATGACGCGCTGGAGGTTTTTGCGGCCGTGCCGCCGATTGCCTCCAAACTCCGCACGCTGTCGGAGGTCGGGCTGGGCTACATTCATCTCGGGCAGGCCGCCACCACGCTTTCCGGTGGCGAGGCGCAACGCATCAAACTGGCCGCCGAACTCAGCCGCAAGGCCACGGGCCGCACGCTCTACCTGCTCGACGAACCCACCACGGGACTGCATTTTGCCGATGTCCACAAGCTGCTCGACGTGCTGTTGCGCCTGCGCGAAGCCGGCAACACGGTGGTGGTGATCGAGCATAATCTGGACGTAATCAAGTGTGCCGACTACATTATCGACCTTGGACCCGAGGGCGGCGACGCGGGCGGCACGGTTGTGGCCGCGGGCACCCCCGAGGAAGTTGCCCGTTGCGCGGCCTCGCATACGGGACGGTTTTTGAGGAAGATTCTGTGAACATGCGGAATGCGGACAGATCAGGTAGGGCGCTCTCGCCGAGAGCGCCGCGGGCGGCTTGGCGAGCCGTCTCCACCTTGTTGCTGATTCTGTGCGCTTTTTCCGCCCGCGCCGCGGAGGCCGATCTGGTGGTGGCCCGCAATGCGGTGCACGACAAGCTCTATCCCGTGGCGGTGGCGCACGCCCAAAGTTATCTGGTCAGCGTGCAGGCGCATCCGGCCGCAGGCGTTGAAGCGCTGCAACTCCTTTTGCAGGCGCAGGCCGAACAGCAGCATTACCGCGAACTGCTGCAGGCGCTGGCGGCGTGGGATCCGGTGGTCCAGGCCGCGCCGGATGCGGGCATATTTGCATTCTGGCGCACGCTGGCATTGCTGGGGATTGGCAATTTTCGGGACTGCATTGTCACGGCCGAGTCGGCGCTGACGCAGGGCACTTCGCCCGACAATACCGATGTATTGCTGCGGCTCATGGCGCGTGCGCGCCTGGCGCTGGGCGACACCAATGCCGCGCTGGCGATTTATGCGGATGTCGACCATCACACCTCGAACAACATCACCCGCGCCGAAACCCTGCTGGAATGGGCCAATACGCTGGAAGCGATGGGACGCGAGGATGAGGCGCTGAACGTGCTGACGCGGCAGGCGGAACTGCACGTCACGGGAGCGGCGATGGATGCCGGCAGGTTGGCGCGCGCCCGGTTGTTGGCCGGCCAGCATCGGCGGGCGGAAGCGGAAGCGGCGCTTCGCACGCAGGGGCAGGATCGATCCGCCGGGGAAATCAGCCGCGTCCAGGCGCTGGTCGAGGCATCGCAGCTGGCGCTGGCGGACGGGCGCACAAACGACGCCGTGAAAGCCGCGCGCGAAGCCGTGGGTTTGGCGGTGCATGCGGAATCCCGCAAAATCGCCGTGTTCCGGCTGGCGGATTTGCTGCTGGCGGATGCGGCGACGCTCGACGAGGGCACCAATTGCATGCATGCCTATGTCCGTGAATTTTCGGAAGACCCGATCGCCGCCCTGGCCCAGTTCCGCCTGGCGGAAGCTTTGCTGCGTCAGGCGCGCTACGAGGCCGCCGCCAGTGCCTACCGCGTTTTTCTCGAGATCGCCGGCAACGATCGCGCGCGCGAAGCGGCGGCGCTCGAGGGGCGCGGGGTGGCGTTGTTCCATCTGGGACGCGATGTCGAAGCCGCCAGCATGTTCCGGAATGCGCAGGATCGCGCCACCAACGATCTGGTGCGCGCGGCGTGTCTGTTTCAGGCCGGCGACGCGCTGCTGGCGGCCGGCCAGTTTCGTCAGGCCGCCGACACCTACCTTTGCGTCTTCACCAACTATCCGTTTGCGACACAGGCGCCGCGCGCGCTGTTCCAGGAGGCGGACAGCCTGGAGCGTGCCGGCGATGGCGAGGGCGCGCAGGCTGCGTTTGCCCTGGTGGCGCAGCGGTACGGACGGACCGAACTGGCGGTGCAGGCGCTGCTGCGTCTGGCGGCGTTGCAGGCGGCGCATGATCTGTCGCATCAGGCCATCGCCTCCTACTCGCAGGTGTTGGAGACGACGACGAATGCGGAATGGCGTGGCGAAGCATTGATGGGGCGTGGCCGCACCCACTACCGCGCCTACGATTTCGAGGCTGCCAGCCAGGATTTTGCCGCCGCAGCCGCGGCGCAGCCTGCATTGCGCGACGAAACCGAATTCCTGCGCGCCAAATGTCTGTTGGGGCTGGGACGCGACGAGGACGCCCGCGCCGCAGCCGCGAACTTCATCAACACCGCCACCAACTCGCCACGGCTTCCGGAAATGGTGCTGTGGCTGGCGGGGATCGAATACAACCGTAATCACCTCGAGGAGGCGGACAGGCTGTTCCATGAATATGCCACCCGCTGGACCAACGGGGTACTGGCGGATGCCGCCGTGCTCGGGGAGGGGCGCGTGGCATTTCAGCGCGCCGACTACACCAATTGCGTCAAGTTGATGTCCGGCCTGCAGCAGGACTATCCGAAAAGTCCGCGGCTGGCGGAAAGCCGCTATGTGCAGGGCGAGGCGCTCTTCCTGCTGTTCCGGCACGCCGAAGCCGTTCTGGTCTTTGATGAAATCATCAACCAATACACCGACAGCGATTGGGTCACGCCGGCCCTGGAACGCAAG
>Ga0316226_1002856_pt1 | contig 15533 bp, 15 predicted proteins | sample TBH18017metaG_FD_206009 | JGI IMG/M metagenome (GOLD analysis project Ga0316226, IMG submission 206009) | Freshwater microbial communities from Trout Bog Lake, Wisconsin, USA - TBH18017 | ecosystem: Environmental > Aquatic > Freshwater > Lake > Hypolimnion/Profundal zone | place: USA: Wisconsin... | reverse complement strand
CGGCGTGCCCATCGGCACTTCGATGAGGCCGGTGTTTTTGATGTTGCCGGCGAGCGCGAACACTTTCGTGCCTTTGCTTTTATCGGTGCCGATGCCGGCGAACCATTCCGCGCCGTTGCGGTAAATGGCCGGAACATTGGCGAAAGTTTCGACGTTGTTCAACAGTGTCGGACAGCCGAACAATCCGCTTTCCGCCGGAAACGGCGGGCGCGGACGCGGCGTGCCGCGCTTGCCTTCGACAGACATCATCAGCGCGGTTTCTTCGCCGCAGACAAACGCGCCGGCACCAATGCGGATTTCGATGTTGAAGTTGAACGGCGACTCAAAAACGCCGGCACCAAGCAAACCCAGCGTTTTCGCCTGTTTGATGGCGAGATTCAGCCGCGAGATGGCGAGCGGATATTCGGCGCGCACATAAATATATCCCTGATCCGCGCCGACCGCGTAGGCCGCGATGGCCATGCCTTCGAGCACGCTGTGCGGATCGCTTTCCAAAACGCTGCGATCCATGAACGCGCCGGGATCGCCTTCGTCGGCGTTGCAAATCACATATTTCTTCGTGCCGGGCGATTTGGCGACCGTGCCCCATTTGAGGCCGGTCGGGAAACCCGCGCCGCCGCGACCGCGCAAGCCGCTCTTGGTCATCGCCTCGACAACTTCCTTCGGCGTCATTTCGTTCAGCACCTCGTGCAACGCGAGATAGCCGTCCGCCGCGATGTAGCTTTCAATGCGTTCGGGATTCACGATGCCGCTGTTGGCGAGCACAATGGAAAATTGTTTTTTGAAAAACGCCGCGTCCGGATCGGTCTGCTCCACATTCGCCTTGCCGCCTTTGAGTGCGGCAATAATTGACGCCGCATTTTCCGGCGTAACCTTGACGTAAAGCTCGTTCTTCGGATCAACCGCGACCAGCGGGCCTTCGCAGCACAGCTTCATGCAGCCGACGCCGCGCACTTCGACTTCGTTTTGCAACCCGGCTTCGGCGACGGCTTTTTCAAGCTGCTCCTTCACGCCCTTCGAGTCGGAGGACATGCAGCCGGCCGCCAGGCAGCAGCGCAGGACAATTTTTTTCTGCTCGGCCAGCTCTTTTTGTTTTACCGCGATGAGGTCGTTGAGAATCATGATTTCACCCACTGGTTGATTTTTTCGAGCGTGGACTCCGGTGTCTGGCGCGGCGTGACCGTGCCGTCATAAACCACCGCCGGCGCGATGCCGCACGCGCCGATGCAGCGCGCGGTGAGCAGCGAAACCTTGTTGTCCGCCGTCGTTTCGCCGGCCTTGATCTTGAGTTGATCCTGGACAGCCTCGACAACCTTGTCCGCGCCCTTGACGTAACAGGCGGTGCCCATGCAGACGACGCAGGTATGCTGCCCCTGGGGCTTGAGCGTGAAGAAATGATAAAACGTCGCGACGCCATAAACGCGGCTGGGCGGCAATTTCAGCTTGTGGGAAATAAACAGCAGCAGGTCGTCTTCGAGATAGCCAAAAAGTTCCTGCGCCTTGTGCAGCACCTCGATGAGGGCGTCGTGGCGGAACTGGTGTTTCTTCATGTGCACTTCAAGAATCTTGAAGCGCTTGTCGCCGCTGGGATGCCGGGCCAACGCCGGGGCAGCCGGAGGCGGTTCAACAACTGTTGTGTTTGTGGTCATATCAGTTTTGCACCGCCAGCATCAGCCGGAACCGAAAGTGCATGAATTCAAATTAGCATCTTTGATTTTTCAATCCCCACTTTTCTTGCCAAAGACAGACCTTTAGTTGTGATGCCTCAGGCCGGCGTTTGGGGCAGCAACCCGGCCGGCGGCGGCAGAGAATTTATGCCGCAACAGCCCGCACCGGCGGACGCTTCGGACGCCGCACCGCCGCCACCGTCGGATTTCAAAACTCGTTTCAACCTGGTAAAACAATTTGAAAATCGCGAGCGCCCATATTTTCCCCGGCTTCCGGCAGGTCAAAATCCGTGCAGCCATTGTCAATTTTTGGAAAGCCATTCCCCCGCCGTTCAATCAGATTTAGGCTGCGGCCAGCGTTGGTTTTTTAGGCGGGATTATGCCTTTGCCCAGCCTGCGCCGCGCCGGCATTGTCCAAACTAAAAACTTTATGCACATCAGCAAACTCCTCCGGGCAGCCGCCACTGCGGCTGCGTTTCTCGCCTCCGGCACCGCCCTGCGCGCCGGCGAGGCCGACCTTCATATCCCGTCCTTCGCCCCGGTCAAATTCGACGGGCTGTTCGGCGTCACCGGGGTTGAGCTGATGTATCTCGGCCTGGTGATCTGCGCCATCGGCGCCGTCTTCGGCCTGGTGCAATACCGCCAGACCAAGGCGCTGCCGGTGCACAAGTCCATGGCGGACGTTTCGCAGACAATCTGGGAGACGTGCAAAACATATCTGTTCCAGCAGGGCAAATTCCTGGCGATCCTCTGGCTGCTCATCGCCGCGTGCATTTTTTTCTACTTCAAAATTTTGGAGGGGAAAACTTTCGGCGATGTCGCCGTCATCCTGGCCGCCTCGATCCTCGGCATTCTCGGCAGCTACGGCGTGGCGTGGTTCGGCATCCGCATCAACACCACCGCCAACTCCCGCACGTCGTTCGCCGCGCTGAAGGGCGCGCCGGTCAATGTCGTCGGCATCCCGCTGCGCTCCGGCATGAGCGTCGGCCTGCTGCTCGTCTCGGTGGAGCTGTTCTTCATGATCTGCATCCTGATTTTTCTGCCGAACAATCTCGTCGGCCCGTGCTTCATCGGCTTCGCCATCGGCGAATCGCTCGGCGCGAGCGTGCTGCGCATCTGCGGCGGCATCTTCACCAAGATTGCCGACATCGGCTCCGACCTGATGAAAATTGTTTTCAAGCTGCCGGAAGACGATCCCAAGAATCCCGGCGTCATCGCCGACTGCACCGGCGACAACGCCGGCGACTCCGTTGGCCCGACGGCGGACGGCTTCGAGACCTACGGCGTCACCGGCGTGGCGCTCATCGCGTTCCTCTCGCTGGCGCTAGCGGCGCCCGAATCACAGACCACCTGCGCCACGCTCATCATCTGGCTGTTCACCATGCGGGCGCTGATGATTGTGACCTCGCTGGTCTCGTATTTCCTGAACGAGGGCATCACCAACGCCAAGTTCGGCGGCAAAAAAGATTTCGATTTCGAGGCGCCGCTCACGCACCTCGTCTGGATCACGTCGGCGGTTTCCATCGTCGTCACGTTCGTTGCGAGCCACGTTTTGCTGGCGAAGCAAAACGGCATTGACGGCAATCTCTGGTGGGTGCTGTCCGCGATCATCTCCTGCGGCACGGTGGCGGGTGCGGTGATCCCCGAGTTCACCAAGATTTTCACCAGCACCAAATCGCAGCACGTCAAGGAGGTCACCACCTGCTCCAAGCACGGCGGCGCGTCGCTGAACATTTTGTCCGGCTTCGTCGCCGGCAACTTCTCCGCGTTCTGGATGGGCTTCGTGATTCTCGGCCTGATGTTCTGCGCGTGCCTGCTGGCGACCTACACCGACTCGCCGATTGTCGCGCTGATGCCGGCGCATTTCACCTTTGCCGCGCCGATCTTCGCGTTCGGCCTCGTGGCGTTCGGCTTTCTCGGCATGGGGCCGGTGACGATTGCCGTGGACAGCTACGGCCCGGTGACGGACAACGCGCAATCCGTTTATGAGCTGAGCCGCATCGAGGCGCAGCCGGACATCGCCAGGGAAATTGAAAAGAATTTCGGCTTCAAGCCCGACTTCGAGAACGCCAAGCACCTGCTCGAAAAAAACGACGGCGCGGGCAACACCTTCAAGGCCACGGCCAAGCCCGTGCTCATCGGCACGGCGGTGGTCGGCGCGACGACGATGGTTTTCGGCATCATCATGCTGCTGCAGGGAATGTATGAGGCGCAGGTCGCGTCGGGCATTCCCGGGCCGTTCAAGCCCGTCATCGAGGCGTTGAGCATCGTGCAGCCGGAAATCATCCTCGGCCTGCTCATGGGCGGCGCGGTGGTCTATTGGTTCACCGGCGCCAGCACCCAGGCCGTCGTCACCGGCGCGTATCGCGCGGTGGTCTATATCGAGGAACACATGAAGCTCGACGAAACGACCGCGTCGGAAAAGGACAGCAAGGAGGTCGTCCGCATCTGCACCGTCTATGCGCAGAAGGGCATGTGGAACATCTTCATCGTCATCTTCTGCCTGGCGCTGTCGCTGTCGTTTTTCAACCCGTATTTCTTCATCGGCTACCTCATCGCCATCGCGTTCTTTGGTTTGTTCCAGGCCATTTTCATGGCCAACGCCGGCGGCGCGTGGGACAACGCCAAAAAGATCGTCGAGGTGGATTTGAAGATGAAAGGCACCGACCTCCACGCGGCGACCGTCGTCGGCGACACCGTGGGCGATCCGTTCAAGGACACTTCGTCCGTGGCGCTGAACCCGGTGATCAAGTTCACCACGCTCTTCGGCCTGCTCGCGGTGGAAATCGCCGTGACGATTCCGCACCAGAGCGTCAAGACGCTCATCGGCGGATTTTTCCTGATCGTGGCGCTGGTGTTCATCTACCGCTCGTTCTACGCCATGCGGATTCCCGATGAAGACCTGGAAGCCGACGACAATCTTATTCATCCGTCACCAACTGAAAAAACGGCTGAACCCGTGACCACCCAGACCGGCACCGCCAGCTTCGTGACCGGTTCCGGCGTGCGGGCAAAATAATAATTCAAACGGAAAAAATCAGCCGCGCGCGGGCAACCGTGCGCGGCTTTGCCTTTGCCGGACGCGGCGGCAAATCAGACGTAGAGCGCGTTTTGCAGTTCGCGCAGCAGCACGCCGGTAAACGGATGCCGGCGTTCCGGCTCGCGTTCGAGGCATTTCAAGACCACATTTTCCAGCGCGGGCGGCACGCCAGGATTCAGTTCGCGCAGCGGCATCGGCCCGTCCGGCTGCAGTTGCGCCGCGAGAATTTCCCCGGGCGAATCGCCGGGAAAAGGCTTCTTGTTCGTCAGCAGCTCATACGCGGAAACCCCGAACGCGAAGATGTCCGTGCGCCCGTCAATCCCCTCGCGCCGCAACTGCTCCGGCGCCATGTAGCCGGGCGTGCCGGGATTCTTCGCGAATTTCACCGGCTTCTCCGGCAGCGGCTGCGCCATGTCAAAATCAATCAGCCGCACCGCGCCGTTGCGCGAGACCAGCACATTCTCCGGCTTGAAATCGAGGTGCATGTAGCCGTTCTCGTGGACGTCGTTCAGGCCGGTCGCCATGTCTATCAGGATTTGCGCCACGTTCTCCGTCAGCACCGGATCGTGTTTTGCGAACAGCAGCTTCAGGTTGTCCGCCTCGACGTAGTCCATCAGCAGATAATCGCTGCCGTGCTCGACGTAGCCGACGATGTTCTGGCAATCGGAAAGCTTGGACAAAATTTCGTTGCCGCGCGTGAAACGGCGGCGGGCGGTGAAATTGAAGCGCAGTTCTTTTTTCAGCCGGCGCAGCGCATAGTTTTTGCGGCGCTCGTCGGAAACCAGCCAGATGTCCGCCATACCGCCGCTGTTGAGCAGTTCTCGCAGATAAAACCGGCCGAACTTTTCGGGTTCAACCGCCTCGTTGTCGGGCAAGCCGCGCGCCATGAAAAAACAATGCCACAGGAACCGCGCCGCCGCGACCAAAAATTATTCGGAAAAATTTTCTTTCTGCCGGCGGCGGATGAAATAGATTTTCCCCATGACCGGCGTGCCGAGGGACTGTCTGAACCTGTTGTATCCGCCCGTTTGCCAGCTTTGCCACGACCACCGCGCGGAGGCGCGCGAGGGCTTTGTGTGCGCGAAATGCTGGTCGCACGTCCGCTTCATCCGCGCGCCGTTTTGCGAGCGCTGCGGCCTGCCGTTCGCGGGCGACCTGACCACAAGTTTCATCTGCACCAACTGCAATGACCTCAAATTGTATTTCACTTCCGCGCGCTCGGCGGTCGTCGCCAAGACGGTCGTGCTGGAGGCCATCCACCGGTTCAAGTATTCCCGCGCCCTGTGGTTTGAGAATTTTCTCGCCGGCCTGCTCATCCGCGAGGCCGCGCCGGTTCTGGCCAAGGGAAACTGGCATAGCATCGTGCCCGTGCCGCTGCATCCGGTCAAACTGCGCGAACGCGAGTTCAACCAGGCTGCCCTGCTCGCCGCGCAGCTTGCCCGCGCCACGAAAATTCCGCTGAATGAGAAAATCCTCCGGCGCGTGCATCCCACGGCCACGCAGACGACGCTGACGCGCGACGAACGGGCGGCGAACATGAAGAACGCCTTTGTCGTCCGCAAAGGAATCCGGCTCGACGGACAGAGAATTGTCCTGCTGGACGACGTTTTTACCACCGGCGCGACCACGAACGCCTGCGCGCAGGCGTTGCAAGTGGCTGGCGCGGCCGAGGTTTGTGTCTGGACAGTTGCACGCGGGCTGTGAATTTCGTAGCATCGGGCGTTCATGGATACCACTTCGTTCATCAAGAAGACCATCGGCGGCGTAATGCAGGTGGAACCGGCCTTGACGCCGCCGCCCGTGCCGACCGAGCAGACGAGCTTTGCCAAAAAACCGAAGGTTGGCAGCAGCAAGTCCAAGAAGCGCGAGATTCCCGAAGGTCTGTGGATCAAATGCCCGGCCTGCGACGTGATGATCTTCGACAAGGAACTCGACGAAAATCTCCAGGTCTGCCCCAAGTGCCAGCAGCATCTGCCCATCGCCTCGCGCGAACGCATCCATTCGCTCGTCGAGACCTGCACGTTTCAGGAGATGGACGCGGAGATGGTGAGCGTGGACATCCTGAAATTCGCCAGCTACAAGAGCAAATTGGAGCGCGACCGCAAGGCCACGATGCTCAAGGACGCCGTCGTCACCGGCATCGGCAAGATTGGCGCGCACACCGTCGCGCTGGGCGTGATGGATTTCCGGTTCATGGGCGGCTCGATGGGCGCGGTCGTCGGCGAGAAACTGACGCGCCTCATCGAACGCGGCACCGAAGGCGGCTGGCCGGTGGTGGTCATTTCCACCAGCGGCGGCGCGCGGATGCAGGAAGGCGCGTTCAGCCTGATGCAGATGGCAAAGACTTCCGCCGCCCTCGCCTACCACGCCAAACATCGCCTGCCCTACTTGAGCGTGCTGACGAACAACAGCTACGGCGGCGTGATGGCCAGCTACGCCGCGCTGGGCGACCTGAACCTCGCCGAGCCGGGCGCGATGATCGGGTTCGCCGGCCCGCGCGTCATCAAGGACACGACCCACGCCGATTTGCCGCCTCGTTTCCAGACGGCGGAATTTCTCCTCGACCACGGCCTCATTGACGCCATCGTTCACCGCAAGGAGATGAAAGCGCAACTGATCAAATACCTCGACTACTTCGCCGCCGGGAAAAAGAACGGCGCCGCTTAATTTCAGGTCGAAACCCCTTCTGCTTTCTTGCATCAATCGCATCACCGCGATTGACACCGCGCGCTTATTTTCGGAAATTCACGGACTAATTTCACCGAACACATGAGCAACGCCATCTCCACCGAATCCCTGCAACACGCCGGCCGCACCTTCCCGCCGTCCGCCGACGTCGTCAAGCGCGCCCACCTTAACGCCGCGCAGTTCGACGCCCTTTATCGCCGCTCCATCACCGAGCCTGAAAAATTCTGGCTGGAACAGGCGCACACGCTCGACTGGTTCAAGAAACCCACCGTCGCCGGTAAGCACATCTGGGACACCGCCGCGCGGAAGATTGAGCATACCTTCTTCGAGGACGGCCAGCTCAACATCACGACCAACTGTCTCGACCGCCATCTCAAGACACGCGGCTCGCAGACCGCCATCATCTGGCAGGGCGAACCGGAGGAGGAAGTCAAACACATCACCTACGCGGAGCTGCACGCCGAAGTCTGCAAGTTCGCGAACGTCCTGAAATCGCTCGGCATCCAGAAGGGCGACCGCGTGGCCATCTACATGCCGATGATCCCCGAAGCCGCCGTCGCCATGCTCGGCTGCGCCCGCATCGGCGCGATTCACTCGGTCGTGTTCGGCGGGTTCAGTTCGGACGCGCTCGCCGGACGCATCAATGATTCCGAGTGCAAGCTCCTCATCACCGCCAACGTCTCGCTGCGCGCCGGCAAACACATTCCGCTCAAGGAACTCGCCGACGCCGCGCTCAAGCACACGCCCAGCATCCAGCACGTCATCGTTGTGAAGCGCAATGCCGAGCCGTGCAACATCGTTCCCGTCCGTGATGTCTGGTATCACGACCTCATGGCCAAGGCTTCCGCCACCTGCCCCGCCGAGCACCTGAATGCCGAGGATTACCTCTTCATCCTTTACACCAGCGGCTCCACCGGCAAGCCCAAGGGCGTCGTCCACAGCACCGCCGGCTATCTGCTCTGGAGCGCGCTCACGCACAAATACGTCTTCGACATCCACGAAGGCGACGTTTATTTCTGCACCGCCGACATCGGCTGGGTCACCGGCCACAGCTACGTCATCTATGGCCCGCTCTGCAACGGCGGCACCACGCTCATGTTCGAAGGCGTGCCGACCTTCCCCGATGCCGGGCGTTTTTGGAAAATCGTCGAAAAGTTCAAGGTCAATTCCTTCTACACCGCCCCCACCGCCATCCGCGCGCTCATCCGCCTCGGCGATGAATGGCCGGGCAAATACGATTTGTCCTCCCTCCGCGTCCTCGGCTCCGTCGGCGAACCCATCAATCCCGAGGCGTGGCTGTGGTATCACAAGCACATCGGCCGCGAACGCTGCCCCATCGTGGACACCTGGTGGCAGACCGAGACCGGCGGCCATCTGATCACGCCTTTGCCCGGCGCGCACACGCTCAAACCCGGCAGCGCCGGACGCGCCTTCTTCGGCGTGGAGCCGGTTGTCCTGCGCGACGACAGCAGCGAATGCAGCCCCAACGAAGGCGGCAAGCTCTGCATCAAGAAACCCTGGCCCGGCATCATGCGCACGACGTGGGGCGACCATCTGCGCTTCGTGAACACCTATTTCTCCACCTACAAGGACATGTATTTCACCGGCGACGGCTGCCGCGTGGATGCCGACGGCGACTACTGGCTGCTCGGCCGCGTGGACGACGTCGTCAACGTCTCCGGCCATCGCATCGGCACGGCGGAAGTGGAGAGCGCGCTCGTGAGCCATCCGAAGGTGGCCGAAGCCGCCGTCGCGCCCATGCCGCACGACATCAAAGGCCAAGCTCTTTACGCCTTTGTGACGCTCAAGGACGGCGTGGCCGAGAGCGAGGAATTGAAAAAGGATCTGGCCGCGCACGTCCGCAAGGAGATTGGCGCGATAGCCGTGCCGGACAAAATCCAGTTTGCGCCCGGCCTGCCCAAGACGCGTTCCGGCAAAATCATGCGGCGCATCCTGCGGAAGATAGCCGAGAACCACACCGACCAGATTGGCGACACCTCCACCCTCGCCGACCCCGGCGTGGTGGATGCGCTGGTCAAGGGGAAGCAGTAGAATTGCCGAAAACATCCAACATCGAACAATCAACATCCAACATCCAATCCGACGGACACGCGACGGCTTCACTGGTTGTTCGATGTTGGATGTTGGTTGTTGGATGTTTCAGTCAAATCCAATCACGCCCGCCGAAACCTCCAGTCCGGGATTGCCGGCGGTGAAGTGCTCGTCAAGGGGAAGCAGTAGAACAATAGAAAGCGGAACAAAGATAGCGACACCAATTCATCATGGCAATTTTGTCGGCGAGACAATGTTTGTCATGGTTACTGACGGATGATAGTGCAAGTTTTGCTCGTGCAGCCTCATCACGGAGTTATACATTAAAACCTCCTGCTGACTTGAAAAGCGATTAGGATATGGCTCCTCTGGAAAATAGGGATAATACCAAATTTCAAAGCGACCATTATTGGTGCCGGTATAAATAGGCAGGTCATGCATTCCTGCAATCACATAGAGCCGAAGCTTGCCCGCCTGAAAATCATGGCTCGCTGTGAGTCCGCCAAGGGAGTGGGCGAGTTGTCTGTCCTCTGCTTTCCAACAAGAAATCTGCCACGCTGCAAATCCTAGACATCCAAGCAGTGCGACAACTACTACGGCAAGAATCGCAGCGACAATCTTTAACTTTTTGGAATTGTTCATAAGTCGAGTTGCCCTAGGCAGGACAATGGGTTGAACTTCTCCGCCCATTCAAACACCGCCGGGCTGAATGGCAAGGGCAAAGGCGCAATTCCCCAGCGCCACCCTGGGACTGACCCTTTCATGGAGCGCGGCATGGAAGAAATTCTCCAAAGCCAGGACACCATGCTGCAACGGCTGGGCAGAACCCCCGCCGCCGGCGGCGCCGCGCCCGACATCAGCAAGGCCTACCGGCAGCACCTGCGCCGCGCCAAGGGCTGGTGCGCCAGCCATGGCGTCCACGCGCTGGGCGTCAGCTACGAGACGCTCGTGCATCGTCCCGGGGAGATACTGCCGCAGCTCGCCGCCTTCCTCGGCACCCCGGACAAGCTGGACGCCATGCGCGCCTGCATCGAGCCGGGACTCCATCGCGCCCGCACCGGCGAATTCCCCGCCCCGGCCGGCCAGGCCGCCGCCGCCCCCGCAGCCGTGGCCGCTTGAACTGAATATCCTACGGCGCTTGAAATTTACGGGGGGAACATTGGCTACAAAGCTGCCGCGCCTGCGGCGCTGGGCGGTCTGCCTTCTCATCTAAGAAGGTTAGGCTGATTTTTCATCTTTTCTTGTCATGGATGGTGGATAGAGCACTATCCCAATTCCAGCTCCAACTTGAGCCGCCATGCAAAGAGTTTCTTGGCTAAGATGGTCATCATAAGTGCGTGGCTCATCGCCCATCTCGTATCCAACTAAAAACTCGCGAACTCCAGCCTCATCCCATTCCCTTTTGACATGAGGTGGAAGCTCCATAACCATCTTGCACAGTTTCTGCATCGTCAAATCGGCGGACGAATAATGGAGCGGATCACAATACGCATACCAACGATGCGTCTCCCAAGCCAACTTGTGAACATAGTTGTCTTGTGCTTGAAACCATTCCACAAAAGCATCGCAATCCTTATCCGTCTTGATGCCTATTTCTACACTTATGTATGCGGATTGTTGTGGCATAATCAGCCTAACTATTGATTGGGTTGAAGTTTTGCGGCCTATCCCAAGCCGGTTGCGCTTGCAGGACACGGCCAAGGCTGCGTTCGGCCTGCGCCCCGACCCAGGCGGCGCCGAGGCGCGGGCGGCGGCCAGACGGGACGGCGGTTTCTACGGCAATCTTGATGCTTCTGGTATTCATTTTGGTGCGTTTGTGACTATCCCGACGGCAGCACCCTGAACGCGCGCTGCCGGCCACCATTGGGTTCCTCCATCCACAAACAGAACATTTGCTCCGGCAGAATTGTGATTGGCCAATGGCTCAAGGGCAAGAATCGTGTTGGGCGGATTGTTCGTCGTTCGTCCGGGAAACAATCGGTAATCCGCCCATTGATCCACCTGCGTCCAAGCTCCGACCTCGTGACCGGTTGACGGACAGTGAAGCAATTTTGCCCAATTAACGTCTTCCCCTACCAGGTTGAGTTCGAACCAAGTGGACGGGAAATGTCCGTTGTGAGCTTCGGCATACTCCCGGCAGCGCAAACCAATTAGCTTAAGATTGGTCTGGCAATCCAATCTGACCATTTTCCTCCAGGCCTCCCTGAATCCTGACACCAACTCCACGACTACGACTATAGCAATGATGCCGACGATAGCGGCTAAAATCTTTCGCGGAGATGGGAAAGGCATTGGTGCCGGCGATTTTTCAGGCTTCAGACTCATGGCTATCTTTCACCGAGGCGCGGGCGGCGGCCAGACGGGCAAGGCCTTGGCTCAAGCCTGCGCGTGGCTTCGGCTCTGCCTGTCGGTGAATTGTTAGGTGTGAGATCCATGCAAATATACAAACATAATAACCCCACCAAGCAATGCGCCGACAGTGGCGACAATGCTAACCTTGAGCCAGCGACCGCGAAAACGATCCCGGAATAAATAGAAATAAGCTGCCAATCCAACGACCGAAACTCCGAGCAGCGTGAAAACTCTGGTGTGCCGACCGAGAGGCAAAGTCACGGCAACCACCATCACGATGGCAAATGCGATAACAAAAATCCATTCTACCAATTTTGAATTCAATTTAGTCATGCGTTGCTCACACCCAGGCAGAATGTTTTGTGACGAAAGCAAAGAAGGCGTCTGCTCTCCGGAATGGACGTGGGTTGCACCGCTGACTCGCGGCGGGAACTGCGCCAGCGGCCTGCGCCCCGACCCAGGCGGCACCGAGGCGCGGGCGGCGGCCAGACGGGCAAGGCCTTGGCTCAAGCCTGCGCGTGGCTTCGGCTCTGCCTGCCGGTGACGGGTTGGGCGAATCAGTCATAACAATCAATGCTCCGGCACCATGTCTAACGTCACAACGTAAGGCTCATTCTTGCCGAATGGAAATGTGCGAGGCAATTTAAGCTCAGAGGTTCGTGCCTTGTAACGGTCGCAGAATATCCCATGTCCCCGAAAATAAGAATAGTCTGCATCGCTGCCGATATAATATACCGACCCGCCGAACGGCTTCAAGACTCCCATCCACAATTGGTAATGATCTTCGGGCGCTCTATGGACATAAGCAAGCGAATGGCAACTCATCGTCGTGATGCAAACAACTGCCGCCACCAGCAGTCCAACAATACGAAATTTAATGCGTCGTCGCATAGATACGCCTAGACGTATAAGCAGAGCCGCCGCCGGCTAACGGCGGAAACCGCGCCAGCGGCCTGCGCCCCGACCCAGGCGGCGCCGAGGCGCGGGCGGCGGCCAGACGGGCAAGGCCTTGGCTCAAGCCTGCGCGTGGCTTCGGCTCTGCCGGCCGGTATCTGATGATGAATCTTAATCATTTCTTGGCCGGTGTGTCGAATATAATAAACCATGCTATGCAGCAGCCAATAAATAATATGACTCCCAAAGTGACCCAGTCGTCAAACTTCCAGCCATGCAAGAAGCCCAGCCCAACATCGGCAGCAATAACTATCGGACACAAAATGTAAAGTTGATGTTTTAGACTCATAAAGCGAAATGCTGCCTACTTACAAAGCTGACCTGTTGGACAAAGCCATCTGTCGCGGCGGGAACTGCGCCAGCGGCCTGCGCCCCGACCCAGGCGGCGCCGAGGCGCGGGCGGCGGCCAGACGGGCAAGGCCTTGGCTCAAGCCTGCGCGCGGCTTCGGCTCTGCCTGCCGGTGACGGATCAGGTATCATGTGATGAATCATCATCGGATCGATCTGAACGATATATGCTAAATTTGAACCACCACCAAATGGCAATCAATATGATAATCCACTTGAGTGAATGCTTTTGGACAAGCACTGAAGGATCCCATATCAAAAATAAAAATAACAGCGCTGTGCAGATGGCCAGATTTAGATAGGAATAGAGATCAAGCCGTCGGAAGATAAAAACCGAGACGCCAAATAATGCCATGCCAAGAAGTGGCAACGGTGGCGAGTCTGACATCAAGCAAATACTGGCTGTCACCAATAACACCGAATGAATCGCCAATTTTGCTCCGGGTTTCATGCGGAATAATGATGCTTAAAGTCGAAAGCTGGCCTGTCGCGCCGTAGTGAAACGAAGGTGGAAACCGCGCCAGCGGCCTGCGCCCCGACCCAGGCTGCGCCGAGGCGCGGGCGGCGGCCAGACGGGCAAGGCCTTGGCTCAAGCCTGCGCGTGGCTTCGGCTCTGCCTGCCGGTGACTGGTTATAGAATGTATATGTCATTTGCCGATGTCGTCCTCATGGTCAAGAATAACAAGTGCCAGCCTGTCAAGAAACTGTGGACTGCTCTCTGGGTCAATGGAATAATCGGGCTTTAACCGTAAAAACAAAGCTTCCCATCCCAGTGTTGTGCGACCCCGATACGAATACTCGACTGGGATTCGCTGTGCCGCTTGACCCGGACGACTCAAAGAGAATGCGTAACCAAAACTCTCCTCGGTCGTGGTGGGAACCAGCCCAAGCGTGAGCAAAGTCCATAAGGGAACCGCGCTACTGCCGTAAATCTCCCGTTCCACTCGCGCAACCAATGCCGGAGGACTACTGAATCGCTCCAAGTGATCCACGCGAACAAAGACCCCGGTGTTACGCAGTGTTTTAACAAGTGCGTCGGAATAATCTGGATACTTGTATGTCTCAACTCCAACGGTGAATGTTAGTCGAGCAGTCTGTAGCCTGTCTTTCTCGGTTGCGGAAAGAGCTGGCGGCAAAGTGGAACTCGCACACCCGCCACCGAAGGCTGCAATTGTAGCCAGCAATAGTATAAGTGGAATGAACTGCGCATATCGTTTGGTTTGCTGGCTCATGGCGATGCAAACCGTCGCGGCGGAACACAAGCCAGACGGGAGCAGCAGCGGAACCGCGCCAGCGGCCTGCGCCCCGACCCAGGCGGCGCCGAGGCGCGGGCGGCGGCCAGACGGGAAGGCGGTTTCTACGGCGATCTGGTTAGCTGGCATCATCGTGTCTCTGCCTTTCTCGCCTGCTCCAAGATCGAAGCAATCTTGGCATCTATCTCGGCCATATCACGAGATGTGCGATATGTATCATTGGTTGGATTCTCTGCCCGAAAGGCTGCTATCCCTGCTAAAATATTGGTCGCCAACTTCCGGCTGCGAGCATCGGTGTAATCCCCCAACGCCCAAATGGTGAGGATGTCGCCATCCAACTGTGAACGTATCAGGCTCCGAGCCTCGTCAAGTTGTCCGTTATCCATGTTGTGCAATAGCCGGGCCTTTATGCTCGCATCAGCGAGCGCCTTGTCTAGTGCCGTCGCCGAGTAGGCATCATCCATATAACGCTGGCCAAAGCCGAGCCTGTAACCGGCGGCGACCAAAATCGCCGCGATGAGAACGATGCCAAACATAAATGCAAATGTTTTCATAAGCGTGTGCGTTGTTGCCTAACGTAAGGGTTCAGTCCTGGTTTCATTTGAGGTTAAATTCATTTGGTTCCTCGGTTTCACGTTTCAGCTTCAGGACACGGCCAAGGCTGCGTGCGGCCTGCGCCCCGACCCAGGCGGCGCCGAGGCGCGGGCGGCGGCCAGACGGAACGGCGGATTCTACGGAAACCTGGTTAAACCACATGGACTCAGTTTCCATCTGTCTTCTTATTCTTTATCGTTTCAATCTTCTGTCGGTTCGTCTCCACCAAATCACCAATCTCCTTATCGGTCATGTCTAGCCTGAGTTTTCTCATGGACTCATCGGCCACCGACTTCTCGCACTTAATAGAGTCCAGCTTCTGTGTGGTCACCGGCTTCACGCTGCCATCTGGCTGGCGATTGAACATCTCAAAGCTGTCAGTGCACGGAACAATGACCATGACCGATTCAAGCGTGCCGTCGCCATCCTCATCACTCTCGACCATGACCAACTTCCCGTCGGCGAGATAACCACGCGTGTAAACGGTCATCATCCCTTTCTGGTTCCGACGGCTGGTGATTATCATCACCTTTGACTTGCCACGATAAACCGTCTCTATGCGCAAATCTGGCTTGCCGTCCTTGC
>Ga0316226_1002850_pt1 | contig 15547 bp, 21 predicted proteins | sample TBH18017metaG_FD_206009 | JGI IMG/M metagenome (GOLD analysis project Ga0316226, IMG submission 206009) | Freshwater microbial communities from Trout Bog Lake, Wisconsin, USA - TBH18017 | ecosystem: Environmental > Aquatic > Freshwater > Lake > Hypolimnion/Profundal zone | place: USA: Wisconsin... | reverse complement strand
CTTGCCAAAACAGCCGTGGTGGGGTTTATATTCCCCGACTGACGGTTAATCCATACCTGAATCGGTCTGCCTTGTGTGAGCTTGTTTGGAATCGTTGAGTAGGTCGATTCCGAAATGCGATTGATATTTATATCTTGCTGCTGAGCCGTACCGTTATTGGTACGAGTCACCATGTCAAGTAAATCAATTGTATCTACAGGAAGTGGATAACATACTTGCCCAGCGACCAGAGGAATCTGAAGTTCCTCGATGGTCCAAAGATTAATACCCCGGTTTGCCCATTCGATTGTCAGCAAGTTTAAACTGCGACGGGCAGTGCGAAGATCATACCCAGAACGAAGCTGCGTACCACAACGCTCAAAAGCCTCTTCGACTAACTCGGAGAGGTCTAAGTTAAACGCTGTAGTACCGCTTGTGTATTGGGTCATCTATTAACTCGCAGCAGGAGTAGCAGCAAGAGCAACGTCAGCAACGGGCGCTGAAACGGCTGGAGCAGTATCCACCGGAGCAACGGCAACAGGAGCAGGGTCGGCAACAACAGGAGCAACAGGAGCAGCGACAGCAGGTGCTGCAACTGGATCGGGAGTGCGCTGAGCTTCAAACTGAGCCTCCAGTTCAATTAAGAAGTGGGGATGGAAAGGGAGGCGCTTCAGGACATGGATAATGTCGTGAACGATTTTTTCTTCAAGTTTTAGAACGATACTCATTTGGATTTCCTCGCTGCCCGCATGTTGTCAACTAAATTAGGATAGGGACGACCAGCAGCCTTTGCCATCTCTTTCGCTTTGGACTTCTTTTCCGGGCTGAGTTTTTTAGGCTTACCCAGTTCTTTTGGTCTGGGTTTGTCCCAGACCTGACCACCACGTTTGTAAACTTCAACGTCATTCGGATTGTCCTTTCGAACAATCGTTTTACCTTTTGGCATCTTGGAAGGGTTGATGTCACCCATACCTCTAGAAGCCAACATGATTACATCTTCCCGCCTTTGCAGAAAGCCTTAACATGATCATGATGAATCTTGTGGCTTTCTTTGTGTTTGCCATAATGATGGCTATGATGTTTATAATCACCTGCTTCGTGTTGCTTAATGAAGTCGTCGTGGTGAACCATGTCAGGACCTGATTCTGGCTCCATGCGCTCTTTTACCATTTTCATTTCAATACTCCTTAGCAATATTTGCCTTTAGTGTGACCACGTTGTGCAATACCATCCGCACGGCTTGATGCGCTACCGCCTTTTGCCATCTTCTTAACTTTTCCGCCCTTTTTCATGTTGGATGGGATTGTTTCGTCTTCTGGCTTAGGAGCAGCTTGACGTTCTGCTTCTTTCTGAGCAGCCTCTCTGGCTGCTTCCTGCTGCATCTGTTTCTGAACAGCTTGCTTGTTACGGGCATCTATGAGTTCACGGGTCATTTCTGTCCCGGTCTTCCCAGTTGGATTAATCCTTTGGGCTACGATTTCTGCTTTGGTTGGCATTTAGATCACCCGACCTTTCATCTTGGGCATCATTGCACGGGTATAACCGCGCTCTTGAATAGCATGCTCGCCGTGTGGACGGTTGCCTTTTTTCAAGGATTCCATTTTTTCACCAAGGGGGAATTTCACGGAGCCACCGGTAGCCATCTTTTTGATTTTGCCACCACGTTTCATCCCAGTCGTGCTGCCGCCCGGCATCTTTTCTTCGATGTCCCGGGTATGACCACGTTTCTGAATGCCGTGTTCGCCAAACTTTAATTTGGTGTTTGAGCTTTTTTCAACATCCTTGCTCATGGTGCGTGGACCCATGGTCTCCCCGGTTTTTTCAACCTTACCACCAGAAGCCATTTTTTTAACTCCACCGCCACGCTTCATGCCACGGGCTTCTGCTCGCTCTTCACGAGCCAGCTTATCAAGTTCTTTTGCTTGGCGTAACTCTTTTGCCTTTTCTTTCATTTCACCACCTCGTTTAAACGTTTTGCCTTTGTCGGCTTTGGAAAAATCCTCGCCAACAGAGCGAGGTATACCTACCTTTTTGGCAAAAGCAGGGTTATGGGCAACAGCCTCCATGAGGCGGTGTTGTTTTGCGCTACTGCTCGGCATCTTTTTTACCCAGCAGGTTTTGAACGGTTTCCGTTTCATAGATACGGATACCTGTCCAGATAATCGTAAATAAAGCGGCGATAGAGGGAAGCATACTCATCAATGTCCCGATAACGGTTAATACTGATAGTGCGTCAAGCAAGTGCTTGATACCATCGCCAAGATCAGCTACATAATCTTTCATTTGCAGTTCCACCTTTTCAGGCTAGCCGCCTTGCGAGTAGGGCGACCTTTTTCATCTTTCATCGGTCCCGGCATTCCAGACATGCGAGCGCAAAAAGATTTTTTGCGTGGTCCACCTTCTGGTTGCGGGGCTTTTAAATGCGATCCGGTCGCAGCGTTGTACTTTGCACGACCTTTAGCAGTTAAACCCGCTCCCTTTGATACTGGCAGCTTTTCACCACGACCAACAGCGAGAGAGGGGGTTTTCTTAGCCATGATTAGGGCGACGTAATGTTAGCATTTTGGATTAACTTACCCGTCACAATAATACCACCAGCATAAGTGCTTGCACTGGTTTGTAGTTGCCACTGAATATCCGTTTTTTGTGGGTATGCAAATGGATCTGCTACTCGACTTGCAGTGTAAATCGAAGTGAAAGGCTGCTGTAAAACACTTAACTGTACGCCATTCGTGTTGTTGTTTGTTACCACACGATAGGTTAAGTAGTTTCCGCTAGTGTAGCTATTAGAAGTGTTTGCTTCGACCCAATCTAAATAAAACGTACAGTTTGCTGGTACGCTATATATAGCCGCTTGAGACTTACCTGCGCCAATATTTATTTGTCCGTAAATAGTCGTGCTAATTTTTAGCGTGATCGTGCCAACATTAGTTACTTGACCTGATGCGGGTGCTGTTAACACCATGCCATTGATACGAAGAAAACTATTTGCCGTTGATGTACCGCCTGTAGCAATAGTAACAACCTCTGATATTGGGTTAAAGTTAGCATCCAAGCCAGTAATTAATACTGTTGCTCCGTTATCAGATGAAGACGAACTTGCTAACGTCATTGTTGCAGCAGAAGCAGGATATGCGTATGTTGTTGCATTTTCCCAAACTGGGATTGACGTTGTTGTAATGGATGATTGATAACCAAATATGCTTACAGTCGAATGACCGTTAACTTGATTACGAGCAACTTGCAAATCAAACGGTTCGTATTTACCAAACCTAGTGACCGAAGAGATAACGCCGTTTTGAGAACTCATAATTAATCTCCTGATTTAAACAGGGGGACCGAAGTCCCCCGGGATTAATTAATCAAAGTTGCCGTAAGGATAGGTCGTTGCATTACCGATGTTGTAGTCAGCTTGCGTATAACGAACCGTACCAAACAATAAACCAGAAATTGCACCTGATAAATCGCCTGAAGCACCGTTGATAACCAAGGTCATTACAACTTGCGATAACCATATTGGCTCTTGTCCTAGCTGTGGGTTTTGGAAATCTTGGGTTGTTGACTGGATAGCAGTTACTTGAGCTGCGCTATAGGTTACTGTCTGACGACCTGTGCCAGAAATGGTGCAAGAACCATACTGTGAACCGTTGAAAGTATTACCAAACTTAACGGTGTACGTTGGGGTTGTACCAGTCATCGAGATTGCTGTACCGACATCAACGATAAAGTCATTGATGTTTGCGCCCCAAGGCAAATAAAACACAGCGCCACGATATACGTTAGTTGCTGTATCGGCGGTAGGAGTCAACACGGTAGCACCGGTGCTGCTAAATACGCCGTTCTGTGGGTTGTAAATTACGCCAACACTGTTGGGGATGTTGTTTGAAGCAACAAACTGACCTGACGCACCGGGATAACCAGCAGTGTTTGCACCAGTCGTGTTGCCAAAGTTCATGTCCACACCCTGAACTAGATCGGTATAACCGACGTTACGGATGGGGGTAAAGCGCATGTCACCGGATAAAATTGGACCGGAGAAAGTAGAACGTGCCATGATAATTCCTTATGCAAAAGTACCTTACCAATCGTTGCATCGTCTGCTGGGGCAGTCCAGTAAGGTAATCACCCAGATATGTTATTTATACTACCTTTCGTTTAAACAAGCAATACAGTTTAAACAATAAAAAACCCCGCCTTTTGAGCGGGGTCCAACGATGTACCGGATTCAAACCGGAGTCCTAGTCTTGTCGATCTGTGTGTCTCACCACACCGACATCGTTATAACTTAGTACGAACCGTAAATGCCTAGTGGGTCAGACCAACCGAAGCTATAACGCTCACGTGACTTGTAACGGACGTTACCGGTATCAAAGTCACCATCCATGCTGTTTTGCAATGGGGTGCGAACAAAGTGCTTTAGACCGTTAGGAACATCAGTGGTTAAGAACCATGCGTTAGGAGCGGTCAAGAAGTGGTTAATGGTATAACCCTCTGGAACCGAACCGTTGTTCTTGATTGCGTTGATATCGTTGTTGTTTGTACCAACACGCAATTCAGTGTCGAGCAAACGAGTTGCAACGAACTGGAGTGGAGGAGGAACTACCAACTTCTTTGGCTTAGCAGCGATCAACAGACCACGTTCATCAGTCCATGCAGCGATTTGAATAACAGCATTTTCCAATGCGGTTTCGTTCAAGTCAGCAGGAGTTGATGGGGTGTTGGCGTTAACACCACCGTTGACCAATGGGTGAGCCGTGTTAAACAACGAAACACCGTCACCGCCAGTGTACTGAGCGGAGAAGCCGTTGTTCAGAACAGCAGCAGCTTTCACCTGTTTGGTGTAAGCCATAGCACGAGCCAAACCTTTGGTGTAGCGACCGGACAACGAGTCATACAAGTTGTCTTCGATTGCTTCTTCAGTCAAGCTGAAGCCCAAAGCAATGGTTTCGTGGTTGTATCGAGCAGTCCAAGCTTCCTGTGCGTTGTCATAGGCGATGGCAGAACCTTCAGCCTTGACTGGTGCAGCAGAGAAACCAGACAGTTTCGTTTCTTCTTCGAATGAACGCTCAGAGGTTTCTGTTTCGTAAATCTCTTTGTGTTCTTCGCCGTAACGAGCATACTCTAAGCCGAACAATGCGTTCAAACCGGGGAGAAGCTCTTTAAGTAGCTGTGCGCGTGAAATAGCCATTATTAGCTCCTAATTAAGCGGTTTGAGTAGCTGTATTTTGGTAATACTCATGTACACCGTGGTTCCACTTGAGTAGAACTTCTGGATACTGGGTAAATACCAAAGTTGAGCTTGCTGGGATGGTAGCAGCGGTAGATGCAACACCACCTGCGTTAACAGTGCCGTACTGGGCATTGAGAACAACAGAAGTAGCACCAGCAGTAGCAGCCGTGCTGACATACGAGCCTGTACCAACATACTGACCGTTCGAAGCTAAGAAGCCCACTTCCGTGCCAACTGGCAAGGCTTGTGGCAGGGCGCTTACGGTAAGCGTTGTTGTACCGCTTGTGTAAGTTGCTGTACCAAGGTTAACTGCGGTATCACGAACGATATCAACAATTCTCCAAGGAAGAGCAGCGGTCGTAGCAGCGGAAGACGACAACACAGCGTTGTAAGAATCGCCAGTGTTAGCGTTACCTGCTAAGTCTGAAGCAGCAATGTTCAAACCGATCATTGAGGTAGCTACTGAACCAATGGTGCTGCCGCCCTGCGAGGTCACAACAGCCGACTTGAAGACGGTGTCAGGATCATCAGTAACGATAGCAACAGCGTCTCCAGCCAGAGTCGATGCGGACCAGTACTGGCTGAAACGCTTCTGCTTGGTGACGGGGTCAGTGTAAGAACAGCCCAAGAAAATACCAGTCAAACCATAACCAACTGCGCCGGTCGAAGCCGAACCGCCAGTGGTCAGAGTGATACGGGTAACAAAACCACGAGTAATTGCAACAACATCACCGTAAAAAATATTAGTGCCGTAGCCATACTGGATAGGTAGGTTACGTGTCGAGCCTGCAAAGACTTGACCACCAATAAGATTTAGCGGCTTAAAACCATAAGGACCCGGAACGATTGGGTAAGCCATTTTAAATCTCCATTAATTTAGGAACGTTTTCCAAAGCTAACGGTTGAACGACGCTCATTAAATAGCGGCATTCTTGGATCGCTTTGGCGCATTAAATTACTGTCCACCGCCTCGATCTGCTTAAAGTTTACGTTAGAATAATATTGTTTCTGCTGTTCAACAAATTCAGAAGGAGTCTTGCAGAGCAATAACCCGCCGATTTCGATATTGTCTTTAAAGCGACTATTCGGATCGGCTAGCAGTTTAAACTTGGGTTGTTCTTCTAGCGTTACAGGTTCCCAACCCTCTCTAAACCTTGAAGAGACGTTGCGTGGGTCGGCATTGTTTAGCATAGAAACACGAATCCAACGATAGTCATACCCAGCTTGTTTGTCTGGCTCGGGGAGAAGTTCCGGTGGCATCCACTGCTTTGGACGCTCTATCATTTCTCGGGTTTGCATATCACGGGTGATCTTTTCAGCCATTTTAGTTCTCCAGTTTAAGCACTTCTCGTGCGTATTGTTCATCGGTAATTCCCAGCTTTTTTGCTATAGAGCGCTGAGATTCTTTTAACTTAATCCGTTTGGAGGATGTCGTTCTATTTGCCGGTGCTACGACAGAAGGTGCTTTACGAGGTTTTTCCTCTGGTTCTGGTTCTCCAAAATGTTCTGGAAATCGCTTACGCATCGTCTTGTCCAATGCGTTGTAATACTCATCAGACCCAATAATCACTCCAGTGCGTTTTAGTTTTTCATGTAAACCTAGCGCAGATGCAGTCATTTCTTCGTCTTGACCAAACCAAGGGTTTTGCTGTTGCCAGCGCATTACTCGATTATCAGGACGTTGTACTTGGACCTGTTGTTGAGGTTGTACTTCAAACTTTTCTTCCTGTAAAGGGGGTAATTTGAAATTAGTTACCTTTTCCAACTGCATGGTTGCTTTGGTAATAAGCTCTTGAGCTTCCATTTGCTTATCAATATCGCCCGTATCATAGGCTTCTCGATAGGCTTTTTTAGCCATTTCAAGTTGTAATTCAGTTGAATTCTTTACTGCCGCAACATATTCCTTTTCTCCCGAAGAAAGCATGGATTTAATGCGTTTATTCTCTTCAAAAAGGCGTTTTGCTGCCTCTATTGCTTCTTGTCTTTCACGCAAAGCAGACTCTTTTTCTCTGCGTTCATCGTGATAGACTTTTTTAGCCTGTTTAAACTTCTCTCGAACGTCGTTTGAGTAGTTTTCAAGCTCTTCTTTGTCCAGTTTTTCGACAATTTCCTTGGGCATTGGTTGACGATTACGGTCATCTGGGGGTGTATCGTCTTCAATTTCAATTTCTATCTTGTCATCGTCAGCCTCAAGGCTAATATCCACCTTGTTGTCGTCGATTTCATCGGGAAATTTGAATCCCGGCTTATCAAATTCAGGCATTTTCTATCTCCTATTTGCGGGAAATACCACGGGGATCGTCTACCGTACCCTCTACATTGTCATCGTAGATAATCCGAAACTCACGACCGTGAATTAACAGTCTTGAACCTGCGTGTGGGCGAACCAAAACGAAATCGCCTTCTTTGCACCAAGGACCAGAAGGAAATTTTTCTTTATCTTGGTAGCAATCTGGACCCATCTTGACCACAAAAAGAATGGTAGTCAGCATTTCTTCACGCTTAACCATTTCTTCTGGTTTGATAAGACCACTATCGAACTCCTTTTCCGTTTCTGGAATCGCACAGAGCATTTTGTAGCCTGATGGGCGGGGAAGTTGGCTGGCTTTTTCTTCTGGCGTAGCTTCTGAACTGTATACGCCTACTACTTGAGGGCTATCGGGATTTGAGCCGATAAGGATTTCACTCATCCGAGTTCTCCATTGCGTGTTTAAGGTCAAGGATATCTCTACGCACAAAGAGCAGACCTTTGATTACTCCGCACGTATTTTGGTATTCGTCGAAGTTTTTGGCTTCGCCTGTACCTAAACTTTCCTTTAAATCATCTACTCGTTCATTAATCTTTTTCAGGATTATTTCCAGTTCGTTCATCAGCTTCTCTCTGTAACTTGGCGTTCAATTGGGTTTTGAGTCCATCCGCCAATATCTGCTTGTCTTGCGATTGTTTTTGAACCCGCAATTGGTTTTCGTGCTTAATGAAATCTAGTCCGCCTTGAATAAGGTTTTGTTTTTTCTGGACATGTAGTTTGGCTAATGAATCCGCAGCGGTTAAAGATTGTTGATGCTGGGCTGTTTGAGCCTGAGCAGCAATACGTTCTTTTTCAACTTGAATCTGAGCGGCTTTGAGCTGGGCATCAGTCATGTCCTTCTGTTGCTTACGCTTGAGGTCACCGGCTTTAAGCTGAAGTTCTTGTTGCTGCATTTGAACCAATGGGTCTTGAGCCTGTTGCTGCGCTTGTTGTTGCGCTGCTTGGGCTTGGTTGCTTTGCAACAGTCTTTGTGCAGCCATTGCCAACATCGGAGCAAGCCTTGCCTCGACCTCTGGGTCCATATGCTGCTCGTCTCCCTGCTCGTCGAACTGAGGAGGAAGGTTTATGCCAAGCTGCTTCTCTATCTCCACTCTATAGGCAAAACCTAAGTGTTCATTAATATGCGCTTGCATTGCAGACTGAAGGGCTTGTGCTTGCGGGCTTTGTCCCAGCAAACCAACAATCTTCGGGTCTTGCATTGCGCTCATATGAACAGTGATATGCGCTTGGTGATCTTGGTAAGCAAAAGCCTTGACCGGTTTTTGCATCAGAATGTTTTGGTTTTCTGATACAGGGTCTTGTGGCTTTTGATCTTCTGCCATTGGAACGAGTTTCTGTGCTTCTTTAATACCCAGAACATCTAACATCTGGCGATGTAATAACGGCATGTTATAGAACTGCGGTGATGTTTGAGCAAGCTGAAGCACAGCTTGGTACTGAACAATCTTCTGAGCCATCGTTGATGCATTGGGATCGGAGACCGGAATGACATCAACCATGTGGTAGTCAGACTTTTTAGCCTTACGACTACCTGACTCTGGCTCGTACTCATAATCATCGGGGGCGTTGTCCGCAATGATGTTTTTGAGTAACTTAAGCTCTTGCTTTAACGAAAAGTGAATGCGAGCTTGGACAGCACTCATCACCTTTAGGGTGCGTTCTAGAATTGCCAGTGTTGTGCCTACCGGGGCTTGGCTGGACATATCAGAGACTTGAAGATCAGCCGTGTTGGCAAAGCGTCTTCCGTCTTCCACAATCTGATTAAGCAGAGCCATCAGAACCTGACTTGGTTCCTTGTAGGGCAATGGCATGATATTGTCTTTCATTGTGCCGGAGGCAACATCTACATCCCTGAATTCGCCGGGGGCAATTGGTGTGTCGTCACCCTTGACTCGCAGACCACGTGTTTTAAATCCGCCCGGTAGATTTGATAGAGTCCCAGCATCCACCAGCTGACGAATAAGAGAAGTGCCAGATTTAGCAAAAGCACCAATAAGGTGAATAAGCCCGAAATGATAAAACCCAAAACCCGGAATATATCCGTAATGAACAAAATGCTGGCGCTTAGCAAACTTTTTATCATCGGGTTTCCAGTTACGGCGGATGGCTAAAACCTTGTTGTTGGTCTTTTCGATCGTGACCACGTAAGGCAAGGCAATACCTGTTTCCTCGTCACCATCTTTGTGTTCAAAACCGGGAAGGTCAAGGTTGACGTGCATTTCAAGAATCTTGTACCGGTCATCCGATACTGCACGAAAACCCAGTTTCTCGGCAATTTTCTTTTCAACTTCGTCCAGCACACCACTTGGGTCGCCCAGATCAACATCCCGGTATAGACCTGAGTGCATCAGCTTTCTCAGATCATTCTCTGACTTCCTCATGACATGGGTAATGCGGTCCGCTGATTCCAGATTGGTTGCACCGTAAGGAACAATAACATCCTCTGCTGGGACAAACAAAGCTACCTGACGACCCATGGTTGGGTCTTCATAAACCTTACGGAATGCGTTTCCTGATAATCCTAGACCCCAGATCAATCGCTCCGTCTCCGGGCGATACTCAGGCATCGCTTCAGTCAATTCATAGTTCATGTCATCCTGAACTCGAATCGAAGCATCTTTAATTTCTTGTGTTTCTTTACCGATAATCTTAGTTTTGACCGGTCCCATGGCTGGAAATATCGACATGATGGTCTCGGCTTGGAACTTAACCAAAGCTTCAGCCAACAGGGGATGGTAAATACCGCAAGCGCCTTCCCATGGCTCTGAGCGCTCTTCGATTTTTAAACCGAGCAACTCAAGACCATCGACATAGGTTTGAATCCAATCTTTACGAGATGCGACATCAGATTCAAAATCCTCGACCAGCTCTCCAGCAAGAAGCGATAACTCCTGCTCATTCATGTACTCAGCAAGGTTTTCGCCGAACTCATCTTCAGCGGGTTCAATATCTATTTCGACATCGCCCATACCAATGTGGACCGCTTCGGGGTCTTCAATTTCTATTTCAATAGGTACTTCATCTAAGCCTAGTTGATCTAAACCTTCAGGTGCTTGGTATAGTGCTTTGTCAATTGCCATGATGATCCTCAGTAGTACGCCGTTTTGCGTTTAAACATGGGTTCATCTGGCTCGTCAGAGTCCAGTCGAATAAACCCGCCCTGTCTAAATCGGAGCAATGCCTGACTGGTCGAGTCAACAAGGTCATCATGGTCCCCATTTGGAAATGATGCGCATTCTTCCATCACTTCTTCTGCCCACCGGGTATCTGGACACCATACAAACCCTGACGCAAACAAATCAGATATTGCGTTTACACGGGCTATCTTATCACTCCCCTTGTTCGGCGTATACTCCTGAAGCGGGATTCCTATCTGCCTTAGCTCATATATCAACGGCGCTCCTGCGGCTTTCTTTTCAATAATCAGACTATCTGGGTTCCATTCCCTATACATGTCAAACGCCTTGCGCTTTAACTCTGGGAATTCCATCCTTTCCTTAAATGCGTCTAGCAGGATAACATTCGGCACTTCCCGCCCATCAGCGTTTGTTTTGTAAAACACACCCCAAGTGGTACAGGCTGAGTAGTCCGCCCGGCTATTCTTTTCGAATGCGGTATCCCATGATTGGATAATGTACTCACAATAAGGGGACTGTTCATGCTCCCAGATTTTCCACATCTCCCGCTTAATGATTGCGCCTTCTTCTGATGTCGGATTCTGTTGATACTGGGCTTCCCATTTACTTACAGGAATTTCAGCTTTAATCGCTTCAAGCTCTCGCTTAGACCAAAACTCTTCCCATAAGGGATTACCCGATGGTAACAAAGCAGGAAACTCAATGACCTCCCATTCATCGCCTTCCCGTTTTAAGGAGTTGTTTAGTATCTGTCCGGTTAGGTCTCTCTTTGACCAGCGGGTCATCACAATAATGATTGCTCCGCCCGGTTGGAGACGCTGACGAGGACCAGAGGAATACCATTCATAAACCCTGTCATAGACCTCCGGGTTGCCTTGCATGGCTTCCTGTTCAGAATGCGGGTCATCAATAATCAGGACATCCGCACCCTTACCCGTCACCGCACCGCCCACACCGATAGCGAAGTAGTCACCACCTGCGTGGGTATTCCATCGACCTGCGGCTTTTGAGTCCGTTGATAGCTTTGTCTTAAAAACCTCTTGATAGTCCGGGGTGTTAACTAGGTTACGCACCTTACGACCAAACCCAGTAGCTAACTCAGCAGTGTGGGCTGTCTGAATAATCTTTTTTTCCGGGAATTTACCCAGAAACCATGCCGGGAATAAATAAGATGCGAATTCTGACTTAGTGTGCCGGGGAGGCATGTTAATGATTAATCTCTTTAACTCACCAGACGCTACCCGTTCAAATGCGTCAGCCATGATCTTGTGATGTCTTCCGGGGATAAATGCAGACCACATGTGGTTTACAAACGGTAGAAACCCATCCCGGCATCTTTCAATCTTGTCAGCCTTCAGGAGTTGCCTGATCTTTTCAATGTCAGGAGAGCCTGCTGGGAGAATCTCCATCAGCTTGATGTACTTCTCAACTTCTTCCCGGGTTAACAAGCTCACATATTCACCATTTCTTTGTAGGTCCTGTCGATCGTCTCAAGCGATCGAGTCATGTGCGGTTTAACTTTAATAAACCCTTCCCTGCGTAGCTGGTGGATTATCCGGTGGATATTGGACTTACTCCTCAACCCCAACCCTTTAGCCACATCCTGATAGGAAGGTGGAAATCCTTTGATCTTTACGTAGGTGTTGATGAAGTCCAACACTAACTTTTGCTTTGGGGTCATGCAATTCTCCGTACAGGAAGGCTTGGTCCTCCTTCTTTTTTTGCCAGCTTATCGGCATCATCAACAAACAATCTCATTCTGAGCACATGTCGTTCCACTGTCTTGACCAAATACTTGTAATCACCTGTGTGGAAATCAAGCTCAACATCTTCAGGGATTAACGCTTTTTGATCACTGGGTAAATGATGGAAATAATCTCCAGCGCTATTGAATTCAGAATAAAGCCTGTAAGCAGTGCCATCTGCTCGATATGCGTAATTTAAACGGTCTTCATACTGCTCAGCGCTCTGCCATGTCACACCGTACACCGGGTACTTTATCGTTTCAAATGTAGGCATGGATCGCCAAAACAAATCAGGCTTCCCAGCAGAAATCTTTTTAAGCTCCCTGTGTAAATGCTGAACAAGAATGCGCTCTGCTTCCGGGGCTGGCACATCTTCTACATGGTAGGACAGTGTGTAGTACTGCTTGGCATTATCTTCAATGTCACTGATCTTTTCTAGGGCAGCTCTTTTCTGGTCAGGGTTTAAACTAAGCTTAAGTGATGCGATCAAATCATTGTATAAACATCCCAGCTTCTCATCTACAAACTTGCCGCCAAACCCTACATTGCAATTAAACATTGCTTCCATTGACTTCCTGAACTCTTCAACCGTCGTGGGTAAACCTTCCGTATGACCAATGCTTACCGGCAACACAACAGCAGTGGAGCTTGCTGCCAATGCCTTGAGGAAATGTCTACGGTTCAAAATATATACCCCCGGTATGAACAAAACAGAAACGTTCGTGGGGGGTATTTTCCAATATAATGTTTAAACAGTCAATAGAAAATTCAGGACGGGGGTGGGTACGAACGTTCGTTTTCAGTTAGGTTAGGTGATTGGATGTGTGGAAATGAGTGTAAGCAATCCGTGTGGCTAGTGGCACAAAAGGGGTGGTGCGGGTACGGTGGGTCTAGCCTAGCACGATTCACACAGCCATACCGTTTAAACACCCAGCGACCAGCACCGATCACAGCATCCTGTTTAAACATCAATGCGTCTTTGACTTGTCCGGTAACTGATCGAGCAGTGCTAGGTGCTGGCTCAACTCATCCTTCAACTTACCTGTGTCGATCTCTGTCACCTTCTGCTCAACCTTGTCTGTGAACATACCTACTGCCTTACCGATCAACTCCAGTGCCTTCAACTTACTGCTCTCGGCTTTCATATTCTGTGCGTGATCGAGCAAGGCTGTCATTACCAACCTCCTTGTAGCCACTTCGTCATTTATAACGCTATCTGTTCGCTTCGCTATCCCTTGCTCTAGCAGACGCGCTACCTTCGGATTCTGTGCAAGCTTATAGGCTGAGTTGCTTATAACTGCTGGGTTGTCTGTTCTAACGTCATAGGCTTTTCTATATGCTTCTGATTGAGAGTGTCCCTCTACTATTAACCCAGCGAATAGTCTTTGTTTAGCAGTTAACTTACCCTGACCTTTTTGTCTTACCCCTGAGATATTTCCATTCTTGCTTTTATTCTCTTTGATGCTTTCAACTGATGCTCTCATGCGTTCGCTGATCTCTTCGGGCTTTGCATTCTTGATAGTGTTGAAAAGCTTTTCAGCACTTGCACCCTTCAAGTCATCCGTTTTCTTGTCCATTGTTTAAACATCCTCTTGTTTACCACCTGATCAATAAGCCCTTGCATAACCCTGAGTTATGCTTAGGTTAATACCGCTGTGTTCTCTTTTTTGTGATTTTAAACTAACACTGTGGATACATACAGTCTTTTTCATTCGTTAACCCTGACTTCCAAAATGATGAATTGACAACCCGAGTTATCCACAAGTTATCCACAAGCTGATTAGGGTTTACCCGTATATAAAAAAAATAATGTCCTAATGCACTTGTTTAAACCTTCGAGATCGCGGCTTGTAGGGGTGTTTAAATGCGTTTTAGAGCGATGTACATTTATACAGTATATGGATATACAGTACGAACCCTGTGGATAACTTTTGTGCTGTGTCTTGCCCTGATAGCCAACGGATAAGCGGATGTTGTGTTTACACATATCACCTAGTAAGAATGGTTGATTGTCACTTGCAACGTTTAAATTATTCAGGTGTAATTCGTTCTAGCAGTACAGCAGTCGCAGGGGTTCTAGGTCACCTATCCAATAACCGCCCCACATGGTTCTAGGCTACCGAAGTCCTAGTAGTGCAGAGTCAGGGTTGCCACCTGACGAGAGCATCAAGCCACCTACTGAGTGAGTCTGTCGGGTTTCACCTATCCAAAAGTCCAAAGACAAGCAAGGCAAGGCGCGAGACGGTCGCAACCTGTGACCGCTGAGATTACAGAGAAAGTTAACCGACAGCGTTTTATGAGGGCGTTGTCTGATTCACTTTTACCAATCCTACATATAAGAGGCTAATTATGATTACACCAAGCAATTTTCTACGTGTTGCCAATGACGTTAACGGAAACCCACGATACGTCTGTCATTATTTCTATCTTGCCAGTCCCGTTGATTCGGATGCGACAGACCGATACGCTGTCGCGTTAACTCGGGCGCGGGCTTTTGGGGGCAAGAAATTTCACAATAAACAATTTGGGGGCGGGATTGCTTTTGTTAGTTACAACCTGCCCGATCTCTGCGAACGCATCAATAAATTAAATGGCTGGTTTTAACCATGAACAAAGATCAATTGCTTGAAGTCCTCGGCTTTGTTATTGCCGTCCTGATCACCATAGGCTTATCCCTGTGGTTTTTTATTGTCCTAAGTGAGGTGTAACATGATTATCTTTGAAACCCGCGAACAGTACCTGAATGCCTTCTTGTCAGAGATTCGCCCCCTGTTCGGTTCCCTCGGTTATCCACTGCCCGAAAAAATCCGGCTTACTTGCGGGTTTCCCTCTCAGCAAGCGCGCTCGATGCTGAGGAGAGTAGGCGAGCATTGGCATGGCTCTGCCTCAGAAGACGATACCCACGAGATCATGATTAGCCCTGTGCTGGCTGATCGATGGGATGTTCTGTCAACTTTGGTGCATGAGTTAATCCACGCGGCATTGCCAGCGGGGACTGGTCATAAGGGGGATTTTCCAAAGCTTTGCCGACTGCTCCATCTTGAGGGCAAGCCCACGCAGACGGAGCACGGTGAGAAATTCATCGAGGCATTTAGTGAAATCGTGGACTCACTCGGGGACTATCCTCATGCACGTTTAAACGTATCA
>Ga0316226_1002849_pt1 | contig 15550 bp, 11 predicted proteins | sample TBH18017metaG_FD_206009 | JGI IMG/M metagenome (GOLD analysis project Ga0316226, IMG submission 206009) | Freshwater microbial communities from Trout Bog Lake, Wisconsin, USA - TBH18017 | ecosystem: Environmental > Aquatic > Freshwater > Lake > Hypolimnion/Profundal zone | place: USA: Wisconsin... | reverse complement strand
TACAGAAATACACCATACTTCATCTACACCTTTGACCTTAATAGCATCAAAGTGTTGAACATACCCTGGCACATGCTGGGCAGAGCACGTCGGGGTAAAGGCGCCAGGTAAAGCAAAAATCACTATCTTCTTGCCAGCCACCAACTTCTCCACCTCAAACGCATTTGGCCCCAATGAGCAGCCTTCGCTAGGCTCATTGAAAAACTCGTAAAGGGTAGCATTCGGTAGTTTTTGTCCCACTGCAATCATGTTTATTTCCAGTTTTAATAGCCGTTATCAAGGTAAGCATGCCAACGCAAGCGCGGGATTCGTCGTCCGGAGGGGCGCCGCGCTGGCATTTTCTATTGACTATTGTATTGAGCTTTACTTAATCTGCTTGCTTACGTAAAAAAGCAGGGATCTCGTAATAATCCGCCCCTTTATCCAGCATGGTCTTTGCCTGAGGCGAGCTATCCGCACCCAAAGTAGGTGCGGCAGCCGCATCGCGCGAGTTACGAAATACACGTGGCAAATCATACTGACTATAGTCAACGCCAGCCGTAGCTGCTGGAGCGACCGGCGTATTACCAAAACCTGTCACCGCCAAACCCGCGCTTGTATTTAGTGCAGACTCTAAACCCGCCTTACTCATTGCAGCCGATGGGCTAGCAGGAGCGAAACTATTCAGATCAGCCATCGTTGGCATAGCATCATGCGTACCTGTTGCCTGTCTCCACACTACTTCTGGTTGATTGCTTTGGCGTGCTTGCGGATTGTTTAAACCCGTTGCCACTACTGTAACGCGCAGGGCATCACCCAAGCTATCGTCATAAACGGTACCAAAAATCACCGTAGCATCATCTGCAGCATAACCACGAATTGCTGCCATAACTTCACGCGTTTCCGATAACTTCAATGAGCGGCTAGCAGTAATATTTACCAATACGCCGCGTGCACCCGATAAATCAACCCCTTCAAGCAATGGCGATGCTACTGCCGCTTCAGCAGCCAAACGAGCGCGATCCATACCAGAAACTGTTGCAGTCCCCATCATCGCCTTACCTTGTTCACCCATCACTGTTTTAACGTCTTCAAAGTCAACGTTAATCAAACCTTGCACATTAATGATTTCTGCAATACCTGAAACTGCGTTATGCAACACGTCATCCGCACAAGCAAAAGCTTTGTCGAACTCAGCATCCTCGCCCATTACCTCAAAGAGTTTTTCATTGAGGACCACAATCAATGAATCCACATAACTCTCTAACTCGGCGGCGCCTTTCTCGGCAACTTTCAAACGCTTCACACCCTCGAAGTCAAATGGTTTACTAATGACGCCAACAGTCAAAATACCCATCTCTTTAGCAACTTGAGCAACGATAGGAGCAGCGCCTGTACCAGTACCACCACCCATACCGGCGGTAATAAATACCATATGCGCACCTTGCAATGCATCGGCAATACGAGCGCGCGCTTCTTCTGCGGAGGCCGCACCGATTTCTGGTTTAGCACCAGCACCCAGTCCGCTAGAACCCAGTTGCAAATTCACAGATGCCTCGGAGCGCACTAACGCACCAGCATCGGTGTTCATGCAAATGAACTCTACGCCATTCACACCGCGATGAATCATGTGCTGAACAGCATTGCCGCCCGCACCACCCACTCCAACCACTTTAATGATGGTCTTACCAGCGGTTTCTTGATCTAACATTTCAAATTCCATATACCCTCCTAGGTAATAAATAAACTACATTGACGACGACGAAAAAACTTAAAAATTTCCTGCAAACCATTCCTTCATACGCGACAGCACTCCTTGCCACGCGCCCGATTGAGAAACACGACGGCCACGCAACAACTGTGCTTGGCCTTCCATCAACAATCCAATGCTCGTAGCAAATCGAGGGCTGCGCAGCACCTCATGTAAGTGGCCGCGATACTCTGGAGTACCAATGCGCGCAGGCCGTAAAAAGACTTGCTCTGCTAACTCGACCATTCCAGGCATTAAAGTGGTTCCACCAGTCAATACAATTCCTGAGGAAACCATATCTTCATAACCAGAATCCTTCACCACGCCTCGCACTAAAGCGAACAACTCTTCAACTCGGGGCTCAATGACAGCGGCTAATGCTTGTTTTGACATGGGGCGTGGCTCGCGGTCACCCACCCCTGGCACATCAATCATCGCAGTAGGGTCCGCCATATCTTGACGAGCTATTCCATGCTGAATTTTTAAATCTTCTGCGTCGATCGTTGGGGTGCGCAATGCCATGGCGATGTCATTGGTGATTTGATCACCCGCAATTGGAATCACAGCCGTATGACGAATCGATCCTTGACAATAAATAGCGATATCCGTAGTACCTCCACCGATATCAACCAATACCACTCCAAGCTCTTTCTCATCTTCAGTGAGAACTGCCAAACTCGATGCTAACGGCTGCAGAATTAAATCATTTACCTCAAGGCCACAGCGCCGTACACACTTGACGATATTCTGGGCGGCACTCACAGCGCCAGTAACAATATGCACCTTGACTTCCAAACGCAGACCACTCATCCCAATTGGCTCGCGCACGTCTTCTTGACCATCAATAATGAATTCTTGAACCAGAATATGCAAAATTTGTTGGTCTGTAGGAATATTGATGGCTTTTGCTGTTTCTAATACGCGCTCAACATCTCCTGCACTCACCTCTTTATCTCGGATTGCCACCATGCCACTCGAGTTAAAACTGACAATATGATTTCCAGCGATACCCGTAAACACTTGAGCAATTTGACGATCAGCCATCACCTCGGCCTCTTCCAAGGCTTTCTGAATCGACTGAACTGTAGCCTCAATATTGACTACCACTCCCTTTTTAAGGCCTTTGGAAGCAGTTTGCCCAACACCCACAACATTAAATTGACCATCTGATGCAAGCTCAGCAACTAAAGCAACCACCTTGGAAGTGCCAATATCTAAACCCACTAATAAATCGCGATTATCTTTACTCATTTGCTTGTGCTCACTTTTTTGCTATCAACATCATTCTTTTTTAGATTCACAGACGCAAGATGAACTGCAAAACCATTTGCGTAACGTAAATCGACTGCATCAATCCGATTTGCCCATTTCTCTTGGACCTGTGGCCAGTATTTAAATAGGCGGGCCACACGCTCTTCTGTCAGGGATTTATCAGAACTTTCCTCATCGCGACCAAACTCCACTTTCATCCCGTTGGATAACTTCACATGCCAGGCGTAACGATCTGATAAATCCAAACTCACCACCTCAGCACCCCAGGGCTTAAACCAGGCATTAGCCCTCTCATACAAACGCATCACTTCTTGACTGGCATCATCTGGTCCTGAAAAATCAATCAAACGTACATCGTCACCGGCTTCTGTGCTGCGACCCGCAAACAATTCACCATGGGTATTCATCAAATACTGACCACTCTCACCGCCCCAGGTGCCAAAGGGTTTTTGCTCTTCGATACTCACAATTAATCCATTAGGCCAAACACGCCGCACATTGGCATGACGAACCCAAGGCAAAGATTCAAAACCCCGCTTGACGTCCTCTAACCGAACACTAAAGAAGTTCCCTTGGACAGTCTCAAGCACCTCTTGCCGAACAACGGGACGATTAAGGTGTTTTAAGGTTTGGCCGGGAACAGGTTCAATCTGAATCTGACGCAATGCAAATACAGGACGCTGACTTAGCCAGACTAAAACCCCAATCAACACCATCACCACAAAACAGCGCAACAAAAACCGGCTGACCTTACGCATCCTCTCCGGATAATTCCAGAGCGGCGCTATCAACGAGGCGAATACCCCTCCAGCTCGGTTCAAGAATGCGCTCATTACTAAGCACCCGCCTTAGTTGGTAATGTTTTACTCAATACCCAAAGCACCAAATCCGCATAATCAACGCCCGCCGCCTTAGCTGCCATTGGCACCAAAGAATGCGAGGTCATACCTGGAGAGGTATTCATTTCGAGCAGATAAGGTTTGCCAGTTTTTTGATCCAGCATGACATCGGCACGACCCCATGTTCGACAACCCAAGGCACGATATGCAGCTACGACTAACTCCTGAATCTCCAAATTCACTTCTGGCGCTAAGTCAGTGGGGCATAGATATTGGGTTTCATCGGAAAAATATTTATGATGAAAATCGTAGTTAGCCTCTGGTGGAATAATTTTGATCACCGGCAATGCTTCTGCCAGCGGCCCTTCACCCACAATCGGGCACGTTAATTCATCGCCAATAATGCAGGTCTCAGCAATCACTTTCTGGTCTAAAGCAGCTGCCAAAGCATAGGCTGCAGGAAGCTCCTCCACTGATTTCACCTTGCTTAAACCCAAGGAAGAACCTTCATTGGCCGGCTTCACAATCAGCGGCAATCCCAAGTGCTTCACGACTGCATGCCAATCACTGACCGCAGTAAGCTCCTCAAATTTAGGAGTGGATAAACCATTGCTCAACCAAATTTGTTTGGTCGCAATTTTGTTGATTGACAAGGCGGATGCCAATACACCACTGCCGGTATAAGGCAAATTCAATAACTCGAGCAAACCTTGAATCGTCCCATCCTCACCATATCGCCCATGCAGAGAAATAAAAACACGATCAAATTTCTCCTGAGGAATTTCTGTTGGGCAACGTAAGCCCGGATCAAAAGGATGGGCATTCACCCCTTTCGACAACAAAGCCTCTAAGACGCCATTACCAGACATCAAGGAAATTTCACGCTCGCCTGAGCGGCCGCCTAATAAAACCCCCACTTTGCCCAATGAATGAATATCCAATTGCTCTAAATCACGATGAACACGCTCACCCCAAGGAATCAGATTGATATTCTGCTTATGCATTTTTTACCTCCGTCAGAGCATGGGGTAAGCTAGAAATAGAGCCGGCCCCCATGGTGATTACCACATCGCCATTTCGCAAAATGGCAGTCAATGCCTCCGGCATCTCGGCAATCGTTGGAGCAAATGCAACCGCCGCTGGATCCAATAATTTCGTAGCGTGCTTATCAGTCAGCGTGGCGGTAGCAGCTTTTAAGAGACTCTTTCCGTCTGCGCCGGGAATTTTGGCTTCACCAGCAGGGTATACCTCGGTTAAGACCAAAGCATCAAAATTACGAAGAACCTGCACAAACTCTCCAAAACAGTCCCGCGTTCTAGTAAAGCGATGTGGCTGAAATGCCAGCACTAAACGACGATCGGGATAGGCGCCCCTGGCGGCCGCCAAGGTCGCCGCCATCTCTACTGGATGATGGCCATAATCATCAATCAAGGTATAGCTTCCACCACTAGGAAGTGGCACCTCTCCATGACGCTGGAACCGTCTGCCCACGCCACTGAATTCCGCGAGCGCTTTGACAATAGCGTCATCACTAACACCCAACTCAGTGGCAATAGCGATTGCTGCCAATGCATTACGAACATTATGTAAGCCCGGTAGGTTCAACTGAATCTGCAAAGGACCGGGTTTATTGCCATGCCTACGAATGGTTCGTCGCTCCACTCTGAAATGCATTTGTGTGCCCTCTGCTCTCACATCAAAGGCACGGATGTCGGCATTCTCTGCAAGACCGTAACGTAAAACAGATTGAGAAACAAAGGGGATGATGTCTTGCACATTGGCATCATCAATACACAAAACGGCAACGCCATAAAAAGGCATACGTTGAATAAATTGCACAAAAGCCTGCTTCAGGCGCGCCATATCATGCTGATAAGTATCCATATGATCAGCATCAATATTGGTAACTACTTCTATTGCGGGGAAGAGCTGCAAGAAAGAGGCGTCAGACTCATCAGCCTCAACCACAATAAATTCACCCTGACCTAAGCGCGCATTAGCACCGGCAGAATTTAGCTTGCCACCAATCACAAAGGTTGGATCCAAACCACCCTCAGCCAACACTGAAGCTACTAAGCTTGTCGTGGTAGTTTTTCCATGTGTCCCAGCAATTGCTATGCCCTGCTTCAAACGCATTAATTCACCTAGCATCACTGCTCGCTGAATCACTGGAACCTTAGCTGCCCGAGCCGCCAACACTTCTGGGTTATTGCCAGCAACGGCTGTTGATATCACCACGGCCTCAGCTGTACCAATATTTTTCGCGTCATGTCCAATATGAATTACTGCGCCTAATTGCGTTAAGCGCTTAGTGGCCGGCCCTTCAGATAAATCAGAGCCAGAAACTTGATAACCCAAATTGAGAAGCACTTCGGCAATACCACTCATCCCAGCACCGCCAATACCAACGAAATGAATTTGCTGAACAATATGTTTCATAAGGAAACTCCTGCGCATTCCGCGCACACTTCTGCGACTCGACGCGTTGCATGTGGCTTGGCAAGCTCATGCGCCCGCACAGCCATTGCTTTTAAGTCAACTCGACTAAGGTTTTGAATCATCAAGGCCAAATCTGTTGGATTGAGTTGCGCTTGAGGCAACAAAATAGCGGCATTCGCATCCGCTAAAAATCGCGCATTGGCGGTTTGATGATCATCAATAGCAAATGGGAAAGGAATTAAGCATGCGGCTACACCGCATGCCGCCAACTCCGATACAGTCATTGCACCAGAACGGCAAATCACCAAATCGGCTTGAGCATAGACAGTAGGCATATCATCAATGAATGCCCTAACATCGGCATCAACACCTGCCATTGCATAGCGCCTCTGAAGATCAGCTAGATGTTTTTCACCCGCCTGGTGAATGACATGAGGTCTCGAATCCACGGGCATCAACGCCAAGGCCTCGGGGACTACTTCATTTAATACTGCTGCTCCCAAGCTACCGCCAACCACCAAAATCGATAAGCGGCCTTGACGTTGCTCATATCGCTGACTCGGCGCTGCCAGCGCATCAAAGGCTTCCCGTATAGGATTGCCTACCCACTCAGCGCCCTTCATCGTATTGGGAAACCCTGTCAACGTTTTTCTCGCAATACTAGCTAACGCGCGATTAGCACTACCAGCCACAGAATTAGACTCATGCAGCACTAATACGCGCCCCGCTAATTTAGTAACGATCCCACCAGGGAAAGTAATATATCCGCCCATTCCCAAAACAACATCCGGCTTAAGGCGAGACATAATTTTCCAGCTTTGGATAACCGCCCGCACCAAATTGAATGGCAGCATCAGTTTGGTTTTCAACCCCTTACCGCGCAGGCCACCAAAATCAACTGATTCAAATGGAAAATCCGCAGCGCTTACCAAGCGATATTCCATGCCATTTTTATTGCCTAGCCAAGCTACATTCCAGCCACGTGTGCGTAGATAATTTGCCACGGCTAGACCCGGGAAAATATGTCCGCCGGTGCCTCCAGCCATCAGCAAAATGGAGGGCTGGGTCATAACTTACCTCCACGCATCAAAATACGATTCTCATAATCAATCCGCAGCAACATTGCAAGCGCTACGGCATTCATCACAATCCCAGAGCCGCCGTAACTTACGAGGGGCAATGTCAATCCCTTTGTTGGCAATAGCCCTAAGTTCACGCCCATATTGATAAAGGCTTGCCAACCAATCCAAATGGCTACGCCTTTAGCAGCCAAACCAGCAAAACTTCGATCCAATTGCAAAGCGGTGCGGCCAATCATGAATGCGCGTCGCACGATCCAATAGAACAAGAAAATAATGACCACTACCCCAACAAATCCCAACTCTTCACCAATCACCGCCATAATGAAATCGGTATGCGCTTCCGGTAGGTAGTTCAGTTTCTCAACGCTGCCACCTAAACCCGTCCCAAACCATTCTCCGCGACCAAAAGCCATCAAAGAGTGAGTCAGTTGATAACCCTTATTGGCGGCATTGCTCACCTCCCAGGGGTCCATAAACGCCAACATACGACCACGCCGGAAAGGCGATATAGCGATCATGGTGGCACCACTTAAGAGCCCCACCACAATCAATCCGCCAAATAACTTGGCATTAATGCCGCCTAAAAATAAAATTCCGAATGCGATGATGGCGACTACTACGAAAGCACCCATATCGGGTTCCGCCATTAAAAGACCGCCAACTAGAGCTACTGCAATACCCATTGGCAGCATCCCCTTCACAAAAGAATGTAAGTGTTCTTGGCGCTGCACCGTATAAGTAGCAGCAAAAATGACAGCGGCAAACTTCATCAACTCAGAAGGCTGGAAATTCATGATCCCCAAGGGAATCCAGCGTTTCGCGCCATTCACACCCTTACCAATACCAGGAATTAAAACGGCTACCAATAGGATCACCGTCAAACCAAAAATAATCGGGGAATACCGATCCCAAACCTTTGATGGAATCTTAAATGTCCAGACGCCAACACCCATGGCAATGACCAATGAAATCAGGTGGCGAATTAAAAAGAAATTGCTGCTGTAGTTTGCATATTTAGGGCTATCAGCCAAGGTAATCGAGGCTGAATACACCATTACCAAACCGATCAAGGTCAGCGACAGCACTGCCCACACCAATAATTGGTCGTATTCCATCATCCGTGAGCGGGTTTGCTCAACCCCAGAAACGGCGTCCCTTAAGCCGCTGCGGAAATTATCAATCCCATCTCGAGAGAAGTTCCAGAAACGCCCTAAACCTAGGCGATTTTCAGGAAATAGCTTATCTTTTAAGCTCATACCTGAACCCCCTCAAAGCCCATCGACAATTCTTGTACTTCGCAAGCAAATACTTCTGCACGCTCTACATAATTCCGAAATTGATCTAAGCTGGCACAGGCTGGCGATAACAATACGATATCCCCTGATTGCGCTTGCTTTGCAGCTTCTTTGACAGCCACTTGCAAGGTGCCACTATTGACGCAAGGCACACCTTCTCCCAATGCTGCAGCGATAGCAGCGGCATCTTTTCCAATTAAGAAAGCGCCCTTAACAAACCGCAATGCTGGATCTCGCAAGGGGCTGAAATCTTGACCCTTACCCTCGCCACCGGCAATCAACCAAATACGTTTTCCGGATTCGCTATTACCGAGTCCGTTTAACGCAGCCACTGTAGCGCCGACATTCGTGCCTTTGCTATCGTCAACATATTCCACATCAGCAATCACTGAAATACTCTGTACGCGATGGGGTTCGCCCTGGTAATCACGCAAACCATGTAAGAGCATATTCATGGGGAGTCCTGCTGCCCTTGCTAATGCAAGTGCAGCCAACGCATTGAGTGCATTATGACGACCCCGAATGCGCAGAGCATCCGCCGGTATTAGGCGCTTCAGTCTTAAAGGCTCTTCCTCAACCGCAACTGACTTACGACGGCGCTTAGGCTCAGACTCCAATACTTCATCCACTTCAGCCCATACCAACCAATCAATGCCACCAGCCCGTAAATCATGCTCAATACCAAAATCACCCTGTTCAGCTGGACGCCCCGAACCAAATGTCACGATAGTTCGCTCAGATTTTTGAGGATTGAGTAAAAGCCCCATCACCAATGGATCATCGCGATTGAGAACGGCAATCGTATTTGCGCCAAAGATTTTCCCTTTGGCAGAAATATATGCCTGCATATCGCCGTGCCAGTCCAAATGATCTTGGGTAATATTGAGCACTGTTGCAGCAGTAGCATCTAAGGTATGGGTATAGAGCAATTGAAAGCTGGATAACTCTAGAACCCAAACTTCAGGCATATTTTCAATCTGATCAGCTTGATCTAAGCATGACATCAATTTATCTAAAGCAGCTGGACTAATATTGCCCGCAACAGCCACTCTCTTGCCGGCTCGCTCACACAATTGACCTGTTAAAGCTGTGGTGGTGGTTTTTCCGTTAGTACCCGTCACTGCCAAAATAGCAGGTCCATACTGCAGCAAACCATTGACATCAGCCATGCGCTTCATGCCCGCAATAGCCCGTGCAAAAAATTCTATTTCACTCCAAACATCTACATTCTGGTCCTGCGCTTTTGCTAAAAAGGAATGAACGGGCTCTTGCAATGGAGACAAACCAGGACTGATCCCAATAACATCAATATTCTGTAAAACAGCTTCCTGGAGCTCGCCAAAATGCGCTTCTTTTAAACCGGCTATTTCTAGCTCGCCTAACCACGCTCGTTGCCGCTCGTTGAGTTGGTCACGAGAACGAGTATCTGCCAGAGATACAACCGCGCCATTGCGCAAGCACCACTTGGCCATTGCTACACCAGACTCCCCCAATCCCAGAATCAGGAAATTTTCTGGCGCCCGATACCCCTCATCATGAATCATGAGTGGATGAGCAAATGGGTTATGAATGGTATGCATATTGATGTCGCGACTCACCGTAATTTCAGACTAGATAAGCCGATTAACACTAAAAGAATAGTAATAATCCAGAAACGAACCACTACCTGAGTTTCACGCCAACCACCCAATTCAAAATGGTGATGCAAGGGAGCCATCCGGAAAATACGACGGCCCTCGCCATAACGCTTCTTGGTAAATTTGAACCAAAGTACTTGCAACATTACTGAAAAAGTCTCGGCCACAAAAATGCCGCCCATCACAAACAATACGATTTCTTGACGGACAATCACTGCAATCGTTCCCAGCGCGCCGCCCAATGCTAGAGCCCCCACATCACCCATGAAGACTTGAGCTGGATGCGTGTTGTACCAAAGAAATGCCAGGCCCGCCCCGCCCATCGCTCCACAAAAAATCATCAACTCCCCGGCACCTGGTATGTAGGGGAAGAGAAGGTATTTGGCATAAATTGCATTACCCATGACATAGGCAAAGGCCCCTAAAGCGGCACCCACCAAAATCACCGGCATGATAACCAAGCCATCAAGACCATCTGTTAAGTTGACGGCATTACTGCTACCGACGATCACGAGGTAACTTAAGATAATGAAGCCCATCACCCCCAATGGATAGCTCACTTCTTTTACAAATGGGATCAATAGATTGGACTTTGCTGGTAGATTCAACGCAAACCCGCTTCTGAGCCAATCAAAAAATAAATGCAACACTTTCAAGTTGTTCACTTCGGATACAGAGAACGCCAAATAAATAGCCGCAAACAAGCCAATCATGGTTTGCCAGAAAAACTTTTCTCTTGACGCCATGCCCTTGGGGTCTTTACGGGCCACCTTCCGATAATCGTCAACCCACCCCACTAAACCGAAGCCAAATGTCACGATCATCACAATCCAAATAAAGCGATTGCTCAAATCCGCCCACAGCATGCACGAAATAAAAATAGCCAGCAGAATTAAGACGCCACCCATGGTCGGTGTCCCAGATTTCACTAAATGGGTTTGTGGGCCATCCGTACGAACTGCTTGCCCCATCTTTAATGCTGTCAATTTACGAATGACCCAAGGGCCAGCCGCCAACCCGATCAACAAAGCCGTTGCAGTAGCCATCACAGCTCTAAACGTAATGTAGTTAAAGACTCGGAAAAACCCGAAATCATCTTGCAACCACTGCGCTAACATCAAGAGCATGTTTTCGCCTCCTCTAACAAGGCTTGTGCTACGCGCTCCATACGCATAAAACGAGAACCTTTAACCAAAATCATGAGCTGTGAATTTTCAGCCCGCATCCGAAGTGCATCCAACACCGCTTCATTTAATTGCTCTATAGCCAAAAAGTGTTGAGCTGAAGCAGGTAAACCTAATACATCCCTCATCCGATTAAACCCTTGAACTGCTTTCTCGGATTGCTCACCAAGCGCAAAGAGACGCTCAACACCTTGCTCGGCAGCGTAGGATCCCACCTCATCATGAAATTCTGGGCCCTGATTTCCCACTTCCCCCATATCCCCCAAAACCAACCAGGAGAGGGTGCCAGATTGCTTGAGGGCATCGATTGCCGCCCTTACGGAATCTGGGTTCGCGTTATAACTATCATCAATTAATAACTGATTGGCATCTAAACGCTTAACTTGCATGCGACCGGTGACCGGGGTAAATGCTTCCAAACCTTTTTTAATCTCCTGCATACCAATCCCTGCGGCCAACGCCACAGCACTAGCTGCTAATGCATTACGAACATTGTGGTTTCCTAAAGTCTTAAGCTGAACAGAAATCACGCCGGGTTCAGCCTCAATCTCAACCTGTCCGCTACTCAATATCCGCCCAGTCACAGCAGCTTTTTTGGTCACAGCCTTAGAGAGCAATACAAAATCGATGACCCGGCGCCCTTGAGCTGCCTGATGCCACCCATCTGAAAACTCGGAGTCCGCTGGAAAAACAGCGACTCCATCTTTTGGTAAGGCACGCAGCACATCAGAATGTTCTTGCGCAACAGCTGCGACGGTAGTCATAAATTCTTGATGCTCTCGTTGCGCATTATTAATCAACGCAATATTCGCGTTCGCAATCGCGGCTAATGTAGCCGTTTCACCTGGGTGATTCATTCCGAGCTCAACCACCGCCAATTGATCTGTGGGACGCATACGCAAGAGCGTAAGCGGCAAACCAATGTCATTATTAAGATTGCCCGCTGTTACTAAAACATGTTGTGCACCAACTGCTGCGGTAAAGATTGCTGCAATCATTTCTTTAACGGTGGTTTTGCCGTTGCTACCTGTCACCAATACCAAGGGAAGGGTAAATTGTTCTCGCCACGCTTTCGCTAGGACAGCTAAACCCGCCCGAGTATCACTCACGCATACTGCAGCCAATGCAGCAGGACACTTTTCTGCATGACTAATCAAAGCCGCCGATGCACCAGCACGAGAAACATCGCCTAGGTATTCATGGGCATCGAAACGCTCACCAGCAAGAGCAATAAATAATTCTCCCGCCTCTACCTGGCGACTGTCCGTTCCAACTCTAGACAATTTCAAATCTTGAGACTCAGCCTCACCAATATTCACCAATGTGCTACCTGGCAACATCGCGTGCACTTTTGCTAATGTAGTCATTGGCGTCATCAGATAGCACCCCCGGCAGCCAATTGAATGTGCTCGCGATCCGAAAACTCGAATTTTTTTCCATTGACCTCTTGGATAGACTCGTGACCCTTACCCGCTACCAGCACTACATCATTTGTTTGAGCATGCCGGACAGCAGTCATGATCGCAACAGCACGATCTGCAATGGTCTGAACCTCTGTAGATGTCGCTTTTATACCCAGTCTAATCATCTCCATAATGCTTTCAGGATTCTCTGATCGCGGGTTATCACTCGTAATGATGATGTGATCTGCATGCTTTTCTGCGACAGCGCCCATTTTTGGCCGCTTGTTTGCATCGCGATCGCCACCACAACCAAAAACGCACCAAATTTTTCCGGCGCGCTGTTGGGCGATGGGGCGCAATGCTAACAGCGCCTTCTCTAAAGCATCAGGGGTATGTGCATAGTCCACCACCACCAAAGGCTGATTTTTATTGAGCGTCACAATTTCCATGCGGCCTACTACTGGGCGCAATTTAGCAATACGCTTAGCAGCCTCTTCACCAGAAAGCCCCTGCGACAATAAGACTGCCCATACCGCCAAGCTGTTACTCAAATTGAAGTCGCCCAATAGGGCGGCATGCACCGAGTATGCGCCGACTCCTTCACACTCAAACACAGCGTCATAGCCCGTCTGTGCAAAGTTACTCTCTTTTACGTAGACCCGATGTAATCGCTCGCCAAATTTCTCAAAACCATTAAAGACCTCTTGCCTTAATGCATAACCCCAGATTGTTGGACCATCCTTAGCCAGTAAAGTCATTGCCAACTCACGCCCAAAGGCATCATCAAAATTTAAAACAATGTGCTGCAAACTTGATTGATGAAAGAGCTTAGCCTTAGCCTCGGCGTAATTAACCATACTGCCGTGGTAATCCAAATGATCTTGCGTCAGATTAGTCAACACGGCACAGTCAAATGCAATGCCCAAGGTGCGCCCTTGATCTAAGGCATGTGACGATACCTCCATTGCAATTTGCGTCGCGCCCGCTGCCAACAATTCTTTTAACTGGGTTTGCAGACGCGGTGCATCAGGTGTGGTGTAACCGGTCTGAACTAATGCTTCTGGAAAGCCGCTCCCGAGCGTCCCTAAAACGGCAACTCGGCGTGAAGGACTATCCAATGCTTGAGCCAACCATTGGGTGATACTGGTCTTGCCATTAGTGCCCGTTACCCCAATCAGCCCCAACTGAGCACTGGGATCGCCATACCAACTAGAACACAGTTGCCCAACGTGCATTGCTAAATTCTCTACGGCAAAACATTGAGGATGATCCAGGTAATCAGATCCCATACCTGCCGGATCAAACACGACAGCGGCTGCGCCCGCCTCTAAAGCTGCGGCAATGTAATCTCGACCATCTCGTAAAGATGAACCCTGACCAACGGGATAGGCAAAAAAGAGGTCGCCTTTTTGAATCTGACGACTATCCGCACTTACTCGTGCTGTGGACGAGGCTAAGGTACGCAAATGGTCTACTAAATGGGAGAGGTCAGTGATCACGTCCATCCTCATTTCTTAGCAACCACTTGTGTAGCTTTATGCGTCACAGTATGGGGCTCTGCATCCTCTGAGCTATCGACTGCCGCCTGCTTAATGGGCGCATCGGGCAACACATTTAGGGTGCGCAAGGTCTCGCTGACGATGGTCGAAAAGACTGGAGCAGCAACATCACCGCCATAGTAACTGCCGCCCGTAGGCTCATCAATCATGACTGCAACTGAAATGCGAGGCGCACTAATAGGAGCGATGCCCGCAAAATAACCTAGATACTTGTTGCCATATCCTTTACCTACAAGTTTGTGAGCAGTACCTGTTTTGCCGCCGACACGATAACCATCTGCTTGAGCTTTTACAGCAGTACCGCCCGGCTGGGTCACCGTCTCCAACATCGCGCGCATTTCTTCTGCCGTTTTTGCCGAAATCACTCTCGTGCCAGGCTTAAAGTCAGGACTGCGTTCAATCGTCAATGGAACCAGCTCTCCATTACGCGCAAAAATGGTATACGCACGAGCCACCTGAAATAAGGAAGCCGATATTCCATATCCAAAAGCAATACGTGCCTGATCGCTTGGTACCCATTTCTTATAAGGATGCAAAGTACCCGCCACCGCCCCCGGAAAACCAATCTTTGGCGCTTGTCCAAAACCAACGGCAGTGTACATATCCCACATCTCCTCGGGGGATAAGTAATTCATTGCAATTTTTGCTGCACCAATATTGCTCGATTTCTGAATAATTTGTGCAACCGTCAAACTGCTATTGGGGTGAGTGTCGGTAATTGGTTTTGTTCCCACTAGATAGCTAGCGCCAATTGGCAAAGTGGTTGAAGGGGTAATTGCACCCTTCTCTAGTGCAGTAGAAACTGTAAATGGCTTAATGGTTGAGCCCGGCTCAAACATGTCTGTTAGCACTCGATTACGCAGCTGCTCCCCCGTCAGGTAGCGACGATCGTTGGGGTTGTAGCTTGGGTAGTTTGCTAACGCTAAGATTTCGCCAGTTTGCGTATCCAATACCACCGCACCACCAGCCTTTGCGTGATGCTGCTCTACTGAATTTTTAACAGCGTTATAGGCAATATATTGAATCTTGCTATCTATTGATAACTGCAAGTCTTTCCCATTTTGCGGCAATTGATCAATACCCACTTCCTCAACTACGCGACCCAAACGAT
>Ga0316226_1002847_pt1 | contig 15557 bp, 15 predicted proteins | sample TBH18017metaG_FD_206009 | JGI IMG/M metagenome (GOLD analysis project Ga0316226, IMG submission 206009) | Freshwater microbial communities from Trout Bog Lake, Wisconsin, USA - TBH18017 | ecosystem: Environmental > Aquatic > Freshwater > Lake > Hypolimnion/Profundal zone | place: USA: Wisconsin... | reverse complement strand
AGGCCGAAATATGTCACTGTTGAATTCGACGGAAAAATCCATATTAAAGACCTTATTCTTCGGTAAGGCCATACAAACAACAACCAGCGACATCATCAATAACGATAACACAATTTCAGGCATGACGGTGATTTCTGCTCCGGCAGGAGCGACCGTGCCTTTCACCGTGAGCGCGCCAGTTCCAGATTTCACCTTCGCCAGCCAAGTTTATCAACTTCAACTCACGGTGTTGTCGAATAGCGCGGTGCAGATTGACTCGAACGACTGCGGCGAGGCCATCGGGGTCACATCTTAACATATAACATTTCAATGCTTTACATTTGACAATGGGCCGAATAGTAGGCAACCAATAGCAGGCTACGGGCCAACTTTTTTTATGGCGGTGCCAAACATAGCTTCTTGGAGTTCGCGGCCTTGCAACTACCTCGCTAGGCTGTCGCTGTGTTGCGTCGTGATTTACGCGGTTGTTTGCGCGCTCATGGCCATCTTCCAGCGCTCTTTCATTTATTTTCCTTCCGTCTTTAGCAGGCAACAGGTGGATGAGATGGCCCATGCCGCCGGGTTGGAACGGTGGACAAATGCATCCGGCCTGTTCATCGGGATGAAACGCCTTTCCCCGAAGCAACCGGCGGATGGCACGGTGATGATCACGTATGGCAACGGCAGCACTGCCGTCGGCTGCGAGCATTACGCGGATGACATTCAAGGGGTTGCCGCGTTCGACGTCTTCATCCTGGAGTATCCCGGCTATGAGGACCGGCCCGGACGGCCAAGCCAAAGCAGTTTGTTCCGCGCCGCTGACGAAGCGTTTCCGACGCTTCCCGCCAACAAGCCGGTTTATCTGGTTGGCGAATCGCTCGGCACCGGCGTCGCCTCGCATATAGCCGGGACCCATTCCAATCGAATCGCGGGCGTTGTGCTCATTTCGCCTTTCAACACGCTGGCCGACGCGGCGCAGAGCCACTATCCGATGCTGCCGGTCTTGTTGCTGCTCCGAGACCGTTTTCCCTCGGAAAAATATCTGTCCAACTATCATGGCAGGGTTGGAATCGTTGTTGACGGAAAAGACACTATCGTGCCGGAGAAACTCGGTAATCGTCTGTTTCATGGTTATGCCGGCCCCAAGAAGCTTTGGGCCTTTCCCAACGGCGGGCATTGCGAAATCACGGAGCCACCCTCGAATTTCTGGAAAGAGGTCATTGATTTCTGGCGTTGTTGAGTACGACGGCAAGGCAAGTTAGGGCTTCGATTATTTGTGATTTAACGGGATTCGAAACCTGGAGCCTGAGAAAATTATTCCCCGGTCTGACAGTTTTTTAACCTGCGTGGAGCCTTGAGAAAATGACGTCGCTCCACTTGGCACCCAAACAAACAGCCTGTCAAATTTTCCCAGTTTTTTCCCATACCCATTCAACCAAGTTTTAAGCCAATCCAGTTTCCTGAACATGACTGCTATCTGGTCATCGGCTCCGGTGTGGGTTTCCACCCAATAGATAAACTCGTCCGAACGATTTTGATGTTGGTAACCAATGGCATAATCCCAGCGATTGCCGCGTGGATCCAGCGCCATCCATGCCTCATCAATATAAACGCTGCCGCGCAAATGAGTTGTGGATGTATTTTCCGGATGAATGCGAACTTTGTCTCGGGCCCTCAAAGCACCGAGACCAGCCATCCACTTGCCTTTTAAATTTGGCGTCTCCTCCACTGACTCTTTGAAGCCCATTGCTCTTTATTCGTTGGAATTTGCAACGGCACGCGCGACTGCCTCGTTTGCGCGCCCGCTGAATTCAGAAAGCCCACCCCATCCTGCTTCACTTTGTTCTTCGGCGTTGGGATTTAAAGCTGAAATGTCACGCGTTGTCCCACCCAGCCGATCGAAGTAATAAACCTTCACTTGTCGCTTCATAACTTTCTCGGCGAGTTCCGCCATTCCCGGCGTGGGTTTCACATCGAAGACCCCCAATAATTCAGCGGCAGTTGCGCCATTATCCTTGAGACGTCGCAAGGCCCATACCGCATCCAATACTTGAGGCGAGTGCGTTGAAATGCAGACGCGATAACCGCGAGCCATCAACTCGAACACCATCAGCATGACAATCGCTATGGCGCGTGGGTGGAGACCCATTTCGAGCTCCTCAATGACCGCCCAATCCAATCCCGTTCTCCTGGGTGCTTTTGCGGGCACCATCAGCCAATAAAGGCCAAGCAGCAGCGGGACGAACTCGCGCTGTCCGGCAGACCATACCGCAACAGGAAGGCTGCCGCCGCCTTCTTGCGTGCTTGTGAGAACCAGACGTTTTTGAGCGCGTTGCGTATCAATTTTCAAATCAAAACCAGGGAAAATATGGGCCTGGAGCAAATCCCGGAATTCAGCCCTCAATCGTCGGGGAACGGGAAACAGCGTTCCTTCAGCGCCAAAATCAGACATTAGCAGGCGGAGATGTTCGCTAAATTCACGCAGTGTGAAAGGAGTGCTTGCATCGTAATAATTGAACGCCGACGGCCAGCCGTCTCTCAACGCGAGGACGCGCTGAGCCGGAATAAAGAACATGGATTCCTGCCGATTTGGCCGCTTCTCCTCAACGCGGTCAGGCAGATCAATTTTAACGCCATTCTTCTTGATGCTGGTCTTATCAGACCAAACGGAGCGCATACCTTCCCCAAAATACACGTCCAGAAAATCCGTGAATTTACCCGACCAATCCACGCCCGCGCGGCTGAACTCTTTCTTGATGTAAGGGGTGTCTTCCAAAAGTTTGAGCAATTGAAGCAAGATGCTCTTGCCTGTTGCTTGCGGGCCAACGAATACCGTCAGATTACCGAAAGTAACATCCGCATGTTTGATGGGGCCAAAGTTTTCGACTTCGAAGCGCGGATACCTGGGTGGTATTTTCATTTTCTCAATTTACACGAACATTCCTGATTTTTCATGGGCAACGCAAGCAAAATCGGGAAACAACCATCCTCGCTCCGTCTCACGAAGACTGCCACTCCTACAATTGACCCGGCTCGATGTGGACTAGGACGTCGCGCACGGCCGGGACGGCTTCGCGCACGCGGTCTTTGACGCGGTGGGCGATGCCGTGGGCCTGGCGCACGGTCAGTTCGGGGTCCACTTCGACGTGCATGTCCACCAAATAATAATAGCCGGCCTTGCGGACAACGCACTTTTCTATCCGCCGCACCCCCTCCTCCCGTGCGGCGGCGGATTTGATCTGCGCGACCACCGCGACGCCGGGCGCGGCGTCCATCAGTTCGTTCAACGCCGGACGCAGCAATTTCCATCCCTGCCACGCGATGATCAGTCCCGCCACGATGGCCGCGGCGTCGTCGGCGCAGAAAAACGCCGGCCCGCCGAGCAAGGCGAAGCTGATGCCGATGGCCGCCGCCAGCGAGGTCACGGCGTCGCTGCGGTGATGCCAGGCATCGGCATGGACGACCATGTTTTGGACGGATCTGGCTTCGCGCGAAACGAAACGAAACAACAGTTCCTTGACCAGCACCACGGCGACCAGCACGTACAAGGTGAAAGCCAGGGGCGCTCCCCGGGGCGCTCCGAGATTCCGCGCGGCATTGATGATGATGCCGCCCGCCGCGAGCAACAACATGACCGCCACGCTCGCCGCCGCCAGCGGCTCCGCCTTGCCGTGACCGTAGGGGTGTTCCCGGTCGGCCGGTTCCTCGGCCACCACCAGCGCGCGCCAGACAATGATCGAACTGAGAATGTCGGCGCTCGATTCCACCGCGTCGGCGATGAGCGCGTGCGAATGCCCCATCTCCCCGGCGGCAAATTTGATTCCGCACAGCGCGGCGTTGACCGCCATGCCGAGGAATGTGGCCTTGAGACTGCGTTGGAGTCGGTCGGTTGGCATGGCGGGCAATCAAGACTCCGTCATTGGTTGTTTGGCCGGGGACGCCGCGCGTCACGGCTTCTTTAAAAACGGCGTCAACAACTCAATCGGCAGCGGGATGATGGTGGTCGTGTTCCGGTCCCCCGCGATCTCGCCGATGGTTTGCAGATAGCGCAACTGGAGCGCGATGGGCTGGACGGCGATCATCGCGGCCGCCTGCACCAGCTTCTCAGCCGCCTGAAATTCGCCTTCGGCGGCGATGATCTTGGCGCGGCGCTCCCGTTCCGTTTCGGCCTGCCGGGCCATCGCGCGCTTCATGCCGTCGGGCAGCACGACGTCGCGGACTTCGACCGCGGTGACCTTCACCCCCCACGGGCCGGTGTGGCGGTCAATGATTTCCTGGAGGACCTGGTTGATCTTGTCGCGGCGGGCGAGCAACTCGTCCAGTTCGCTCTGGCCCAGGACGCTGCGCATGGTGGTTTGGGCGATCATGGTGGTGGCCTGGAGATAATTCTCCACCTTCACCACCGCGGCTTCCGGCTCGACGATGCGGAAGTAGACGACCGCATCCATCGTCACGGGGACGTTGTCGCGGGTCATGACTTCCTGTTTGGCGACGCTGATGGTGATGACTCGGAGGTCCATGCGCACCATGCGGTCCACCATCGGGATGAGGAAGACCAGCCCCGGCCCCTTGGCGCCGATGAGCTTGCCGAGGCGGAAGATGACGCCCCGCTCGTATTCGCGCAGGATGCGCACCATGCTCGGCAGAATGACGGACAAGAGCACGACCAGCACGACGACCCAGACGATCAGACTTTCCACGATGTGAATAGAATTTTCCATAAGCTTTTTAAGATTTAGGTTTGACACGCAACACAAGCCCTTCCACCCCGACAATCTCCACCCGCGCCCCCTCCGCGACCGGCGCCTCCCCCGCGGCCTCCCAGCATTCCCCGTCAAATAGAACCTTGCCCCCGCGCTCATCCACCGCGGTCAACGCCACGGCGGTCTTGCCCTTCATGCTCTCCCGCCCGGTTTTGGGCGGCAGAAACTGCGCCCGCAGACCGGCCCCGATGACAAACAGAAAAAACAGCGCCGTCAAGACCGTCGCCGGAATGATCCACGTCAGCGGCAGCGCGAATCCGGGCGCGCGATTGAAAAGCAGGAGAGAGCCGAGCAAAAAGGCGACGATGCCCCCCGCCGTCAGGACGCCGTGCGTGGCGGCGAAAACGTCAATCACAAACAAGGCCACCGCCAACAGGATCAGCGCCAGGCCGGCGGCGTTGACGGGCAGGACCGAACCCATGTAAAGCGCCAGCACCAGGGCGACCGCGCCCGCGACTCCGGGCAGAACCGCGCCCGGATTGCTCAACTCGCCGATGATGCCGTAGATCGCCACCAGCATCAGCACGAACATGACTTCCGGCCGCCAGAGCCTCTGAAAAAACCGTTCCCCGGCCGTCATGGGAATCTCCACCACGTCCGCCCTGGCGGTGCGCAACACTTTGCCGGCCGCCCCGCGGCCATCCAGTTGCCGCAGCAGGTCCGGCATGTCCGCCGCGATGAGATCAATGACATGGAGTTTGAGGGCCTGCGAGGCCGTGATCGAGGCGCTTTCGCGGACGGCCGATTTGGCCCAATCCACGTCATGATGCCTCTTGGCGGCGATGGTCTCGATGTAACTCGCCGCGTAATTCTCCAATTTCCGGCCCATGACGGAGTTGGTGTCCTCCTTCTCCTCCCCGCCGCCGCCCAGGGAAACCGGATGGGCCGCGCCGATGGTCGTGTCGGGGGCCATAGCGGCGACGTTCGCGGCCAGGGTGATGAACGTTCCCGCGCTGGCGGCCCCGGCCCCGGCGGGGGCGACATAGACGACCGACGGCACCTGGTCCTGGAACAGCTTGCCGACAATTTCCTTGGTGGAATCGAGCAGGCCGCCGGGAGTGTCAAGTTGAATAATAAGGCATTCGTCGTGCTCCGCGGCGGCGCGGTCCAGCGCGCGGGAGATGTAAGAGGCGGTCGCCGGGCCGATGGCGCCATTCACGCGGGCCAGGCCAACCTGCCCGGCGCGCGCGGAGACGGGCGCCGCCAGAAAGGCCGCCGCCCACGCCGCCAGAAAAACGCGAACAAGGTTCATAGTCATGTTTGCCTCCGCGACCGGCCCCGGCCCTTTGGAAGGACGCGCCGGATTGACAAGATTATGACAGGCTTTGGCGGGGTTGACAAGCCGCCATCGCAGGGCAAACGCATCTCAATTTTTGAGCCACAGATGAACACAGATGGTCACAGATAAACTTGTTTGAGCTCAGGCACATGGTCTTTTCGTAATCTGTGTCCATCTGTGTTAATCCGTGGCTCCCCATCCCAGGGTCTCCGTGAAGAAACGCTGGAATGAAGTTTTTTTCCGCTGCCGGGATTGAGGTTGGATGGGATTGGGATTACGATTACGATCAAGATTAGGATTTATGGTTGTTATTCTTGTTTACGTTCATGTCAAACCGGAGTTTGTCGAGGCTTTCAAACAGGCGACGATGGCGAACGCGCGGGAAAGCAGACGGGAACCGGGCATCGCGGGCTTCGATTGCCTCCAGCAGTTGGATGATCCCGCCCGCTTTGTTTTGGCGGAGACTTACCGGACCGCCGACGCCCAGGCGCAACATAAGGAAACCCGCCATTACCAGGCCTGGCGAAATGCCGTCGAAGTCATGATGGCCGAACCGCGCGCCGGGGTGAAGTTCGCCCCTGTTGTCTCGGACGATCCCAACGCCTGACTATGCGCTTTGAATTCGCCACGGCCACCCGCGTGATTTTCGGCCCCGGCGCGTCGCGCCAGGCCGGCGAACTGGCGCGCAACGCCGGCACCCGCGCGCTGGCGGTCACCGGACGCGATTCGAGCCGCGCGCAATGGCTGCTGGATTCGCTCCGCGAGAAGGGGGTGGGCGCGGTGGTTTTTGCCGTCGCCGGCGAACCGGACATTCGCGCCGTCCGGCAAGGGCTGGCGCTGGCGCGGGGGGAACATTGCGACGTGGTGCTGAGCCTGGGCGGCGGCAGCGCGCTGGATGCCGGCAAAGCCATCGCCGCGATGCTCGCCAATCCGGGAGATTTGCTGGACTACCTTGAGGTCATCGGCGGCGGAAAAGCTTTGTCCAAACCTTCCGCGCCCTTCATCGCCATTCCCACCACGGCGGGGACCGGCTCGGAAGTGACGCGCAACGCCGTGCTGGCTTCGCCGGAACACCGCCAGAAAGTCAGCCTGCGCAGTCCGTGGATGCTGCCCAGCATGGCGCTGGTGGACCCGGAACTGACCTGGAGCGCGCCGCCAGCCACGACGGCCAGCACCGGGCTGGACGCCTTGACGCAATTGATCGAGCCTTACGTTTGCTGCCGTCCGAATCCGATGACCGACGCGTTGTGCGCGGAAGGGATGCGGCGGGCGGCCCGTTCGTTGCGCGCCGCTTTTGAAAATGGACGGCAGGCGGCGGCGCGGGAGGACATGGCGCTGGCGAGCCTTTTTGGAGGGATGGCGCTGGCGAACGCGGGTTTGGGAGCCGTGCATGGTTTCGCGGGGGCCATCGGCGGGATGTTCCTCGCGCCGCACGGGGCGATTTGCGCGGCCCTGCTGCCGCGCGTCATGGAAGGCAACCTGCGCGCGCTGCGCCAGCGCGAACCGCAAAACGACGCGTTGCGCCGCTACGAGGAAGTGGCACGTTTGGTGACGGGACGGCCCGCGGCCAGCGCGGACGACGGAGTGGAATGGGTGCGGCAATTGACGCGGGATTTGGGCATTCCGCCGTTGGGGCGATATGGATTGGCGGCGGCGGACATGGCGGAGATCATGGAGAAAGGGGCCGCGGCCGGCAGCATGAAAGCCAACCCAATAGTCCTCACGGGAGAAGAACAGCGGGAGATACTCCGACAAGCCCTTTGACCTGGAAAATATAAAACTTGCGCCAGGCGTGCAAAGCCCGTAGGATGCGCCCAGTAAATGGAGCGCGGGGTGGAGCAGCCTGGTAGCTCGTCAGGCTCATAACCTGAAGGTCGTAGGTTCAAATCCTACCCCCGCAACCATTTATCTCACACCACAGGCATGGCATTTTTTCCTTGAGGGTTTCGGCTGGGCGCGGCGTATTAAGTTTGTGAACATAGAGTATGAACACCAACGAACCGGGCAACCACGATCAGGCGCTTCGCAAGCTGCTTGAGGCATGGCGCGCAGACGCTCCATTGCCTCCGCGTTTTCAGGATGCGGTCTGGCGGCGGATTGAACGGGCGCAAACGCCAGCCGCGCCGCCAGTTTGGAATGCCATCGCCAATTGGATTGGCACGATGCTGCCACGGCCGGCGCTGGCTGCTTCTTACGTTGCCATTCTTCTCGCCATTGGCGCAACCGCCGGCTGGACGCAGGCCCGGCAGGAAAGCACCCGGGTGAAGGGTGAACTGGGTGAACGCTACATCCGCGCGCTTGATCCTTATCAAGCTCCCTCGGCAATGATTCGATGAAGAAAGGCATGCTCATTCTCGCGCTCGGTCTGGCCCTGGCGGCGGCGGCTTACGGCTGCGTTTACTTCTTTGGCACTTCGTCCGCGCGGAACCTGGAGCAAACCAACGAGCCGGAATTGGCTTGGCTCAAGGAAGAATTCCACTTGAGCGATTCAGAGTTCAAGCGTGTTTCCGAACTTCACGCGGCTTATCTTCCGCAATGCGCGGAAATGTGCCGACAAGTTGAAGCTCAGAACCAGCGGCTAAAAGAATTGCTGGCGGCCACCAATCAAATGACTTCCGAGATCGAATCTGCCATTGCGGAAAGCGCCCAATTACGCGGCGAATGCCAGCGCAACATGCTCAGGCACTTTTACGAAGTCAGCCGCACCATGCCTCCGGAAGAAGGACGCCGCTACCTGGCATGGGTGCGGGAAAGAACATTCCTGCCGGGCGAAGGCATGATGCGCGCGAAATGAAATGGGCGATCCTGAATCTGCCGGCCCGGTTGCGCGGCGCAAAAACATGAGCCGCGGCGACAACCCAAATTCCGAAGGCGGCGGAAGCGTCTTCTCCGCGAGCCTGTCAATTTCAGATCAACAGGACGGGCGGGAAATGGCGCAATTGGCGGCAGGCTGCGACGCGGCCCTGAACAGTTTGATGGAGCGGCATGGGGAGAAGCTGTTTCACTATCTGGTTCGCGCCTTGCAGAACGAAGACGACGCGGCGGACCTGGCCCAGGAAACCTTCGCGCGCGTTTATCAAAACCGCGCAAAATTCGACACGCACCAGAAATTCTCCACCTGGCTCTACGCCATCGCCACCAATCTGACGCGCGACCGCTATCGCTGGCGCAAACGCCATCCCCAGGTTTCGCTCGACGCCGCGAATGATGCCGCGGGAAATGATCCCGGTGAATCGCTTCCCGCGCAAAATCCTTCGCCGAGCGAGGCCGTTCAGGCTCAAGAGCGGGCCGGAGCCGTGCGCCGCGCCGTGGCCGCGCTGCCGGAGGATTTGCGCATTCCACTGATCCTCGCGGAATACGAGGAGAAAACGCACGCGGAGATCGGCGTGATTCTCCGCTGCTCGCCAAAAGCCGTGGAGGGGCGCGTCAGCCGGGCGCGCCAGCAGCTTCGCGCCAGTCTCGGCCCGTTGCTGGACACAGTGTGAGTTAATGTTCGGTTTGCTTCTGCCAAGCTGCCGCCTCCCCAAACAGTATCGCAATTCTCGTCAGTCGGATTCCTTCGTGGCAGACAAAAAATAGTGAGCTTTTGGCAAAGGATGTCTAAGGGGGGGCAGACACTCCCGGCGTAGTAGAAGACAGAAGGGCGAGACCGCCCAAAAAAAGAACAAAGTCATTAACCATCAAAAGGAAAGTCAAAATATGAAAATAACAAATAACACTCTGATCGCGGCGCTGGCAGGCGTTGTCCTGTCACTGTTCGCCAGTTCGGCGCAAGCCCAAGTCAAAGGAGGGGAAAGAATGATGCAACTTAACGGCAGTTCCTTCTCTCCGACCGTCACGCCAAGCGACTACAAGCCCATGTCGTGCGCGAAATGCCAGGACGTGTTGACGACCGTGCCCGACAGCGCGGCAAAGGGAGGGAGCGGGCTTATGGCGCAAGGCGCGCCAACCAAAACCATGGTAACGCATCTGTGCGAAAGCTGCAAGACCACCGTCAAGGTCGCGCAGGCCGGAAAAAACTCTCCCCCTGATATGGTCAATCACAAATGCACCAGTTGTGGATCTGAGAATGCGGCCTGCTGCAACACGACTAAAAGCAGCGATGTTGCCACCGCGGGCATGGACAAAAAGTAATTGAGCCGCCGCGCGCGGCAATCCGGGCCTCGCGCGGCCTTCTGTTAGTCCGCTCCAATCTCAACACGAAAGCAAAATTAAAATATGAAAAAGAAAATGTTCGTTGTATCCATCCTCGCCGCCGGATTCATCACCACGCCGTCATTCGCGGCCCAAACCGCCTGTTGCTTCGCCATGTCCGGCCACGACGCGGATCCAGCGCAAACAAACGCCGTCGCCGAAGCGTTGCCCCAGCCGGTCGCAACCGTTTTCGACAATTACGCCCGCATTCAAACCGCGCTGGCGCAAGACTCGTTCCAGAATGTGACGAAGGAGGCGCTGGCCATGCCGAAGGCAGTCCATGATGATGCGATGGCAACATTCCCCCCGAGCGTCGCGCAACAAGCCGGAGCCGTGGCGAAAGCCGCTGACTTGTCCGGCGCGCGCGAGGCGTTCAAGCCGCTCAGTCAATCGCTCATTGCATGCGTTTCAAAACATCCGGCGCTGGCCGGCTCATGGCGTCAAGTTCATTGTTCCATGGCCAATGCCGACTGGCTGCAGAAGGAAGCAACGGTGAATAATCCTTACCTGGGCAAAGAAATGCTTCACTGCGGCGAGTTCGTCAAAGCCGGCGACAACGGAAAAAACGGGCAATAAGGCCGAATCATGGTTATTATGGACTGGTGGCATTCATGATCAAAAGCCGTTCAGGATTGGCCGCGGTGATGGCCGCCGCCGACTTGTCGGCTCTTGGCCTGCTGCTCGCCGGCTGCAAAGGTGTTCAGCAGCCCGTCGAGCAACAGGCGCGCCGCGATTTGGCGTCAGTCCGGCAGGCTTATTGGCCCGACGCGACAATGCCGCGATTGGACGCGAACTCCGGATTGAGCAACTATTTGCGGTTTGCCATTCTGACCCAGCCCCAGGTTCGGGCGGCATTCTTTGACTGGGCCGGGTCGGTCGAGCGCATCACCGTCGAACGGTCGCTGCCGGATCCGAAACTGACGTTTCAAGCCTACATCACGGATGTCCTGACCTCCCTGATGCCCGGCTTGATGCAGGAATTCCCAGGCCCCGGCAAGCTGAAGGCCGCCGCCAACGTGGCCGGCGCGGAGAGCAAGTCGAAGTATGATGCGTTTGAAACGTCCACGCTCAAGACCGCCTTCTCGGTCAAACAGGCGTATTATCAGCTTTGGTTTCTTGAGGAAAAAATCCGCATCAACCGCCAGACCCTCGCCCTGCTGGCCGACTTGGAAAGAAGCGCGCGCGCCCGGAATGAAGTCGGGCAGGCGACGCTTCAGGACGTCTATCGCGCGCAAATGGAGCAGGACAAGATTGCGACCGGGATTTCCAATCTCGAGGATTCGCGCCAGGCGCTGATGGCCCAATTCAAAGGCGCGCTGGGGCTGACACGCGGGCAGCCGGACCCGCCGATGCCGGCGCGATTTGAAACCACGCCCCTTGATTTGAGCGGCGACGAGTTGCTCGACATCGCCTTCGCGCGCAATCCCCGTCTCAAAGCGATGGAAGCGGATGTGCGCCTGGCCGAGGCGTCCGTGGCGCTCGCCCGCAAATCCAAAACGCCCGATTTTTCCGCGGGCCTCCAGGCCGAGGTCTATGCCCCCCCGTTCTATTGGCCCCAGGCGGGCATGAGCCTGCCGATCTGGCGCGACAAAATCGCGGCGCAAATCGCGGCGGCCCAAGCCGGCAAGAGCGCCGCCGAAGCCCGGCTCTCTTCCGAACAAATCATCGTGACGGTGGACTTCGCGATGAAGTCTTACGAATACCGCGAAGCCGCGCGCAATCTCGCCCTCTTGCGGGACAAACTCATTCCCAAGGCGCGCAAGTCTCTTGAAATGGCCCGCGGCGGCTATCTGGCCGGGCAGATGGATTTCTTCAACCTGATGGATGCCCAGCGAACGTTGTTGAACCTTCAACTGGAGGAAGTGGAAACGCGCGCGCGCCGGGAAATCATTCTGGCTGACCTGTCGCTGTCCATCGCCGGGATGGCGCCCGAAGGCGCGCCGTCAACAACAACCACGTCCAACAAACTCACGCGCCAAAAATAATATGAAAAAAAACATCTTCTGCTTGTTTCTCATCGCGGCCGTTGGCGCCGGTCTGTTGATGGCAGGCTGCTCCAAAGACCGCGACCAGGCAGGCGCAGCCGCCTTGAAAACGAAAACTCTTTACACCTGCGGCATGCACCCGCGGGTCATTCAGGATCATCCCGGCAATTGCCCCATCTGCGGCATGACACTGACCCCGATTCGCAAACAAGCCGGCGAAAGCAAAATCAAATACTACAAATCCACGATGATGCCCGGCGAAGCGCGGCAGACGCCGGGCAAGGACAGCATGGGCATGGACATGGTTCCGGTGTATGAAGACCAGGCTGGCGCCAACCAATCGCAGTCCATTGCCATTGACCCGGTGACGATTCAGAACATGAATATCCGCACCGCCATCGTGACGCGGGGGCCGTTGCGCCGAACCATCCGCACCGTTGGAATCGTTGAATACGACGAAACGACCCTGGGCGATGTAACCACCAAATTCAAGGGTTGGATCGAAAAACTAGACGTGAATGCCACGGGCCAATTGGTGATGCGCGGCGATCCGTTGTTTGAGATTTATTCGCCTGATCTTTACAGCGCCCAGGTGGAATATCTGCTGGCGACAGGCTCGCCCTCCAACGCCACCCCGGGCGCGGAAGGAATCCGGATGAGCGCCCTGACCAAGCTCAAGTTCTATGACATTTCAGATGGGCAGATCGCCGAACTGGAGAAAAGGCGCCAGCCTCAGAAAACCATGCGCATCCTCGCGCCGCAGGACGGCTTCGTGGTTGAAAAAAACGTCACGGAAGGCCAGATGGTGGACCCGGGCATGAAAATTTACCGCCTGGCGGACCTGGGATTGGTCTGGGTGCAGGCGGACATTTATGAACAGGATTTGGCTTATATCAAGCTGGGCCAGGAGGCGACCGTCACGCTCTCTTACCTCCCGGACCGCGAGTTCCGCGGACGCGTGACGTACATCTATCCGAACGTTGATGAAAAAACCCGCACCGCCCGCGTCCGCATGGAATTCCACAATCCGGGCTATTTTCTCAAGCCCGGCATGTTCGCCACCGTGAAGTTGGTCTCCGAATTGGAGCCATCCGCGCTGCTTATCCCGGACATGGCCATTCTTCGCGGCGGCGAAAAAACCACCGTCTTCGTGGCGTTGGACGGAGGAAAATTTGACCCGCGCGCCGTCACCCTGGGACCGCAGGCGGAGAATGACCAGTATCAGGTCCTTGGCGGATTATCCGAGGGCGAGCGGATTGTCACCTCCGGCCAGTTCATGCTCGATTCGGAAAGCCAGCTTCGCGAGGCGATTCAGAAAATGACCGGGCCGCCGAAGGCGGCGGAGCCTGCCAGCGTCGAAGCGGCTGCCGCGCTCACCAACGCCATCGCTCCCTCCGTGGCGGTGAAATACGTCTGCCCGATGCCGGAGCATGTCTCCATCGAATACGACCATCCCGGCAAATGCCCCATCTGCGGCATGACGCTCGTGCCCGTGTCTCAGGCGGCGCTTGAGAAACTCCAACCCGGCGGAAAGATTCTTTACTACACCTGTCCGATGCCGGAGCACAGCGACGTTCACGAGAGCAAACCGGGCAAATGCCCCAAATGCGGCATGACGCTCATTCCGGTGATGGAAGCGCCACCCCTGCCGCCGGCCATGCCCGAACGCAAGGACTAAAGGCCGAACATGCTCAAAGGCATCATAGATTTTTCCCTCAAGAACAAATTCATCGTTCTTCTTGTCACTGTTGCGCTGGTTCTCGGCGGCATTTATGCCGCGCGCAACATTCCGCTCGACGCCATCCCCGACCTTTCGGATGTGCAGGTCATCATCTACACGGAATGGCCCGGCCAGGCGCCGCAAATCGTCCAGGACCAGGTCACCTATCCGATCACGACCAAAATGCTTTCCGTGCCCAACGCAACGGTTGTGCGCGGTTATTCATTCTATGGTTTTTCCTTTGTCTATGTGATTTTCAAGGACGGCACGGACCCGTATTGGGCGCGCAGCCGTGTGCTCGAATATCTCAACGGCATGGGCGGTCAACTGCCGCAAGGCGTTGCGCCCTCGCTCGGCCCGGACGCCACCGGCGTCGGATGGGCCTTCATGTATTCGCTCAATTCCACCAACCGCGATCTCGCCCAACTGCGCTCGATGCAGGACTGGTATCTCCGCTACCAACTGGCCTCGGTGGAGGGGGTTTCCGAAGTCGCCTCCATCGGCGCCTTCGTCAAGCAATATCAAGTGACGGTGGACCCGGCCAGGCTGCGCGCGTTCAACCTCTCCATTTCCGACGTGGCGATGGCCGTCAAGCGCAGCAATGGCGAGGTCGGCGGACGCTCCATCGAATTGTCGGAAAAGGAATTCATCCTGCGGGTCAAGGGCTACATCCAAAGCCTGGACGACCTGCGCAAAGTCGCCGTGGGCGTGGGCGGCCGGGGAGTTCCCATTCTCCTCGGCCAGGTCGCCAACGTCGAACCCGGCCCCGACATGCGCCGCGGCATCGCCGAGTTGAACGGCGAAGGCGAAACCGTCGGCGGTATCGTGGTCGTCCGTTACGGCGCGAACGCGCGGCAGGTTATTCTTGACGTGAAAAAAAAGCTTGATGCGGCGATGAAGGGATTGCCGCCGGACGTGAAATATACCATCGCCTACGACCGCAGCGCGCTCATTGATCGCGCCGTCAAAACGCTTGAAGACAAACTCCTTGAGGAAATGATCGTTGTGGCGCTGGTGTGCGTTGCCTTCCTCATGCACCTGCGCAGTTCCCTCGTGGCCATCATCATCCTGCCCATCGCCGTGCTGATTTCGTTTCTCGTCATGTTCGGCCAGGGTCTCAGCGCGAACATCATGTCACTTGGCGGCATCGCCATCGCCATCGGCGCGATGGTGGACGCTGTCATCATCATGATTGAGAACGCCCACAAACATATCGAGCGTGACCAGGGCAAAAAGCCGCACTGGGACATCATCCGCGACGCGGCCGTCGAGGTCGGCCCAACGCTATTTTATTCGCTGCTGGTCATCGCGGTGTCCTTCCTGCCCGTGTTTACGTTGCAATCGCAGGAAGGCAAACTGTTCAAACCGCTGGCTTTCACGAAGACCTATTCGATGGCCGCGGCCGCGTTGCTCTCCATCACGCTGGCCCCGGTTCTGATGGGTTTCTTCATCCGTGGCAAAATCCCGTCCGAGGAGAAAAACCCCCTCAACCGCTTCATGGTCTGGCTTTATCATCCCGTGATTGACTTCGTCATCCAATGGCGCCGGGCCGTTATCACTGCGGCTGCGTTGCTCGTCGTTTGGGTGTTCTTTCCGTCGAATGCTCTTACCGCGCGACTTTTGCCCGGGGGCAAGTT
>Ga0316226_1002846_pt1 | contig 15557 bp, 13 predicted proteins | sample TBH18017metaG_FD_206009 | JGI IMG/M metagenome (GOLD analysis project Ga0316226, IMG submission 206009) | Freshwater microbial communities from Trout Bog Lake, Wisconsin, USA - TBH18017 | ecosystem: Environmental > Aquatic > Freshwater > Lake > Hypolimnion/Profundal zone | place: USA: Wisconsin... | reverse complement strand
GCATCAAGGACATGGCGGCGCTGCTCTCGCCCTACTACGCCGAGCAGCTCATCGGCCGCCTCAAGGCCGAGATCCCGGTGCCCATCCAGCTGCACTGCCACTACATCGGCGGCCTCGCCCCGATGACATATCTCAAGGCCGTCGAGGCCGGCGTGGACGTGATCGACACCGCCACGGTGCCGCTCGCCTTCGGCAACTCGCAGCCGGCGACCGAGATGGTCGTGACGGCGCTCATCGGGACTCCCTACGACACCGAACTCGACCTCGAGAAGCTGTTCACGATCGCCAAGTACTTCGAGCAGGTGCGGCTCGACACCGGCCACGACCGCGGCGTGACTTCGCTCACGCACATGCAGGTGTATTCGCACCAGGTGCCGGGCGGCATGATCAGCAATCTCGAGAGTCAGCTCTCGGAGCAGAGCGCCCTCGACCGGCTGCCGGAGGTCCTCGAGGAGATCCCGATCGTGCGCGCCGAGATCGGCTTCCCGCCGCTGGTGACGCCGATGTCGCAGATCGTCGGCACGCAGGCGGTGCTCAACGTGCTGTCCGGACGGCGCTGGCACATCGTGCCAGACGAGATGAAGGCCTACCTGCGCGGCAAGTACGGCGCCGCGCCGGGCCCCGTGTCGCACGAGGTCATCGAGCGCGTGCTTGCCGGCGAGGAGCCCATCCACGTGCGTCCGGCCGACCTCGTGGACGAGACCCTCGAGGACTACCGCGAGGAGATCGGCGATCTTGCGCGCTCCGAGGAGGACCTCCTGAGCTACGCGCTGTTCCCGCAGACGGCGCGCGCGTACCTCGAGCGTCACGCCATCGGGCCGGAGAGCAACGTGTTCGGCACGCAGATCCCGGCTTATCTCGGCTCTCAGGTCGGCAACGCGCTCTCCGCGGACGCCGGCGACCGCGTGCGCGACATCATCGCCATCGTCGAGGAGAGCGACGTCGACGAGGTCGTGATCGAGCAGGGTGACCTCAAGATGACGGTGCGCAAGGCCGGCGCTCCGCCGGCGCCGGCGCCGGCAGCCGCTCCCGCGGCGCCGCCGGTGGAGGGCTCGGGCAGCGTGCCCGGCGAAGGCACCAACGGATTCCACGTGGTCCGCTCCAAGTGGGTCGCGACCTTCTACCGGGCGCCATCGCCGCAGGCGCCGGTGTTCGTCGAAGTGGGAGATGAGGTCGAGGCCGGCCAGACGCTCTGCATCCTCGAGATGATGAAGATGATGAACGAGCTCACGGCCGACGTCGGCGGCGTCGTGCGGCAGATCCTCGTGGAGAACGGCGACACCGTGCAGTACGGGCAGCCGCTCTTCGCCATCGAACCCCTCTGATCGCGGCCGGCTCCCGGTGACCGTGCGGCCAAGCCGCAAGCAGGCCCGTCGGGACGCGCTCTTTCTGCTCTACCAGACGGAGGTCACCGACATGTCGATGGCCGAGCTGGTCGAGGGGCAGCGGCTGCGCGAAGGCTACGGGCCGGACGAGTTCACGGCGCTCGCGGTCCAGGGCGTGCTGGACGAGCGCGAGGCGCTCGACGAGGTGATCGCACGCCACTCCACCGGGTGGTCGATCGATCGGATGGCTCCGCTCGAGCGCAGCCTGCTGCGCCTCTCTCTGTGGGAGATCGTCAGCGGCACCACGCCGCCCGAGGTCGCCATCGACGAGGCCGTGCGCCTCGCCAAACGGTACTCCACCGACGAGGCCGGCTCCTTCGTCAACGGCATTCTCGGCGCCGTGCAGCGCGAGAGGGAAGCGGCCGATGGCTGAGCAGCCTGCCGCCGCGGATGCGACCCTCAGGCCCGCCCAGGCGATCGCGCGCATCCGCGTCATCCTGGCTCAGCTCGGGGAGCTCGAGCCGCGCCTGTCGTCGGAGGCGTCCGGCGAGGTCGAGATGACCCTGCTCGAGCATGCGACCGAGCTCGTCGAGGAGGCCGGGCGCCTCCTCGAGCAACTCGGTCGCGTCGCCGGCTGAGGGCGGCATGGACGCCGGCGCTCAGGCCGCCTACCCAGTCGATCTGCTGGCTCTCGTCGAGGACTATCTGGAGGCTCTCGACTTCGGCGTGGACGCGCGCGCCGCGCGGCTGGTGGAGGCCATGCGCTACTCCCTGCTTGCCGGCGGCAAGCGCGTCCGGCCGGTGCTGACGCTGGCGACCGCGCGCAGCCTCGGCGCCGATCCTCCGACCGTGCTGCCGACGGCCGCGGCGCTCGAGCTCATCCACACATACTCGCTGATCCACGACGATCTGCCGGCGATCGACGACGACACACTGCGCCGCGGCCGGCCGACGTGCCACGTGGCCTTTGGCGAGGACGTGGCCATCCTTGCGGGCGACGGCCTCTTTGCCGAGGCCTTCCACCTTCTGCTGACGCGGCAGGAGGGCTCGCCCGCCGCGCTCGTGGCGGCGCTGCGCGAGATCACCGCCGCCACCGGCGTGAAGGGCATGGTCGGTGGCCAGTACATGGACGTGGCGGGGCTGGCCCGCGACGACGATGACCTGCGCACCCTGCACCAGCTCAAGACCGGCCGCCTCATCGAGGCTGCCGTGGTGTGCGGCGCCGTGCTCAGCGGCGCCGGCGACGCGGCGCCCTACCGCGCCTTCGCCCGGGAGCTGGGGCTGCTCTTCCAGATCGTCGACGACATCCTCGACGAATCGGGCGATGAAGAGGAGCTGGGCAAGTCGGTCGGCAAGGACAGGATCCAGGCCAAGGTCACCTACGTGTCCCGCTTCGGTATGGAAGAAGCCGGCCGGATGGCGACGGCCACGCACGCACGCGCGCTCGAGCGTCTCGGGGCGCTGCCGGGAGACACCGGCGCCTTGGCCGCGCTCACGACGTACGTCCGCCGCCGCCGGTCGTAGCGCTTCCCGCCGCAGCGCCGCCGCGGCCGGCCACCGGGCCCGGTGCTATACTCGGTGAACGATGGCGTATTTGGACAGGATCTCCGACCCTGCCGACCTCCATGAGTTCTCCGAGCACGAACTGACGCTGCTCGCAGAGGAGATCCGCGAGGCCATTCTCTGCTGCGTGAGCGAAGTCGGCGGCCATCTGGCGGCCAGCCTCGGCACGGTCGAGCTCACGGTCGCCCTGCACAGCGTCCTGCACAGCCCCAACGACAAGATCGTGTGGGACGTGGGGCACCAGTGCTACGCGCACAAGCTGCTCACCGGCCGTCGCGACCGCTTCAGCACTATCCGCCAGCACGGCGGCTTGTCCGGGTTCCCGAACCGGAACGAGTCCGAGCACGACATCATCGGCACCGGGCACGCCTCCACCTCCATCAGCTACGGTCTCGGCCTCGTCGAGGCGGCGAAGCTGGCGGGGGAGACCTCCGACAACGTCGTCTGCGTCCTTGGCGACGGTGCTCTCACGGGCGGCGTCGCGTTCGAGGCCATGAACCAGGCCGGCCACCTGCGCACTCCGCTCGTGGTGATCCTCAACGACAACGAGATGTCCATCCGCGCCAACGTCGGCGCGCTGCAGCTCTACCTCAACCGCATCCGCCTCGACCCCGGCCTCACCAAGCTGCGCGAGGACCTCGAGCGCGGCGTCGCACGCATCCCCGCCATCGGCCCGCAGGCGTACCGCCTGGGCAAGGACGTCAAGGAGTCGATGAAGGCCCTGCTCGTCCCCGGCATGCTCTTCGAAGAGCTGGGCTTTGCCTACATCGGCGTCGTCGACGGCCACGACCTGCACGCCCTGCGCAAGAGCATCCGCCAGGCCATCGAGACGCGCCGCCCGGTGGTCGTGCACGTCAAGACGATCAAGGGCAAGGGCTACGAGCCCGCCGAGGAGCATCCTGAGACGTATCACGGCACCGGACCGTTCCACCTCGGCAACGGGGCGAAGAAAGCCGCGGTCGCGGGCACGACGTACACGCAGGCGTTCGGTGAGGCGATGGTGCGCCTGGCCGAGGCCGACGACCGCGTCGTCGCCGTCACGGCGGCGATGACGGAGGGCACGGGCCTCGAGGTCTTCGAGCGCCGCTTCCCGGAGCGCTTCTACGACGTCGGGATCGCCGAGGAGCACGCGGCCGTGTTCGCCGCCGGGCTGGCCATCGGCGGCATGCGGCCGGTGGTGGCGGTGTACTCGACCTTCCTGCAGCGCGCCTACGACATGCTCGTGCAGGACATCGGGCTGCAGCAGTTGCCGGTGATCTTCGCCGTCGACCGCGCGGGGCTGGTCGGCGACGACGGGCCCACGCACCATGGCGCCTTCGATATCTCGTACCTGCGTGTGATCCCCAATCTCGTGTTGATGGCGCCCTCGAGCCAGGAAGAACTGCAGCACATGCTGTGCACCGCTTTGACCATCGACGGTCCTGTGGCGCTGCGCTATCCCCGCGGCCTGGCGGCGCCGTTCGTGCCGCCGGCCGAGCTCGTGCCGCTCGAGGTCGGCCGCGGCGTGGTGCTGCAGCAGGGCCGCGATGTGGCGCTTATCGGGATCGGCACCGGCGTCGGCATCGCCCGTGAGGCGGCGGTGCTCATGGCGGCGCAGGGGGAGACGCCGACCGTCGTAGACGCGCGCTTCGCGAAGCCGCTCGACCGTGAGCTGCTGTCCCAGCTCGCCGCGACCCATCGCCGCCTCGTCACGATCGAGGAGAATGCGCTCGCCGGAGGCTTCGGCAGCGCCGTGCTCGAGGAGCTCGGAGGCGGCGTCGAGGTCGTGCGCTTCGGTCTCCCCGACGCCTTCGTCCCTCACGGTGACCGGGCACGCCTGCTGCGCGACATCGGCCTCACTCCACAGGCCGTCGCGGCCGCGGCGTTGCTGCGCCCCGCCGGCCTGGCCCGCGTCAAATAGGAGGCGACATGGCCGAGCGGCTCGACGTGCTGCTCGTCGCGCGCGGCCTGTTCGAGACGCGTACCCAGGCTCGCGCCGCGATCCTCGCCGGAGAGATCACTGTCGACGGCCGCCTTGCCGACAAGCCGGGCACCCAGGTCGCGGAGGCCTGCGCGCTCACCGTCGCCGCCCGGCCGAGGTTCGTGTCCCGGGGCGGTGACAAGCTCGACCACGCCATGGAAGTGCTCGGGATCTCGGTTGAAGGCGAAGACGCCTGCGACCTCGGCAGTTCCACGGGTGGCTTCGTGGACAGGCTTCTGCAGGGCGGCGCCTCGCGCGTGATCGCGGTCGACGTCGGCTATGGCCAGCTCGACTACGGCCTGCGTGGCGACCAGCGCGTGACCGTTCTGGAGCGTACCAACGCCCGCTATCTCACCGGCGATCGTCTCCCCTTCGCGCCGTCCTTCGTCACCGCCGACCTCTCGTTCATCTCCCTGACGGTCGCTCTGGGCCCCGTGCTAGAATCCCTGCGCCGGGGCTACCGCGGCCTCGTGCTCGTGAAGCCGCAGTTCGAGGCCGGGCGTGAGCGGGTCGGCAAGGGGGGCGTGGTGCGTGACGCCGGCGTCCATCGCGATGTGCTGACCAGCGTCTCCGCGTGGCTCGCGGATCGCGGGGCGCTCGTGCTGGGTATCTGCGACTCTGGCCATCCGGGCCCAAAGGGGAACGTGGAGTACTTCGTCTACTTCTGCGATGGCAGTGCGCCGCCGCCGGTGCCACCCGTCGACGCGGCGGATGCAGCGGCGCGGGCCGTCGAGATCGCCCATGCCTGAACGCGTGCATCGCGTGGTCGTGGTCACCGGCGTGACGAGTGCGGCCACCACGGCGGCGCTCGCGAAGCTGGCCGCGCTGCGCGAGTCTCTCGGCCTCGAGCTGCTCATGACGTCGGAGGAAGCCGCCCGGCACGACGATCCGTCCGCTCTCGGCTACGCGATCGTCGACGAGGCGGCCCTGCGCACCGCCGACGTCTGCGTCGTGTTCGGCGGCGACGGCACCATCTTGCGCGCCTTGGGCCGCCTGCTCGGCAGCGGCGTGCCGACGCTCGGCCTCAACTACGGCAACGTCGGCTTTCTCGCAGCGCTGCCGCGGGAGGGCTGGGCCGGCGGTCTCGAAGCCATCCTCGCCGGAGACAACCGCGTCGTGGAGCTCCTCACCGTGGACGTGCACGTCAACGGTCGCGTGCTCACCGCCGTGAACGACGTCATCCTCAGCCGGGTCGCGCCGCGGCACGTCCTGCAGCTGCAGTACGAGGTCGCCGGAGTCACCGTGGGCACGATGTTCTGCGACGGCCTCATCGTGGCCTCGCCGACGGGCTCGAGCGCCTACAGTCTCTCGTGTGGCGGCCCCATCGTGGAGTGGGACGCCGGCGTCCTGGTGCTCAACTTCATCGCCCCGCATTCTCTCGGTTTCCGCCCCGTCATCCTGCGTCCCGATCACGCCATCAGCGCCCGCAACGTCTCGCCCCTGCAGGAGGCCGAGGTCGTCGTCGACGGCGAGCCGGCCGGGCGGCTGTGCTGCGGCGACGAGGTGCGCATCGTGGCCGGCTCCCAGCGCGCCCAGCTCATGGTGCAGAGCGAGGGCTCGTTCTACCAGAACGTCGAGGCAAAGCTGTTCGATCGCCGCGATGCTCGCTGAGCTCGCCATCGACGACCTTGTGCTGATCGCCGAGGCGCGGCTTGCCTTCGCGCCCGGCCTCAACGTGATCACCGGCGAGACCGGCGCCGGCAAGAGCCTGCTGGCCCAGGCGATCGGCCTGCTGATGGGGCAGAAGGGCGGCGACGAGCTCGTCCGCCCCGGCGCCGATCGCGCTCTGGTCCAGGCGCTCTTCGAGCACGGCGACGAGACCCTCGCCGTGGCGCGCGAGCTGCCGCGCGGCGGCCGTTCGCGCGCTCACCTGGACGGTCTGCTCAGTTCGGCCGCCGCCATCGAGGAGGCACTGCGCAGCCGCCTCGCTTTCTACGGGCAGCTCGAACACGCGCGCCTGCTGCAGCTCGAGCGCCTTCTCGACCTTCTGGACGGCGCCGCCGGAGCCGGCGTCGCGGCGGCTGCCGAGAAGTACGCGGCCGCCTACGACGAGGCGCGCGCGGCTTCGCGCGAGCTCGCCGCCGTGCGCGGCGACGCGCGCGAGCGGGAGCGCGAGCTGGAGATGCTCCGCTTCCAGGTCGGCGAGATCGACGCCGCCGAAGTGGGGCCTGGGGAGGACGCGCGCCTTGCGCTGGAGCGCGAGCGTCTGCGGCACGCGGGCAAACTGCTCGAGCGCGCCGGCGGGGCGCTCTCGCTCCTCGCCGGCGAGACGGAGAGCGCCGCCCTCGACTCGGTCCGCGTGGCCCAGCGCCTCGTCGGCGAGGCAGCCGCCCTCGACGAGGCGCTCGAGGACGTCGCCGAGCGGCTGGACGGCCTCGCCGCCGAGCTCGACGATGTCTCGGCGGCGCTGCGCGCCTATCTCGACGACCTGGACGTGGATCCAGCGCATCGCGATTCGCTGGAGGTGCGCTACGACAAGCTCAAGGGACTGATGCGCAAGTACGGCGGCTCGGCGGATGAGGTGCTGACCTATGCGGCCGAGGCGCGCGCGCGCATCGGGCGCCTCGACCTCACCGCCGCCGACGAGGAGACGCTTGTCGCCCGGGCCGATGCTGCGCAGGCTGCGGCCCTTGCCGCCGCGGACCGGCTGAGCCAGGCGCGGCGTGCCGCCGCGCCCAAGGTGGCGGAGAAGGTCGAGCGGGAGCTGCGTGGTCTCGCCATGCCGCACGCCGCCTTCAGCATCGTCGTCTCACCGCGCGGCGAGGGCTGGGAAGCGCTCGGGTCGCGTGGCGCGGACGATGTGGAGTTTCTCTTCAGCGCCAACCCGGGCGTCCCGCCGAGACCCCTGCGCGAGACGGCCTCCGGCGGCGAGCTCTCCCGCGCCATGCTCGCCATCCGCGGCATCGTGACGCTGAGCGACGACGTCGAGACGCTCATCTTCGACGAGGTCGACACCGGCATCGGCGGCGTCACCGCTGCGGCGCTGGGAGAGAGGCTCGCGCGACTCGCCGACAAGCGGCAGGTCCTGTGCATCACCCACCTGCCGCAGGTCGCCGCGTTCGCCGAGCGCCAGTTCGCGATCGTCAAGGAAAGCGATCTGGCCGCGGGCAGTACGCTCACGGTCGTGCGCCGCGTGGAGGGCGAAGAGCGCGTCGCGGAGCTCTGCCGCATGCTCGGATCGGCGCCGGACGACGGCGCCGCGCGCAGCCACGCGGAGGGTCTGCTCGCCAAGGCCGGGCACCCGGCCTGAGGCGCGTCTCGGCCGCCTTCCGGAGCGGCCGCGGCCGCGCCGGCACGCTCGCCGGCCGTCGCGCTTTGCTCCTTGCGGGCGCCCGCCCCGATGCTATACTTGCCCCCGTGATCCGTGGGCTCGCCGGTCATACACTCGTGCCGGCCCGTCAAAGCAGGACGGGCGCGACCCCGGCCCCGCAAAATCCATCGCAGTTCGGCACCGGCTTCGCCGTGCCACGGGGGCAGCACCGAGAGGGGAACGGGGCATGACCAAGCACATCTTCGTCACCGGCGGCGTCGTGTCCGGGCTCGGCAAGGGCATCACGGCGGCGTCCGTGGGGCAACTTCTCAAGGCGCGTGGGGTCAAGGTCGCGAACCAGAAGTTCGACCCGTACATCAACGTCGACCCCGGCACGATGAGCCCGTACCAGCACGGCGAAGTGTTCGTCACCGAGGATGGGGCCGAGACCGACCTCGACCTCGGCCACTACGAGCGCTTCATAGACGAGTACGTGCAGCGCGACTCCAACGTGACCACCGGCGGCATCTACAACGCCGTGATCACCAAGGAGCGCCGCGGCGACTACCTGGGCGGCACCGTCCAGGTCATCCCGCACATCACCAACGAGATCAAGAGCCGTGTGCACCGACTGGCGCAAAGCACCGGGGCCGACGTGCTCATCACCGAGGTCGGCGGCACCGTCGGCGACATCGAGAGCCTGCCGTTCCTCGAGGCCATTCGCCAGTTCCGCAAGGACGTCGGACGCGGAAACGTGCTGTACATCCACGTCACCCTGGTGCCCATGATCGGCGTCGTCGGCGAGCTCAAGACGAAGCCGACGCAGCACTCTGTCGCCGAGCTACGGGAGATCGGTATCCAGCCGGACATCATCGTGGCGCGCTCTGAGGAGACGCTGTCACAGGGCATCCGCGAGAAGATCGCCCTCTTCTGCGACGTGGATCCGGACGCGGTCGTCTCCGCGAGGGACGCCGATGACATCTACCGCATCCCGCTGCTCATGCACAAGGAGAAGCTCGACGCGCTCGTGATCCGCATGCTGGGCCTCGTGTGCGGCGATCCCGACCTCACCGAGTGGCGCGGCCTCGTGGACAGGATCGACGCCTGCGACGGGCCGGTGACCATCGCGCTGGTCGGCAAGTACGTCCAGCTCCACGAGGCGTACCTTTCGGTGTGGGAAGCTCTCAAACACTCGGCCATCCATCATGGCCGCAAGCTCGACCTCCTTTGGGTCGACTCCGAGGAGATCACGCCGGCGACGGTCGAGGAGCGGCTTGGCCCGGCGGACGGCGTGATCGTACCGGGCGGGTTCGGCCAGCGCGGCATCGAGGGCAAGATCGAGGCCATCAAGTACTGTCGCGAGCGCAAGGTCCCGTTCCTTGGCGTCTGCCTCGGCATGCAGTGCGCAGTGGCCGAGTTCGCGCGGGACATCTGCGACATGGACGGCGCCAACTCGACGGAGTTCGACCCCGACTCGGCATACCCCGTCATCGATCTGCTCCCCGAGCAGAAGAACGTGGAGGACATGGGCGGGACGATGCGCCTCGGCGCCTCGCACGTGCGGCTCGTCCCCGGGACGCGCGCGCAGGCCGCCTACGGCGCCGACGAGGTATGGGAGCGTCATCGCCATCGCTACGAGGTCAACAACGACCTGCGGCCCGCTCTCGAGGCGGCCGGCCTCGTGATCAGCGGGACCACGCCCGACGGGCGTCTGGTCGAGATCTGCGAACTCCCGGATCACCCGTGGTTCGTCGCCTCCCAGTTCCATCCCGAGTTCAAGTCGCGCCCCACGCGCCCGGCGCCGCTGTTCCGCGACTTCGTCGGCGCCGCCGCGCGCCTGCGCACCGAGCGCGAGGATGAGCTGGAGGAAACGTGCGCGCCGGCGTAGACGAGCTGCGCGACCTCTTCGTCCGGCTCGTCTCCATCCGCTCTCCATCGCGCGAGGAACGCGCGATGGCCGACGCCGTAACGGACTACGTCCGCGGCCTCGGCCTCGAGATCCGCGAGGACGACACCGCCGCCGTCACGGGCTGCGCCTGCGGCAATCTGATCGTGCGTGTGCCGGGCCGCGGCCGGGGCATGCCCATCGCACTCTCGGCCCACATCGACACCGTGCCCCTCGAGCGCGCGCCCACGGTGCTCGTGGAGAACGGCGTCGTGCACACCGACGGCGAGACGATCCTCGGCGGCGACGACAAGGCGGCGGTGACGGTCATCCTCATGCTGCTGCGCGATCTTGCCGCGGAGCCACCGCTGGCCGACGTGGAAGTCGTCTTCTCGGCCGGCGAGGAGATCGGCCTGCAGGGCGCCAAGGCGCTCGACGTCGATGCGCTCGCCGCCGAGGTCGTGTTCGTGCTCGACAGCGAAGGCCCGCCCGGGACGGTCATCGTCGGCGGGCCCACGCTGAAGGCGGTCGAGGCGGAGTTCCGCGGTACTGCCGCTCACGCCGGCATAGAGCCGGAGGCGGGCCGCAGCGCGATCGTGGCGGCGGCCCGTGCCATCGTCGCGATGGACCTCGGCAGACTCGACGATGAGACGACCGCGAACGTGGGCATCGTCGCCGGCGGTTCCGCCGTCAACGTCGTGCCCGAGCACTGCACCGTCCGCGCGGAGGCGCGCAGCCGGGACGAGGACAAGCTCGCGGTCCAGGTCGGCAGGATGATCGACGCGCTCTCCGTGGCCGCTGCCGAGACGGGCGTGGACCTGGAGATCGACGTGCGCGAGGAGTTCCGCGGCTACGCCCACGCCGAAGACTCCCCGCAGCTGCGCCTCGCGGCCGCAGCTGTCGCCGAGGCCGAGCTGGAGTGGCGTCCGGTGGGCGGCGGTGGCGGGTCGGACGCCAACGTCTTCAACCTCAAGGGGCGGCCGGCGGTGAACCTCGCCGCCGGCTTCCAGCACGTCCACTCGCCGCAGGAGAGCATGAGCCTGCTGCACCTGCAGCAGACCTACGAGCTCGTGCACGCGCTCGTGCGGATGGCGGGCCAGACCCGGCCCTAGCCGGAGGAGTGCCCGTGAAGGCGTCCGCCGGCGCACCACGCTCGCACACGCCACCGGACCCCGCGGTCGCGGAGTTCCTCGACTGCCTGCGGTACGAGCGCGGCATGAGCGCCAACACCGTCACCGCCTACGACCGCGACCTGGCGCGCTACTCCGCGTTCCTGAAGGTGCGCGCCGTGGCCCCGCCTGAGGCGTCCGAGGACGACGTGCGCGCGTACTTCGCCGGGACAGGAGGAGACGGCGCCGCGGCGAGCGTCGCACGCCGCACTGCGAGTCTGCGCGCCTTCTACGCGTATCTCGTGCGTGAGGGCAAGCGCGACGACGATCCCGCGGCGCGTCTGCGCACCCCGAAGAAGCCCCAGGGCCTGCCCCGGGTGCTGTCGGTCGAGGAGGTCGAAGTCTTCCTCGGGCAGGTCGTGCCGGCTGGGCCCCTCGGGCAGCGCGACCTGGCCGCACTCGAGCTGCTGTATGGCTGCGGCCTGCGCGTGAGCGAGCTGCTGAGCCTGCGCGACGGCGACGTCGATGTCGAGGGCGGCCTCGTGCGCTGCGTCGGCAAGGGCGACAAGGAGCGCGTGGTGCCGATGGGGCACGCCGCCGGCGCGGCCGTCGAGCGCTACGTGCGCGACGGCCGCCGGGTGCTTCTGCGCGGCCGGCGCCGGGCGGAGCTCATCCTCAACGCCCGTGGCCGCCCTCTCACGCGTCAGGGCGTCGACTACATCATCCGCAAGGTCCTCGCCCGCGCTGACATGCTCGGCCAGGCGAGCGCGCACACGTTCCGCCACTCGTTCGCCACACATCTGCTCGCCGCCGGCGCCGACTTGCGCAGCGTCCAGGAGATGCTGGGCCACGCCAACGTGGCGACCACGCAGCTCTACACGCACGTCACCGTGGAGCACCTGCGGGAGGTGTTCCTGGAGACGCATCCGCGAGCGCGGCGCCACGCCGATCGCGGCGGGGAGGAGAAGTCATGACCAGGGTCTTCGTGTGCGTCCTCGACGGGTGTGGGGCGGGGGAGCTCCCGGACGCTGCGGCCTACGGCGACGTGGGCTCGGACACGCTGGGGCACGTGCTGCGCCGCAGCGGCGTGGAACTGCCGGAGCTGGCCGCCCTCGGTCTCGGTGAGGTGGTCGGGCTGCCTCTCGGGGCGCCGTGTCCCGAGGCGACCTACGGTCGCCTCGCCGAGCGCGGCGCGGGCAAGGACACGACCACCGGCCACTGGGAGATGATGGGCGTCGTCCTGGAACGGCCGTTCCCGACGTATCCCGGCGGCTTCCCGCCGGAGGTGATGGGGCCGTTCGAGCGCGCCATCGGCCGGGGCACGCTCGGCAACCGCCCGGCCTCCGGCACCGGGATCATCGAAGAGCTCGGCGACGAACACTGCGCCACCGGCAGGCCGATCGTCTATACCTCCGCTGACTCCGTGTTCCAGATCGCCTGTCACGAGGAGGTCGTGCCGGTCCCGGAACTCTACCGCTGGTGCGAGATCGCACGCGGCATCCTGGCGGGTCCGCACGCCGTCGGCCGCGTGATCGCGCGACCGTTCGCTGGGGCGCCCGGGCACTACGAGCGGACGCCGCGCCGCCGCGACTACTCGCTCGAGCCGCCCGGCCCCACGTATCTCGACCTGCTCCATGCGCGCGGCGTGCCCGTCGTCGGCGTCGGCAAGATCGGCGAGATCTTCGTACAGCGCGGCGTGGACGTGGACGACCACACCACCGACAACACGCTCGGCATCGCCGCCTGCACGCATCACCTCGAGAGCATGGACGATGGTCTGCTGTTCGCCAATCTCGTCGACTTCGACCAGGTCTGGGGGCACCGCAACGACGTGGATGGGTTCGCCGGCGGCCTCCGCGCCGTGGATGCGGCCGTGCCGGAGTGGCGCGCTCTCCTGCGTCCCGGGGACGCCATGATTTTGTGCGCCGACCACGGGGTCGACCCGACGACGCCAAGCACCGACCACTCGCGCGAGTACTCGCCGCTGATGGCGTTGGGGCTGCGGCCGGGGCGCTACGACGGCGCCCAGGAGGACGTGGGCGCGACCGCGTTCGCCCTTCTCACCGGCGAGGAGCCGCCGCTGCCTGGGACCGTGATGGCGTGAGAGGAGGCGTCGCGGCGGGCTCGCCGGCTCCGAGCGGGTCGGCTGCGCTCGCGCGTGTGGCCGCCTTCCGGCCGCACGCAGCCGTCGTCTTCGGCTCCGGCCTCGCGACGTTGCCCCGGGACGCCGTGGTCCGCGACGAGCTCGACTACAAGGAGCTTCGCTGGCCACGGACGGTCGTGCCCGGGCACGCCAACCGCCTCTCGCTCGTGGAGGCGCCGGCCGGTGACGGCGCCAGGCTGCGCCTGGCGCTGGCCTGCGGCCGGCCGCACCTCTACGAGGGCTGGGACGAGGAAGAGCTCGGGCGCTGCGTGCGCGATCTGTGCGCCGCAGGAGCGCCGCGGATAGTGCTCACGAACTCCACCGGATCGCTGCGGCCGGAGGTGGAACCTGGCGCCGTGGTCGCCTGTCGCACGGTCGTCGACCTCCAGGCCGCTCCTACGGGCGAGGACCCGCCGGTCCTCCCGGTCTGCGCTCGGGATGAGGCTGAGAGAGCGGCGGCCGCGCTCGCGCCGCAGGGCCGCACCGGCGACTACGTCGCCGTGGCCGGCCCCCAGTTCGAGACGCCGGCCGAGGTCGAGTGGCTGCGTCGCTACGGTGACGTCGTGGGGATGTCGGCCGCTCCGGAGGTGCGCGCCGCGCACGCCGCCGGAGCGGCCTCCTGCCTGCTGGCGCTGGTCGCCAACCGCGCCGCCGTTGTAGGCTCCCACGACGACGTGCTGAGCGGCAGCGCCTCGCTCGCCGTCATGCTCGCCGGGCGCCTCGCCGCGACCATCGTGGCGCGCTGGCCGGAGCTCCGCGCGTGAACCCCGCCGGCCGGCCGGCGCGGCGCCGGGCCGTGACCTGGCCGCAATCGAAGAGGAGCCGCACGTGGACTTCGTGAACGACGTCATCGCCTGGAAGCGGGATGGCCACGAGCTCGACGAGACGCGCATGCGCGCCTTCGTCGACGGCGTGGTCTCCGGCGCCGTCACGTCCTATCAGGCGAGTGCGCTGCTCATGGCGATGGTCCTGCGCGGCCTCGGCGACGCCGAGACAGTCTCCCTTGCGCGCGCCATGGTCGAGAGTGGCAAGACGCTCGACCTCCACGCCGTGGGGCGGCCCGTGCTCGACAAGCACTCCAGCGGCGGCGTCGGTGACAAGGTGACACTCGTCCTGGCGCCGCTCGTGGCGGCCTGCGGCGCCGTGTTCGGCAAGATGTCGGGCCGCGGCCTCGGGCACACCGGCGGCACGCTCGACAAGCTCGAGTCCATCCCGGGTTTTCGCATCCAGCTGCCTCAGGGTGAATTCGTGCGCCAGCTCGAGCGCATCGGGGTCGCCGTCGTGAGCCAGAGCGAGCGCATCGTGCCGGCCGACCGGCTTCTGTACGCATTGCGTGATGTCACCGGGACCATCGACAGCGACGGCCTGATCGCTGCCAGCATCATGGCCAAGAAGGTGGCCAGCGGTACGTCGGGGCTCGTGCTGGACCTCAAGGTGGGCCAGGGCGCGTTCATGGCGGATCTCGGGCGCGCCCGCGAGCTCGGGCGCCTCTGCCGCCTGATCGGCGAGGCGTACGGGCGCCCGACGACGTGCATCTACACGCGTATGGACGCGCCGCTCGGGCTGACGGTGGGCAACCGGCTCGAGGTGGAGGAGGCGTGGCAGGTGCTCGGAGGAGAGGGGCCGGCGGACGTGCGCGAGGTCGCGCTCACACTCGCCGGAGAGCTGCTCGCGCTCTCGGACCTCGGCGTCGACGCGGCCGAGGGACGCAGACGCGCGGAGGCGGCGCTCGCCGACGGCAGCGCCGCCGAGCACTTCGAGCGCTGGTGCTTCGTCCAGGGCGGCCGCTGGAAGCCGGGCGAGTTCCACCGCCTGGCGGGGCACGAGGTGCGATCGCCACGCGCCGGCTATCTCACCGCCATCGACGCACGCGCGGTCGGCCGGGCGGCGCAACTCGCCGGAGCCGGGCGACAGCGCATCGACGACACGGTCGACTCCGCCGCCGGCGTCGTACTGCATCGTGTCGTGGGCGACCCGGTCGAGGCCGGCGAGATGCTTGCCGCCGTCTTCTCCCGCGACCCCGCGCGCCGATCGGCCGCGAGCGCGGCGCTCGAGGGCGCCTTCGAGGTCGGAGACGTCGAGCCTCCGGCGCGGGACGTCGTGCTCGAGGCGCCGTGAGGGTCGTCGGCGGCGAGTGGCGCGGCAGGCCGCTGGCGGCTCCGCGCGGACGAGGGACGCGGCCGACGTCGGACAAGGTCCGCGAAGCGATGTTCGATGTGCTCGCGGCGCTGCCGGAGGCGCGCGCCGCCGCGGAGTCCGGGGCGGCATCATTGCCGAGGGGCGCCGCGGACGATGGTCTCGCCGAAGCGCGCGCAGGAGCGC
>Ga0316226_1002844_pt1 | contig 15559 bp, 11 predicted proteins | sample TBH18017metaG_FD_206009 | JGI IMG/M metagenome (GOLD analysis project Ga0316226, IMG submission 206009) | Freshwater microbial communities from Trout Bog Lake, Wisconsin, USA - TBH18017 | ecosystem: Environmental > Aquatic > Freshwater > Lake > Hypolimnion/Profundal zone | place: USA: Wisconsin... | reverse complement strand
GCTGCACGCAGTTCTGCGCTGTCGCGCGCCACACAGCTTCGGGACATCCTGCTGTTTATTGTTCGCCAGACTATTCTGCAACCTGATGAGCCGATTCACGAGTTCGAAATTGCGCACCGCGTTCTGGGGCGCCGCAAGGACTTCAACCCGCTGGACGATAACATCGTCCGGGTCCAGATGGCGCACCTGAGAAAGAAGCTGGATCTCTACTTCTCAACGGAAGGCAAAGACGAAGAAGCGGTGATCACAGTTGCACTCGGCAGCTACAAGCCAGTATTCAGCCACAGAACCAAGGCGTCGTCTGCATCCGGCGTCGCCGACGCTGAAGGTGGGTCCGCAAAGTATGGCTATGAAGGCCCGCATTTTAACCATGCCGGGCACTCCTCCAGCTTCCATGCAGAGGCAGCCTCTGTTCAGGCTTGGACACGCTGGATGGCAACGGGCTTGGTCGCCACGCTGCTGGTTGTGCTGGCCCTGGCTATCGCCTGCGCCGCCTTGTGGACCAAGAACCGGGACGACCAGCATTCCATTGAGGACCTGCACAGGTCGCTTTCCCCATGGAGATATCAGCCCACGGTAGCCTCACTCTGGTCCGGCTTTCTGGACTCCAACCGTGACACCGATATTGTAGTGGGCGACGATTCCCTGCTGCTCGTTGAGCAAATCACCAGCCAGGAAACATCTTTCAGAGACTACCTCAGCCGGAGTTACATTGCTGAGTCTCGCCTGCGAAGCTTCAGCCCGGACAAGCGGTTTGCCATGGAACTTTTCGCGTCAAAAGGCCTGGGAAGCATGAGCGAATTCAAGCTCGCCCGCCGGATTCTCGACCTTGATCCTCGGAACCAGAGAACGCATTTCTATAGCGCCCGCCAGTATATGCCCGAATTGGTAAAGCAGAATAACGTAATTCTGATTGGCGGGCGTATCTCCAACCCCTGGCAGGAACTCTTCGATGAGAAGTTGAATTTCATCGAAGGCATGAAGTTTGAAGGTATCGGCACAAGCTCGGTTATAAATCGCAAGCCCCAGCCGGGTGAACAGGCATCTTATATCTCTACCGGTTCTGTGGGATATTGCGTGATTGCTTATCTGCCCAGCCAGAACCATGAGAACGAGGTACTGCTGTTGGAGGGAACCGACGCCGAAGCCACGGAGGGAGCAGGCGACTTCATAACTTCAGAAGAGCAGTTGTCCGGCTTCCTTAAAAAGCTCCAAACAGCCACGTTCCCTCCGTTTGAAGTTCTGCTCAAAGTCTCCAAAGTGCGCGGCACGCCGCTCGGGGCGACAGTTGAGGCATACCGGACCTATCCCAGCCCGCATTGAGGCAGGTGAAAGCGCGCGCGGCCCAGGTTCGATAGACTTATATAGACCAAAATACTGCTCCGGAGCCCCCTTGCACACAGCTGCCCAGGAACGCCTTATTCGCCCCGCCCGCAATGTACACGGAAGCCTTCGCCTGCCCGGCGACAAGTCCATCAGCCATCGCTACGCCATGCTGGGCGCATTTGCCGAGGGCACCTCTCACTTCAGCAATTTTTCTACCGGCGCAGATTGCGCCTCGACACTCGCATGTATGGAAGCCCTCGGTGCCAAGGTGAATAGGCTGGGTGGAGATGCGGTTGAAGTTACGGGAGTGGCCGGTCGAGTAAAGCCCTCGGAGCAGCCGTTGGATTGCGGCAACTCCGGATCGACGATGCGCATGCTCTCCGGACTGCTGGCTCCTCAGCAGGGCAGTTTTACGCTGGCAGGCGACGCCTCGCTCTCTCGCCGCCCCATGGAGCGCATCCGCAAACCGCTGGAGGCGATGGGCGCACGGCTCACGCTGACGGAGGGCCACGCGCCTCTGACCATCACAGGCGGACGCCTAATCCCGATCGATTACATGACGCCGGTTCCCAGTGCGCAAGTAAAGACGTGCGTACTGCTGGCAGGGCTGCAAACGACTGGAACGACCACGGTTCGAGAGGCTGTGCGCACACGCGACCACAGCGAACTGGCGCTGCGCGCGTTTGGCGCCACTGTAACCCGCAGCGTGGATTCCGTTTCAATAGCTGGACCGCAAACGCTGCACGCCATTGAAGCTGAGGTACCGGGCGATATTTCGTCTGCTGCTTTTTTTCTGTGCGCAGCGGCGCTCTTTCCCGGCTCCCAGCTGCTGCTTACATCGCTTGGACTTAACCCGACTCGCGCTTCTCTGCTGGACGTGCTGGCGTCGCTGGGTGTGCGCATTTCAGTTTTGAATCTGGAGGAAAAGCACGCCGAACTAGTGGGATCAGTCCAGGTTTCTGCACCGGCTGAAGGGCTTGGTTCGACCGAGATCAGCGGGGCCCTGGCCGCACAACTGATTGACGAGTTGCCGGTGCTGGCAGCCATTGCGCCCTATTCCAGCGGCGGGATTCGTATTCGTGATGCCAAGGAGTTGCGCGTGAAGGAGTCTGATCGCATCGCCCTGGTGGTAAAAAATCTGCATGCAATGGGCGCCGAGGTCACGGAGTTTGAGGACGGGCTGGATGTGCCGGGCGGACAGACGTTGCACGGAGCAACGATTGACTCCGGCGGGGACCACCGCATTGCCATGGCTTTCAGCGTCGCTGCGTTACGGGCGGAAGGCGACACGCTGATTCAGGGCGCAGAGTCGGCTGCCATCAGCTTCCCGGAGTTCTTCGATCTGCTGGATTTGGTGGCGGAGCGCTAGGAGAGGCCTTCATACCTTTGCGCGTCTGCTTTGCCACGAGACGCGCAAAATCCCTCCGGTTACTGAAATTAAGCTTGAGGTTCCAGCGCTTCTGCCATTTCCTTGAGAATTGCCTCGGCTGCTTCTACTGGGTCGGCAGCCTGGGTAATGGGGCGGCCAACTACAAGATAGCTGGCCCCTTGACGCAAGGCATCGGCGGGCGTGGCGATGCGCTTCTGATCGCCTACTGCTGCACCGGCAGAACGGATACCGGGGATAACCAGCACACTGCCCGGACCGGTGAGCGCGCGCAGGGCAGCAACCTCCTGAGGCGAACAAACAAATCCAGACATTCCCGAAGTCAGGCCCATCTTCGCCAGTAGTTCGACATGTGCGGCGGGGGAGCGCTTGAGGCCGACGGCGTTGAGTTGAACCTGATCCATGCTGGTAAGCACGGTAACGGCAAGCAGTTGCGGCGGGTCCGGCAAGCCGTCCAGAGCGGCATGGGCGGCGGAAAGCATCTCCGGCCCCCCGGAGGCATGGACGGTCATCATGCGAACGCCGAGGGCAGCAGCCGAGCGCACAGCTCCAGCCACTGTGTTGGGAATGTCGTTGAACTTGAGGTCAAGAAAGATAGAGTGGCCGCGCGCGACCAGCGGCTCGATGACGGCCGGACCAGCGGCTACGAACAGTTCAAGCCCTACCTTGAACCAGTGGCAGGAGGGCTCCAACTGATTGACGAGGTCAATGGCGGCAGCGCCAGTGGGCACATCCAGGGCAACGATGAGGCGGCGGCGCGCCTCCTCCATCGGGTCAAACGCAACCGACAGGGTAGGCGTCGAGAAAGCAAACATTGGATTGTGCCGCTCGGGAATAGGCATACCTGAATCCTAAAGCATCAAGCAATACAGGAAGGCTGGCAGTTCTATGACAAAGTCTGCCGCCCGGTTCCCTGCCGATGCGCAGGTGCTGTAATTGCCAGCGGAGTTCTTTCCGATCCATTAATCTGGTTGAGCAGCAAAGCGCCCTCCTCTGATGAACGTCCAATCGTCCAAGAGATGAGTTCCGCAAGGGCAAGAAGGAGACCAGAGTTTGAAAACGGGATTGAAGCGAGTGCGCGGTGGAATGTTGGCGGTTGTGCTCCTGGGCGCTGCCGGGCAGGCGTGGGCCTCCAGTGCACATACCAATCCCCTGAACAATGACCCGCAGGTGCACGAGGCTTACGAGCATTTTTACAACCTGGATTATCCGGGTGCCGTCGAGCGTTTCGAGCAGTTTCACCAGCAGCATCCGGGAGACCCGCAAGCCACTGCCCTGCTGTTGAATGCCGCAATCTTTCAGGAGTTGTACCGGCTGGACATGCTGGATACAACCTTCTACGCGAACGATGGTTTCTTGACCGGGCGGCACGCTACTGAGGAGGACCCAAAGGTGCGTGACCGCATATTGGGGCTGGCCGATGAGGCTGTTCACGAGGCCGATTGGCGACTGGGCAGGAATCCAAGGGATATTGACGCGCTGTTTGCCCGAGGCTGGGTGCGAAGCCTGAAGTGCACTTATATCGCGATGGTGGAACGGGCCTATGGCGCCGGCTTCCGGCAGGCCAACAAGGCACGGGAGGATGAAGAACACGTATTGCAACTGGACCCGGATTATGTAGACGCCAAGCTGGTGGTGGGGGTCTATCAGTACGTGGTGGGGGCGCTGCCTTTGCCGTTCAAGTTCCTTATCGGCTTCGCCGGCATAACAGGATCAAAGGCCACGGGGCTGGCGATGCTGCGCGATTCCGCGAGCCGGGGCGTGATTACGAAATTAGAGTCGCGCACCGTGATTGCGCTCTTTCTGCGCCGCGAAGCGCGCTACAAGGAAGCCATTCAGGAAGTGCGTGCGATGAAAACTCTGTATCCGCACGACTTCCTCTTCTGCTTGGAAGAGGCTAACCTGCGCAAGGATGCAGGCGAGGGCATGGGCGCGGTGACGGCGTACCGCGAGATTTTGACTGACAACGCAAAGCCGGGCTATTTTGCAGAAGCGCGCATGGAACTGGCCTATTTTGGACTCGGTGACGCGTTGCGCGGACAGCGGCACTACACAGAAGCTGCGGAAGCCTATGAACAGAGTGCTTTGACCAGAAATGTGGGACCTGAACTCAAGATTCGGTCGCTGTTGGCGGCCGGTCAGTGCCACGATTTAAACGGGGAGCGAGCACTTGCGGTAAGAGACTACCAGGAGGCCATTGACGCAGGTCCGGGCACTTCGCGCGCTGATACAGCAAGGAAGCTGCTGCGCAACCCATACCGGGGCAACTGAGAGAGTGCTGGGAATTGCAGGGGGGAGCCTGAAAATGGAACCGCCGACTGCTGATTTCCGTATTGTGGAGAGATTGTTGCTTTCTTGAGAAGGAGCCGGTTATGGCCATCTTTTGTCATCACTGTGGATCTGGTTTGCCCACAAGTGTGCGATTCTGCTCGAACTGCGGCGCGGCGATTCCTATGACCCAACCCATGCCGGGCAGGCCGCTGATGAGGCCGCGTGTTGGCCGCCAGATTGCCGGTGTATGCCTGGCGCTGGCGCGGGCAAATGCTTGGGATGTGGCCGTAGTGCGAATTGTAACCGTGCTTGGATTCTGCTTCTCAGGCGGATTTGTGGGCGTAGCCTACCTGGCCGGTTGGATTGGGATTCCAGAAGAACCGCTGGAGCTGCCAGGAGCGTATCCTCCAGTAATATGAAGGGTAGCTATGAGTCAGACGGAGCGCGGCTGGCGTTCAGCGATACCGGAGCCGGTTTGCCAGTGGTGTTTCTGCATCCGACGCCGCTTGACGGCGATTACTGGCGTCCACTCGCCAACCAACTGGCGGGTGTTCGCGCGATCATTCCCGACCTGCGTGGGCACGGCTGCTCCGAGTTGGGCAAGGACTTGCCACAGGGCGGATTTGCGCTGGTTCCCGACGCTCCGGTGATGAGCATGGCGCAACTAGCCACCGATGTTCTTGCTCTGCTGGATCATCTCGAATTACAACAGGCTGTATTTACCGGGTGCTCGATTGGCGGCTATGTGCTGCTGGAGCTTTGGCGGCAGGCCCCGGAACGGATGCGCGGGCTGGCATTTGTGTGTTCAAAACCGCAGCCGGACGCCGAGGCAAATCTGACAAAACGGGCTGCCAATATCAAGCTGGTGCGAACCGGGAGCGCAACTGCACTGTTCGACGGCATGGCGCAGACCCTTACTGGAACAACCGCGCGCGAGCGCCATCCGCAGATGGTTGCAGAGTTGCGAGCGAGGATGACGCTGACGGATGAGGCTCTGATTGCCGTGCAGGCAGGGCTGGCAACGCGGCCTGACTCGGTGCCCACGGTGGCGACGATTACGGTGCCTGTGCTGGCGATTGCTGGCGGCGAAGATCCGGGTGTGACAGCGACTGAGATGCAGACGCTCCATGCCGCGCCGGGGGGATGCGAGTTCCACCTGCTGCCCGATGCCGGGCACTTTGCCGCGTTTGAGCAGCCGAAAAAAGTGGCCGCGCTGCTGGCCGAGTGGCTGCGCCAGTTGGACGCTAAAACGTCAATCCTGACTAGGGATTGACCTGGTTCAATTCAGACAGATCGAAGGCCGTTTCGTATCGAGCGGATGTCGCCATCAGGCCCTCAATCGCCTGGACGGTTTGAATGCCGCCCCTGGCCCCAGAGGCCATGCAATTCATCGCCGCGGCCGCGCAGGAGAAATCCAACTGCCTCTCCAGCGGCCAGCCTTGCAACAGTCCAAAGATAAATCCGGCATGGAAGATATCGCCGGCACCGGTAGTATCTACAACGGGAACGCGATAAGCAGCGCAGTGAATAAGCTGCTTGCCATCCCAGGCCAAAACCCCATCCGGTCCCAGAGTTGCGGCGGTCAGCTTGCAGCCGTAGCGGATCTGCATCTGACGCAAGGCATGTTCCAGCCTGCTCTCTTTCATCAGGCGGCAGGGAAAATCCCGGCTGACGATCAGATAGTCGATGTTGGCAATAAGCTCTTCAACGCCGGGATACAGCTCATCGAGATCAGCGACAACGGGTATTCCTGCGCCTCGAGCCCAACGAGCGGCCATAGTTGCGGCGGCCGTGTCATGGCCATCCACATGCAGGGCGCGCGCATTCACAATCCATTCGCGCTGAAGTTCTTCCGGCTTGAGCGCCATACGCTCATCGCGCCGGCAAAGAACGGTCCGCTCACCACCGCCATCAACGAGGATAAGCGACTGCGCACTGACGCCACCTGCCACTGTGGCAAGTTGCGTCTCAACGCCAGCCTGAGCGAACGCATCGCGATGCAGCCGGGCTGCGTCGTCGTCGCCAAGCTTTCCTACGTAGCGGGTGTTAAGGCCCCAGGTCTGGCAAGCGATCACGGTGGTAGCTGTTTGCCCACCGGGCATTACGCTCGCTTCGGTGTACTCCAGCTTTGAACCACGTGCGGGATAAATGGGGAGCGAAATCAGCGTGTCCGTGGCGTTGAGCCCCACGCCGACGAGATCAACCTTCGGCAATTCCCTCATCCGATTATTGTAATGGCCCGGCCACAGCCTCTCACTTTGGGAAGAGATGCTGTTAGGCTCAAGACAGAATATTCTTTCAGGATACTATTGTGAATCCATCCCCGAACACCTCGTCACGCCCGTTTCACACTCCGCAGCCTAAAGCTGCACTGCACTGCGGCAAGGCCTCGCTTGAAACACTTGCACGGCGCTATGGCACGCCGCTCTATGTCTACTCTGCCGATCAGATTGCAGAGCGGCTGGGCCTGTTTCAGCAGGCGCTTGCAGGCCGGGAGCACCTTGTCTGCTACGCGGTCAAAGCCAATTCGGCTCTGGCAATTCTCAAGCTTCTGGCGGACCGGGGAGCGGGTTTCGACATCGTCTCTGGCGGCGAGCTGCAACGGGTGCTGACGGCAGCGCCTGAGGCTGCCGGACGGGTTGTCTTCTCTGGTGCGGGCAAGACGGCAGCAGAGATTGACCAGGCACTGAATGCGGACATTCTGGAGTTCAACGTGGAAAGCGAGGCGGAGCTCCAACTACTCGCTCAGCGTGCGGCCAAGTTGAAAAAGCGGGCGCGCTTTGCCTTGCGGGTGAACCCTGACGTATTTACCGATACGCACCCGTATATTTCCACCGGGCTGCGCGAGCACAAATTTGGAGTAGACATTCGCCGGGCACTGGCTATCTACAAGAGCGTGGCCGGGAAGAAGTGGCTTGAAGCTTATGGAGTAAGCGTTCACATTGGTTCGCAGATTCGCTCCGCTGAGCCGTTTGGCGCAGCAGTTCAGAGAGTTGCCAGGCTGGTGGGACAGCTCAAGCGCGAAGGCATTGTCCTGAAGTCCATTGATGCTGGCGGCGGACTCGGAATCGACTACCATGGCGGCGCATTTGACGCGGCGGCCAAGGTAGCGGAGTACGCAGCGGCGATAGAGAAGGCGCTTGGCGGATTTGAAGGACGATTGCTGCTTGAGCCGGGCCGCTTCCTGGTGGCGCAGGCGGGTGCGCTGGTGGCGCGCGTGCTTCAGGTTAAGCGCAACGGCAAAAAGACCTTTGTGGTTACAAACGCGGCGATGAACGATCTGATCCGCCCGGCGCTCTACCAGGCGCATCACGATATTGTGCCGGTGAAGCCGCGTGGCGGCAAGAGCCGAGTTGTGGACGTGGTGGGACCGATCTGCGAGTCAGGCGATTTTTTTGCCCATGACCGGGAACTGCCACCGTTGGAGCCCGGCGACCTGGTGGCCCTGCTTGATGCGGGAGCTTACGGCATGGCGCAAAGCTCGAACTACAATACACGGCTGCGCCCGGCCGAGGTGTTGGTGCAGGGTGCCAAGGCACGGCTCATCCGCAGGCGCGAGACCATGGCCGACCTGCTGGCGCCGGAGATCAACCTCGCATAGCGCTAATAGCTCCCTGCCGTACACTGAGCCACGTGCAACATTCGGCCTGCCCTGTTATGGTGTTGCGCGGGGGAATCTCTCAATGCAAATTGGAGCGAAGGCGATGTGTGCGCTGGCTATTGCAGGTCTGACGCTGGGGTTGTCTGCGCCCGTCCATGGCGATGGGTTGAAGGTAAAGACTGAACAGGGCAAGGTACAGGGCAAGACCATCAACGACGGCAAGGTGAAGGCGTTTCTAGGGCTGCCGTACGCAGCGCCGCCAGTAGGCGAGTTGCGCTGGAAAGCGCCCCAGGCGCCGGCGAAATGGAAGGGCGTGCGTGACGCGTCAAAATACGGCGCGCACTGCATCCAGGGCCGGGTCTTCAGCGACATGGTCTTTCAGGACGCCGGGCCGAGCGAAGACTGCCTCTTCCTCAACGTCTACGCGCCCGCAGAGGCAAAGAGCAACCACAAGCTGCCTGTCATGTTCTGGATTCATGGCGGCGGCTACTCGGGCGGAGCCTCTTCAGAGCCGCGCCATAACGGCGACTTTCTGCCTACAAAGGGCATTGTGCTCGTCACCATCAACTACCGGCTCGGGGTTCTGGGCTTTCTGGCTTCAGCGGACCTGGCCAAAGAGGCCAATGGCCCGGCCGGAAACTACGGCATGTTGGACATGGTGGCTGCGCTCAAGTGGGTGAAGTCCAACATATGGAAGTTTGGCGGCGATCCGGCCAATGTAACGATTTTTGGCGAAAGCGCCGGCTCCTTTGCCGTCAGCACTCTCATGGCTTCCCCGCTCGCGCAGGGACTGTTTCAAAAGGCCATCGGCGAGAGCGGCGGAGCCTTCAGTGATGTGCTGCCGACCAGCACGCTGGAAGCGCGTGAAAAGCGGGATCAGGAGTGGGTTAACTCGCTGGGCATGAAAACGCTGGCTGAACTTCGCGCAATGCCCGCCGAAGCTGTGATTGAGGCCGCGCAGAAGAAAGGCGCGCCCGGGTTTTCGCCTGTGATCGACGGAAATCTGCTGACTGAGCCGGTGGCCAGCACCTACGCTGCCGGAAAACAGGCCCACGTGCCGCTGTTGGCCGGGTGGAACCGCGACGAAAATAGTTCCCTGGCCAAAGACATGACCGTGGAGAAATGGAAAGCATTTGCGGCTGATCGCTTCGGAGAGCGGGCGGCGGCGTTCCTTAAGCTCTATCCCGGCGATACCGACGAGCAGGCGGCGCGTTCGGCTTCGGACTATGGCGGCGATGCATTTATCGCCTTCGGCACATGGAAGTGGATTGAAGCGCATAGGAAGACCGGGGAGTCGCCAGTCTATCGTTACCACTTCGAGTTGGCTGCTCCTCCAAGCAAGTATCACCTTGGCTGGCTGGCCTTTCACTCCGACGATATCGAGTATGTGTTCGGAGTGATCGATACACGGCCCAGCGCAGTGTGGAGGCCCGAGGATCGCAAGCTAAGCGAACAGATGATGAGCTACTGGAGCAACTTCGCGAAAACGGGCGATCCCAACGGAGCCGGGCTGCCCACGTGGCCGAAGTATGACAAGGACGACTCGCTCATTCACCTGGACAGCACAATCACGGCTGGGCCGGATGCACTGCGGCCTCGGTATGAGTTTCTGCTGAAGGGAATGCCTGCGACACGCTAAAACCTGGCTATCGCAGACTGACACAAGGATAAGTCCAGGAGAGTGATAAACAGCATTGGGCCGGGTGAGCCGGCCCAGAAAAGATAGCTACTGATTCACGCCTGCAGCCGCGGCAAAGCCCGTTGACTGGTCAGGAGGAATGGTGCTGGCAGGAGGCGGACCGCTAAAGGAAGAGTTCTTGGCGTTGATAGCGCCGGAGTAGTCTGGACCAAGGCCAAGCGTCTTGATGGCGCGGGAGTCGGGCATGAGCTTGGTCTGCCAGCCATGATCGGCCTGATACTTCTGCATCGCTGCGGTGGTGGTTGTGTCCCACCTGCCGTTGGCATCACCGGTGAGGTAGTGCTCGCGGATCAAAGCCTGCTGAATCTGGGTAACGCGCGCTTCATCTATCGCCTGCTGACCGTGCAAGCGGTGCCCCTTGGCGTGAGCAACTGCCTTGTGGCTATGGTGAACTTGGCCGCTGGTAGGAGCCCGGTGAACGCGCGACGCGAACGCCGGAGACGCGATCAAGGTTGCTGCAAAAACAAATACCAAGCTAGCTCTAGAAAATAGCACGGTGATAACACCTCAATGAAAGCCGAATTACAGGGGGATACATTATGTAGTGTAGCTGCATATACCGCAATGCGACAAGCGGAAAGTTGACCAGGCATCAAGAATCTACCGGGCTTAAATGCAAGACGGCGCCGCCTGCTGTTTCCAGTTGGCGGCGCCGCATTGAGGGCTACTGCAAGGTGCCGCCGATGTAGTTGATTCCCTGGTCGGGATGGCGTGGATCCAGGATTTCAAAAACCACGTCGTCGCCGGTTTTTAGTTTCTTGACAACGGCATCAAACTGCTCCTTGGTGCCGGTGGCCTGCCTGTTGATATGGGTGATAACCAGGCCGGGTTGCAGCCCCTGCAGGTCAGCAAACGAACCGGAGCGAACCGACTCAATGACCATACCGGAGGTATGCAGTTTGGCTGCGGTTGCCGGGGATGTTTCGCGCACGACAATACCGAGTTTGGCCTCGCCAGCGTCTCCCTTGCTTTCCGAGTCCTTCTCAATCACCTGACTGCCCAGTTCGGCAAATACCTTGTCACGGTCGCCGATGGTCACGGTAGTGTCTGCCGGTTTGCCATCGCGAAGGTAGCCGAGGCGGGCGGTTGAGCCCGGTCTGCGGCTGGCAATCTCATTCACCAGGTCGTCGCCGTCCTTGATGTTGCGACCGTCGATGCTGGTAATGACGTCGCCCGCCTTGAGGCCGGCCTTCTCTGCCGGACCGGATGGAGTGACTTCCTGCACCAGTACGCCATTCTTGAATCCATAAACGCGATTAACCGCCTCCGGAAGACCGGGGCGGAACTGGATTCCGATGGAGCCGCGGGTGACCTTGTGGCTTGGACTGATCAGGTCGTTGTACACAGAAACAACGGTATTCGACGGCATGGCGAAACCGATGCCCTGGTAGCCAGCCGACTGGGTGAAGATAGCGGTGTTGACGCCGATAACCTCGCCATTCATGTTCAGCAGCGGTCCGCCGGAGTTGCCGGGATTGATGGCAGCATCAGTCTGGATGAAGTGCTGAAACTGGCCGCTGGAGCCGGGCTCAATCGTCCGGTTCTTGGCGGAGATAATACCGGCTGTGACGGTCTGCGACAGCGCAAACGGGCTGCCGATGGCTTCAACCCAATCACCCACTGCAGCCGTGTCAGAGTTGCCCATCTTGACAGTTGGGAGCGGGGTACTGGTGTCGATCTTGATCACCGCAAGATCCGTGGCCTTGTCCGTACCGATGACACGTGCCGGACGGCCAAGGTCCTGCGTATCGGGGTCGGTCGAGAGTTTGACGTAGATCTGGTCAGCCTTCTCAACCACGTGATTATTGGTGATGATGTAACCCTTTGAATCGACGATGAAGCCGGAACCGAGCGACTCCTGAACGCCTCCGCCCTGTTCAGCGCCATCCTGGCCGCCGGGGTTCTGCCCGCCGAAGAAGCGGTTGAAGAAGTCCTGGAAGTTGTCCTGGCCCTGCCCCTGCTGGGGGGCCTGCTGCTGTTCGTCGTTCTGGTCCTCATCGCCGGGATTCTGCTGGTTTGGCTGGGTCCGTAGATGGAAGTTGCGGCGCCCCTTGTTGCTGGTCTGCTTGGGCAGGGTGCGGGTGTTAATGTTCACCACGGCCGGACCAACCTGCTTGGCGATCTTTACAAATTCATTGGGAGGGGTGGTGGAATTGACCACCTTGAGGGGAGTGGCATCCGCGCTATCGTTTTGCTTCTCCTGCCCGCGCACGCCGTGAGCGGCAAAGGAACCGGCCACGATGGCGACCGAGAGGGTTGCAAGCAAGACAAATGTTGAAGCGAGACGGCGTGAACGCAGCCGTTCGAAGATCGATTTCATAGGTTCGATGACCTCGTCAGGTGACCAACCTTGCGGCTGGTTTGTTGATTGCACCAGTACTGAGTATAGCCAGTGGCGGGCGAACCCGTCTGACACGAAAAGCCCTGAGAACAAGTACTGCAAGGCACGTGGATGGTTTGCACCACCCTGACTTATAGACGTGGCCAATCAAAAAGTGTCGCATGGGTCAGGGTGAAGTTATTGGGTGTGGATACTACCGGAATAGACTTGCCTGCCGGCAACAAAAGTCTCCAGAACTTTGGTACTAAGAATCGCTGGGGCAGCTACAGTGTAAAGGTCACGGTCGACGAGGATGAAATCCGCATCGAAGCCTGGCGCGAGCTTGCCTTTGCGCAATTCGGCAAACTCGGCGTAGGCGGAGCCCTGCGTATAGGCGTAGAGTGCCTGGCCGCGGGTGAGGGTATTTTCGCTGAAGTAGGACTTCGTGCCAGCCTCATTCATGCGGGTGACGGCAGCGTAGAGCCCCCGAAACGGGGTGATGGGCTCAACCGGGTAATCAGTCCCAAAAGCCAGATGCACACCAGCGTCCAGGAAGGTTTTCCATGCGTAGGAGAAAGCTGCGCGTTTTGGTCCCAGCCGGGCTTCTGCCCAGTTCATATCGGTGAGCAGGTGGTTAGGCTGCATGGAGGCGATGACGCCCAGTTTTTTGAAGCGAGGAATGTCAGCGGGATCGACAACCTGGGCGTGTTCAATGCGATTACGGGCACCATCGGCCAAGGGTCCCCAGCAGGTCGGCGCTTTGGCAGGGTCCTTGTCCTGAACTGGAAGATCGCGACACTTGCCTTCGCTCTCGCAGTAGGCATTGAGGGCCATCGCCGCTGCCTGGTCGCCAATTGCATGGAACCCCAACTGAAATCCTGCCATCGCCCGTTCCACGGCCATCTTGTTGAGATCGGTCTGCGTAAACTGCGGCAGACCGGTATTGCCCGGATCGTCGGCGAAAGGTGCCTTCATGGCGGCCGTCCGCGAGCCCAGTGAACCGTCCATGAAGCCCTTCAACATGCCGGTGTGGAGCAGTGGATCGTTGGCAGCGTGATGCGCGCGCATCTGTTTCAGCTCTTCCAAAGGCGCATTAAAGGGCAGCCACTCTGAGATGCGGAGGTTGAGCTTGTCCTCCCTTTCCAACTCCTCGAAGACCAGGAAGTCCTCCCAGTCGCTGAAGTCCTGCACACTGGTGACGCCGTGGCCCAAGGCATCAGCTATAGCCAACTCAGCTCCGCGCAGCCGTTCGTCGTAACTGGGAGACGGAATCATCCTCGATACCAGTTCCTTTGCCGATTCGCGCAGAATGCCAGTGGGTTCGCCGCCGGCATCGAGGTCGATGGCGCCTCCCGGCGGTGCGATCGTCTTGCCTGTGATGCCCGCGGCGATGAGGGCCGCGGTGTTGGCGATAGCAATGTGGCCATCAATGCGTTCGAGAAAGGCTGGATGCTTGGCAGTCACCTTGTCGAGATCGCTGCGCGTGGGGAGCGTTTTCTGTGCCCAGAGAGTATGGTCCCAGCCCCCGCCAGTGAGCCAGTGAGCGGCAGGCGTGGATTTGGCGGAACCCTCAACTCTGGCCAGCATTTCAACCAGTGATTGCGCGCCGGTCAGGTCAACGCCAAGGCGGGTGCGTCCGGCGCCGCCCAGATGCGTGTGGGCATCATTGAAACCGGGAAAGAGGAATACGCCGGTCGTAGTGGTCTTCAAATCGCGAAGACGCGTACCGGGTGCCGCGAGTCGTTTCACTTCTTCATTTGTTCCCACAGCCAGCACTTTGCCGCCGCCGATGGCTATAGCATGCACTACCTGCGGCTTATCGGCCTGCAGACCCTCGCCGGTGTAAATAATGGCGTTGAAGAAGATGATCTCAGGCGCGATGGGCGCAGGGGGCTGGGCAGTGCAGCAGGATGCTGCGACGAGTGTGGCGGCGACCAGTGCGATGGGAACGCGCATGGGCGGAGTGTAGCAAACTACTGCTCCGCTGCCCACCCGAGCATGGTCAGGGTAAGTAGCAGAACCCTGCGAAGGCCGGTTTCGCGGTCTTTGGCGCAATACCACTCGGCCTGGGTATGAGCGCCGCCGCCATCACCCCCCGCGCCCATCGACAGGGACGGAACACCGAGTGAGAGGGGAATATTGGCATCCGTCGAGCCGAGGCGGAGGTCAGTGCGCAGCCCCAGATGGCGGTCTACCGCACGTAATGCAGCCAGCAGGGGGGAGTCACTGGGTAGGTGAGCTGCGGGACGGTCGCCAATTTTGACGACTTTGAAGGAGAGAGGCATACGAATACCTGGCTTGATAGCCTTTGCCTTCGAGTTCGAGTGCTCTACTGCGTCTTCAACGGCGCGATGCAAGGCAACCTCAAGCCGCAGCAACTGGTCGGGACTGGTGGAACGGAAATCGACTGTAGCCTGGGCGTTCTCAGGGATAGAGTTAACGCTGGTGCCGCCGCGAATGGTACCCAGATTGAGGGTAGTGCGAGGCTCATCTGGCAGAGCGGTTTCCGCAAGCGTGGCCAGGGCAGCGGCCATTGCGGCAATGGGGTTTGCTGTGCCCGCGTCTGTAAAGCTGTGGCCGCCGGGGCCGTTGACTGTGATCTGGAATCGGCGGCTTCCCAGGGCCTGCGTCACGGCAGAGTCTGCACCAGCGCCATCCAGCACAATATGGGCTGCAATGCGTCCGGCCAGCAGACCTTGGCTGTAGATGTGGCGCACTCCGCGCAAGTCGCCCTCGCCCTCCTCGCCCACATTGGCCAGGAAGATCAGATGTGCCGGCAACTCGACCTGGGCGTGGACAAGTGCGTTTGCAATGGCAAGCAGCCCAGCAAGGCCGGCGCCGTTATCGCAGGCTCCGGGAGCTTCAAGTCGGTCGCCGTCTACCACCGGGTTGAGCGGGGTGTCGGCGGGAAAAACGGTGTCAATATGTGCCGAAAGCACAACTACGGGTCCGGTA
>Ga0316226_1002840_pt1 | contig 15575 bp, 19 predicted proteins | sample TBH18017metaG_FD_206009 | JGI IMG/M metagenome (GOLD analysis project Ga0316226, IMG submission 206009) | Freshwater microbial communities from Trout Bog Lake, Wisconsin, USA - TBH18017 | ecosystem: Environmental > Aquatic > Freshwater > Lake > Hypolimnion/Profundal zone | place: USA: Wisconsin... | reverse complement strand
ACCTATCCTGAGAAACACCGTTCGGGCGTACGAACTCAGTTAAATAAGAGAGTTCGGCACCAGGCTAAATGCACACTTAGCTCGCTGCCGGCGCCGCTAGCTAAGCGCTGATGGGCGTGACGAAATCATCGCGCATTTTAAATGCAGCTGACGAGCCCAGGTCGATCAGTGCATCCAAGAGGACAAGTACAGCACTGCGGAGGGCGGCTCTCTCCTTTAGAAGGAGTGGCTTAGAGTACACATAGCGCTGGAGAAGGATCTCCAACCGGTATCTTGTGTTGCTGTTCCTGAATAGCTTCTTCGGATCGTCGGCTTCGGACTTCTGATATATCCGGATGAATGCGTCCGGAAGTGACTGCTCGCCAATGTGATACAGGAAGCGAACGTATGCTTCCATTGCACACGAAGATGGCGCCAATATTTCAAACAGGTTGTGGATGTTCTGGGCGTGCCCTTCAAGGCTCCGCCAATGGCGAGTCGTATCTTTCCATAATGTCCCCAAGAAAAGCGCGTGGATCATCTCTGCGCCGCTAGAATGGCGACTATCGATGCGTCCGATCCAGGGAGCTCTCTTCGCACGATCCGCGAACAGCTTCCAGATTTCCCAAAACTGAGGCGTGTGCGGTTCCCGGTCTTCCACATGCAATATCCCCAAGACGATGTTGTGTACTTCATCGGGATGACGATCGACTGCATCCACTATCGGCGTGAGAATGTTTATCGCCGTTTCCAATGGTGCGCGTAGGACGAACTGCTCTATCAAGTTGGCAAGGCTGATATCGGCTTCGATGTTCCGCCTTCGCCGAGAGTCGTGGTCGTGTTTCGACTTCCATGATTTCACCAACTCTTCAGCGGCGCGACCAAACGCTTTACGGGCCAAGGGTTGCTCGGGTGCCTTTCCGAGAATAGTAAGAATCCTGTTCTGAGCTTCAGCCCCATGCCATTCATCCAGCGAGAGTTGATCATACGCACCCTCTTGCAGTACTCCTGGCTGCCAAAAGAGTGTTCGGACTGTATTGGCAGCTTCACTGGCCATGTCCTCATAAGACCGCTGCTTGTCGTAGGGCTTCTTCGTTTCTCCCGCTTGGAGGTCAACAATCACTCTGGCTTCCATTGCGATTGCAAACACGCAAAGCATGGCCAAGTCCGAGTCGTGCGTCCACAATTCAGTGACTGCATGAGTTGCGTACCACCGGACTTCACCGACCGGATGCGTCAACGCTAATGGGAAAACCTCGTTGACCATAGCTTTCTGTTCCTGTGTCACGCTTTTTGTCGACAGGATCACTGCAGCATATGCGCAACTTCGATCAGGCGCCATATCGTAGCGCTGTACGCGTGCCACATAGTTCCAGTTATTGGCTTGCGATTTGACGCAATCGGCGATTCGCACCACGCACCAGTCTCTTTCTTCACTGGAAAGCTCATCCCAGTGATCTCGTGCGCAAAATGCCGCCATGATGTCAGGACCTCCCGCCCCAAGCTGCTGCAGTGGCTCGTCTTCTTCGCTTGCCTGCAGTTCGCGCGCCTGTGCCAGCTTCTCTTTCCAATTTGCAGACGACTCAGGGTCCGTCAGTTCTCGTCTGAAGGCCCTGTACGCCCACATGGCCAACCGCATACGCTGTTGCTGTTCTTCCATTTGGGGCGTAGTTCGGGCCAACAGCTCCTTTATGTCGGGTTCGGGCTCCTTCGCCTCCATTAATATGAAGCCCTTTCTCCGAGATTCTTCTGGAATTTCCGCTTCATCTGCAACTTGATACTCGCGAAGGTCCATACGATGAAGTGCGAGACGCCAGAGTCGGTCCTCATCATCCTGAGTTTCCACTGGGATTAATGCAGCACGCAATTCGTCCAGTCGGCTCTGCACGCGACTAGCGAAATGGGTTAGTTGCAAATTCTGAACGGCTGCTTCGAGGTCGTTCTTACGACTAGGCCATTTGTCGGCCTCAGCTCGTTCGTCGTCGAAGAACTGGTGCTCCGCGTCGCGATTGCCCATCATGCCCCGCAGTGCTTGGGACGGAGGAGAAAAATCAGCAACCATCCGTTGCCTGTCCAGCGCAACATATTCTCTGGAACTGAGCAAACTCAGCAACGCCTCTCCAGCCTGAAAAGGAAATGCTATTGCGACACTGGCGACGACACCAGCAATCGAGGCATTCTCTGTTTTTGACAGCAGTTCTATCAGAATGGAATCGAGCAGGTCAGGTTGATGTTTTGCAAGTTCGCGGAGCCAGCGCTCAAGAGCCATCAGGTATGACTGAAGAACGTACGGACCAACAGATGTTCCTCGATATAGTTGCCACAAGCGGCTGTTGCACCAATGGGACTTTGTGGTTCCATTGGGAAGCTTGATTGTTGTCTGGAAAGCTGGCTCAAGCGGGTTAGAAATTCGCGGGTGTGCATACCAATCCGCTACATGATTGAAGAGCTCGATGAGGAAATTGAGAGCCGCACGCGGATGCTGCCGAAAAAGCGAGAGCATCGGAGTTCGATAGGCACTCGCCGGAAAATAATTGTGTGAAACACGGCGTCGCAACCCGAAGTAGAGCTCGGTCTCTATCGAGCTAGGCCACTCAAGTTCCTCTTCAAGATCATTGTCTGTGCACACGAGATGGTTGCGTAATCCTGAAATGAGGGAAGAACTTAGATCCCTTGCTGTCGGGAGGCTTTCGCAGAAGGGTCCACAAAACAACATTTCTTGAAGCTCTTCAGCAACGTGTGAGCGATCACGGCCCTTCTGCCGTGGAGCTAATAACAGCTCTGTGTAGCGGCTAGCGTTTGCGTTCGGTATCTTGGCGATGATCTGGAGTGTCCGCTTGAGTTCATCCTTGTGAGAATAGTCGTCGAAGAACTCGATCAGCGCGTACGCGATCACGGCCGCATCGTCGGCACCTGGAGGATATGGCTCGTCCAGTGAAACCCCTCTGGCCCAATCCTCCACGAGCCCAAGAACAAGCAAGCAACTCTCAGAGTCAAAGTCACTCCACCCTCGCCTTACAACACCCAGCAACGCAGGCCATACTGTTCCTTTGGGCACGCTAAACGCGCCGACGTTCCCTTGAGCCCATGCTGGTGTTGTCACGCAGGCGAGGCGCACTAGGTGTATCACACGTTTCAGATTCTGTCTTTCGTTTGACAGAAGTTCTGATTCGTGACTGCTGACTAATGATCCTGCTGCAGCGGATTGCAGAAGAGCGACCAGCGTGTCATCGATGAAACTTGCAGATAGACTTAGAGCGCTCAAAGCCTCCCGGAAAAAAGTTTCGCCGCTGGATGGATCGCGCTCGAGAAGTTCCCCCATCCATTTGCGGTAGGACCGTCGTAACGCAGGGTGCGTACCCAAACTTGCTTGGAAGAGCGCAAGATCTTGGCTGACGTCGGTATAGAGCCGATCCAACCATCTCAGAATCGCCCAATCCTCCAGCACGTCGTGGGCGGGAGCGATTAAATCCCCTCGATCTTCCGCATGGACGACGAGAGAGTCTGAGATCAGGCCATCTAGAGCTTCCACATCGAGACCAGTGGACGAAGCGTACACGCTGAGAGCCCGGGCGCGGCGCAGCGCAATTTCCATGAATGTTACGTCGCGTTTGGCGGGCATCCCTGCTGCTGCTCGATAGTCGACCCGGATGATTTCCCTCCAGAAAAGATCTCTGAATTCGCGTTCACTGGCAGGAAGCGCCGATTCCGCAGACCATTCGATTGAACGAGCTTTATCGAGAACATAGGGATTCGAGAGAATCTTCCGCAAGTGAGAACTGGCTAGAGGAATCGCTAGACTGCCGTCCTCGTCTTGCACTTGATCGAGTTCCTCCTCCGCTAGGGGCGGCACAAGCACTGACGCATATTCTGCTCCGAATTGCCCGAGAAACGCTGCTCGCACGAGGTCTGCAGAATAATCGCGGCATGTCAGAACGAGCCGATATGTTGGATCGTCATGAACAATTGTCAGCAAGTCGGTGAAGGCATCCCGCGTCGATTTCTCCAATAGGCGTTCCAAGCTCTCGACGAGAACAATCTTCCGCTCTTGGCCTGCGAGAATCGTGGCAAGAGTTGCCGCTCTGCCGCCAATATTAGCCATCGCCAGCGTTGAATCGAAATGTGGTTGCGCGAACTCTTCGGAACGAAACGCGAACGTAAAGTGGTCCCGGCCAAGCAAGGTAACGACCTGCTTTGCAATAGCTGATTTACCATTGCCTGCGGCTCCTGACACGAGAACGATGCGTGAGTCCTCAAGAGCCGTCAAAACCTGCTGCACTAGGCTGGCACGAGGCAGATGGAGGCTTCTACCGATTGTCGACCGAATCCCCCGCATGATCACAGAACTGTGTTCACGCAAAGCAACGATCATCGGCTGCTCGGCACCACAACTTGAGTGCCGCTGAACCATCTGCACTGGCAGATCGTCTCTGCGAAACGCTTTTGCTCCGGCTGCACCTTCTGCTGAGAGGACTATCAACTCATTCCAAGTACGCGAAGCGGATTCGTTCCTCTGCTGCGTAGTGGCAGTGAAGGCCAACAAGCTTTTCATCAAAGCCTCCGCCTGTCGAGTACTGGTAGCAAGGTCAAGGCTGAGAATGTGAAGAACCTTCAGGAGCGGGAAAACCTCCGACCGAGTGACCTCGGCGTTTACAGCCTCCTTGACTATGGTGACCACTTCGTCGCAGTAGCGAATCGCAGTCGAACTGAGCAGGCCGGGAATGGCCAGCCGTTTCTCGAAATCCTGTGCGTCGCTCGAAGCACGTGCACAATCGAGCAAGCTGCCAAAGTGGCGTATCAGAGTGTTTGTGCCAAGCTGGACTACAAATGCAAAGCGGTCATGCTCAGGAGAAAAGATCGCCGGATTATGTAGATCGCTCCACAAGTCGACGATGGAGTTCTTGAATTCGGCGTCGATAGAGCTGACAGTAAAGCGCCGTTTCACTTGCCCAGCGAGTCTCCGCGTGGCGCCGGAAGGTGTCTGTCCGGAGACTAAGAAATCATCAGTCTTCCAGCCTCGATATTCGGTCTGAAAGGCGATTTCGACTACCGTGCAGTCAATCAGCACCGGAGGAGTTGCGCCGACCAGCAGTTGGCTCAGCAAATAGGCACCTACTGCCTGTTCGAAGACATTCCCAGCTCCTCCCGTGGAGGCCGGGCTGGAGACCAGATCAGCCTTCAGTGGATTATCTTCGGATACTGGATCGGTTGGAATAGGCATAGCACCTCGAACTGCGACAGAGAGTCGATGTGGAGATCGGTTGAGCTCGTTCGCCTAGCGTGCCGTGCCCGGCAGACATGGCACGCCTTCATCCGGACAAAGAGACATTGAAGTTCCGGACGTCGACCCGCCGCATGGCCATAGGACGTTCGACGGTATTCTTGCATATTCACCGCATGTTCGCCTAGTCCGCATGAATGTTGTGTCAGTAGCACATGATATCGCGCGTGACCTGCGAGTGCAGATCACACATGGAACGCACCTCCTCAATCTTCATGCCACCATCGATCAGTTGCTGCTCCATCGCCATGATTTCGGTGGCATCGGTGTGGCGCACCATGTCGCGCAACTGCTCCGCACGGCATCAGGAGCATTGCCCGAGTGCAGGTGCTGGATGATTTCTTTCAGTAACGAGATTCGTTGTGTGCGGTTACCGAAGCACGGCGATCTCGGCAACCGGGATGTCTGCTGTTTTGAGCAAGGCTCGAATTAAGACTCATCGCGGAACTCGAACAGCGTAAGATCAATTTTGAATCGCTGATGGAGAAGATCGAAACGAAATCTCCAAAAGGTCGGCTCGTCTTCCACGTATTTGCAGCGCTCGCTGAATTCGAACGCAATTTAATCCACGAAAGAACCGTTGCTGGCGTTACGGCCGCTCGCGCCCGAGGCCGCAAGGGTGGCAGACCTCCCCAAACTCTCGGCCAAAGAGATCAAGATCAATTGGCAGACGCGAGCCTAACGCCGGGCGCATCTGAACCTATAGCTCAGATCGGAGTGCTATTCTTTTGCGGTTGTGGTCAGTCGTATCCAAGATCCAAAAAATGGATCTTCGAAGCGATAGTACTTCTGATCTGCGGTCTGGTCTTCTCGTAAGATTGCCATAGCTGACATCGCAATCAGCGCTTGCCGAATAGTTCCTGAACTTTTGCCAATTGACTGAACAACGCGAAGGGATTGCATATTCGCGCCCTTTTCCGCAACTACCGCCATCAATGTTCGTTGTTGGTTTGTCGTCAACGAATTCCAAAGCTGAGCATAGAAAGGATCTTGCTGACGAACCAGCATTCCAAGTGAAGCATGGACCACGGCGTCCGAAAGCGTGGGCTGCTTGGGTCCGTTGCCTTCCCTTAAACCTGTCCAGCATTGGTGGGCAAGCATCTGCACATTGAATGGAACGTCCTCAGCTAACTCCATAATTAGGCTTATTGCCGATTCCTTCACCTGAAATCCAGACTTGGTAAACTCTCTTCGCAGGAAAGTCTCGAAGTCTTTCCGTGGCACTGGCCCAAGGAAAAGGTTTACTCCTAGACGATAGAACGGCCTAGTTGGATCCATGAGCATGTCGTGAAGCATTCTGGTCTTTGAACCAGCAAACACGTAGCCGGTTCTTGAGTGTGTCTGAATTGCAGACCGGATTTGCCCCTCCACTTCACGTCCACCTATCTCAATCACACGTTGAAACTCGTCAAGGATGAGGCCAACCGGTCGGTTCTCCGGTTGTGATTGAGCCAGTGTCTCAAAACCGTTGAGTGCGTCGATAAGTAAAACCGGATTACCCAGTTTCTTTGAATCGACGCCAAATTTAACGCTCCACTCGCCATCCGAAACGCTGTAATCGAGTTCAGGGCGGAGCAGGGAAAACATCTTACGAATTTGCTCACCAATCCGCCGTAGGTCGCCACTTAACGCCTTTGCGGCAGAAGCTACAATGCCACCTACGAGCAGTTCAATCGACGGGAAACTCTCTGCGTCTAGACGAACGACTATTGCCGATTTTTTGGAAAGTTCATCTGTTGCCGTTTTCAGAATCGACGTCTTACCGAATCGGCGTGGACCGATCAGAAAGAGTTTGTTACCTTCGCTAATCACTCGTTTTACTGCCGCGAGTTCTTCTTTGCGATCGACAAGAGAGCCAATACCGAGCTCCCTTCCAAACTGGAAAGGATTTTTCATGTCATTCATTTATATCATATAAACATCTATCATATAAAAAAGTATGATAGCGTTCGCTTTCATGATGGTGAGTGTGGGCTTTGTGAGGTAAAACTATATAGCGCGTGAACGCAATGCATAAGCGTTCAGAAATCCCTTTAGCACGGGAATGATGTCAATCCGCCACGTATCCCCTTTTTCTCTTGTTCGAAGCTGGAAGGGCCCCTTCCCTTAGTTCATAGAATGTACCGTGACCGTACTCCGGCCAAGGTACAAAGGTTGTCCTTTAGCCGGTCATCCGCATCCAGTAGTTCTTACCTTGGACCGATCAGGGATGTGCTGTCAGTTGCTAAATGGGCCGTCGGGATCGGAATCAATGCCGCACTCAGTTTGCTGTTGCGTCGGAAGGCTTCAACTCAGCAATTAAACTCCGGAGCGTATCAAGGATCTCCGGGAAGTGTTTCTCCAAATGCTTCTCGATCCGACGGTTCTGGAGCACGCGTTGCAGGTATCCGCACGCGACTGTTAGCGCCAGAATGTCCGTGCCGTACGATGCTTCCGCATCTTTGAGGTCGCGGATGAGCGAGTCTGTTTCCTCCCTGAGCAGTGCTTGAACCTCGGCTGGTTTGTCTTTGATCTTGCGACTATGAGGCGCATCCGCCAAGAGCTCTGGAGGCGTCATTGCCAGCAATGCGGTGGCAAACGACATGGTATATTTCGCAGACGCGACCATATGTTCGGCAGCTTCAATCTGTCGGAATGGTTTCATCTTCCGGAGCACGCCGAAGCCAGAGGCGGGAAGGTCTTTTTCTCGAAGGATCTCGATCACCTCTGGGCAAATACCCTCCAGCATCGTGGTTGTTCTGCGAATCGCATCGATCTTGACGTCCAGGGCATCCGCAAGGCGCTGTTCGGTCAATCCTTTTGAAAGCGCTTTGCGCAGCATGTAGTGCTGTGCAATGGGCGGAAGGTGATTAACACGTTTGTTGTACGTGTACGCTTCATCATCTGTCGCAAGGATGCACTCGACCTCAGTCCACCCTTGCTGCAGGATGGCAGCCAGCCGAAGATGCCCATCCAGCAATAGATACTGATCAGCCGTCTTTGGAAAGACGATGAGGGCCTGGATAAGGCCGACTTCTCTGACCGACGCCATGATCTGCTTGTAGGTCAAACCGGCACGCACTGCGGGTGAAATATCTCTTTGCGGAACAATGCTGGCGACTGGTAGGGTTAACACCCGGAGTTCAAATCCATCCTTTATCGACTTTGCCATCGTCATCCCCTACCTGATTCGCTGTGCCAACTGCTCCGGCATGTCCGCGAGTCCCTCTTTGTGCAGCAGCGTAACGAATAGCTCGTCACTCAGCAGGCTCTTTATCGCCGATGACAGAAGCAACAATCGATCCCGCGTCATGACGGCCTTCCTGATCAACGCCTTCTGTTCACGCACTTGTCGCTGATAATCACGAACCAAACTGTCCTTTGTGATCGGTCGCTTTGTGCGCGGGCTTCTGCCCGTCTCCTGCTGTTTAGCCGCCCGCTTGGCCACAAGATTCCGCGCCGCTCTGAGACTTGCACCTCGAAGTTCCCCGCGCTCATATGCCTCAGACAGCGCAAGCTGGATGCCGTGAGTGGTGCCCATCGCGATTTCGATAGCGACGGTGACCGGGAGACGCTCAGCCTCAACCGCAGCAACCAGCGAATCCTCACCATGCTCAATCAAGCGAACTACGCCAAACACATAGGTACGGTGGAGTCCCAGCTTCTGGGATATCTCATCGGACGTATAGCCACGATTCCGGAGTGCTCGTACCTCATGCAGCAGGCCAAGATTGGAAGGAGGACGGCGGGCGATGTTCTCAACAAGGCTCATCAGGTACTGGTCTTCGAGGGAGCCCTCCATGACAATCGCCGGAATCGACTGCTCGCCAAGCTTGATAAAGGCCTCAAGTCGTCCTTGGCCACAGACCAGATCATAGGAAGTACCATCGGGAGCGGACTCTCTACTTGCCACAGTTATTGGTCGCTTCAACCCAATGGCCGCAATGCTTGTAACGATCGATTCGAATCGAGCCCTGTTGCGGGATCGCGGATTGACAAGTCGAATCTCTGAGATTGGGATTCGGACAATTTCCTGATCGTTCATGCGGCCTCTTCAATCTGTATGCGCCGGGCCAATGAGAAAAAGAAGCTGAGATTCTCGAAGCGATATACATCGAGAACTACGGCATTCTCAGGTGCGAGACGTAACTTTCGCGCCAGGACATCGACGGCCGGCAGAAGGTAATAGTCAAGGATGTTTTCGTTGTCCGGAAGAAGGCGCACGGCCACCGTGACATCGGGCTTCAGTGATCTTTCGAGCCGAAGCAGCCAGCGACAGCTTCCGGTATAGCTCTCGTGGCATCTCGCCACTACAACCGATGCGGTGAAATCACCATTGATGGTCAGAATGCCGGAACGCTCATCCTGCTGAATCTGAGCACCAAGTGATCTCAGGTCATGATTGATGGACTCGCATATCGCCCGATGACGCTCGCGCAAAGCCTGGTTGATTTCGAGGTAGCGGTAGTCCCGAGAAGGCGTATATCCAACAAGGGAGTACGCTCGCATTAGACTTCCGAATCGAGATCGATAGCAGGCTGGAGACGGCATGTCTCGGGCCTCGTCGATCAGAATGCCGGACAATGTTCCTTCTCGGTCGAAGAGCTCTCGAAGTCGCTTCAGTAGGTCTTCATCGGAAAGGCGGCTATGCCGGCTCTCTATCAGGGAGGCCGCGGCGCCGAATTGATCGAGAGTCACAATCGGGGTAAAAGCACCATTGCGCCGAATCCACATCTCGGGAGGGTTCCGTACATGCTTTTGCTTAAGCTTGAAGGAGGTGCGATTGAAGACATTGTCGCCGACGTACTTGGGATTCTTTAGAACCTGTTGGATGGTTGAGCGCGTCCATTCTCGGTCCAGGTCTGTCCGAACTCCTCGGTTGTTGAGCAGATCCGCAATCTGCTGTTCCGTCTTGTTTTCGCGAGTGAAGAGATCGTAGATTTCTCGGACAATCGCAATCTCGGTTTCGGGCCCAGGCACCAGAATGACTCGATCGGTCTGCAGGCTCTTTCTTTGGCCGCGTGCGAGCAGCTCCTTGGCCGCACAATCCTGGTCAACTAATAGCCGGCGCAGCCCATATCCGGCCGCCCCGCCTTGTCGAAACCCCAACTCGATCAGATGTCCTTGGCCTTGAAATACCTTCACCGACAGTTCACGGCTGTACTCCCCAGCCATCACGCGTTTTACTGTTTTGAGGACTGCCGTCGACATGCTGCCATCGTTTTCGAACTGCTCGGCACAATAGTGCACGCTGACATTGGCGCGGCGACACACGAACTCGTAGTACGCGCTCTCATCGGCATCTAGGAAGCGCCCCCACCTGCTCACGTCGTATACAAGCACCGAACTGAAATCGTTCTCCCCTGCCTCAATGTCTCTGAGTAGAGCTCGCAGACCTTTCCTGCCTTCAAGGTTCAAGCCGGTCTTGCCGTCATCCGCGTACGTGCGCACAATTTCAAAGCCGCGTGCCTCGGCATAGCGGCGAATGGTTTCAGATTGATTTTCTGTGGAGTAGCGCTGATGTTCTGTGGACATGCGCACGTATTGCGCAGCGCGGGCCGCTCGTATCGGAGATGCCACAGTTTGCTTCTGCACAGTCACCCCAACCAGACGCAATGACAGATGCTCATGCGAGCGACGAGCATGTCATGGGAACCGATCGACGAAAAGGCCACGGCGACCACACCATGCACATATGAGCAGCGGCGGGAGTTGGGTGAAAGTCTCAGTGAGCCCAACTTGAAAAGCAGTTTGCGCCGTTCTCGCCTCGCACGAAGGCATTCTGCCCGATGAGGCGGGCGAGACGGAACCTTTATCCGTCACGCCAGGCCGGAGTCGGCAGCGCCTTCGGTATTCCCGCTGACGGTCACGATGATCTTCTCTGCCGGCGCGGCTTTGCTGGTGACGGCGGTTGGCACGTCGCCGTTGCGCTCGACGCGCCTGCATACGGCACGTCAGGTTGCAATAACGCTGACCTCGATCACAATGGGGACAGATCCAGAATGCCGTGTAACACTGGCCACAAACCCGGTGCCGGAGAGTAACCTCGCTTGGAATTGTCATTCACGTTTACCATATGAAGTGGAACAACTGTGACCGATCGGAGTTTTCGATCTCAGGTGAGTTGCTAAACCATGCCTCGAAAGAAGAATGACGCATGGTCAGGGTTATCGACGCCTATCTGCAGAGCGATCTCGTCGGCCACCTCGTACAGGGTGACGGGGCCAGATATGTTTCGATTACGCGGAAAGGTGGCTGAACAAACCCGGAGCCACGCCCCTGTCGCAATCATTGCCGCTGCGAAACACACGCTTCAAGCGCAAGGAGTGCCGAGGCTACTTCGCGGGTATTCTGCCGGAGGAGTCCAAACGGGAGGTCATCGCTGGCAATCTCGGCATTACTGCACGCAACGATTGTTCCATGCTGGAACGGATCGGTGGCGAATGCGCGGGAGCCGTCACCTTTATGCCTGCCGGGCAGCCCCTGACCGAAAATCACAATCGCGAGCTCTCTCAGAAGGCGCTGGTCGCGATTTTGAAGGAATTGCCGAAGCGCCCGTTGCTGGCTGGCAGGGAGAGGGTACGCCTTACAAGTTTTCAGGAGTTGCACCGGCAACCGCGACGGTTGCCGGTATATGAGGTGACCCCGTAATTCGGGAAGATTGCCTTCTATACGCTATTAGCGTATAGTTTATTTAGTACGCTAATAGCGTATAGAAAGACCCAAATGGAATTTATCGAAGCCCCTGCCTTCAACCGTCATTTGTCCGAGTACCTGGGCGACGAGGACTACCGGGCATTGCAGGTGGAGTTGGTGACCAATCCAGAAATGGGAGACGTAATGCAGAATACAGGAGGATTTCGCAAGCTCCGCTGGGCTGATCCGAGGCGCGGCAAGGGACGCCGGGGCGGTCTGCGAATCATCTACTACCATTTTGCATCTGACCATCAAATCTGGTTGATGACGTTGTACGACAAAGATGAATGTTCGGATTTAACGCCAACGGAAAAAAAGGCTCTGAAGGCTGCGCTCCTGCAAGAGCTTCAGGCGCGGGAAACAGCGCGTACCAAGCGCAAGAGGAAACGGTGATGGCAAAGAAGAAGAGAAATCTCTTTAACGAACTGATGGAAGGCGTGGCGGCAATTAAGGAGCACCGTGAAGGTAAGCTCACGCTGCGCACCTATAACGTCGAAAGCACTCCGCTGCCTCAAGTCGATGCGAAGATGATCAAAGAAACAAGGGAGAACCTTCATTGCTCCAGAGCGGTATTTGCACGGAAGCTCCGCGCCAATGAACGGACCCTAGAGAAGTGGGAACAGGGACGTTCTAAGCCCAATCCCCAAGCGGCTGCGTTGGTATTGCTCGTTCGGAAGTATCCTGACACCCTTGAAAGGCTTGAAGCCGTTTCTGCCAAGGGATAAACCCTACCCCTGCTGAGTGTCTGTGAAGTTGGAAGGTCCGCGGAGACCTTCTCCGTGTGTCACTTTCTGAATTATTTTGGGGTCTTCCGCACTTTTGGTGAAAGAGCAGAGAAATGACGCCCAACACCACGCTGAAGCGTAAGCAAGAACCCAAGCCTGGTTCCACCTATCATGCTCCGGGCTGTGATTGCGGCTTCTGCAAGATGGGTACCACGAGGTTCTGATGCTGAGGAACGAAGAATCCTGAGAAAGTACCAGGACGACAACACCGGCCAAAGAGTTCAGATCTCTGTCGACCCACCGGTTCCTGCGGGCACCCGTCATGAAATTCGGAGGCCAAAATGAGCACTAAAGACATCATTAAGCAGCACTTTGAGAAAGACACTGGCAGGAGCTTTCAGGTGTACAACGAGATCTTCGACGAGGAGGGCGAGGTCTATCTCGAGTTGGAAGGATTTCATTTCGAAGTGGCCAGCTCGGGCGGCATCGGGGTGGTGAACGGAAGGCCACGCCTGGTGGTTCAACTGCCACGGGAGTGGGCGCAGAAGATCGGCTTACTGGAGAACGTGCGAAGGGAGAAATCATGAAATCAGCCGAAGCGTCATTCTGTCGTAGGCGAAGGATCCAGGCATGAGTGAAGCCGCTGCAGGAATTGTCATCGCGGGTTCTTCCTCGTTGCCGTCTATCCACTAACGGTATACGAAGTTCCGATAATGTCCTGAGAAGCGATCGATAGGATGAAGCGCCAGTCGATCAGAACTTGCAACCAGGATGAGTGAGGCAAATGATGGCCCGTAGGCACCCAGCCCTGCGGGCCGTTTGTTCGTCTGCAGCGGAGTGCTTTCGACGTTATAGGTGCGCAGCGTGAGCTTACCTTCACGGTGTTCCTTAATTGCCGCCACGCCTTCTATCAGGTCGTTAAAGAGACTCCCTTTTCGTCTTTGCCACCACCGTTTCCTCCTGCGCTTGGTATGCGCTGTTTCACGATGCCTGAAGCTCTTGCCGGAGCGCAGCCTTCAGAGCCTTTTTTCCGTTGGCGTTAAGTCCGAACATTCATCTTTGTCGTACAACGTCATCAACCAGATTTGACGGTCCGACGCAAAATGGTAGTGGATGATTCGCAGACCGCCTAGGCGGCCCTTGCCGCGCCTCGGATTAGACCAGCGGAGCTTACGGAATCCCCCTGTATTCTGCATTAGGTCCCATCTCCGGATTGGTCACCAACTCCGCCGGTAATGCCCGGTAGTCCTCATCGCCCAGGTACTCGGACCAATAACGGTTGAAGGCGGGGGCTTCGATAAATTCCATTTGTCAGACCGGGAGAACTGAATCCCACTTGGCTTGTTCAGCTCTCAGGAACAGAACAATCTCTCTACGTTCCTCGACTGTGCAGTCAAGGAGATCAAATTCGAGATCTACGCTTGTGTCGCTCCCTTGGCGGGGCTGGCTTTCGTTGCAATCGTTAAACATTTTATATAGTTCTCCTTTGCTTGAACGGGTGGTTGTTAGCCTGCTTCATTGCGAACGATATGCTCACCTTGTGATACCGTGCGCTTCGCTCTCAGTGCAGAATGGAGAACACCGCATGGGCACTCGCACCGCTCATCCCTCATTCGACTGAACATTTTTCTATAGATTGAACCACGGTCTCATAATCCGTAGGTTCAAAGTGTTTCCGTAGGGGTTTTCTAATTGCTGCAACGTTCGTGTACGCGCTTAGCGACCGACTCAGGAATACGGTATGTAACGCGCTTCCGCACACCGCGCCTATGTGGCGGACAAGACTTGAACACTCCCCTCTCATTCTTTATGAGGCGAATTATGCTGTCATGCGACATTCCCCAAATCTCCCCAAGCTCCTTGGGTGAGTAATGCTTTTCTTTCCATGCTTCTGTAATTGCACTTTGTTCGGCTGCATCATCAAATGGCTTCATTTCGCGTCCTTTCGCGGTTTGTTGTGCACCATGGCATTTACTAATCTGCATGCGCGTTATCAGGTGCTTTCTAAGCTAGAATTGCGGCGGCGATCATTTCGGGTCAGTAACGAGTCGGCAAGAGATTTAAGAAGCAGTGCCGACAGGAAAACGCACCTAGCACGATGCTGGAAAACTACTCTCATCCACAACGCGAGCTGGTGATATAGCTACTGGGTTGGCGATATCGCCGATGCGTTCTTTGAGGCGGTGTTGAGACAAGCGAGCCAGAACCCGATTAAGTGCAGTGCGCAAATAACTCACGCCGGACAATCTCGTCTTCGCACCAGAGGAGACCATCGATAGTCACAACGCTGTCTTAATTCCGCCAGTCAAGATCGAAGTCGAGGATGTTGTAACGATATTCGTTCGAAAGAAATCAAGCATAGCGGAAGAGGCGTATCGGGCATCATCGCAGAAGCGTATCAGGGTGTCCCAGCGCGCGAGTGCGTAGCGAATCGCTGCCGAGGTGTCGGATTTCTTCGAGAGCTTCGCCAGCGATGCTTCCAGCCCTTCATACATGGAGGCAAGCAGCGGACGTGAGCGGGCATCGCGTACTTCGCGGTGCTCATCGGGAGACCGGCCTCGAATCTCTTCATCGATCCCATACAAAGGTGCGGGGCACTCGACTGCCTCGGTTGCAATCGGCGTTTTGTGCGCTTCTTTCAGGTCATAGAACTTGCGGAGGACGTGTGCCCAGCATGCGGCGGCGGTTGCTTCCGCCAATGCGTCGTCATCTCGGGCTCCTCTTCGACAGTGACGCTGAGCTGTCCAAAGCATGCCAGCGGTGGACTAACGAACTTTATTTTGAAATAAATGCCGAAAGTGTAAACTTCTGGCCGTGAGATTTGAATATATAGAATGCTCGTAGCTGGAACTATCTGTACTCCACAGGACTCGACGATCTGCCTGGGATTTCTTCTCCAAAATCCATGACAATCT
>Ga0316226_1002837_pt1 | contig 15595 bp, 14 predicted proteins | sample TBH18017metaG_FD_206009 | JGI IMG/M metagenome (GOLD analysis project Ga0316226, IMG submission 206009) | Freshwater microbial communities from Trout Bog Lake, Wisconsin, USA - TBH18017 | ecosystem: Environmental > Aquatic > Freshwater > Lake > Hypolimnion/Profundal zone | place: USA: Wisconsin... | reverse complement strand
GCAGGGCTGAAGAGTTGTGCTGCCAGGCTTCAGACTGAACGGCCGGCGGTCAACCTGCTCTTCTGGGGGCCGCCGGGCACGGGCAAATCCGCGTTCGCCCAGTATTTGGCACAATCGCTCGATAAGGAACTCCTCATCCGTCGCGCCTCCGATCTTCTCAGCATGTATGTGGGCGGGACCGAGCACAACATCCGGGAGGCATTCGAACAAGCGGGGCATGAAGACGCCATTCTACTGCTCGACGAGGCCGATTCCTTCTTCATCGACCGCACCCATGCGCAACGGTCGTGGGAGACCTCCCAGACCAATGAACTGCTGACCCAAATGGAAGCCCACCACGGGGTTCTCATCTGCTGCACCAACTTGCTGGAAAACCTTGACCACGCCGTGCTGCGGCGCTTTGCCTGGAAAGTGCGTTTTCAAGCACCAACGGCGGAGGGACGTCGGTGCATCTATAGACGCTACTTCGATGCCCCTGACAACCCAGTACCCGCGGGCTGCCTTGAGCGGGTGGGTGGAATCGAGAGTTTGACTCCGGGTGACATCAAGGCCGTCTGGGTGCGATATCGCTTCCGTTCGCCAAGTGAGTGGAACCATGCGGAGATTGTCCAAGCACTCGCGGACGAGGTCGCCTACCGAAGCCAGAAGAACGTCATCACTGGCTTCCATACCGGTCACGATGGGGGATGAAAGCCACATGCGTTCTGCCTCTCCGCACGGGCTTCCTTCTGGCACGGGAAGAATCGATTCTTGGACGGACGCCAAGTGTCTGTGTGCGCTTGCTACAACTGGACGCGTGACCGGCAAATGGATGCCGTGTCCGACCAGGAGTGCCGATCATGGAAGAGACGAGATGCGGGTTGCCCGGCAAGGTGTTCTTTGAGTTTCGCTATGCGCCCCGGCGCGTCGAGCGCTGGAACGACGAACTGGCGCAACGGCTTCTTCGCGAGGCGCGCCAGATGGTGGCATGAGATGGAAATACCGACCGCTGCACCTGCGCCCCTTCGAGATCCGCAACCTGCTGCTGCGAGCGGTGTGAATAGTAATCAGTAATCGGTGATCAGTCATCAGTGGTGTCACCGATTACCGAACACTGATTACTGATCACTGCTTCCCGGCTCTCTCTGCCATGTCACGCCTGCGCCCGACCTGTTGGCGTGGCGGCCGGCGTTTCCGGCAGCCGCTGGCGCAGCGCCAGCAACTCGGCCAGCCAGAGGAGCGCGGCGAGGCCGAGGAAGAAGCCCATCAGGCTGCGTCCCTGGCGCGCCTGCTGCACGGCGGCAGAAGTCTCCGCGGCGCTGGCGTAGTCCAGCACGCGGCAGTCGGTGCCCGCCAGCAGCGGAAGACGGCGGGCATCGGCCTGACCGGGAACGGCCTCGGAGGGGTTTCCGGCCACGGCCAGGGTCAGCGGCTGGGTCAGGCCGGAGACGCGATAGACACCTGCCCGGGCCGGCGCCATCAGGGCCTCGGCGTGTCCCTGCCAACTGATGTCATCGCCGGCCACGGTGCGCAGCGTGAGCGTGGCCGCGCCTGTCGCGCGCTGCACGGCTGACACGGGTGTGCCGGCCAGCGCGTTGACGGCCGGCGGCTCGGGCGACACGGTCGGCCGCGCCAGGCCAAGGGCCAGTGGCAGGCAGATCGCCCGCTGCGGCAGGTTGCTCCAGCGCACATCCCAGGCAAAGCCGATCACGTAGACGGCGCCGCGTCCCAGCGGCGTACGCGTCCACGCGGCTCGTCCGTCCGGCGTGCCCGCCAGCGCCACGGTCCCTTCGCGCGAATCGACGGTCAGCGGAAACCAGGTCCGCAGTTGCACGCCATGCAGCGTGACCGCGCCCTGCGCATCGCGCAGATCATCCCAAAGCGAGGACTCGGGCTGGAAGACGGTCAGCGGTTCCGGCCGGCTGGGCTGCTGCCGCGCCTCCATGCCGGTGCCGCACCAGGCGGGCAGGCCGACAGCCGGTGGCGTGGTGGCATCGGGACTCGGCACGACCAGCAGCGTGCCGCCCTGTGCCACATAGGCCCGGCAGGCGGCGGCCAGGTTTGCCTCCGCCAGCGCGCGGCAGGTGACTGCCAGCAGCACCGGCTGCGGACCCGCGGCGGCCGTCAGGCGCGTGGCAGGCACGGCCGTGACGCGCAGTCCGGTGAGCAATCCCTGTTCCGCCGGCGCCAGCGCCATGCCCAGCAGGCCATAGTCATGCGCGTCGCCTAGCAGCCAGACGTCATCCGGCGTCGCCACGGCCACCACCTGCCACGCTTCGGACGAGGACGCGGCCGCAGGACCGTCGAGCCAGACGCGCAGGAACTGCTCGCCAGCGGTCAGACCGGGCATCTGCAGACGCGCCGCGCGGGTCTGTCCCGCGGCGACTGTCACGGTCTGTCGCAGGCGCGTCTCGCCCAGTACGGCGTTGATCACGCCTTCGGCCTCGCGGGTGCCGTCGTTGCGCACGCCCACGTCGAGGCGCCAGGCGCGTCCGGCGACCAGCCGGCGGGCGGGAGCCGGCGTCAGCAGGGCCAGTGTCCCGGGCTGGTCGCCGCCACGGCTGACGTCGTGCACGACCACGACCGTGCCGCGCGCGAAGGTTACGGGCTCGGACGGCGCCGCCCAGTCGGAGGCCTGCACGTCCGTGCACAGGTGCACTTCGGGGCGGCCGCGCAGCACGCCGCGTGTCAGCGCCGCCGCCTGCCGCAGCACACCCGCTGCATCGCTGGCGCTCTGCGTGGGACGAATGGCGGCGAGGGCGGCGCGCATGGCCGGCAGATCGTCCGAGAACCCGGACGGCAGCGCCACGGCCGGATCACGCACCGTGGTCAGCACGGCCGCCTGGCGCACGCTGCGGTCCTGCAGGATGGCGCCAGCCGCCGCCAGGGCGCGGCTGAGGCGCGTCTGTCCGGCGGCATCGGCGGTCGCCATGGAGGCGGAGTTGTCGATCACCACCACGGCCTGGGTCTCGCCGCCGCCCCAGCCGGCGCGCATCGGGCGCGCCAGAGCCAGCAGGAAGGCGGCCAGGGCCAGGGTGCGCAGCAGCAGCACCAGCCATTCGCGCAGCTTGCGGCGGGCGCTCAGGCGCGGGTCGGCGGCCAGGAAAAAGAGCAGCGAGGGGAAGGGACGGGGCTGCTTGCGGATGCGGAAGAACAGGTGGAAGATCACCGGCAGCAGGGCCAGTGGCAGCAGCCAGGCGAAGAGCGGTGCGAGCAGCGTCATGCGCCCCCTCCGGCCGGTTCAACCGGCGCGGCCGGCGCGCCCTCGCGCACCCGGATGCGGCGCGCGCGCGGATCGGCGGTGAGGGTCATCTCCACCCAGATCGCCGCGGGGGGAATGAGGGTGCCGGCCCGCTCCGGCCATTCGACGGCCACCAGGGCGCCGCGTTCGAGATACTCCAGGAACCCGATGGTCAGCAGATCGTCCGGGGAGTGAAGCCGGTAGAGGTCCATGTGGACCAGCAGCAGGCCGGGCCCGGCATATTCGCCCACCAGGGTGAAGGTCGGGCTGGTGACGGGCCGCAGGATGCCCAGCGCGCGCGCCAAGCCCTGCACGAAGGTCGTTTTGCCGGCGCCCAGTTCGCCTTGCAGCGCCACGACGCCGCCGCGCGGCAGGCGCGCGGCGACGCGCGCCGCCACCTGCCACGTGGCCGGAATGCTGCGGGCGAGGCACGCCGACGCGGTTTTCACGCGACACGCTCGACGACAATGGCGGGATCGATCGACTCGCGCAAGAGGCGCTCGATACCCTGTTTGATGGTCATGGTGGCGTGCGGACAGCCGCCGCAGGCGCCGTGCAGGCGCAACTTGACCAGCTTGTCCTCGATCGCCACGACCTCCAGATCGCCGCCATCCGCCTGCAGCATGCCGCGGATCTCTTCGAGTTTCGCCCGAATCTTCTCGTCCATGGGAACCTGTCCTTCCATCGCCGTTAATACCCGGTATCTTGCCCGACCGCGTGCGGCGGAACAAGGCCTTTTGTCGAGGCCCGCCGTCCCGCAAATAGTGCTACACGGCCGGCGAAAAGACGTGTACGATTGCCCCTCCTGTAGTGCATGTGACCCCGGAACATGATCCACGCGTCGCCGTCATGTCGAACGATCTCTATCCATTGCTTTTCGCGCCGGTTTACAAGGAATACTTGTGGGGCGGGCAGCGCATCCCCCAGCGCTACGGGCGCGTCGATGCGCCAGCGATTTGCGCCGAGTCGTGGGAGATCTCCGCCCATGCCGACGGCCCCAGCGTGGTCGCCAACGGCGCGTTCGTCGGCGTCACGCTGGCGGCGCTGGCGTCGCGCCTGGGCGCGCGCCTGGTCGGATCCGCGTCGCGCCAGCCGGGACGCTTTCCGCTCCTTTTCAAGCTGATCGATGCGCGCGAGAACCTCAGCGTGCAGGTGCACCCGGGCGATGACAATGCCGGTCTCGTCGGCGGCGAACCCAAGACCGAGATGTGGTGGGTGGTGGATGGCGCGGCCGAGGCGGCGCTCTATGCCGGTCTCAAGCCGGGCACGACCCCGGCCTCCTTTCGCGACGCCATGTCGCAAGGGCAGGTGCCATCCCGGCTCTTCCATCTGCCGATCAAACCCGGCGAGGCGCTCTTTGTCCCTGGCGGCCTGGTGCATGCCATTGGCGCCGGTTGCCTGATCTACGAGGTGCAGCAGAGTTCCAACACCACCTACCGCCTGTTTGACTGGGGCCGCTTTGACCCCGAGGGACGGCCGCGGCCCCTGCATATCCAGCAGGCGTTTCAGGTGATCGATACCGAACTGCCGGCGCCGCACATGATCCGGACGGCGCCGCCGCCCGCCGACGGCCGCAATGCCTGGGCCGACGTCATCGTCTGCCCGCACTTCCGCATGCGTAGGCTGAACGTCCGGCAGACCGAAACGCTGGCGCTCAACGGTGTCTCGTTTCACGCCCTCTTTGTTCCCGATGGCCCGGCGTTGACCGTGACGGCCGACGGCGCCGCCGTGCGGCTCAAGGCGGGAACCAGTTGCCTGGTGCCCGCAGGCGTTCGTGCGCTGGTGCTGGAACCGGATGCGGGGGCGGAGGTCACGGTTCTGGTCACCACGTTGAACTGACCAACCGCGCCACGCGCGACCACGTCACCCCGCCATGTTCAGAACATCCTTCCAGATCGCCAAGCTCTTCGGCATCCCCATCCGTGTCGATGTCTCGCTGATCGTGCTGATGGCGCTGATTTGGTTCGACACGCTGGGGACGGGGATCGGACCCCTCTGGTCGTTCATCCTCGGCGGCGCCTATGCGCTGCTGCTGTTGCTGAGCATCACGCTGCACGAACTGGGTCACAGCCTGGTCTCCATGCGTTTCGGCTGCCGTGTCCGCGCCATCACGTTGTTGCTGCTGGGCGGACGCGCCGAATTAAGCCATCTGCCCACGCGGCCGGTTCACGAGTTCCTGATTGCCATCGCCGGGCCGCTGGTCAGCTTGGCGCTCTGGCTGGGTGGACAGTACGGTGCCGGTTGGCTTTCCACGCATACCAGCGAGAACCTGGGGCCCGTCTTCGCCTGCTACCTCCTGGCCAAACTGGGGATCCTGAATGCCTGTCTCTTCTGGTTCAACCTGATCCCCGCCTTTCCCATGGACGGCGGCCGGGTATTGCGCGCCGTGCTGGCCCACCGCATGGGCCGCCTGCAGGCCACGCGCATCGCCGCCACGATCGGACGCGGCCTGGCAATCGCGACCCTGGTCTGGATCCTGATGCCTGGCCAGAAGGTCATCCAGATGGATGCGCACACCTGGCAGATTGCCGGGTACGCCTGGACCTTCGGGCCGGTCAACATGGGCTTCGATCGCTTCATGCTCGGTCTGATCGCGCTCTTCATCTTTCAGGCGGCCGGTCAGGAGTATCAACTGGTCCAGGTCGAGGCCTTCTACCAGAGCAACAACCGGCGTCCGCCGTGGATGCCGCCGCTGCCGCCCGACCAGGCCATCGTCAGTCCGCCGCCCTATCGTCATGAGCGACGTGACCGGGCGGACATCGAGCGCGATGACGGCCAGCCACGGAGCTGAGGTCAGCAGGGGAAGACGCGGAGCACGCGTTCCTGGTTCTTGGTTCTTCGTGCTTGACCCGACCCCGGCGGCCTTGCGCCGCCGGTGAAGGAGTTCTGGAAGAGAGGCGCGCTGCCTCGCCTCGTCGCCAGAACTCTCGGTCCGGCGGGATAAACCCGCCGGGGCCGCGTCGCTGTGAGTAACCCACCCACGCGGGCGCATCTGCCTTGATCTTGACGCAGCAGCGTGTATCATAACTCCACTTTTTGCGTCGCGTAGCAGACACAGGGAGCCATGGCGTCCGTGTTTGGCGCCAAGTCAGCCGGTGCGAATCAGGATCACGAAAGGAACTCTGTTTCATGGCCAAGATCACCTTCATGGGCGCCGGCAGCACGGTGTTCGCCAAGAACGTCCTCGGAGACTGCATGCTGCGCGAGTCGCTGCAGGACGCGCACATCGCCCTCTACGACGTCGACGCCACGCGCCTGCGCGAGTCGAAGCGCATGCTCGACACGCTGAACCGCAACATCAACCAGAAGCGCGCCCGCATCACCACGCACCTCGGCGTCGCCAGCCGCCGCCAGGCGCTCAAGGACGCCAGCTACGTCGTCAATGCCATTCAGGTCGGCGGCTATGACCCCTGCACGATCACCGACTTCGAAATTCCCAAGAAATACGCCCTGCGCCAGACCATCGCCGACACCCTCGGCATCGGCGGCATCTTCCGCACCCTGCGCACGCTGCCCGTGATGCTGGATTTCGCCCATGACATGGAGCAGGTCTGCCCTGAAGCCTGGTTCCTGAACTACACCAACCCCATGGCCATGCTGACCGGCGGCATGCTGCGCGGCTCCTCCATCCGCACCGTCGGCCTGTGCCACTCCGTGCAGGGTTGCGCGGGGTCGCTGCTGCACACGCTCGGGCTGCAGGAGAAGTATCCGAGCCAGGACGTGCGGCAATACGTGGCGGGCATCAACCACATGGGCTGGCTGCTGAAGATCGAGTATAAGGGCCGCGATCTCTATCCCGAGATCAAGAAGCTCGCCGCCCAGCGGCTGCGCGAATGGCGCCGCGGCGACAAGAAGAACGGCAACATGGTCCGCCTGCAGATGATGCTGCAGATCGGCTACTACATCACCGAGAGCTCCGAGCACCTCTCCGAGTACGTGCCGCACTTCATCAAGTCCGGCCATCCGGAACTGATCGGCGAGTTCAACATCCCGCTGGACGAGTATCCCCGCCGGTGCGTCAGCCAGATCGCGGGCTGGAAGAAGATGAGCAAGGAGATGATCGGCAACCGGGAGCTGACCCACACGCGCTCGCATGAGTACGGCTCCACCATCATGGAGGCCATCGAGACCGACCGCCCCGCCCAGATCGGCGGCAATGTGCTCAACCGCGGCCTGATCCCCAACCTGCCGCCCCTGGCCTGCGTCGAAGTGCCTTGCCTGGTGGACTCCAACGGCGTCCAGGGCTGCTACGTCGGCGACCTGCCGGAACCGTGCGCGGCCTACAACCGCACCAACATCAACGTCCAGCTTCTGACCATCGAGGCCGTGCTGGAACGCCGCCGCGACCGCATCTATCAGGCCGCCATGCTCGATCCGCACACCGCGGCCGAACTGAGCATCGACCAGATCCGCGGCTTGTGCGACGACCTGATCGCGGCGCATGGCAAGTGGATGCCGAAGTTCCGCTAGGCCTCAGCAGGCGCGCCAGGTCCAGAAGATGGCGTGGTTGATGGCCAGCGCGTAGAGGCAGGCGAAGAAATCATCGGCCACCACGCCGATGCCGCCGTGCAGGTCCTGCAAGCCGCGCGCGGGCGGCGGCTTGATGATGTCGCAGACGCGGTTGACGACAAAGGCCACCGCTAACATCCACGGATGCTGCACGAGCGGAAGTCCGATCGTGCAGACCGGGAAGGTCAGCATCTCGTCGGCCACAATGCGGCCGTCATCCTTCTTGCCGAAGAGCCGCTCGGCCACGTCGCAGATCGGAATCGCCAGGCCGCTGAGCACCAGCGCGAAGAGCGCCTGACCTGCGAACTGCCCCGGCAGGTGCCATCCAAGCGTCAGCCGCGCCGCGCCATAGGCCAGCAGCGCGCCCGGCAGCGCGCCGAAGGTGCCCGAGGCCAGCGGCGCATAGCCCAGCCCGAAGGCCGTGCCGACCCACTGCGTGAAACGGTCGGCGAGGCTGGCACGTGAATCAGGCATGGGGCGTGTTCCTGAAGGGCGTGTGGGGTAGGTGGCAGAGGCGCCAGGGACAAGTCATCAGTTATCAGTAACCAGTGACCAGTCATCAGTGATCGGTGGTCAGTGGTGCGCGGCTCTGAACGCTTTGCGGACCGGTCACGGTTTGCTGGTTGCGGTTCGCAGCACACTGAACACTGGTGACTGATGACTGAAAACCGGTCACTTGATCGAATATCGCGTGGCCTTGAGCAGCGCCTTCCAAAGCTGCTCGGGCGTTTCGGCGGCCAGCAGCGCGGCGCGGTTGGGCTGCTTCAGGAACGTTTCCGTCAGACCGGACAGCAGCTTGATGTAGAAGGCGCTGACGGCTGTGGGGATGGTCATCAGGAAGATGAAGTTCACCACATTGCCTTCGTCGTCGTACTTGATGCCCTCTCGCGAAACGCCCAGGGTCAGCGTCAGTCCGCCGCCTTCGACGCCGCGGACGTGGGGGAAGGCCAGCCCGTTCTCCATGGCTGTGCTGAGCACGGCTTCGCGTTCCAGCGCCGCCTCGACCAGCTTGTCGGATCCTTCGATGAAACGTTCGCTCTGCATGATCTCGGCCAGCGTGGTGATGGCTTCAACGCGGGTCTTGGCCTGCATGTTGGGGACCATCAGGCCTTCGGCGGAGAAGCGGGAGATGCCGGCCTTGCGCGGCTCCGCGCGGCTGGGACGCTCGCCCACCCAGCGTGCGGAAGCGGCGTCCTCATACATGATCCGCGCGCAACTCGGACAATTCTGCAACACCTCGCAGCGCCGCACCGATTGCACCTGGCTGATCGGCAGCCGCATGCCGCAGATGGCACAACAGCCGTCGTGCATGGGCGCCATGGCGATGTGGTCCTTCTTGCTCAGGCGCTGGAAAAGCGAGCGCACATCCGCGGGAAGCTTCTCGATCATCTGGTCGATGGCCTCATTCAGGCGCTCGAGATGCGATCCGTCACCGGTCGAGCGATGCTCATCGCGGATCAGGACAAGTTCTTGCAGCTGGTTCAGATGATTCACGAGGCTTCTCATGTGATCCTTTCAGCCGGGATCTTCCCGGACGCGTGAAGCAAAATTATCGCAGGATAGAATTGCACCTGCTAAGCGTTCTATTTTGTTATGAATCGTCCGGAATGTCAATCTCTACTGGCCAGGCATGATCGTCATGGATAGCCGCTTGCTGCGTGCTTGCCGCGGCTTCGGTGAAGGGCGTAAAATAGCGACAGGCGAAGGGCGGATGATCGCCCAAGGAGGCCCAGCATGCGCGTGACAATCGCACGCATTCTCTGTCCGGTGGACTTCTCCGACAGTTCCGAGCATGCCATGCGGTATGCGGCTGGCCTGGCTGTCGCGTTCGGCGCAGAACTGACTCTGCTGCACGTCGTGGCGCCGGTGGTTTCGGCGTTGCCTGGCGAGACCGCGTTGCCGGACACCCTGCAGGCCGATCTCGACGAACTGGCCGCCGCCTGCGAGAAGCGGCTGGAGCAGTTGGCCGGCATGCTGGCTGGTGACGGAATCACCGTGCGACGGCAGGTGCTCAATGGCGTGCCGTTCGTCGAGATCGTGCGCTATGCCTGCGACACGGCAACCGACCTGATTGTCATGGGCACGCACGGTCGCACCGGCCTCGGCCATCTGCTGATCGGCAGCGTGGCCGAACGGGTGGTGCGGCGGGCGACCTGTCCCGTGCTGACGGTCAAGGACCCGCAACACAAGGGCGCCCTTGCCTGAGCCGACCGACATGGGGAGTGTGGACGTCAAGCGCGCCGGAGCTTGGCGGCGCCTTTGCGCCTTTGCCGGCCCGGCGTACCTGGTCAGCGTCGGCTACATGGATCCGGGCAACTGGGCCACGGACATCGCCGGTGGCGCCCAGTTCGGCTATGCGCTGATGTGGGTGCTGCTGCTGGCCAACGGCATGGCGCTGCTGCTGCAGACGCTCGCGTCGCGCTTGGGTGTGGTGACGGGTCTCGATTTGGCGCAGGGGTGCCGGCGGGAATACCCGCGCCCGGTGTGCCTGGTGCTGTGGGGACTCTCCGAGATCGCCATTGCGGCTACCGACCTGGCCGAGATCCTGGGCACCGTCATTGGCCTCAACCTGCTCTTCGGCTTGCCTTTGCTGTGGGGCTGCGCCGTGACGGCCCTGGACACTTTCCTGCTGTTGGCCATCCAGCGGCTGGGCATCCGGCGCATGGAGGCCTTCATCCTCATGCTGGTCGGCACGATCGCCGGCTGTTTCCTGATCGAGGTGTTCCTCGCCAAGCCGGACTGGAGCGCGGCGGCTGCCGGATTGCGGCCTACGCTGCCCGCCGGCTCGCTCTTCGTGGCGCTCGGCATCATTGGCGCCACGGTCATGCCGCACAACCTCTTCCTGCACTCGGCGCTGGTGCAGTCGCGCGCCATCGACCGCACCTACACCGGGCGCGCCGAAGCCTGCCGCTACAATCTGATCGATGCGGTCGTGGCGCTCAACGGCGCCTTCTTTGTGAACGCCGCCATCCTGGTGATGAGCGCGGCCAGCTTCCACGCGCGCCACATTGTGGTGACCGAAATCCAGCAGGCCTATCACCTGCTACAGCCCATCCTGGGGAGCCAGCTGGCGCCGCTGGCCTTCGGCGTGGCGCTGCTGGCCTCGGGGCAGAGTTCGACGCTGACGGGCACGCTGTCGGGACAGGTGGTCATGGAGGGCTTCCTCGACCTGCACATGCAGCCCTGGATTCGCCGACTGGTGACGCGCAGCCTGGCCCTGCTGCCTGCCGTGGTGGTGATTTCGGTCTCCGGCAGCGCCGGCGTCTACACGCTGTTGATCGCGTCGCAGGTGGTGCTGAGCCTGCAGTTGCCGTTCGCCGTGGTGCCGCTGGTGCACTTCACGTCGCAGCGCCAGAAGATGGGCGTCTTTGCCAATCCGCGCTGGCTGCAGCTGCTGGCGTGGCTGGTGACGGCCGTGATCATCGGGCTGAATGCCTGGCTGGTTGCCGATGCCCTCATGGCACCTTTGGCGGCGTGGCCATGGCTGGCGCAGGCGGGTCTCTGGCTGGTGGTCACGGTTCTGGCGGGCCTGCTGATCTACCAGATCGGCGCGCCCTTCTTCTGCGCGAGCTGGCCGTGGGATGACGGGCTGGCATCACCGGGCGCGGACATGGCGCGGCAGATGCGGCCGCCCGCGATGCGCAACATCGGCGTGGCGCTGGAGAATGGCCCGGGAGACGCGGCCGTGGTCGCCATGGCCGTGGCATTGGCACGGCCGAACCATGCGCGCCTGGCATTGATCCACGTGGTCGAATCGCCGGGCGGCATGGTCTACGGACAGGCTTCGTCGAGTCTGCGCAGCCGCACCGACCAAGTCTACGTCGAGGGGCTGGCGCGCGCCATCGAGGGACCGGAACTGCCCGTCGATGTCGTGGTGCGGACCGGCAAGCCGGTCGAGGTTCTGGTCGCCACGGCCGGCGAACTGGGGCTGGATATGCTGGTCATGGGCGCCCATGGCCACCGCGGCTGGCAGGATCTGGTCTTCGGCGAGACGGTGCACGGCGTGCGTCACAGTCTGACCATCCCGGTGATGGTCGTGCGCACCGGCAAACCGCGCGACGGCTAACCCATGACTGGCCTCCGCCAGGGGCGGCCCCGGCAGACAATCGGTTTGCGCAGGACATCCGTCGCCTTTCCGTGCTAGGCTCGCACGCATGTTGTTGCGCCTCCTCCAACTCCTGTGCGTGCTGCGACCTGCGTCCCGCCGCTATGCGTTGCCGGCCTATGTGCTGGGCGCGCTGCTGCCCGGGCGTCGGTGCGGCGCGGGGCCGGTTGCCTGGCCGCGCGGCTGGCCCATGCCGGACCTGCAGCCCGGGGCGCAAGGTACCATCGAGCTGGGTCACGTGGGGCTCTATCCCGGCGTGCGGCTGCACTGCCGCGGCGCCGGACACATTGCGGTGGGCGACGGTTCATTCCTGAACCGCGAGGCGCGCATCTTCAGCGGACGCGAAGTCGTGCTGGGCCTCAACAACCTGATCTCCTGGCAGACGATCATCACCGACCATGCCGGGTTTGGCGCCACCGTGCCGTTTGCCCCCGTGGTGCTCGAAGACGACGTGTGGGTCGGCTGCCGTGCGCTGATCCTTGGCGGAACCCACTTGGGGCGCGGCTGTGTGGTGGCCGCCGGCAGCGTCGTGCAGGGTGTCTATCCTGCTGGATCTGTCATTGCCGGACGCGCCGCGGTCGCCACCGCCCACGCGCTTTGCGGAGACCAAGCATGAGCGAGAACGCCTTTCCCCTGCTGCCTGACGTGTGGAGTCAGTCCACCGGCTGTTGTTCGTTCAAAGGCGACCGCGCCGGCGCGGAGCTGTCGCAAGCCCGCTTCGGTGCCGGTCGGCCCGCACCGCTGGTGCACAATGAGCATGGGCACCTGCAACTGGGGCGCGTTTTTGTGGCCGCCGGCGTGCGCCTGTGGGCGAATCGGGGCGGGACGCTGGTCATCGGCGACGGCACGGTGCTCGATGCCGGCGTGGAGGTCATCGCCTGGCAACGCGTGACGATTGGCCGCGATTGCTACCTGGGCTGGGATGCGCTGATCATGGATACCGACCTGCACGGCATCGCCGGCAGTCCGCCCGTCAACCGGCCCGTCACGATCGGCAACGGCGTGCGCATCGGCTGCCGCGCCATGATCCTCAAGGGCGTGACGATCGGCGATGGCGCCATCATCCACCCCGGCAGCATCGTGACCCACGACGTGCCGGCCGGCGCGCAGGTGCAGCCGCCTGAGGCGGTCAACCGGCGCGCGCTCGCCTGATGGCTCAGGGGGTTCCGGATGCCGTGCCGGCGCGCAGATACTTTTCCATGCCGTACGGGAAATCGTGCGGATGGAAGTTCAGCGTCGTGGCGTGGTAGGGACTGTAGGAAACGGGGACGTGCATGAAGAGCCACGGGCAGTCCTCGCGCACGATGCGTTGCATCTCCGCATAGAGCTTCAGCCGCGCCGCTTCGTCCGGCGTGGCGCAAGCCTGTTCGTAGAGCCGGTCGAACGCCGGGTTCACGTAGTTGCAGCGGTTGGGGCCGGGCGAGACGTTGCGTCCGTAGAAGAGCTGGAGAAAGTTCTCCGCGTCGGGATAGTCGCCAACCCATTCCAGCCGGAACATCTGCGTCTGACGCTTGGCGACCTTCTGCAGGAAGGCCGTCCAGGTGTGGTAATGGGGCTGCAGATCGATACCCACGCGCTCGAAGAAGGCCGCCATCAACTCCGTCGACTCGCGGACATCCTGGGTGGTGCGGCCGAGGTCGATGCCCAGTTGCAGCCGCCGGCCGGTGGCGGGATCGCGGCCACCCGGATAGCCGGCCTCGGCCAGCAGCGCGCGGGCATGGCTGAGGTCGAAGCCATAGGCAAAGGGTTCAACGAGGCGGCCGGCGACGCCGGGGGGCACGGGGCCGTCGGCGCGTGTCACGCGGCGGTTCATGAAGATCTCCCAGCGGCCGCTGTCGAAGGCGCAGTTCAGCGCCTGGCGCAACTTGCGGTTCGGCCCCAGCACCGGGTCCTCCATGTTGAAGCCGATGTAGGCGATGTCGAGCGCCGGCAGGCGGGCGAGGCGGATGCCCTGTCGTGCCAGCTCCGGGCGCAACTGGCCGTCGGCGCCGACGACGGCGTCCCAGTTGTCGCGCGAGATCTCGCCGTGCAGGTCGAGTTCGCCCGCCAGGAAGGCCAGCCACTGGGTAATGGGATCGTCGATCACGCGGTAGACCAGCCGGTCGAAGGGCGGCGGGCCGCCCGGCACCACGGCGGCCGGCCCGTGCTGCCAGCCGCGCCAGCCGTCCCTGCGCCCGAAGATCATCTCGTAGTTGCGGCGCCAGGAGAGCAGCGCATAGGGACCCGAGCCGACCGGGTGCTCGCCGAAGGCGGCGCCATAGCGCTCGACCGCTTCACGCGGCACGGCGGCGGCATAGCTCAGGGCGGTGAGCCAGAGAAAAGGCGGGAATGGACGGGTCAGCGCGATGCGCAAGGTTACCGCATCGGGCGTCTGCAGGCCGTCGACGGGGCGGGCATAGTCGGTGGGCGTGCGACTGGCCGAGCGCTCCGCGAAGGCGTGCATGCCGCAGATGTTTTCCTCGACCAGCCAGGCGCCGGGCGAGGCTTGCTTGCGGTCGGCCAGCCGTTTGAGGGCATACGCGACGTCCTGCGCGGTTACGGCGCGGTCGCGCGGCCGGCCTGCCGCGTCCATGCCGAAGCAGGGATCGGCGCCGAAGCGGGCATCCGGATCGAGGTGGAAGACGAAGACCTGGCCGTTGGACGAGACTTCGGGCAGCGCGCGGGCCAGTCCGGGAATCAGGCGGTAGGGACGCGCCGTGTAGTCGTACTCCAGCAGCGTCTCATACATCAGCGCGACGGCGCGCGATGCCGGCACGGCTTCGGCCTGGGCCGGGTCGAGGCTGGCCACGCGCTCCAGGTTGCGGCGGAAAACGGTTGGTGGCTGCTGGGCCTGGACCGCGGTGGCCATGGCGATCAGGATCGCGGGCAGCGCGCGGCGACAGGCACGGAACATGGAGACCAGGTGGCGCACGATGCTTCGTCTCAGCCCTCGTAGGCCGGCTCCTTCACGTGGTCCAGCAGGCGCGTGACGATCTCGTCCGTCTGCACGCCGTCGCTGACGGCCGAGAAGTTGCGGAACAGGCGGTGCCGCAGCACGGGCGGCGCAAAGGCGCGCACATCGTCGCACGAAATCTGGAAGCGGCCATTGAGCACGGCGCGCGCCTTGGCGGCCATCAGCAGACACTGGCCGGCGCGCGGGCCTGCGCCCCAGCGCAGCCACTGGTTGACGAACGGCGGCGCATCGGAGCGGCTGGGACGCGAGGCGCGGATCAGGTTGGCCGTGTACTGGGCGACATGGCGGCTGACTGGAACCTGGCGTACCAGCTTCTGAAAAGCCAGCACCGTCGGGCCGTCCAGCACCCGCTCCACCTGCGTGTCGTGTTCCGACGTGGTGGCGAGCAGCACGTCGACCTCTTCCGTGGCCAGGGGATAGTCAACCTGGATGGCGAACATGAAGCGGTCGAGTTGCGCCTCGGGCAGGGGATAGGTGCCTTCCAGCTCGATGGGGTTCTGCGTGGCCAACACCAGGAATGGCGCGGGCAAGTCGTGCGTCACACCAGCGGCGGTTACGCGGCGCTCCTGCATCGCTTCCAGCAGCGCGGCCTGGGTCTTGGGTGGCGTGCGGTTGATCTCGTCGGCCAGTAGGATATTGGTGAAGACCGGTCCGCGGTTGAAGCGGAAGTGGCGGCGGCCCGTCTGCGCGTCCTCCTCCAGGATATCCGTGCCGGTGATATCCGCGGGCATCAAGTCAGGCGTAAACTGGATGCGGCGGGCGTCCAGTTCAAGCGCGGATGCCAGCGTGCGCACCAGCAGGGTCTTGC